>WNFU01000154.1_pt1 | contig 85595 bp, 91 predicted proteins | sample 5400121 | NCBI WGS metagenome assembly WNFU01 (sample SAMN13153360, study PRJNA577476) | soil metagenome | isolation source: 100 cm soil or saprolite under grassland replicate 1 | place: USA:California | collected 2016-06-15
TTAGACAGGATGGAGCCGTAGCCCCGCGGGGCGCGGCGTCCGATCGTCGGCAGAGAGTGGTCGGCGCCTACGCATCTGTCGTGGGTTGCCGGGGGTGGCCCGGTAGAGCCACATACGGAGGTCGCCGACCATGCACGAGTCTACGACGGTAACTGTCGGGCTGGACGTTCACGCCAGGTCGATCCGCTTGGCCGCGGTTCGCGCTGACGAGCTGCTGGAGGAGCGGACGCTGCCCTACGACGAGCAGGCGGTGGAGCGGCTGCTGCGCCGCTGGCCGGCGGTGCGCTGCTGCTACGAGGCCGGTCCGACCGCTTTCGGTCTCTCCCGGCATCTCACCGAGGGCGGGATCGACTGCGCGGTGGTGGCGCCGGGGCTGGTGCCGCAGCGGCCCGGTGATCGGGTCAAGACCGATCCGCGCGACGCGCGTAAGCTTGCGCGACTGCTCGCCGGCGGGCTGCTCGAGCCGATTCATGTCCCAACGCCGGAGCTGGAGGCGGTGCGCGATCTGGTGCGCGCACGCGAGGACGCACGGCTTGATCGCATGCGCGACCGGCAGCGACTGTCGACGTTCTGTCTCCGTCACGGCCGGCTGCTGCCGACGAGCGCATGGACGGTGATCCGTCGGAAGTGGCTCGGCGAGCAGCGGTTCGAGCATTCCGCCGAGCAAATCACCTTCGACACCTGCCTCCACGCCGTCGACCTCGTCGACGCGCGGATCGGGCAGTTGGAGCGGGCGATCCGGGAGACGGCCGAGCAGGGCCCGTGGAGCGAGCTCGTCGCCAGGCTGCGCTGCCTGCGCGGCATCGACACGCTGACCGCGCTTGCGCTCGTCGCCGAGATCGGCGACTTCGGCCGCTTCAAGTGCGCCGAGGAGTTCATGGCCTTCGTCGGGCTGGTGCCCTCGGAGCACTCCTCCGGCGAGCAGCGCCGACAGGGCTCGATCACCAAGGTCGGCAACAGCCACGTCCGGCGACTCTTGGTCGAGTCGGCCTGGCACGCGCGCCGACGGCCGAAGGTCGGCTACGGACTCTCCCGCCGACACCGCGGCCAGGACGCCGCCGTGATCGAACGCGCCTGGCGCTGCCAGCAGCGGCTCTACCAGCGCTGGCAGCGGATGGCCGGTCGCGGCAAGCCGCACCAGAAGATCGTCGTCGCCTGCGCCCGCGAGCTCGCCGGCTTCGTCTGGGCAATCGCCACCGAGCAACCCCTACGCACTACCTGATCAACCAGCCTCTCGGCCTCGAGCAGCGGATGCGTCCAACCACACGGAGAACCCTCGCAGGCTCTATGCGGCACCGGCCCCGGCCCACCGTCGCTGCTCCGGACGCTCCGCTGCTCCAGGCCAAGAGGACAACCCATCACCGAGCCGCACCCCTTGACCTTTTGCTCCATGTCAGAGCCACGGCGGGAAGGACGAGTGCCGCAAGCCCGGCCAGGGCGAATGCCAATGTCCGCACCCGCGTGGGCAGGCGGCGGCAACGGGACCTGGAGATGGGCATGTGATTCACGGTGCGACGGCGAGACCATGGTACGCGATGCAAGAGAAGACCCCCCTCGGAATTGCGCCCCTGCGGGGCGCAAAGGCGCAGCAGGATAGCACCGTGTGACGCGTCTCGGACCGCGCTTCCGGCCCTTCGCTAGAGTCGGCGCGATGGATGCAAAGGCGCTGGAAGGCGAGGCCTTGGCCGCGATCTCCGGAGCCTCGTCGCTCGACGAGCTCGAGGCCGTTCGCGTTCGCTACCTCGGCCGCAAGAGCGCGCTCAAGCTGGCGCTTCGTGACGTCCGCGATCGCGAGACCGGCATGGCGCTGAACGCGGTGCGGGCGGCCCTCGAGGAGGCCGTCGCTGGCCGCGAGGCCGAGCTCGAGCGCGCCGAGCTCGACCGTCGCATCACCCAGGAGATCGTCGACGTCACGCTGCCCGGCGAGAGGCCTGCGCGTGGCCACCTGCATCTGATCACGCAGATCCGGCGCGAGGTCGAAGACGTCTTCCTGGGACTCGGCTACGAGGTCATCGAAGGTGCCGAGGTCGAGACCACGCACTACAACTTCGACGGGCTTGCGTTTCCCTTCTGGCATCCGGCTCGCTCGGCCCACAACTCACTGTTCTTCGGCGAGGACGTACTGCTGCGAACCGAGACGTCGCCGTCGCAGATCCGGGTCATGGAGCAACGCAGCCCGCCCGTGTACATGATCAGCCACGGCCGGGTCTACCGGCGGGACACGATCGACGCGACGCACTATCCGATCTTCCACCAGGTCGAGGGGCTTGCCGTCGACCGCGGCATCACCCTGGCCGACCTCAAGGGGACGCTGCTCCGCCTGATGCGAGCCCTGTTCGGCGAGGAGCGCGAGGTGCGCTTCCGCACGCATTACTTCCCGTTCACGGAGCCGTCGATGGAGGCGGACGTCTCGTGCTTCCTCTGCGAGGGCGAAGGCTGTCGCGTGTGCAAGCACTCCGGCTGGATCGAGATGGGCGGCTCGGGGATGGTCGATCCCGCCGTGCTCGAGTTCGTCGGCTACGACCCCGAGGAGGTTTCCGGCTTCGCGTTCGGGCTCGGACTCGAGCGCATGGCCCAGCTTCGCCACGGCGTGCCCGACATCCGCCAGCTCTGGCAATCGGACCTCCGCGTCCTCGCGCAATTCTGACGGCCGATGCGCGTTCCCCTTTCCTGGCTCTCGGAGTACGTCGAGGTTTCGGTTCCCACCGCAGAGCTCGCCGAGCGGCTCGCCGTGTCCTCGTGCGAGGTGGAGCGCGTCCTCTACCGCGGCGTTCGCGATCTTGACGGCAACCTGGCCCACTTCCGGGTCGGACGCGTTCTGGATGCAGGCAAGCATCCGAATGCCGATCGCCTTCAGCTCTGCGCGGTCGACGTCGGCGACCCTGAGCCCCGTCAAATCGTCTGCGGCGCGTGGAACTTCGGGGCCGGGGCAACGGTTGCGGTGGCACTGCCGGGGGCAGTGCTTCCGGACGGCCGCACGCTCGAGCGTACCAAGCTGCGCGGCACCGTCTCCGACGGGATGATCCTGTCGGAGCGGGAGCTCGAGCTGGGAGACGATCACGCGGGCATCCTGGTTCTCGACGAGCCGTCCGAGCCGGGAATGCCGCTCGCGGATCTCTTGCCCCTCGGCGAGGAGGTGCTCGAGGTCGAGGTGACGGGCAACCGGCCCGACCTGCTCTCGATTTACGGCATCGCCCGAGAGGTCTCGGCGCTGTACGGGACCGAGCTGCGCCCGATCCCCGGCAAGGATCTCGAGCCCGAGGAGGACGAGCCGGTCCGGGTCGAGATCGAGGATCCCATCGGCTGCCCCCGCTACATCGGGCGGCTTTTTCGGGGCGTGAGGGTCGGGCCGTCGCCCCTGTGGCTTCGCGGCCGGCTTCATGCGGCCGGCACGCGGTCGATCTCGAACGTCGTCGACGTGACCAACTACGTCATGCTCGCCCTCGGGAACCCCCTGCACGCCTTCGACCTCGCCAGGCTCAACGAGGGGCGGATCGTGGTTCGGCGGGCGCGTGCGGGTGAAGAGCTACGCACACTGGACGGCACCCTGCGCCGCCTCGAGCCTGCAGATCTCGTGATCGCAGACGCGCGCGACGCCGTGGCGCTCGCCGGGATCATGGGCGGTCTGGAGAGCGAGGTGGGAGACGGGACGACCGATCTGCTGCTCGAGGCGGCCAACTTCGAGCCGGTCGGAATTCTCAAGTCCTCGGAGCGGCTCGGCTTCCGCACCGAGGGCTCGAACCGCTGGGAGAAGGGCGTCGACCCGTACCTGGCCGAGCCGGCAGCGCGGCTCGCCACCGAGCTGATCGTGGAACTCGCGGGCGCGCGCTTCACCGGGCACGTCGACGTCAAGGGCGAGCTGCCTCCGCAGCCTGTTGCGGCATTGCGGCCGGCCCGTGCCCCGGCGCTGGTCGGGATCGAGATCGGCGAGGACAGGCAGCGGGAGATACTGACCGGTCTCGGGTTCGAGGTCGCCGACGACTGGACGGTGAAGGTCCCGACCTGGCGCGCCAGGGATGTGACGCGGGAGATCGACCTCGTCGAGGAGGTCGCGCGCTTCGAGCTCGCCGGCGTCCCGTTCACGCTGCCGCGCCGGGAGGAGCTCTTCGGGCGGCTGACGCGCGACCAGCGGTTGCGTCGTCTGGTCGAGGAGGCGCTTGTCGGCTTCGGCCTCACCGAGACGTACACGCCCAGCCTGGTCCGGACCGAGGACGCACCGAACGGACTTGCCCTGCCGACGCCGCTCTCGGCCGAGCACGCGGTGCTGCGCACGAGCCTGCAGCCGAGCCTGGTGGAGGCGGTGCGTCACAACCTGGACGTGGGCGTGGAGCGAGCGTCGCTCTTCGAGATCGGGCGGGTCTACTTCCCGCAGGGCGGCGCGCTGCCGGAGGAGCGCGTGCGCGTCGGCGGCATCCTCGGCGGAGACTTCTTCCGCACGAAGGGCGTCGTCGAGGCGCTCTACGCGGCGCTGCACGTGGAGCCGGCCTTCGAGCGCGCGGAGGAGCCGTTTCTCCACCCCGGCAAGGCGGCGCGCACCGGTCAGGGCTGGCTCGGCGAGCTCCACCCCACGGTGCTCGCGGGCGAGTGGGGTGCGTTCGAGCTCGACCTCGCGAAGCTCTTCGAGCAGGTGCCCGAGCGTGTCCTGTACGAGGACGTGATCTCGTTCCCGGCCGTTCGCGAGGACATCGCGGTCGTGGTGGACGAGGACGTGGCCGCCGGAGAGGTCGTCGCGGCTACACGGGAGGCGGGGGGGCCCGAGTTGCGCGAGGCGCGGGTGTTCGACGTCTACCGCGGAGAGCAGGTCCCGGCCGGGAGAAAGTCGGTCGCGATCGCGCTCGTCTTCCAGAGTTCGGAGCGAACGCTCTCCGACGAGGATGCCGCCGCGCTGCGCGGGCGCATCGTGCAGGAGCTCGCCGAGCGCTTTGGCGCCGAGCTGCGCACGGCCCAATCCGAAGACGGCCCGGCGGCGTAGGACCCGGCGTGCGCAGGTTGGGGGCCGTTCTCGTCGTGGCGCTCGTGCTCCTGCCCGGCGCCGGGCTCGCAGAGACGACGACGCTCGTCGGCACGGTTGGCCCGGGTTTCTCGATCTCGATCGACGACGCCTCCGGTCAGCTCGTGCACACCCTCGATCCCGGCAGCTACACGATCCAGGCGCACGACCTCGCCGCCGTCCACAACCTCCATCTCGTCGGCCCGGGCGTCGACCGTGCTACCGAGGTGGAGGGCACAGGCGACTTCATCTGGCCCGTGACGCTCGCCGACGGGACGTATCAGTACTTCTGCGACGTGCACGCGAGCCTCAGGGGGTCCTTCGCCGTAGGAACACAGCCCCCGACGGTGCAGGCTCTCAAGCTGATCGCCAGGGTGGGGCCGGGGGCGAAGATCTCGCTGAAGACCCCCGCTGGAAAGCACGCGAAGCGGACTGCCGCCGGCGTGTATTCGATCACGGTCCGCGACGCATCGACGCTGGACAACTTCCACCTGACCGGTCCCGGCGTGAACCGGAAGTCGCGCGTGGGGAAGAAGCAGACGCTGACGTGGAAGCTGACGCTCCGACCGGGGACGTACCGGTACCGCTCGGATGCACACCCGAAGCTCAAGGGCAGCCTCGTCGTCAACGCCGTCACGTAGCGCCGCAAGACTGAATACTTATTCGGGCGTATGCATCTCGACGCCCGTCCGCTCTCGAAATCCGAGCGCCAGCGCCTGATCGGCAGCCTGGTAGCGCGTAAGCGCATCGGCACGCAACTGGAGCTGCTCGATGCTCTCGCCGCCGCGGGCTGCCGGGTCACCCAGGCCACCATCTCCCGCGACATCCGCGAGCTGGGCCTGGAGAAGTCGCGCGACGCGCTCGGCCGTCCGCGCTACGCACCTCCGCAGCGAGCACGCCGCGCCGATCCTCACCAGGCCCTTGCGGCCGTTCTTTCGCAGTTCGGGCGCCGCGCGACCGCCGCGCAGAACATCGTCGTCCTGGTCTCCGAGCTCGGCACGGCCCCGGCGATCGCACGGGCGCTTGATCGCACGAGGCATCCACTGGTGGTCGGCACGCTGGCGGGTGACGACACGGTTCTCGTCGTGGCGCGGAGCGCGCGCGATGCCCGCGCCCTCGCGCGCGAGCTTTCCCAGCTCACGGGCTAGCCTCTCTGGGCCGGACCCGCTTATCTCCGGCGGAACCAGCCCTCGAGGCGGAGCCAGAGGCGGCGCCAGATGTTCTCGTGCCCGGCCCGCCGGTGAATCGGCGCCTCGACAGGCGCCTCGATACGCTCGCGGATGCTCGCCTGCTCGGGCTCGATCTCAGCGCTCGTCGGGGGCTCGAGATACTCCCCGAGCCGGGCGACCTCGGCGCCGGTGAGCTCGAGGCGAACGCGCCCGTCGGTGATCTCCGCCACCTGCTCGGAAGGGACGTACCGGGGCCGCCCGAGCAGGCTCGTCGCGATCGAGAGACCGTCGAAGACGTCGACGCTACTGTCGCCGACCGTCTCCTCCACCCGCCCGACGGGATGGCCGTCGCGGTCGACCACCTCCCAGCCCGGCTCGATCACGAGCCAGGAGACCGGGTCGCTCATATGACCTTCCCGCCGGCGTACCAGACGGGACCCTGGGTGGCGACGGGCCTGGTGTCCGAGAGCACTCGGAGGACGCGCAGCCGGCCCTGGATTCCCGCCTCGTCGAGCCGGGCGAGGCAGCGCCTGGCCATCTGCGGCGAGGCGCCGTACCCGGACACGCGCGCGACCCGGAAGCGGAATCCCGGGGTGCCCTCGTAGCGGGACGGGTTGAGGGGGGCCATGGCGAGCGCGGCTCGCTCGAGATAGTCGCTCGAGCGGAGCTCGAGCTCGCAGTAGAGGTCGCTCCAGTCCTCGGGAAGCTCGGCGAGAGCCTGGTCCCAGCTCTCGGCCAGAGCCGTCTGCGACGGAGTCGGCTGGGCCGGAGGGGCGAGGCGAGCGCTCTCGAGCAACTCGAGCCGGCCTTCGATCCCCTCCGCGTCGAGGAGCCGGAGCATGCGCAGCACCGCCTCGGGGGCGGGCCCGGCGCCGCGGCGGGCGACGAAGAAGCGGACGGCCTGACCATGGTGTCCGGGGCTGAGCGGGCCGAGCAGCGCGAGCGTGCGCTCGAGCTTGGACTCGTCCGCGGGGATCAGCAAGAGCCGGGCGTCCGCCCAGTCGTCGGGCAACCTGCGCTGGATCTCCCTCCACTGTTGGGCGAGGCTCACCGGCCGGAGCATAAACTCAGGCTCTTGGCCCGAGTAGAGAACAGGAAGGCCCGCGGCGGTGTGTCCGAGCGGCGTCGGCGCGACTTCTACCGCGAGATGCTGCTCATCCGCCATTTCGAGGAGAAGGTCGAGGAGCGGTTCCGCGCCGGCGAGCTGCCTGGGTTCCTGCACGTGGCCATCGGACAGGAGGCGGTCGCCGTGGGCGTCTGCCAGGCGATGGCGGACGGGGACGTCTTTGCCTCGACCCATCGCGCGCACGGTCACGCGCTCGCGCGCGGCACGCATCCGAACGCGGTCATGGCCGAGCTCTACGGGAAGCTCGAGGGGTGCTCCCACGGGTACGGGGGCTCGATGCACCTCTACGACGTGGAACGCGGTTTCCTCGGTGCGAACGCCGTCGTGGGAGGGGGGCTGCCGGCGATCACCGGCGCCGCGCTGGCCTTCAAGATGCGTGGGGAGCAGCGCGTGGGCGTGGCCTTCTTCGGCGACGGGGCCACGAACATCGGCACCTTCCACGAATCGCTCAACCTCGCCCAACTCTGGAAGGTCCCGGCCGTCTTCGTCTGCGAGAACAACCACTATGCCGAGTCGACGCCGGCGAAGCAGCAGCTCCCGATTAAGGACCTGGCGAAGCGCGCCGTCGCGTACGGCATGCACTCGATGACCGTCGAGGGCCAGGACGTGGAGGCGGTCTACCGTGCCGCCTCACGTGCGCTCGACCACGCGCGCTCCGGGAAGGGCCCCGTCTTCCTGCTCTGCGAGACGTACCGGCTCGTCGGGCACTACGTCGGCGATCCGCAGGTCTACCGGCCGAAGGAGGAGGTGCAGGAGCTGCGCGAGAGCCAGGACCCGCTGGACAAGCTGCGTGCACAGCTCGATCTCTCGGACGACGAGCTCGAGGCGATCGACCGCGAGGTACAGGAGCTGGTCGAGGGCGCGGTCGCCTTCGCCAAGGCCGGCACAGACCCGAGGCCCGAGGATGCCCTCAAGAACGTCTATGCCTGAAGAGCACGTCTCCCGTATTCCTGGGGCGCCGCTGGCAAGGGAGGCAAGCGAGCGACGCGCAGGACAGTACGCCGAGGTACGGCCAAGCGGCGCGAGCGCCGGATCCCGCCGCCAGCGGCGTCAGGCGACGGCGGAGGTCGGCTCCGCCGACCGGGAGCCGACGCCGGCCAGGGATGCCGGTGCCTGAGCTGAGCTATCGCGAGGCAGTGCGGGACGCGCTCTCGCGCGCCATGCGCGAGGACGACGACGTCTTCGTCATGGGCGAGGACATCGCCGAGATGGGCGGCTCCATGGGCGTCACGCAGGGGATGCTGGACGAATTCGGGCCCGAGCGCGTCCGCAACACACCGATCTCCGAGATGGCGATCGTCGGGGCCGGAATCGGCGCGGCCATGCAGGGCATGCGGCCGGTGGTGGAGATCATGTACGAGGACTTCACGACGCTGGCGATGGAGCAGATCGTCAACCAGGCGGCGAAGCACCGCTACATGTCCGGAGGCCAGGTGAAGGTGCCGCTGACGATCCGCACCCAGGGCGGGGCGGGCTGGAGCCCCGGCGCCCAGCACGCGCAGCAGCTCGAGGCCTGGTTCGTGCACGTGCCCGGCCTCAAGGTGGTCTTCGCCTCCACGCCGGCCGACGTCCGCGGCCTGCTGTGGTCGTCGATCTACGACGACAACCCTGTGCTCTTCTTCGAGCACCGGACGCTGTACGGGATCAAAGAGGAGGTGCCGGAGGAGCTCGAGCCGATCCCGCTCGGGGCTGCACGCGTGCACCGCGAGGGCGGAGACGTGACCGTGGTCGCCACCGGAAGGCTGGTCCACGAAGCCCTGCGCGCCGCCGAGCAGGCGGAAGAGGACGGGATCTCGGTCGAGGTCGTCGACCCGCGCACCCTGCAACCACTCGACGAGACCGCGCTCGTCGACTCGGTCAAGAAGACGAACCGCTGCGTCGTCGCACACGAGGCGATCACGCGCATGGGCTTCGGCGCCGAGATCACGGCCCTGCTCCAGGAACAGACCTTCGACTGGCTGGACGCACCGATCGAGCGGGTGGGGGCGAAGTTCGTGCCGCTGCCGTTCGCGCCTGTGATGGAGGAGTTCGTCGTCCCGCACTCCGACGACGTGCTGCAGGCGATCTACCGGACGGTCGGGCGTCGGTGAGCCGCCCGGCGACCTCATGCAGTTTCTGGGCGGCTGCAAAGCGTCGCCATGCGTCGTCCTCGGTCGCGCCCGTATTCGCTGATACGGGCGCTCCCTGCGTCCTAGCCCGGCTCGCTTTTCGCGCGCCAGAATTCCACAAAGGTCACCGGGCGGCTCACCATGGCCGCTGAGGTCAAGTTGCCCCGGCTCGGGCAGGGGATGGAGTCGGGCACGATCGTCAAGTGGTTGAAGGGCGAGGGCGAGCGCGTGGAGAAGGGCGAGCCGCTTTACGAGGTGGACACCGAGAAGGTGACGCAGGAGGTCGAAGCCGAGGTCGCAGGCGTGCTGCTCAGGATCGCCGTGCCCGAGGGGGAGGTCGCGGTCGGGCAGACGATCGCCTACCTCGGCGAGGAGGGCGAGCATGTCGACGCGGAATCTGACGATTCCGCGTCGCAGAAGGCGGAGGCCGAGCCGCCCGCCGAGAAGCCGGCGCCCGAGCGCGAGCGGGCGATGACTGCGGCGGTGAGCGAGGCCCGGGCGGACGGTCGCGTGAAGGCGAGCCCGCTCGCCCGGCGCATCGCCCGCGAGCGCGGGGTCGACCTCGCTGCACTCTCCGGGACGGGTCCCGAGGGTCGCATCGTCGCGGAGGACGTGGAGCGCGCGTCCGCCGCTCCCGCCGCGGCCCCGGCACCGCCTGCTGTTCCGGCTCCGCCGGGCGAGGTCGAGCAGGTCCCGCTGACGAAGGTCCGCAAGACCATCGCGCGCCGGCTGACCGAGGCCTGGCAGGTGCCGGTCTTCCAGCTCCAGGTCTCCGCCGACATGGCGCGGGTGAACGAGCTGCTCGCGCGCCGCAAGGAGCTCGAGCCGGACGCCCGGGTGACCGTCACCGACGTACTGACGAAGGTCTGCGCGCAGGCGCTGATGCGCCACCCCGACGTCAACGTCCAGTTCACCGACGAGGCGCTGCTTCGCTTCCCGAGCGTGAACGTCGCGCTCGCGGTGGCCGCCCCGCAGGGTCTCGTCGTTCCGGTGATCAAGAGCGCGGAGCGCCTCTCGCTGGCCGAGATCGCCGGAGCGCGCGCCGACGTCGTGGGTCGTGCGCGAGGCGGAAAGCTCCGTGCCGAGGACCTCGAGGGAGGCACGTTTACGATCTCGAACCTGGGCATGTTCGCCGTCGAGCGCTTCATCGCCGTGCTCAACCCGCCGCAGGCGGCGATTCTCGCCGTCGGCGCGACCGAGGCGCGGCCGGTCGCGCTGGAGGGCGCGGTGGTGGTGCGGCCAACGATGACGATGACGCTGACGGTCGACCATCGCGCCGTCGACGGAGCTCCGGCCGCGGAGTTCCTGGGCACCGTCAAGGCGCTCCTCGAGGAACCTGGTCTCGCCCTCTAAATCGCCGAAAGTCCGCATCGCTTGCGCGTTGGACTTTCGGCGATGAACACATGCCTGGAGGAGCGGACATCTCAGAGGTAGAGCGGGTCGAGGCGGTGCTCGGCCGCCGCCCGGTCCGGCTGTCGCCGGTCGAGGGCGGATACACGCAGGCGCGTCGGCTGCTCGCGGAGCTCGAGGGCGGCTCCCGTGCCTTCGTCAAGCTGGCGGTGGACGAGCTGACTGCGGGCTGGCTCCGCGACGAGTACCGGGTCTATGCAGGGGTGCGGGGGTCGTTCCTGCCCGAGCTCCTCGGCTTCGACGACGAGGGCGAGCTGCCGGCGCTGGCGCTCGAGGACCTGAGCGGATCGCACTGGCCGCGGCCGTGGCCGGAGAGATCGGTCGAAGCCGTCGTGCGCGCCCTCAACGAGCTGCACGAGGTCGAGCCCCCGGCGGGCGTGCCGCGGATCGAGGATTTCGAGCGCCTGTTCGAGGGCTGGGACGTCGTGGAGGCCGATCCGCAACCGTTCCTCTCGCTCGGCCTCTGCTCTGAGGCCTGGCTTCGGCGAGCGCTGCCTGTGCTGCGCGAAGCCGCCGAGAGCGCTCCCTTCCCGGGGGAAACGCTCCTCCACCTGGACGTGCGCAGCGACAACATCTGCCTGCGCGGCGAGCGCGGCCTTCTCGTGGACTGGAATCAGGCCTGCCTGGGCAATCCCGACGTCGACCTGGCCTCTTGGGTCTCGAGCCTGCGCGCCGAAGGAGGCCCGGAGCCGTGGGAAGTGCTGCCGGGACAGCCGGAGCTGGCCGCGTGGGTGGCCGGGTTCTTCGCCGCGCGGGCCGGCCTTCCGCCTCCGCCGACGGCCGATCCGTCGGTGCGCCCGCTCCAGCTCGCTCAGCTCGATGTAGCACTGCCCTGGGCGGCGCGGGAGCTCGGGCTCGCGTCTCTAGACTCACGCAGATGATCAGGCGGGGCGGCGCGCAGGACGTTCCCTTCCTGCGGGACATGCTCCGCCATGCCTACTACGCCCGCTGGGGAGCGGGCGAGAACGACGGGATTCCGCTCTCCCGCTACGTCGAGGGCTGGGGGAGGCGCGGCGACTCGGCGCTGATCGAGATCGAGGGCTTCCAGCCGGTTGGTGCGGCGTGGTACCGGCTTTTCACCGCCGCCCGTCCAGGCTACGGCTTCGTCGATGAGCAGACGCCCGAGCTGACGATCGCCGTGGTGCCGAGCTGTCGGGGCAAGGGCTACGGCAAGGAGCTGCTCGAGGCGCTGCTCGAGAAGGCTCGCGCCGAGGGCTACGCGGCCGTGAGCCTCAGCGTCGAGCCGGACAATCCGGCGTTGCACCTCTACGAGCGGCACGGCTTCGCACGGGTCGGCGAGCGTGGGGGAGCGCTTGTCATGCGCGCAGAGCTCGAATGACGTTGCTCGCGGCCACGGGGGACGCGGTCGTGCGGCTCGATGGAGACGGCGACGGCTTCCGCGTGTCGCTCGGGCTCCAAGGCAGCGGTGCGCAATGCCTTGCTGGGGGCGGCGGAACGGCCTACGTAGGCTGCCGCGGCTCCGGGGTCTGGCGCTCGGACGACGACGGCGCGACCTGGCGGGACCTCCATCTTCCCGCGGACGATGTCTTCTCCGTCGCCGTCAGCCCGGCTGACGGGGCCGTCTACGCGGGCTGCGAGCCGAGCATCCTCTTCCGCTCCGACGACGACGGCGAGTCCTGGCGCGAGCTGGAGTCCCTGCGCTCGATCCCCTCGGCGCCGACGTGGAGCTTTCCGCCCAGGCCCTGGACCTCGCACGTGCGCTGGATCGCGCCCAGCCCGCACGACCCGGGAATCCTTCTCGTCGGGATCGAGCTAGGCGGGCTGATGCGGTCAGATGACGGCGGCGAGAGCTGGGAGGACCACCGTCCCGGGGCCAAGCGCGACGTCCACTGTCTGGCCTGGCACCCGACGGCGAGCGGGCGCGCCTACGAGACCGGCGGTGACGGCACCGCCTGGAGCCGCGACGGCGGCCGCACCTGGGAGCCGGTCGACGACGGACGCGATCGCAACTACTCGTGGGCACTCGGGGTCGATCCCGACGACCCGGACACCTGGTTCGTGTCGGTCAGCCCCGGGCCGTTTCACGCGCACTCGGACGGACGTGACGCCGAGGCCTACCTGTATCGCTGGTCGGGGGAGGGGCCGTGGATGGCGGTCGCGGGCCCCTTCTTCTCGATGCCGTACGCGCTGCGCTTCGCGGATGGGGCGCTGTACGCGGGCTTCTCTGACGGTGGCATGCTGGCGAGCGACGACGGCGGCGAGCGCTGGAGCCAGGTGCCCCTGTCAGGCGAGGAGCTGCCGCGTCTGGTCTCGCTCGTGGCGCTGGACTAAGCTCTGTCCCTGCGCTGCTCCAAGTGCTCAGCTGAAAACGAGGCGGGGCGGAAGTTCTGCGGCGAATGCGGAAGCCCGCTCGCTCTGGCGTGCGCACAGTGCGGGAGCGCGAACACCCCCGGGGTGAAGTTCTGCGGCGAGTGCGGCGCCCCGCTCGCCGGCGAGACCGCTGCGGCTCCGCCGGCGACTGTCGAGCGCGAGGCCCCCGCCTCCGAGCGCCGCCTGGTCTCGGTGCTCTTCGCCGACCTGGTCGGCTTCACCAGCCTCTCCGAGTCCCGCGACTCGGAGGAGGTAAGAGAGCTCCTCACCCGCTACTTCGACACGTGCCGCCGCCTGATCGAGCTCTACGGCGGCACGGTGGAGAAGTTCATCGGCGACGCGGTGATGGCGGTCTGGGGGACGCCAGTCGCGCAGGAGGACGACGCCGAGCGAGCCGTTCGCGCGGCGCTCGACCTCGTCGTCGCCGTTCCGGAGCTCGATCCGCAGCTGAAGGCGCGCGCAGGCGTCCTCACGGGCGAGGCGGCGGTGACGATCGGTGCGGAGGACCAGGGCATGATCGCGGGCGACCTCGTCAACACGGCGTCGCGGATCCAGTCGGCCGCGGAGCCGGGGACCGTGCTCGTCGGTGAGGCGACCAAGCGGGCGACGGAGGCGTCCGTTCTCTACGAGGACGCCGGCGACCACGAGTTGAAGGGCAAGACGGAGGCCGTGCCGCTCTTCCGCGCGTTGCGCGTGCTGGGGGCACGCGGTGGCGCGCGCCGCTCGGAAGGCCTGGAGCCCCCCTTTGTCGGCCGCGACCGCGAGCTACGCCTCGTCAAGGAGCTCTTCCACGTCTCGGCCGATGAGAAAAAGGCGCACCTCGTCAACGTGATCGGGATCGCCGGCATCGGCAAGTCCCGCCTGGCCTGGGAGTTCGACAAGTACACGGATGGCCTCGCCGGCACGATCTACTGGCACCGCGGCCGCTGCCTCGCCTATGGGGAGGGGGTCGCGTACTGGGCTCTGGCCGAGATGGTGCGGATGCGGGCGCGGATCATCGAGGGGGAGGAGCCCGACTCGGCACTCGCCAAGCTGGGCGAGGCGGTCGCCCTGCACGTACCGGGCGCCGATGAGCGATCGTGGATCGAGCCGCGCCTCGCGCACCTGCTCGGACTCGAAGAGCGCGCGACCCATGAGCGCGACGACCTTTTCGCAGCCTGGCGGCTCTTCTTCGAGCGCATGGCTGAAGGAGAGCCAGTCTGCCTCGTCTTCGAGGACATGCACTGGGCGGACATCTCCTTGCTCGAGTTCGTCGAGTACCTGCTCGAGTGGTCGCGCAACCACCCGATCTTCGTCCTCGCGCTCTCCCGGCCGGAGCTGACCGAGCGCCATCCCACGTTCGGGCAGGCCTCGCGCAACGCGACCACGCTCTCGCTCGAGCCGCTGTCCGCGCAGGCAATGGAAGAGCTTCTCGACGGCTTCGTCCCCGGGCTTTCCGCGGAGCTCCGCCAGAAGATCCTCGAGCGGGCCGAGGGCGTGCCGCTGTACGCCGTCGAGACGGTGCGCATGCTGCTCGACCGCGGCTTGCTCGCCCTTGAAGGCGAGGTGTATGCCCCGACGGGTCCGATCGAGGCGCTCGACGTGCCCGAGACCTTGCACGCGCTGATCGCCGCCCGCCTCGACGGCCTCTCCGCCGAGGAGCGGCGGTTGATCCAGGACGCCTCCGTGCTCGGCAAGACCTTTACGAAGCACGCGCTCGCGTCGCTGTCGGGCACCGCTGAGGACGAGCTCGATCCTCACCTCTCCTCGCTCGTTCGGAAGGAGGTCCTGGGCCTTCAGGCCGATCCGCGCTCTCCCGAGCGTGGACAGTACGGCTTCCTGCAGGACCTGCTCAAGCGGGTCGCGTACGAGACGCTCTCGAAAAGGGAGCGCAAGACGCTCCACCTCGCCGCGGCCGAGTACCTGGAGCGCTCATGGGGGCCTGCCGAGACCGAGATCGTCGAGGTCGTCTCGTCGCATTACCTGGAGGCCTTCGAACTCGCTCCCGAGGCCGAGGACGCGGCCGACATCAAGGCCAAGGCGCGGACGATGCTGGGCCGCGCCGCGGAGCGTGCAGGCTCGCTGGGGGCGAGCGACGAGGCTTCTCGCTACTTCGCCCAGGCCGCGGAGCTCGCGGACGACCCGCTCGTCGAGGCGGCGCTGCGGGAGCAGGCGGGGCAGAAGGCCTGGATAGCCGGAGAGCGGGAGCAGGCGGAGGAGCAGTATCAGCGCGCGCTGGCGCTGTTCGAAGCGGAGGACGCGACGCACCCTGCGGCACGAGTCTCCGCGAAGCTCGGCGAGGTCGAGTGGTTGACCGGCCGTCTCACGCAGGCTCTCGAACGGCTCGAGAGCGCGTTCGCAGTCCTCGCCGCCGACGAACCCGACGGCGACGTCGCGGCGCTGGCCGCGCAGCTCGGCCGTCTCCATTTCTTCCAGGGCGACCTCGAGCGCGCGGACGAGCGGATCGAGAGCGCCCTCTCGCTGGCGGAGTCGCTGTGGCTGCCGGAGGTGATCTCCCACGCGCTGATCACCGCAGGCCTGATCGCCGGCGGCCGGCGGCGGCCTGAGCAGGCGATCGCTCTGATCAAGCACGCGTACGAGCTTGCGCTCGAGAACGACCTCTTCCTCGCCGCGATTCGCGCCGGCAGCAATCTGGGCGACCAGCTGGACCGTCGGGACCGCTACGAGGAGGCTCTTGCACAGCAAGAGCGGGTCCTTGAGCTCGCGCGCAGAATCGGTAGCCGCTACCACGAGGCGCGGTCGCTCGCCGAGATGAGCTGGTACCTGTACATGTGCGGGCGCTGGTCCGAGGCCCGGGCGGCGCTCGATGAGCTGTCCGAGCAGGTCCTACCGTCGACATCGGTGGCGGCGCTCTACCTGGCGCGTATCGAGATGGATCTGCACGGCGGCCGGATTGACGAGGCGAAGGAGCTCGCGGAACGGGTACCGAGTCGTGGCGATTCGACGGACATCCAGGAACGGGCGGCTCACATGGTGCTGACGGCGACATTGCTCCATGCGGACGGCCGGTACGAGGATGCGTTCCGCGCGGCTCGGGAGAGTGTGGAGATCGGGGATCCAATGGGTCTGGGAGCCGACGCGAAGCTCGCGTTCGTCATCGCCATCGACTCTGCGTTCCAGCTTCACAACCTGGACGAGGCAGAGGAGACGATCTCCCTGATCCAGGCGCTGCCGGCCGGGGTGCAGCCCCCGTTTCTGCGCGCGCACGCGGCACGCTTCGGCGCGCGGCTCTCGGCTGTCCGAGGCGCGCACGAAGGTGTCGAGCAAGGCTTCAAGACGGGCGAGCAGATCTTCCGCGAGTACGGCATCCCCTTCTGGCTCGCGGTGACGCAGCTCGAGCACGCCGAGTGGCTCGCTCAGCAGGGTCGCGAGGGCGAAGCGGAGTCGCTCCTGGTCGAGGCGCGCGAGATCTTCGAGCGGCTCGAGGCAAAGCCGTGGCTCGAGCGAGTCGCCAAGCTTGGAGCCGAGGTGCCGGCGTGACCTGCCCGAGCTGCGAGACCGAGAACCGACCAGGTGCGAAGTTCTGTGTGAGCTGCGGCTCGGGCCTCGGGCTCGCCTGTCCCTCGTGCTCCACTCCGTATCAACCCGGGGACCTCTTCTGCGCCGAGTGCGGCACACGCCTCGGCGAGGCGGAGGCGGCGGCACCCGCGACTCCAGCCGCCGAGCGGCGCCTCGTCTCCGTGCTCTTCGCCGACCTGGTCGGCTTCACGACGCTGTCCGAGTCCCGCGACGCCGAAGAGGTTCGCGAGCTGCTGTCTGCCTACTTCGACTCCTGCCGCCGGATCGTCGAGCGCTACGGCGGCATGATCGAGAAGTTCATCGGCGACGCGGTCATGGCCGTGTGGGGCACTCCGGTCGCCCAGGAGGACGATGCCGAGCGTGCCGTGCGAGCTGCGCTCGAGCTGGTCGTCGCCGTCCCCGAGCTCGATCCGTCGCTCAGCGCCAGGGCAGGGGTGCTCACCGGCGAGGCCGCGGTCACCCTCGGCGCCGAAGGCGAGGGCATGGTCGCGGGCGATCTCGTCAACACCACCTCCCGCATCCAGTCGGTGGCCGAGGCGGGCACCGTGCTGGTGGGTGAGTCGACGAAGCGTGCAGCCGACGCTGCCATCGCCTACGAGAGCGCGGGCGTGCACGAGCTCAGGGGCAAAGCCGAGCCTGTCCCGCTGTGGCAGGCGCTACGGGTCACCGCAGGCCGGGCCGGCGCTCTGAGGGGAGTCGGGCTCGAGCCGCCGTTCGTCGGCAGGGACGGTGAGCTCCGTCTCGTGAAGGAGCTCTTCCACGCGAGCGCACAGGAACGCAAAGCCCAGCTCGTCACGGTCGTCGGCATCGCGGGCATCGGGAAGTCCCGCCTCGCCTGGGAGCTGGAGAAGTACCTCGACGGCCTGGCCGACCAGGTGCTGTGGCACCGCGGCCGTTGTCTCGCCTACGGCGAGGGCGTCGCCTACTGGGCGCTGGCCGAGATGGTGCGGATGCGAGCGCGCATCAGCGAAGAGGAGGGGACCGAGCAGGCGCTCGCCAAGCTGCGGGTCACGCTCGGGGAGAACGTCGCCGATCCCGAGGAGCGTCTCTGGCTGGAGCCTCGTCTCGCGCACCTGCTCGGCCTCGCCGAGCGGACCGCACCAGACCGTGAGGACCTGTTCTCGGCCTGGCGCCTGTTCTTCGAGCGGCTCGCGGAGCAGAGCCCGGTCGGGCTCGTCTTCGAGGATCTCCAGTGGGCGGACGCGGCCCTGCTCGACTTCGTCGAGCACCTCCTCGACTGGTCGCGCAGCCATCCGATCTTCGTCCTCGCCCTGACCCGGCCCGAGCTGTCGGATCGCCGGGCCGGCTTCGGCGCCGGTGGTCGCAAGGCGGCCACGCTCGCCCTCGAGCCGCTGTCCATGCAGGCCATGGAGGAACTGCTCGACGGACTCGTGCCCGGTCTACCGACCGATCTGCGCGGACAGATCCTCGACCGCGCGGAGGGCGTGCCGCTCTACGCGGTCGAGACCGTGCGGATGCTGCTCGACCGCGGCCTGCTCGAGCGCGACGGCGACGCCTACCGGCTCACCGGCGAGGTCGAGGCGCTCGAGGTGCCCGAGACCCTCCACGCGCTCGTGGCGGCCCGGCTGGACGGCCTCTCGCCTGACGAGCGGCGGGTGCTTCAGGACGCGGCTGTCCTGGGCAAGAGCTTCACCAGGACGGGGCTCTCGGCCCTATCGGGTCTGGGCAAGGAGGAACTCGAGCCCATCCTGGCCGGGCTCGTCCGCAAGGAGATCTTCTCCGTCCAGGCCGACCCCCGCTCGCCGGAGCGCGGCCAGTACGCCTTCCTTCAGGACCTGCTCAAGCGCGTGGCCTACGACACCCTCGCCAGGAAGGAGCGCAAGGCACGGCACCTGGCCGCTGCGGCCCATCTCGAGCAGGCGTGGGGCTCGTCCGAGCAGGAGGTGGTGGAGGTGGTGGCAGCGCACTACTTGGACGCCTACCGGGCGGCGCCGGACGCGGAGGATGCCGCCGAGATCAAGACGAAGGCGCGCGAGCGGCTGGCGCTGGCGGGCGAGCGGGCCTCCTCGCTCGCGGCGGCGGAGGAGGCGCAGCACTACTTCCAGCAGGCGGCCGAGCTCTGCGACGATCGTCAGGACGAGGCTCTTCTACTCGAGCAGGCCGGGACGATGGCCATGCAGGCAGGCCGACTCGACGAGGCCATTGCCCTGTTCGAGCGCACGATCGTGCTCCTTCAGGAGGTGAAAGCGACACATCCTGCCGCCCGCGTGTCGGCACGCCTGGGTTTTGCCCTGCACCAGGCAGGTGACATCGGAGCGGGAGTCGAGCGGGCCGAGGAAGCGCTTCGGGTTCTGGCCGACGACGAGCCCGACGCCGATCTGGCCGCCCTCGCAGCCGAGGTGGCCCGCCTGCGCTACTTCCTCGGCGAACTGGAGCTTGCCGAGAGACAGGTCGATCGGGCCCTCGAGATCGCCGAATCTCTCGGGTTGCCGGAGGTGCTGGTCGAGGCCCTGAACACGAAGCACCTCGTGCTCGACTCGCTCGGCCGCTACGAAGAGTCGCTCGCGCTCATCCGGCACGCGTACGCGATCGCGAGGGAACACGAGCTGGGGCGTTCCTTATTGCGAGCTCAGTACAACCTCTCGCACGAGATGGCGAGCCGCGATCGGCTGAATGATTCGAGGCAGATCGACATGGATGGTCTAGAGCTCTGCCGACGGCGGGGCGACCGCTCCTGGGAAGCTCTCTTCCTTAACCACCTCGCCAGCCGTCTTCTGCTCCTCGGGGAATGGGACGAGATGCTGCGCTTCGCCGCGGAGGCGAAGGAGCTGACACCGCGAACGGCAATTCTCGACCTGTTGGTCGTGCTGCCGTGGTTCCACGTCCTTCGCGGAGAACTTGACGACGCGCGTCGAGAGCTGGAAGACCACATCGGCGACCGCGAGACCGATGACTTGCAGGCTCGAATGATCCACTTGCTTGCCCAGGCGATCGTGCTTAGGGCCGAAGGCAGGGCGGACCGCGCGCTCACTGTCGCGCAGGAAGCGCTCTCCGCCGGTGGCAGGATGGGTGTCCGGCATCCCTTCTGGAAATGGGCACTCGTTGAGGCCGTTGAAGCAGCGTTCGACCTCGAGGATCCGGACGGGGTGAGCGAGCTCCTGGGCAAGTGGGAGCGAATGCGGCCCGTCGAGCGCACCCCCTTCCTCGAAGCTCATGAGCTCCGCTTCGGAGCGCGGCTCGCGGTGGGTCGCGGCGAACATGACGAGGCGGAGGAAAGCGTTCGAGGTGCGGCCGCGATCTTCCGCGCGCTCGAGATGCCGTTCTACCTCGCCGTGGCCCTGCTCGAGCTCGGGGAGCTGACCGGAGACGAGGCCGCTCTCGATGAGGCACGCAAGATCTTCGAGCGCCTCGGGGCGAAACCGTGGCTTGAGCGGGTCACCGCTGTCGCGCCCGCTGCTGTAGCGCCAGTCCCGTAACCCGATGAGGTGGGCCCCCGCGCGACGGCGTGGGCCGCTTCACGACTTGGATGCAGTCGGCCCATGTGATGCACCACTACCCGTTCGACCCGACGTGAGGGCCGCACTGGGCGCACGCCATGCGTCTGTAGGATCGCCGGGACAAGCGACTTCGGGAGAGCGAGATGGAGTGTGACGTTGCCGTCCTCGGCGGCGGCCCCGGCGGCTACACGGCCGCGATCCGCGCAGCGCAGCTCGGCGCCACGACGGTCTGCATCGAGAAGGAGGAGGCGCTCGGCGGCACCTGCCTGCGGGTGGGCTGCATCCCGACCAAGGCCTGGGTGCAGACCGCGTTCGCGCTCAAGGAGGCCGGGGAGACCTTCGCCAAGCTCGGCGTCCAGGTCGGGGAGCCCACGCTCGACTTCGCCGCCTCCAACGCGTGGAAGGACGGCGTCGTCGACCAGATGACGAAGGGCGTCGCCTCGCTCTTCAAGGCGAACGGCGTCGAGTGGGTGAAGGGCGAGGGGCGCTTCACCGACGCGAACACGATCGCCGTCGAGGGCTCCGAGGACGTCACCTTCCGCTCTGCGATCGTCGCCACCGGCTCCTTCCCGATGCGACCGCCGATTCCGGGCCTCGACTCCGATCGTTGCGTCGACTCGACGGGTCTGCTCGCCCAGGACCAGGTGCCGGCCCGGCTCGTCGTCCTCGGCGGCGGCATCATCGGCTGCGAGTTCGCCTCCATCCTCCAGCGCTTCGGCTCGCAGGTGACGGTCGTCGAGATGCTCCCGCGGCTGATCCCGATGGAGGACGAGGATGCCTCCTCGGAGCTCGCCAAGCAGCTCGGCCGCCGCGGCGTCGAGCTCCACCTGGGCAAGCAGTGCACGCAGGTGGACGACGACGGCGCCCAGCTCACCGTCCACTTCGGCGAGGGCGAGACGGTCGACTGCGACCTCATGCTCGTCTCCGTGGGCCGCGCGCCGCTGGTCGAAGGGATCGGCCTGGAGGCCGCCGGGGTGGAATACGATCGGCGGGCCGGGATCTCGGCCGACGAGCATCGCCGCACCAGCGTCTCGCACATCTACGCCGTGGGCGACTGCGCCGGCTACTGGCAGCTCGCGCACACAGCCTTCCGCGAAGGCGAGGTGGCAGCAGAGAACGCGATGGGCCACGAGGCAGTCGTCGACTCGCGCGGCGTCCCGCGCCCCATCTACACCGACCCGGAGATCGCCTCGGTGGGCCTCACCGAGGAGCAGGCCCGCGAGCAGTACGGCGACGACGTCGCCGTCGGCAGGTTCCCCTGGGTGGCCAACGCGCGCGCGGTCATGCAGAACGAGACCGTCGGCTGGGTCAAGTCGATCCACGAGACGCACTACGGCGAGCTGCTCGGCCTCGTCCTCGTCGGCCCGCACGTCACCGACCTGATCGAGGCCGGCGTCGTCGCGCTGGACGCCGAGGCGACGGTGGAGACGGTCGCCGACGGCATGGCTGCGCACCCGACGCTCTCGGAGGCGATCAAGGAGGCGGGCCTGGTCGCGCTCGGCCGCCCCATCCATCTGCCTCCCAAGCGCAAGGCCGCGGCGCAGGCATAACCATCCGGGGGAGCGGGACCCGGCTCCCGATTTGCGACAATAGAAGCGAATGAGTGCGCCGCCAGAAAAGCGCTCGCGCGGGATCGATACTGAGGTGACCGCGCTGCGCTCGCTGGGGCCCCACCGTGCCTTCGAACGCATGTACCGGAAGCACGCCTCGGACGTCTACCGCTACGCGCTCGCCGTCGTCCGCGACTCGGGCGACGCGGAGGACATCACCCAGACCACGTTCCTCAACGCCTTCCGCGCGTTGCAGCGTGGCGAGCGGCCTCTGAAGACGAAGAGCTGGTTGCTGGCGATCGCCCACAACGTCTGCCGGCAGCGCTTCCGGAACGCCGCCCGGCGCCCACAGCAGGTCGCCTTCGACGAGGACGTCGCCGAGGCGATCGTGCCCGAGGAGTCACCGAGTGCAGACGATCTCGTGCGCGCGCTTCAGCAGCTGTCCTTCAACCAGCGCTCGGCTCTCGTCATGCGCGAGCTCGAGGGGCGGTCCTACAAGGAGATCGGCGAGATCCTGGCCTTGCCCGTCAGCGCCGTGGAGACGCTCCTCTTCCGCGCCCGCCGGGCGCTGCGCGAGCAGATCGAGACGAGCATCACCTGCAACGAGGCGGAGGAGATGCTCTCGAGGCAGCTCGACGGCCGGCTGCCTCGCAGCGAGCGCGGCGCCCTGCGCGCGCATCTCCGCGGCTGTGAGGAGTGCGCCCGCCTCGCCCGGAGCCAACGGGCCCAGCGATCGGCCTGGAAGGCGCTCTCGGTCATCCCGCTCCCAGGCTCGCTCGGGTCCCTCTTCGGCGGAGGGGGCACCGCGGTGGCGACGGGTGTCCTGGCCAAGGTGGCTGCGGTCGGGGTGGCGGCGGCGATCGTCGGCGGCGGGACCTACGAGGGCCTGCACGTCGTGCAGGCCCAGGTGAAGAAGGAGCCCGACAAGACGGCGGCCGTTCCTGCAGCGGTCACGCCGACGCCGAGAGACGCGACGCCTCAGCGCGTGGCCTTCCCGACTCCCGGAATCTCCTCGCACCCAGGCAGGAGGCTCGGCGCACAGACCGAGCACGCAAGCCGGGGCAAGGGCCACGCGAAGAAGACCGGGGAGAAGGAGCACGCCTCTTCGTCCGCGGCCGCGGCGCCGACCGGGGCGACGCCGACCAAGGCGACGCCGGATCACGCGTATTCGCCGGGCCAGGCCAAGAAGGCCACGAGCACGTCGTCCGTGCGCTCGACCCAGCCTGCGGAAAAGAGCAAGAAGAAGGCGAAGAAGAAGAGCACCCGAACGCGGACGGCCGGCCACAGCACGAGTGGGGGGACCAAGAGACACGGCGGCGAGGGCGCCGGTGGCAAGGTGACGGTCAAGAGCACGACTTCCGCGTCGCCGGGGACCACGGCGCCGAAGGATTCGACCGCGCTCGGCCCGGGTAAGCCGTAGCTCGCGGGAGAGGAGCGGGAGAGGAAAGGAGAGGCATGGCCATCTTCACCAAGCGGAACGCTCTGATCGGCTGGGCCACGTGGCTCGTCGGCAAGAGGGTCGTCAAGTCGCGCACCGGTGCGAGCGGGGGGCACAAGAAGAAGTCGATCGTCGCCGCGGCGGCGGCGGGTCTTGCCACCGTCGGAGGCGCATTGCTCTTCTGGCGCAAGCGCAAGGGCGACGAAGAGAACGACGGGCAGCCGACCGGCGCGTAGCCGCTCTGCCCGACACAAGCGTGACCTGGGCGGCGAGCTGCCAGGGCTCGCACGCTTGCGGCTATCGCAACTTACGCAGTCTTTACACCACAGACGGATCGCTGCGCCGGAAAGTGGGCAGGAGAGACTCGAAAGGAGGGGTCACGCATGAGAAGGTACGTGCTTATCCTTCTCGTCGGTCTCGTCGCGCTCGTCGGCCTAACGATCGCTCAGGCGGCGCCCACGTCGGGGACGGCGAAGACGAAGATCTGCCACCGAACGAAGACGGGCAAGAAGCCCTACGTGAAGCTGACCGTCGGCAAGTCGGTGCTCAAGGGGCACCTCAAGCATGCCGCCGATATCATCCCCGCTCCTCCGGGCCCCTGCCCGACCGTAGTGCTTTCACCTACCCAAGGTGGTCAGGAGCTGCACGCCACGTTGTCGGGCAACAACGAGGTGCCTGCGGCCGACCCGGACGGGACGGGGACGGCGACCATCCGGCTGCGGCTGGGCGAGGGTCGCCTGTGCTTCCAGCTGTCTGTGACGAACATCGTCCTGCCCGCCACTGCGTCGCACGTACACGTGGGCCTGGCCGGCGTCAACGGTCCGGTCGTCGTGCCGCTGACGGCGCCCGGTGCGGGTGGAACGTCCTCGGGTTGCGTGGTCGTCCCGCGCACCCTCGTGGCGGCGATCCTCGGCGGCCCGTCCGGCTACTACGTGAACGTCCATACCTCGGACTACCCGAACGGCGCGATTCGGGGTCAGTTGTCCCTCTAGCGCAAGGAAGAACGACTGACGAAAGGCCGGGCCTTGGCGCCCGGCCTTTCTGTTTGCGCCCTCGACTCGGTCCGTCCGGATGACGCGGGACGCGCGGGTCGAGCAAATCTTGTTCGCAAGCCGTCACACACGCTTGCAGGTTCCTCTGGCTCAATGGAGACGTGAGCCGCCCTTCCATGACATTCCGCCGGCCCGAGGCCCCACCGACGTTCAAGCAGGTCTACGCGATCGCGCGGGAACTCTGCGAGCAGGTGGGCGAGGAGTGGCCGGAGACGCGGGAGCAGGCCTCCGACCTGATCGCCCGCCTGCGTGACGAAGGGGGTGGTGACGGCTCTGCCGACACAGTGCTAGCGTGACATCATTCCGCGCCGAGAGTTGGTGAGGCGATGGCCGCGGGCCGCCGTCAGTATGCAGATGTGAGAACGTGGCCGGCCTCGCCCGGGGTGCTCGCAATATTGCAAGAGGAGCTTGCCGCGCAACCCGTCACGCTCTGGCGCCCATCGGGCCGTTTCAGCGTGGGCGGCTGCTTCGTCTGCTTCGCGCAGGCACAGTCGGGGCCGGGCGAGGCCGGCGATCTCGGCTGGGCCGGCGCGGCGCTCGGCGAGCGAACCTCGGTGGCGTCGGGCCCTGCACCCTCGGCGTACGGGGCCGGCCTCCTGGCGCTGCGGGAGGGACCGCTGCTCGAGCAAGCCGTTCGGGCGCTGGAAGAGCCGTCCGACGTGCTGCTCGTGAACGCGACGGGCCGCGACCACCCGCGCGGCGCCGGCCTCGCGCTCCACCTCGGGGCGGTACTGGGGGTCCCGACCGTTGGGGTGACGCACCGGCCGTTGCTCGCGTCGGGCAACTGGCCGGCGGACGGGCGGGGCGCGACGAGTCCGCTCGTCCACCGCGGCGAGCTCGTCGGCTACTGGCTGCGAACGCGGCAGGGTGCCCGGCCGCTCGCCGTTCACGCGGGGTGGCGGACCGGGCCCCAGGTGGCGATCGAGGTCGTTCTGGGCTCCACCGCGCGCTCACGGACGCCCGAGCCGATCAGGCTTGCGCGGACAGCAGCCCGTGCGGCGCGGGCACAATCTGGCCCGTGGAGCTGACGAGCTCGGAATTCCATCACGGCGCGCCCATTCCACCGCGTCATACGTGCGAGGGCGAGGACGTCTCGCCGTCGCTTCGGTGGTCCGGAGTCCCGGCAGGGACGGGCTCTCTCGCCTTGATCGTCGAAGACCCGGACGCGCCGGGACGGACCTTCACGCACTGGCTGGCGTGGGGGATTCCTGCCGAGGCGACGGGCCTCGGCCGGGGGGAGGCCGCGCCGCTCGAGGGGCGAAACGACTTCGGAGCCGTCGGCTACCGGGGGCCCTGTCCTCCGGTCGGGCACGGCCCGCACGGCTACGTCTTCAGGCTCCATGCGCTGGATGTCGAGCTCGAGGTGACTGCATCAGCGTCCCGCCGGGCGCTCGAGGCTTCGCTCGAGGGCCACGTGCTGGAGACGGCGGAGCTCGTCGGCACGTACGCCCGCTGATGGCCTCCCGTGCAGCGCTTCAAGCCGCCTGCGTGCCGTGGCAGTCCTCGCTGTCCTGACCGCCGGCTGCGGGGGCTGGGGCTCTCAGGTCAGCCCGTTCCCCTCGACCACCCAACCCACCACCGCTCCGACCATAGGGCCACGGAGGGACGAGGTCGCGGGCTTGCGACTCGTCTCCATCTCGCCCTTCTCGGCCACGATCGGCTGGCAGACCGGCTCGCCCGTCGCCTCTTGGGTCGAGGTGGGACCACCGGACGGCCCGCCGACGCTCTGGCGTCGTGAGCCGAGACCCGCCACTCGCCACTCGCTCAGGCTGTCGGGCCCGTCGTTTTCGACGCCGTACCGGGTCCGGGTGAGAACAACCGACGCGGAGCAGGCGATCGACGTGACGACGGCGCCGCCTCCTCCTCGTCCGCGGGCGGTCGCACGTGACGGCGTGCTCTGGGTCGAGGGCAATCCCTTCTTCCCGTTCATGGTCTTCGAGCAGTGCCCGGACACGTATTCGACGAGCCTCCAGGTCGGGATCAACTTGTTTGCGGGGAACCGCTGCGGCGGCCTCGCCGAGCAGCGTCCCGCGCTGGCGCGCAGGGCGCTGGTCGCGGCGACTGCGGACGACCACGCGGCGAGCGCGCATGGGACGATCGGTACCTTCTATCCCGACGAGGCGGACGGCCATGACCTGACCGGCGCGAAGCTGCCCCACCCACCCCCGGGTGGCGCCGGAGTTCGCTTCCTCACGCTCACGAACCATTTCTACTCGGGGGCCGCACCGCTCGCCGACGGACGGGCGATTTACGCGGGCCTCGTGGCCAAGGCGGACGTGGTCGGCTTCGATCTCTATCCGCTCTAGGGCTGGTGCCTTCCCGAGCGTCTGGCGGACGTGTTCTGGTCGCAACGCGAGCTCGTCCAGTTGGCGAAGGGCAAGCCCACCTACCAGTGGATCGAAGCCGCCGGCATGCGATGTCCGAACGGGCCGACCGCCGTGACGCCTGCGACCACGCGTGCGGAATCGTTCCTCGCAATCGCGGGCGGCGCGCACGGGCTCGGCTACTTCCCGGCAGCGGCCTGGACCGGGGACGTCGGCGCGGCGATCTCGGGGGTGGCGAGAGCGGTGCGCTACCTCGGGCCCGGCCTGCTCGGTCCTGACATACCGACGACGGTCGAGCCCGCCTCGGGGCCCGTCCTCGCCGGTGCGCGCGCCTTCAACGGGGCGGTGTACGTGATCGCCGTCAACTCTGGGTACACGTCCGCGAGGGCGACGATCACCGTTCGCGGCCTCGCCGGCCGACCACTCGAGATCTTCGACGAGGGGAGGCAAGTGGCCTCGCGCGGCGACGCGTTCGCGGACGACTTCGCGCCCCTCGCGGCGCACGTGTACGTGGCGGCGCCCGCGATCGGGACGAAGCACTAGGGCCCCGTCCGGGCGCCTGCGACCACGGGGCCGCGCACGCCTAGCTCCCTGGACAGCCAGGCAAGCTGGTCGCGGTAGGCCTGAGCGTTGAGCGAATGTCCGGCGCGGTACCAGCGGACGCGCTTTGGCTCGCTGCCCGCTCGGGCCAGCGCGGCGAGCTGGGCGCGCGGGATGTACTCGTCGGCGAGCCCGTCCTGGAAGAAGAGCGCCGCGGGTGCCGCGCGGCGGACGAAGCGGAAGGGGTCGATCTGCGTGAGGATGCGCTGGACCTGTGGCCTGATGCCGGCCGGCGCAGGGGCAGCGAAGGCGCGCACGGACGGCGAGCCGCCCGACATCAGGACGAACGCGCTGATCCGGCGCTCGATGCCCGCCAGCATGGCGCCCACCTTCGCGCCTGCGCTGTTGCCGACGAAGCCGATCCGCTTCGCGTCGACCTGCGGGAGCGAGCGGAGGACGTCGACACCCCGGCGGAGATCGACGATCGTCTTCGCCGTCAGGTCCCGATCCTGAACGAGCCGTTGCAGCGGATCGCCCTGCCCCGAGTCGCCGACCCGTACGAATTCGGAGTCGACCACCAGCGCGACCGCACCGCGTGCCGCCAGCCACGTCGCCGGCACGAGGTGCCGCGTGCGATCCTCGCCCGACCCGTGCAGGTAGATCACGGCCGGGAAGGGGCCCTTGCCGGGTGGAAGCACGAGGAAGGCGGGGACGCGTCCGCCGCGCGGGCTTGCATACGACACGTCTCGGATCGCGATCGGGTAGTTCGCGTTGACGCGCCCCGCGTCGCGATAGCGGAGTGGGGCGCTCGCGTCGTAGCCGAAGAGGGAGGGCTGTGCGGGCGGCGACGTCCCTCCGCTTCCCCCGCAGCCGGCGGCGAGCACGACGAGCGCGATCGCGGCGAATCCTCTGAACACCGCCCAAGAGTAGACGACGGTGTCGAGAGGAAGCAGTCCGGGCGCGGTCCGCGACGCCTCGTAGAATCGTTCCCCCGTGCCCGAGGCTCCCTTCGTCCACCTTCACGTCCACTCGGAGTACTCGATCCTCGACGGGGCCTGCCGTATCCCGGAGCTCGTCGCCCGTGCGGCCGAGCTGGAGATGCCGGCAGTCGGTCTCACCGACCACGGGAGCATGGCCGGAGCGGTCGAGCTCTACCGCGAGACCGAGAAGACGGGCGTCAAGCCGCTGATCGGCTGCGAGGTCTACGTCTGCGACGACCGCGCACGCCAGGAGAAGGGCTACGCCCACCTGACGCTCTTGGCCGAGACGAACGAGGGATACGCGAATCTGATCAAGCTCTCCTCGCTCGGGTACCTCGAGGGCTACTACTACAAGCCGCGGGTCGACTGGGAGTTGCTCGAGCGGCACTCGAGAGGTCTCGTCGCTCTCTCCGGGTGTCTGTCCGGCCGCGTCTCGAAGGCACTCGAGGAGAACCGGCCGCAGGACGCCGCAGCCGACCTCGACCGCCTGGTGCAGATCTTCGGGCGGGACCAGGTCTACGTGGAGATCCAGAACGCCGGCCTCGAGCCGCAGCAGCGCATCAACCCGCTGTTGACGCAGCTGGCCGAAGGGACCGGCCTGCCGCTCGTCGCCACCGGGGACGTCCACTACCTGCGCCATGAGGACGCGCGGGCGCACGAGGCTCTCCTCTGCATCCAGTCGGGCGACTCGCTCAAGAACCCGAATCACTGGCGCTTCGACACCGACCAGTTCTTCTTCAAGACGCCCGGGGAGATGGCGGCCGACTTCGCCGACCACCCGGAGGCGCTCGCGCGCACGCGCGAGGTGGCGGAGCGGTGTTCGGTGACCATGGAGCTCGACCGGATCCTGCTGCCGAAGTTCCCGACGCCCGGCGGCCGCGACGCCTTCGAGTATCTCGCGGAGCTGTGCGAGCAGGGCCTGGCGAAACGGTACGGAACGGAGACGCCCGAGCTCCGGGACCGCCTCCAGTTCGAGCTCAAGACCATCCGCGAGACGGGGTTCGCCGACTACTTCCTGATCGTCTCCGACTTCGTGCGCTTCGCCAAGCAGAACAGCGTCAGCGTCGGTCCGGGCCGCGGCTCCGCCGCGGGCAGCCTGGTCGCCTTCTGCCTGGAGATCACCGACGTCGACCCGATCAGGTACGACCTGCTCTTCGAGCGCTTCTTGAACCCCGGCCGCAAGTCGCTGCCCGACATGGACATCGATTTCGCCGTGGCGGGCCGGGATCGGGTGATCAACTACGTCGCCGAGAAGTACGGCCGCGACCGGGTCGCGCAGATCATCACCTTCGGGACGATGATGGCCCGCGCGGCGATCCGCGACGCGGGCCGCGTGCTCGAGGTTCCCTACGGAACGGTGGACAAGATCGCGAAACTCGTTCCCGAGGGCGTGAAGGTCTACCTGGACGAGTCCCTGAAGCCGGGCTCGGAGCTGCGAGCCGCCTACGACGCCGACCCGCTCGTGCGCGAGATCGTCGATCTGGCGAAGCCCCTGGAGGGGCTCGTCCGGCAGGACTCGATCCACGCGGCCGGGGTCGTCATCTCCGATCGCCCCTTGACGGATGTCGTGCCGGTGCAGCAGAAGGGCGAAGGCCAAGAGCTGGTGACCCAGTTCGCGATGGGCGACGTCGAGGCGCTTGGGTTGCTGAAGATGGACTTCCTCGGCCTGCGCAACCTGGATGTGATCGACGAGGCGCTGCGGCTCGCGGGTGGGCTCTCGCTCGAGGAGATCCCGCTCGACGATGCGGAGACGTACGCGATGCTCGCGCGCGGGGACGCGGCCGGTGTCTTCCAGTTCGAGTCGGAGGGGATGCGCGAGGCCCTGCGTCAGGTGAAACCGACCGAGTTCGGCGACCTGATCGCGCTCGTGGCCCTCTACCGGCCCGGACCGATGGCGTACATCCCGGTCTACGCGCGGCGCAAGCACGGAGCCGAGCCGGTCAGCTTCGCAGACCCGCGGCTGGAGCCGCTCACGGGGCCCACGTACGGGATCTGCATCTACCAGGAGCAGTACATGGAGATCGCCAAGCAGCTCGCCGGCTTCTCGCCCACCGAGGCGGACGACCTGCGCAAGGCGATTGGCAAGAAGATCCACACGCTGATGGCCTCGCTCGAGGGCAAGTTCACCGAGGGCTGCCTCGCGAATGGCGTCGACCGCAAGGTGGCGAAGCAGCTCTGGGACGACATGCAGAAGGCGCAGGACTACTCCTTCAACAAGTCGCACGCGGCCTGCTACGCGCTGATCGCCTACCGCACCGCGTACCTGAAGGCGCACTACCCGGCCCAGTACATGGCCGCGCTCATCTCCTCGGTCATGAACACCAAGGACCGAGTCCCCTACTACGTCAACGCCTGCGAGGAGATGGGCATCGAGGTGCTGCCTCCGGACGTGAACTCGTCACAGGTCGACTTCGCCGTCGTGGAGGGCCGGATCCGCTTCGGCCTGAACGCGGTCAAGAACGTCGGCGAATCCGCGGCTCAGGCGATCGTGCGGGCCCGCGAAGACGGCGGTCCGCTCGAGTCGATCTGGGACTTCACCGAGCGCGTCGATCCGCAGATCGTCAACAGGCGTGCGCTCGAGTCGCTCGTCAAGGCCGGAGCCCTCGACTCGGTGGGGGCGACTCGTAAGGGCCTGCTGAGCGTGCTCGAGCAGGCAGTCGAACTCGGCGCCCGCTCGCAGGCCGACCGCCTCTCGGGACAGGCGTCGATCTTCGACGGCGAGTTCGGCGACGCAGAGCCGGCCAGGAAGCACTACCCGTCCGTTCCGGCCGACGAGTTCGAGAAGGGCGAGCTGCTGCGACTCGAGAAGGAGGCTCTCGGCCTCTACGTCTCCGAGCACCCGCTACACGGCGTGCGCGACCAGTTACGTCGCAAGGTCGACTGCCCCCTCGTCGAGCTCGAGCGCAGGCGGGACGGCGAGGTGATAGAGGTCGGCGGCATCGTCTCGCACGTCAAGTCGCTGACGACGAAGAAGGGTGAGCCGATGGTCTTCATGCGGCTCGACGATCTGACGGGCGGAGCCGAGGTCGTCGTCTTCAACTCCGTCTACGCCGCAGCACGCGACCTGCTCGAGCCGGATCGCATCCTCGTCGTCAAGGGGCGCGTCGACCACAAGCAGGAGGGGGAGACCAAGCTGATCGCGATCGAGGTGCGCGAGTTCGAGGCGTTCACTAGGCCGACCGAGGTCCGCCTGCGCGTGGACGCGCGCAAGGCGCCTGCCGGGATCGTCCGCGAGCTGTCCCACGTCGTCCGGGACTTCCCAGGCGAGGCGCGGGTCGTGCTCGCGCTCGAGACCTCCGAGGGCCCGAGGACGCTGGAGCTGGGGGCGGACTACCGCGTGCGGCCCGAGGCCGATTTCTTCGCCGAGGTCAAGGCTCTCCTCGGCGAAGCATCCGTTCTGTGACCGTCCGCGCTGGACGGCGGCGGCTCCCGACCGGCGGAGCCGGTCTGCGCCGCGCGCCTGGCGGGCCTAGCCGCCGTGTTGCTGGTCGACGACGTCCGGCGCGCCATCGACTACTACCGCGATCGGCTCGGCTTCGGCTTCGAGGTCGAGGGCTACGAGCGCCTGCCCGACCACTACGGGTACGCGGAGCGTGACGGGTGCCACGTCCACTTCGCCTGCTTCGAGGGCGTCGGGCCAAGGCCGAACAGCGAGGCAGTCCCGCCGGACATGTTCGATGTCTATGTGTGGGTGGACGACGTCAAAGGGTCGCACGAGGAGCTGGTCGGCCCCGGCGCCGACCTGATCCTGCCTCCGACCGACCAGGGCTACGGCCTGCGCGAGATCCGCGTGCGCGATCCGTTCGGCTACGTGCTCGCCTTCGGCAAGCCGCTCGACTGAGCTACGGCGCGATTCCCTTCGCGTGCAGCTCCTCGAGCGCCGACTCCGACTTCTCGAGCCCACCGAGCCCCATGCCGCGCAGCACCTCGGGCGCCTTGGCGAACTGCACGTCGGCATAGGCGACCACCTGCCAGTGGTTCCCCCACGGGTCGAGGAAGTCGTTGTCGCCCAGCATCTCGGCGCCGGCCTCTCGCGCCCGTTCGAGGGCTGCGGGACGGTCGTCGACGACGAGGCCGACGTGCCGGTGCCGATCGGGGGGTTGCGTGCGGCCGGCGGCCAGCGCGATGAATTGGTCGCCGATGTCGATGAACGCCATCTGACGGCCGCGCCCGCGTAGCTGGAGCTCGAAGATCCGGCCGAAGAAGGCGAGTGCCTCGTCGACGTCTTCGACCTCGACGGCCACGTGGTTGATGCCGACGAGCCGCGTCACAGCAGGAGCGTAGCGAGACAGCGGGGAACGCCCGCGCCGCCTGCGGTGTAGAGACGGCGACATCCGAGGAGGCAGAGATGCAGCGGATACTCGTCATCGCAAACACGGAACCCCACGCCGCCCTCGTGCGCTCGCTGGCCGCGCGGGCACGGGCGCAGCGAACGGCACTCTTCGTCGTCTGCCCGGCGCTCAACTCGTGGCTCAGACGCTGGTGCTCCGACGAGGACGGTGCGCGGAAGCGCGCGGAGTCCTCTCTCGAGACCTGGCTGGATGCGCTCCGCGCCAAACGTGTCGCCGTGGACGGTCTGGTGGGGGACGGCGATCCGGCACAGGCGGCCGAGGACGCCGTGCGCCTCGTCGGCGCCTGTGAGGTCGTCGTCCTCTCGCGTCCCCGAGCCTGCAAGAGCGCCGGGGCGAGGCCTCGCCTCGCTCGCGCCATCGGCATCGCCGCCTCCCTGCTTGCCCTGCTTGCGGCGACGACGGTGACGGCGGCCGCGGCCCCCACCAAGACGCGCAACACGAAGATCTCGTTCTGGAGCGACCGCGCCTTCGGCGGCCGTGCGCAGGTCTTCGTCATGAACGCCGACGGCAGCCGCCAGAGACGGCTCACGAGCCTCTTCTCGGCAAAGCGCGGCGCCTGGTCGCCCGACGGCCGCAGGCTCGCCTTCGACGGGCGTGCCTACCAGACGCTCTTCGATTTCGACATCTTTGTCGCCGGAGCCGACGGAACCCGGGCGCGTAGGATCACTCGGGGTCCGGGCCGCGACCTGATGCCGGCCTGGTCACCCGACGGCCGGACGATCGCCTTCTCGCGGCAGCCGACGGAAGAGCGAATGCCCGAGCTCTGGGCGGTTGGGGTCAACGGCCGCGGCGCCCGGAAGCTGGTCGATGTCGGACTCGCGCCGAGCTGGTCGCCCGATGGTTCGCGCCTCGCCTTCGAGGGAGCCGGCGGCATCGAGACTGCCAGGCCCGACGGAACCGACGTGCAGATGCTGACCGTCGGGGCCGAGCCCTCGTGGTCGTCCGACGGGCGGCTGATCGTGTTCTCGCACGGCGGTGACGTCTGGCTGATGAGTGCAGACGGCAGCGGCCAGCGGAGGCTGACGCGCGGGTCCGCCGAGGAGCTCGAGCCGACGTTCTCCCCGGACGGCCGCTCGATCCTCTTTTCAAGTGATCGCACGGGTAACAAGGACGTCTACGTGATGCGGGTGGACGGGTCCAGGGTCAGGAACCTCACCCGTCACTGGGCCGAGGACTGGGCTACCAGTTGGCAACCGCTTCGCTGACGCTCGAGGGCGGTCGCTGGAACCGTGGCCCCGCTTTCGGTGTAGTACGCGCAGTGGTGGGCCGGCCACTCGAGGAGACGGACCTCGTCGCCCGCGCCACGCGGGGCGACGAGGCTGCCTACGAGGAGCTGGTACGCCTGTACCAGGGGATCGCCTTCCGGACCGCGTACCTTGTCGTCGGCGTCGCCGCCGACGCGGAGGAGGCCGCGCAGGAGGCCTTCGTCAAGGCCTACCGGGCGCTGGGGCGATTCCGGGCGGGTGCTCCCTTCCGGCCCTGGCTGCTGCGGATCGTCGTCAACGAGGCGCGGAACCGTCGTCGCTCGGCCGGGCGCCGCGAGGCGCTCGCGCTCCGTGCCGCGGCGAGCGCCGTCTCGGGGGACGCGGCCCCGTCCCCCGAGACGGCGCTGCTCACCTCCGAGCGACGCGAGGAGCTGCTCGCCGCGGTCAACCGCCTGGGTGAGAAGGACCGCCTGGCGATCACCTGCCGCTACCTCCTCGACTTCTCCGAGGAGGAGACTGCGGCGGCGCTCGGCTGGCGGCGCGGCACCGTCAAGTCGCGATTGTCTCGGGCGCTCGGGCGCCTGCGGGTCGAGCTGGGAGAAGACGATGGCTGAGCTCGAGCAAGAGCTGAGGCTGCTCGGCGCGGCGATCCAGCTGCCGCCGGAGCCCGACCTCGCGCGGTCCGTGCGGGCGCGGATCGCGGAGCGCAAGCCGCGCCGGATCCCCCGCCGGCAACTCGCGGTCGCTTTCGCCGTCCTGGTCGTCGCCGTGGGCGTCGCCTTCGCGGTTCCACAGGCCCGGTCGGCGATCCTCCGCTTCTTCGGCCTCGAGAACGTGACCGTCGTGCGTGTCCACGAGCTGCCGCCGGCGACCCGAGGGCCCGGAGCGATCGGCGAGCGCCTCTCGCTCGCGGACGCGGAGCGCCGGGTTGGCTTCGAGCTGCTCCTGCCCGACCTCGGCCGTCCCGATGCCGTCTACCTCGATCCCGGCGGCGAGCTGGTCGTGCTGCTCTACGGGCGGCCGGTGCGCGTTCGGCTCTCCGAGTTCAAGGCGGAGTACTCGCTCGAGAAGTTCGTCGTCGCCGAGCAGCTCGTCCAGCAGGTACGGGTCGACGGCAGGCGGGGGCTCTGGATCCGGGGACCGCACGTCGTCGCAGAGCTGTTCGGGCAGCCGCGGCTCTCAGGGAGCGCTCTGATCTGGCAGCGAGACGGACTGACGCTGCGGCTCGAAGGGCGGCTCTCCGAGAGGCAGGCTTTAGGACTTGCAAGCTCGATTCGTTAATGAAGTCCGTCGGCGCCGTTAAGGCTTTGTGAAACGTGCCGGTTCACCCCGTTTGGGGACAACCGGACGCGGGGAGAAGCCGAACACCAAGCTGAGAAGCGAGAGAGCGAGGAACATGTCCGCGGCCGAACTTCGACTGCACGACCAGACCGAGATGGAGCGCATCGAGCACTGGAGAGCAGAGGCTCTCGAGCGCGCCGGCTTCGACCCTCGTTCGGCTGCGTCCCTCGCCATGCGCCACGACGTCGATCTCCACGACGCCATCGACCTGCTCGAGCGCGGCTGCCCGCGCGACCTGGCGTTACAGATCCTGCTCTAGGTACGCCTCTCCCTCTCAGACACGGGCAGAATCCCCCGACTCTGCCCGTGTCACCCGCTCTCGCCCGCCTAAGGGTGTACTGTCCTGCGCGCCTAGCGCCCCGGAACGCGAGAGTTGAACGAAACCGTGAGCGTCCTCGCCTCCTTCCCCTCACCGCACAGCGGCACCGTCGAGCTGGGGCCGCTGACGGTGCACATGTACGGGCTGACCCTGCTGGCCGCGATCGCAGCCTGCATCGGCCTGACCGGCGTGCGTTGGGTGCGCCGCGGCGGGGATTGGGACCTCGTCCTACGGGTCGCGGTCTGGGGAGTCGCATTCGGCGTCGTCGGGGCACGCGCATACCACGACATCACCAGCTGGGACGAGATCCCCGACGCGTGGTGGGGCCCGTTCGCGGTGTGGAAGGGCGGGCTGGGCGTCTGGGGAGGGATCCTGCTCGGCACGATCGCGGGGGCGGTGGTCGTCCGGCGCTCGGGCCAGAGCGTCCGCGTCTTCATGGACGCAGTCGCCCCGGGGCTGCTGCTCGCCCAGGGGATCGGGCGCTGGGGCAACTGGTGGAACCAGGAGCTCTTCGGCAAGCCGACCGACCTGCCCTGGGCCCTCGACATCGACTATGCGCACTGTCCGCAGCGCTATCAGGATCCTTTCGCGGGAACTTGCACCCGAGACTTCCATCCGACCTTCCTCTACGAGTTCGTCTACGACCTGGTCGGAGTCGGGCTGCTGCTGGCGATCGGCTGGCGCTTCAGGATCAGGCCACCGGCCCTGTTCGCGCTCTACGTCTCCTACTACACCTTCGGACGGTTCTTCGAGGAGCTCCTCCGCATCGATCCGGCCCACGAGCTCTTCGGACTGCGCGTGAACGCATACGTGTCGATCGTCGTCTTCGTCTGTGCGACCGCCTTCTTCGTCTGGTGGCAGTTCTTCCGCCGCGACTCGGGACAGCCGAGAGTGACCCGCACGACGCCGCCGAAGGGACCGGCGATGGCCGTGCCGAGGGGACGCGTCCGCCCGCCGCGTTAGGTTCTCGACGCAGATGCTGGCTCATGAGCTCGACCTCGACCTCGACGCGTTCGAGGGGCCGTTCGATCTGCTGCTGGCGCTTCTCCTGCGTGAGGAGCTGTCGCTCGCCGAGATCGACGTGGCCGAGATTGTGGTCGCCTTCTGCGGGCGGCTGTCAGAGCAGGACCGGCTCGACCTCGAGGCCTGCGGCGAGTTCCTCGTCCTCGTTGGGGCGCTGCTGGAGCTGAAGGCTCGCGAGCTCTTCCCCGACGAGCATGCGGACCTGCCAATGGAGCCGGAGGAGGCGGCCGAGGAGCTGGCCAAGCGGCTCGAGGAGTACCGCCGCATCCGGGAGGCTGCCTTCTGGCTCGCGGATCGCCTCGACAGCGAGCACGACCGCTACTTCCGCCTGGGGCCGGCCCCGCTCGCCCCGAGGCCGGAGCCCCACGTGGCGCGCCAGGATCCACAGGCGCTGGCGGGGGCGTTGCGGGTGCTCGCAACGCTGCCGCCGGATGTTTCCCTCGCCCACATGGGGCTCAGCTTTCCGCCGATCGAGCGCTTCCTCGATCAGTTCAGGGGTGTACTCCGGCGTCGCCGCCGCTTCGTCTTCGATTCCGAGGTCGAGAGCCTCACCCGCATCGAGCAGGCAGCGGCGTTTCTGGCGTTGCTCGAGCTGCACAAGGCGGGCGAGATCGCGCTCGAGCAAGCGGCACCGTTTGCGCCGATCAGGGTTTCGCGTCACGACGTCGAAGAAAGGACTCACGCGTGGAAGACCGCCACCTCCGCCTGATCGTTGCCAGCCCCTTGGAGCGGCTTGCCCGCACGCTCGAGGCGCTGCTCGTCATCACCTCTCAGCCGTTGTCCCTCGAAGAGCTGGCAGAGGCTGCGGGCGATGAAGAGGGGCGCGCGGAGGCCGCACTCGAGCTGCTCGCAGAACGGTACGCGGAGGGTCGCAGCGGCATCGTGCTCGAGCGGGTCGCCGGCGGCTACGCCTTCCGCGCCTCCCGCAAGGAGGCCGAGGCCTGCGCGCGGCTCTTCGAGCGGCCGGCCGAGCGCGGGCTCTCGCAGGCTGCGTTCGAGACGCTCGCGACGGTGGCCTACCTCGGACCGTGCTCGCGTCCCGAAATCGCTCGCATCCGCGGCGTGGCCGTCGACTCGGTCGTTGCCGGGCTCGTGGAGCGAGGAATGCTGGCCGAAGCCGGACGAGAGTCGGGGCCCGGTGGGGCGGTGCGCTACCGGACGACGCCGCTGTTCGAGCAGGTCTTCGGGCTGGAGTCGCTGTCCGGGCTCCCTCGCCTCGACGAACTCGGCGATGACGCGGCCGAGATCCGCGACAGGCTCGAGGCGGTCGCCGAGCGTCGGCTAGCCTAGGAGGCGCCGCGCCTGCGCGGCCCTTCTTCGGATGGACGTCACCGACCAGACCTTCTACACAGACGTGCTCGAGCGCTCGCACGAGCTGCCAGTGGTCGTCGATTTCTGGGCGGAGTGGTGCGGGCCGTGCCACATGTTGGCGCCGGTGCTGGAGCGGGAGGTCGCGGCGCGCGAGGGGCAGATGCTGCTGGCGAAGGTCGACGTGGACGCGAACCCGCAGCTCGCTTCGCACTACGGCGTCCAGGGAATCCCGGCGGTGAAGGGATTCAAGAACGGGCAGGTCGTCGCCGAGTTCGGGGGCGCCCAGTCGGCGCCTTCGGTAGCGATGTTCCTCGACTCGCTGCTTGGGCCGTCGGCCGGAGAGAAGCTGATCGAGGAGCTACGCGCGTCGGGTGAGGAGCCCGCGCTGCTCGAGGCACTCGAGGCCGGCGACCACGAGCGGGCGCTCTCGCTCCTCCTCGAGGAGGCGCGGGCCGCCGACCCGGAGCGGCGAGACCGGGTGCGGGAGCTGATGGTGGAGATCTTCCGCGAGCTGGGCCAGGAGCATCCGCTCTCGGCCCGTTACCGGCGGGAGCTGGCGAGCGCGCTTTACTGAGCGACTGTCGGTGGACATGTCCTGCGTCGACGTGTCCACGCCGTTTTGGTATCCCTGACCTCCTCCTCCGACTCGATCGTAGGCGCGAGAGCGTCACGCCGGGGTGACGGAAGCGCGACGAAAGCGAAACTACCGCGGTGCGCCTCAACGCATACCTCGCCCGCGCCGGCGTCACCTCCCGGCGCAAGGCGGACGAGCTGATCAGGGCCGGCCGCGTCCGCGTCAACGACGCGCCCGGTGAGCTGAACACCTTTGTTGAGCCGGCCGACGTCGTCGAGGTCGACGGCCGCCGCGTCTCGCCGCAGCCGCTCGCCCATGTGCTCCTGCACAAACCCGGCGGGGTGGTCACGACTGCACGGGACCCGCATGGCCGCCCCACGGTCGTCGACCTCGTTCCTCGTGAGACCCGCGTGGTCCCGGTGGGACGGTTGGACGCGGACACGAGCGGAGCGCTGCTGCTCACGAACGACGGCGAGCTCGCCCACCGGCTCGCCCATCCACGCTACGAGGTGGAGAAGGTCTACGTGGCGGAGGTCGAAGGCGAGCCGTCCGACTCGGCGCTGAGCCTGCTTGCCGAAGGCGTCGAGCTCGACGACGGGCGCACGGCTCTGGCACGCGTCCGCCGCCTGGGCCCCTCGACGATCGAGCTCTCGATCCACGAGGGGCGCAAGCACCAGGTCAAGCGGATGCTCGAGGCGGTCGGCCACCCGGTGTACGGCCTCCACCGCAGCCGGTACGCGGGGCTTGCCCTCGAGGGTCTCGGACCGGGGGAGTGGCGCGCCCTCGCACCGCACGAGGTCGAGGCCCTACGCGCGCTTACTCGAACCAGACGATCGAAGCGAGGATGAGATACAGCGCGACGAGCGCCCAGCCTTCGAACGCAGGCGCCTCTCCGTCGCCGGTGATCTGCCAGACCGAAATCGCCATGATCGCCAGAGCTCCGATATAGAGCGGGTTGACGACGAAGGTCAGGCGGTCCTCGAAGAACAGCGACAGCAGCACGAGCGTCGGGAAGAGGAAAACCGCGATCTGCGAGACCGAGTTCTTGATCACCGAGACCGCGAGGTCGGCCTGTCCCTTCGCGGCGAGCGTGATCCCCACCAGGTTCTCGACCGCATTCCCGGCGATGGCCACGATGACGAGACCGGTGAAGGCCTTCGAGATCCCGAGTTGCTCGACCGCCGGGTCGAGCTCCGCCACGAACCAGTCGGAGACGAGCGCGGCGCCCACGCCGGCGGCGGCGAGCAGCACGATCGCGGGCGCGAAGGCGAGGTGGTGCTCCTGCTTCTCCAGCGCAGGCAGATCGGTCTCACGACCCCGCAGGTAGGCCCACAGCCAGATCGCGTACACGCTCAGGAGCAGCACCGCTCCGATCACCGAGATCGCCAGCGCATGCTTGCTCGCCGGGTCTCCGCTCTGGTTGGAGAGGCCCACCAGGACAATCAGGAAGACCGCCACGAGCAGCAGCGTCGAGGTGTCGTTCGGGAGCCGCCGGTGGAAGCGCATGACGCTGTCCTCCGAGCGCGCTGCGCCGGCGACGATCGAGAGGCCGAGCACGAGCAGGGCGTTCGCGAACAGCGAGCCGAGGATCGAGGTCTGGGCGACCACCACCTCACCGGCCGAGAGCGCGAAGAGCACGACGAAGAGCTCCGGCAGGTTGCCGAGCGTGGACTGCAGGACGCCGGTCACGGCCGGGCCGAATCTCGAGCCCACCGACTCCGTTCCCACTCCCACGATCCAGGCGAGCCCCGCCAGGGCTACGCCTGCGACGACGAACGTCGCCACCGCCTGATCGGCCGCGTAGTGCAGGACGCCGGCGAGCGCAGCCAGGCCGTATGTCGCCGTGATCAGGATCCAGCGGCGGGTCAGCGCCACCTCCTAGCGTCGGCGGGAGCCGGCCTGGCCAGCGGCGCTAGGGACGAATCCCATGACGTCGTACATTCGAGACAACGTGGGCGCCGACGCCTCGCGCGCCTTCTCTGCGCCGACCTCGAGCAGGCGGCGGAGCTCGCCCTCATCCGACCGCAGTTCCGCATATCGTCGTTGAATCGGGTCGAGCAAGGCGATGACGGCCTCGGCCACGTCCTCCTTGAACGTCCCGTACCCGCTGCCGTCGTAGCGGGACTCGATCGCCGCGACGGGCTCGCCGGTCGCGACCGACATGATCTCGATCAGATTGGATATTCCGGGCTTCGCCTCCGGGTCGTGCAACACATCCCGCCCGGAGTCGGTCACCGCGGTCTTGAACTTCTGACGCACGACGTCGGGGGGATCGACGATCCGTACGACTCCCTGAGGCGCGCCCCGGGTGGTCGACATCAGCCGGTCCGGCTCCTGGAGATTCTTGACCCGCGCGCCTTCCCCCGGGATGACGACTTCCGGAACCGTGAACGTCTCGCCGTAGCGCGAGTTGAAGCGCTCCGCGAGGTCGCGCGTCAACTCGACGTGTTGTCGTTGGTCGTCTCCGACCGGGACGATGTCGGTCTGATAGAGCAGGATGTCGCCCGCCATCAGCACGGGGTAGTTGAAGAGGCCTGCGGACACGAAATCCTGCTCGGCGGCGCGTTCCTTGAACTGCGTCATCCGGCGCAGCTCTCCGAAGCTCGCCACCGCGCCCAGGAGCCAGGCCGCCTCTGCGTGCGCTGTGACATGACTCTGGACGAAGACCGTCGAGCGTTCGGGGTCGAGTCCGGTCGCAAACAGCAGCGCACCGACCGACAACGTCGCCTCGCGCAGCTCGTCCGGCTCGTACGGCGTCGTGATCGAGTGCAGGTCGACGATGCAGAAATACGCCTCTCCTTGCTCCTGCGTAGCCACGTACTGCCGGAAGCCCCCGCTGTAGTTGCCGAGGGTCTTGTCACCGGACGCCCGGATCCCGGAGAAGATGCGCATGGCAGGATTATCCCAGTGGCCGCGCCCATCTCACCTGAGCTGATGATCGTGATGTCGCCAGGAGCGACTCAGGATCAGACCGAGCACGTCGTCGCACGCCTCGAAGAGGCGGGCGCCGAGGCCAGGGTCTCGCGTGGCCGGGAGGCGACCGTGATCGGTGCGATCGGCGAGCGCGAGCTCCTGGCCACGATCCCGCTGGCGGGGTTTCCGGGGGTCGAGCAGGTGCTCCCGATCGTGAAGCCGTACAAGCTCGTCTCTCGGGAGATCGCGCCCGATCCGACCGTGATCGAGGCGCGCGGACGGCTGATCGGCGACCAGTGGTTCGGCCTGATCGCGGGTCCATGCACGGTGGAGGGCCGCGAACAGACGCTGGACACGGCCCAGGCGGTGGCCTCTGCGGGCGCGACGATGCTGCGCGGCGGGGCCTTCAAGCCCCGTACCTCACCGTACAGCTTCCAGGGTCTCGGCCAGGAGGCGCTCCGCATCCTGAGCGAGGCGCGCGAGGAAACGGGCCTGCCGATCGTGACCGAGCTGCTCGACCCCCGCCATGTCGAAGCGGTCGTCGAGGTCGCGGACGTCGTCCAGATCGGGGCCCGCAACATGCAAAACTTCATGCTCCTCGCCGAGCTCGGCCGCATCGACAAGCCGGTGCTCCTGAAGCGTGGACCGTCGGCCTCGGTGGAGGAGCTCTTGATGGCGGCCGAGTACGTGGCCAAGGAGGGAAACGAGCAGATCATCCTCTGCGAGCGCGGGATCAAGACGTTCGAGCGCACCACTCGCTACACCCTGGACCTGGGCTCGGTGGCGGTGCTGAAGATCGAGACGCACCTGCCGGTGATCGTCGATCCCTCCCACGCGGCCGGCCGTCGCGACCTCGTACTGCCGCTCGCTCGCGCAGCCGCTGCGGTCGGAGCCGACGGGATCATCGTCGAGGTGCATCCGCAACCCGAGGACGCGCTCTGCGACGGGCCGCAGCAGATCAGAGCGTCGGAGTTCGGCGAGTTCGCCCGCGAGATCTCGGCGATCGCCTCGCTCATGGGCCGCCACATCGGCTGAGCTGATGACCTTCGTCGCCCCGGCCGTCTCGCTGCGCGGCGCGCTCGGCGTGCCCGGCGACAAGTCGATCACCCACCGCGCACTCCTCATCGGCGCGATCTCGGACGGCGAGGTCGCGATCACAGGCCTGGGGCGCTCGGCCGACACCGACTCCACGATCGCCGCGCTGCGGACGCTCGGCGTCGAGTTGGAGGACGCCGGCGCCGACCTCGTTCGCGTGCGGGGTGCCGGCCTGCGAGGGCTGCGCGCACCAGGAGCTCCCATCAACTGCGGCAACGCTGGCACGCTCGTGCGCCTTCTCGCCGGGATCCTCGCCGGCCAGCAGGGGCAGGGGTTCGAGCTGACCGGGGACGAGTCGCTGCGGGCGCGTCCCATGGACCGCATCGCGGATCCGCTTGGCCAACTGGGCGCCGCTGTCGAGACCAACGACGGCGGCCTGCCGATGCGGATCGCCGGCCGCCCGCTGCGCGGGATCACCTACACGCTTCCCGTGGCGAGTGCCCAGGTGAAGTCCTGCGTGCTGCTCGCCGGCCTCTACGCCGAGGGGCGCACCACGGTGGTCGAGCCGGTCGCCACCCGCGACCACACGGAGCGGATGCTCCGGGCGGCTGGGGCACGGCTGCGACGCGCCGGCGAGCGGACGTCCGTCTGGCCCGCTGAGCGGCTCGAGCTTGAGTGGGTGGAGGTCCCGGGGGACTTCTCCGCGGCGGCGCCCTTCATCGTGGCCGCGACCCTGCTGTCTGGCTCCGAGCTGATCGTCTCCCGTGTGGGCATCAACCCGGCGCGTATCGGCTTCCTGTACGTGCTCGAGCGGATGGGTGCCCGCGTCTCCGTCTTCAACCGGCGCATGGTCGGAGGCGAGCCGGTGGCCGACCTCTCCGTCGCCCATGCCGAGCTGGTGGCGACGGAGGTCATGCCCGCCGAGGTGCCCTCGCTCGTGGACGAGCTCCCGCTCTTCGCTCTCGCGGCGGCGATGGCCCGCGGCGAGAGCCGGGTCCGCGGCGCGCAGGAGTTGCGCGAGAAGGAGACGGACCGGATCGAATCTGTGACAAATAGCCTGCGTCCCCTTGGGGTCAGGATCATGGACACGTACGATGGCTTCAGGGTGAGAGGGGTCCCCTCCCGCCCCAGGGGTGGGGGTATGGATTCGGGCGGGGATCACCGGATCGCCATGCTCGGCGCCCTCGCGGGTCTCGTCTCGCGCGAGGGCGTGACGATCGAGGGCGCAGAGGCGGTCGCTGTATCGTTCCCCGGATTCTTCGAGCTTCTCGACTCAGTAGCGCAAAGATGATCGTGGCCATCGACGGGCCGGCCGGAGCCGGCAAGAGCACTGTCGCCCGGCGGCTCGCCGAGCGGCTCGGCTTCCGCTACCTGGACACCGGGGCCATGTACCGTGCGCTGACCTGGCTCGCCATGCGCGACGCCATCCCACTGGACGAGGGCGAGCGGCTCGGCCGGCTCGCCGAGCAGCATCCCATCGGGCTCGACGAGCTGGGGCGGGTCACGATCGACGGCACCGACGTCACCTCCGCCATCCGCAAGTCGCGCATCGACCGCATGGTGCCGGTCGTCGCCCGTCACCCGGACGTTCGGCGCGTGATGCGCGAGCGCCAGCGCGAGCTGGCCGAGCAGGGCGACTCGGTGATGGAGGGCCGCGACATCGGGAAGGTGGTGGTCCCCGAGGCCGAGGTCAAGGTCTACCTCATCGCTGACGCAGAGGTGCGGGCCCGGCGCAGGGTCGCCGAGCGGCCCGACATCGGAGCCGACGCGCTCGCGACCGACCTCCGCGTCCGGGACCAGAGCGACGCCGCCCGGATGGAACCGGCGGCCGACGCGATCGAGATCGACACCACCCACCTCGAGGTCGAGGACGTCGTCGCCCGCATCGAGGTGCTCGTCCGGGCTCGCACGAACGCCTGATGCGATGGAAGCCGGGCTGCTCGGAAAGGTCGCAGTGGTCGGCTTCCCGAACGTCGGCAAGTCCACGCTCGTCAATCGGCTGACCGCGACTCGCGCTGCGGTCGTTCACGAGACGTCGGGCGTCACGCGGGACCGCAAGGAGGTCGTCTGCGAGTGGGCGGGTAAGCGCTTCCTGCTCGTCGACACCGGCGGTGTTGACATTGTCGACCCGCACCCGATCACGCGGCAGGTGGCCGAACAGGCGCGGGCGGCGGTCGCCGAGGCTGACCTGATCCTGCTTGTCGTGGACGCGAGGGCAGGGGTGACGCCCGGCGACGAGGAGTTGGCGTCGATCCTCCGCCGTGCGCACAAGCCGGTTCTCGTGCTCGCGAACAAGGTCGACGACCCGGCCCGGGACGAGCAGTCGTACGAGTTCAACCGGCTCGGCCTCGGGGAACCGGTTCCGATCTCGGCGGCTCACGGTCACGGCACGGGCGATCTGCTCGACGAGATCGTGGCGCGGCTCCCGGGCCTGGCCGAGCCGGAGGTCGGCGAGGAGGCGATCAGGGTCGCCATCCTCGGCCGCCCGAACGTCGGCAAGTCGAGCCTGCTGAACGCGCTGCTCGGCCAGGAGCGGGTGATCGTCTCCGAGCAGCCGGGAACGACCCGCGACGCCATCGACACCGTGCTCCGCAGGGGCGATCAGACCTTCGTGCTCGTCGACACGGCGGGGCTTCGCCGAAAGCGCCGCCAGCGCCAGGGAATCGAGTACTACTCGGAGCTGCGGGCGCTCCAGGCCGCCGAGCGCGCGGACGTGGCGCTCGTCCTCGTCGACGCCGGCGAGGGCCTCGTGGAGCAGGACCTCGCGGTCGCCGACGTGGCGCGCAAGGCGCAGTGCTCGACGCTCGTCGTCTTGTCCAAATGGGACGTGAGCACCGTGACGGTGGAGAACGTGCGCCCGCGCCTGGAGGCCAAGCTGCGCCAGCGCCCGCCGTTCGTGATCACCTCGGCCGAGACCGGGCGCGGGATCGACCGTCTGCTCGAGCGCGTGACCGAGCTCTTCGCCAAGCATTCGGCGCGGATCGGGACGCCGGAGCTCAACCGCTTTCTGCGCGAGTTGCGTGAGGCGCGCCAGCCGCCGTCGCGCCGCCAGAAAAGGCTCAACCTGCTCTACGGCGCACAGGTGCAGGTGCGCCCGCCGCGCTTCCGGTTCGTGGTCAACGACCCCGGCCTTGTGACGCGCGACTATGGCTACTGGGTCGAGAACCAGCTGCGCGAGCGCTTCTCACTCGAGGGTGTGCCCGTCTCGATCGATTTCGTGCGACGCTCCTAGTCATGAAGGCGGTGGTCGTCGGGGCGGGCACGTGGGGGACGGCGTTCGCGCGCCTGCTGGCCGATCGCGGGCACGCCACGACGCTTGCCTGCCGCGATCCAGGACAGGCGCAGGCGATCGCCGAGACGGGGCGCAACCCCCGCTACCTGGAGACGGCCAACCTGAGCGGGATCGAGACGTCCACGATCGACGGTGCGGACTACGACTCGGCCGAGCTGGTCGTCGTCGCGGTGCCGAGCCGTGCCTTCGCGGAGGTGGTGGCGGCTCTGTCCGGCAACTGCCCGATTCTCAGCCTCACCAAGGGACTCGATCCAGGGTCCGGTCGCCGCCTTTCCACGCTCGTCGAGGGGCGGCCGGTGGCGGTGCTCTCCGGGCCGAACTTCGCCGAGGAGATCGCGGCCGGGCTTCCCGGCGCCGCCGTCATCGCCAGCGAAGACGATGAGCTCGCCGCCCGGCTCCAGCTGGAGCTCAACTCCTCGATCTTCCGGATCTACGTCAATGCCGACCTGACCGGAGTCGAGCTCTGTGCGGCCGCCAAGAACGTGATGGCGCTCGCGGCGGGAGGCGTCGACGGGCTGGGGCTGGGAGACAACGCCAAGGCGGCGCTGATCACGCGCGGGCTGGCCGAGATGGCCAGGCTGGGCGAGGCGTGCGGCGCCAGGCCTGAGACGTTCGCCGGACTTACGGGCATGGGCGACCTCATCGTCACGTGCTGGAGCCGGCTCGGCCGCAATCGGCGTGCGGGCGAGCTGATCGCACAGGGGGCGACTCCCGCGGAGGCCGCGACCGAGATCGGACAGGTGGTCGAAGGCCTGACGACTGCCCCCGTCCTGCGCGACCTCTCGAGACGCCTGGGCGTCGAGCTGCCCATCACCGAGGGTGTCTGCGCCGTGCTCGAGGGACAGGATCTCTCCGGCCTCGTCGCGTCGCTGATGGGCAGAAGGCCGACGGGAGAGTAGGATCGACCCGGTGTCTGCAAGGCTTGCAGCCGTCACGGGAGCCGCCGCCCTTGCTCTTCTCGCGGCCGGCTGCGGCGGAGGAGGAGGAGGAGGAGGCGGCGGTAGCATCACGGGCTCCCTGCCGGAGGGCGCGTCCATCGCGCCGAAGGGCTCGGCGCTCTTCCTGTCGATGGACACCGACTTCGACTCGGACCAGTGGAAGCAGACCGCGGCCCTGTTCGACAAGTTCCCCGGCGGGCCGGAGCTGCTCGCGCAGGTGCAGAAGGAGCTCAAGGGGTTCCCGCTGGCCGATCTGAAGTCCGCGCTCGGCCCCGAGCTTGACGTCGTCCTCGTCGACTTCGTGAACGGCGGCGACGACACTGTGACGATGACCAAGCCGAAGGACGCGGCCAAGCTGAAGGCGCTCCTAGCCAAGAGCGAGTCGAACAGCGTCAGCGAGCAGGTCGAGGACTGGACGGTCGTCGCCGACTCGAGAGCGCAGCTCGATCGCTTCGACACCGCCCGCAAGGACGGGGTCCTCTCCGAATCCGACGCCTTCACCGAGGCGATGAAGGAGTTGCCGGGCGCGGCCGCGGCCAAGCTGTACCTCGAGGGCGGGCAGGTGCAGGCCGGTCTGGAGAAGTCGCTTCAGGGGAGCGGCATCCCGAGTGGATCCACCTCAGACTTCTCCGACTTCGGCAGCATTCGCTCGATCGCCGCCGCGGCTGTCGCCGAGAAGAACGGCGTCTCGCTCGACGGCGACGTCGCGGCCACCGTCAAGGCCAAGACCGAGACCTACGCGCCAGAGCTGCCCTCGGTCCTACCCTCGGGCGCGCTCCTCCTCGTGTCCTTTGCGCATCTCGACCAGCCCATCCGACAGGTGCTTGACTCGGTGAAGCGCTCGCAGCCGAGACTCCAGAAGCAGCTGGACCTCTTCCAGGGCGTCGCGGGACTGTCGCTCGAGGGTGACCTGCTCCCGATCCTGGCAGGGGAGGGAGCGATCGTTGTCTATCCCTCGGAACCGAGAGCGAAGATCCCGGCGATCTCGCTGGTGCTGAAGCTCGAGGACGAGGCCAAGGTGAAGAACCTGCTGGACCGGCTCGCCACCGTGCTGCGACTGTCGGGGAACGTGAAGGTGACCTCCGCGGTGGTCGACGGCGTGCCGGTAAAGAAGTTCGACGTGCAGAGAGTGACGCTGCTGGCCGGCGTCTTCGACGGGATGCTGGTGGTCACGAACGGCGCGTCGGTGATCAAGGGCCTGCACTCGAACGGTGACAAGCTGGTGGACGACCCGCAGTACTCGCAGGCAGCGGACGACGCCGGACTCCCCGACGAGGTGCTCGGATTCGCCTATGCCGACCTGAAGAGCGGATTGCCCGACGTCTTCTCCCTGGTCGAGTCGGCCGGCGAGACGATTCCGCCCGAGGTCCGCACGAACACCAAGCCGCTCCAGTCCCTTCTCCTCTACGCGAGCGGTGACGCCGACCGGTTCAGCTTCGGCGGCTTCCTGACCTTGAAGTAGCCTTCGCCGCCGATGTCTGCACGCTCGTACTCCTTCACCTCGGAGTCGGTGACCGAGGGCCACCCCGACAAGGTCGCCGACCAGCTCTCCGACACCGTCCTCGACGCCGTGCTCGCCGCCGACGCGGGTGGGCGGGTCGCATGCGAGGTCCTGATCACCACGGGCCTCGTGGTGGTGGCCGGGGAGATCACCACGGAGACCTACGTGGACATCCCGAGAGTCGTCCGGGCGAAGATCAGGGAGATCGGCTATACGCGCGCCAAGTACGGCTTCGACGCGGACACCTGCGGCGTGATCGTCGCCATCGACGAGCAGTCGCCCGACATCGCGCAGGGAGTCGACACCTCCTACGAGCTCCAGCACGATCCCGGCGACGACGACCCACTCGACCAGATCGGGGCAGGCGACCAGGGAATGATGTTCGGCTACGCGTGCACTGAGACCGAGGAGCTGATGCCGGTCCCGATCATGCTCGCGCACAAGATCTGCAAGCGCCTGGCGGAGGTCCGCAAGGCCGACGTGCTCCCGTATCTGCGGCCGGACGGGAAGGCCCAGGTGACGGTTCGCTACGAGCTCGACGAGCACGGGCGCCAGCAGCCGGTCGAGATCGAGCGCGTGCTGATCTCGACCCAGCACCGCGAGGGACTCGACGTGGATGCGCTGATCAAGCCCGACCTGGTCGAGCACGTCCTGCACCCGATCCTGCCGCGTCACCTCTACGACTCGAGCCGCCTCGAGGACCGCGACTTCGTCTACGTCAACCCGACGGGCAAGTTCGTCGTCGGCGGGCCCATGGGAGACACGGGCGTTACGGGGCGCAAGATCATCGTCGACACCTACGGCGGCGCAGCCCGTCACGGCGGCGGCGCCTTCTCGGGCAAGGACCCGACGAAGGTCGACCGCTCCGCCGCCTACGCGGCCCGCTACGTGGCCAAGAACATCGTCGCGGCCGGGCTCGCCGAGCGGTGCGAGATCAACGTCGCCTACGCGATCGGCGTCGCCCACCCCGTCCAGGTCGCGGTGAGGACGTTCGGGACGGAGCACGTGCCCGAGAGCCGCATCGAGGAGCTCGTGCGCGACCACTTCGATCTCAGGCCCGCCGCGATCCTCCGGGACCTCGACCTACTACGTCCGATCTACGCCAAGACGGCCGCGTACGGCCACTTCGGACGCGACGACCACGACTTCACCTGGGAGCGCACCGACAAGGCCGACGCGCTGCTCGCAGCGGCTCAGGAGCCGAGCAGCTCCGAGACCGTCACCAGCTCGTAGCCCTGCTCGATCAGCCCAGGGACGATTGCTCCCACGGCGTCGACGGTCGGCTGCCGCGAGGGAGCCGACGTCGAATCGCGCGGCCGGCTGTCGTGCAGGCAAACGACTGCCCGGTGGTGAATCTGCGTCCTCGCCACGATCTCGTCTGCGGTGAGCGGATCCCAGTCTCCAGGAGTGCAGGTGGCCAGGACCGCTGAGCCGAAGCCGAGCCGCTGTGCGACCCCCTCGACCCGCGAGTCGAAGTCGAAGTAGGGCGGGCGGAAGAGCACGGGTCGGCGGCCCGTGACGGACTCGACGGCCGTAGCGGTCTGCTCCAGCTCCTCACGGAGGTCCGTGTCGGAGCACTGCGTCAGGTGCGGGTGCGACCACGTGTGGTTGCCGATCTCGTGTCCCTCGGCCACCGCTCGGCGCAGGGTCTCCCTCCGCCCGGCGATCGCGTCGCCGATCACGAAGAACGTGGCGCGGGCGCCGTGTTCCTTCATGACGTCGAGGATCGCCGGCGTCCACTCGGACGGGCCGTCGTCGAAGGTGAAGGCGATGAGCCTGCGTGGCGCTTCGGTCACGCAGCGCGCCGCACGAAGAGCCCGGCGGCGGCCTTCTCCCCGACGGCACGCTCGACCCCGTCGAGCCCCACCGTGAGCTGCCCGGCTGCGGGCTCGGCCTCACGCACCTCGATCTCCTGGCCTGGCACGAGGCCCTGGTCGTAGAACCAGCGGAGCAGGTCGCCGTCGTGCTCGGCCAGCCGCACGATTGTGGCACGCTCGCCCGGACCGAGGTCGGAAAGCGGTGAGAGCTCGCGGTTCTCGGCCTGCTCGAAGTCGGTGTCAACGGGCCAGCCGTGCGGGCAGCGCTCTGGATGGCCCAGCCGCTCTGCGATCCGCTCGACCATGTCGTCCGTGAAGGTGTGGCCGAGCTCGTCGGCGTGGACGTGCGACTCGGCCGCCGTGTAGCCCAGGAAGTCGGTGAGAAACCGCTCGATCAGGCGGTGACGCCGAACGACCTCCTCGGCGCGCTCCCGTCCTTTCTCGGTGAGGATCGCCTCCTTGCGCTCCCCGCGCTCGACCAGGCCATCCGCCTCCAGGCGCTTCAACATCTCGCCCGTCGACGCGCGCGAGATGCCGAGCATCTCGGCGACGCGGGCCGCCAGCGTCGGCTCGCCCTGGGCGAGCGGCCGGTACTCCCCGATCGGAAAGGCGAGGAAGTAGATCGTCTCGAGGTAGTCGTCGACGGTATGCGCTTGCGCCATGGCCGTCCTCGACTATAGTTTCGCGTCGTCCTGTAAGGCAGACCTTACAACGACCGGAAGGAACGCCTGACGTTGTCCGCGACCCAGATCCTCGTCCTCGGCGCCGTCGCCGGTTTCACCATCTTCCTCGGCCTTCCGCTGGGTCGCCTCCAGGGAGTCGACGCCCGCCTGAAGGCCGGTCTCAGCGCACTGGCCACCGGCATCCTCCTCTTCCTCCTCTACGACGTGCTCGCGCACGGGGTCGAGCCCGTGGAGGAGGCGCTCGACGGCGCGGTCTCGGACGGGGGCTCCTGGCCCCGCTTCGCCGGCCTGGCGGCGGTGCTCGCGCTCGGCGTCGCGGCCGGCATCCTGAGCCTCGTGTACTACGACCGCTGGATGGCGCGGCAGCGCGGGAAGAGCCTCCTCGGCCCCGGCGCGGCCTCGGCCGCGGAGTTCGAGCCGTCCTGGGTCGCGGGCCTGTCGCCGGCGAGCTGGCTGGCGGTGCTCATCGCCACCGGGATCGGCCTGCACAACTTCTCGGAGGGCCTGGCGATCGGTCAGTCCGCAACCGCAGGCGAGCTGAGCCTTGCCCTCGTGCTGGTGATCGGCTTCGGACTGCACAACGCGACCGAGGGGTTCGGGATCGTTGCGCCGCTGTCCGGGGACGTGCAGCGTCCCAGCTGGCGCTTCCTGCTCCTGCTGGGGCTGATCGGCGGCGGGCCGACGTTCCTCGGGACGCTGGTCGGGCAGGCGTGGACCAGCGAGGCGCTATCCGTCGGCTTCCTCGCACTGGCTGCGGGCTCGATCCTGTACGTCGTCATCGAGCTCTTCAATGTCAACCGCCAGTTTGGCCACAAGGTGCTCGTCACCTGGGCTCTCCTGGGTGGTCTGTTCCTGGGCTTCGCCACCGACTTCGTGCTCGAAGCGGTCGGCGGCTAGCTGACGCGCCTACACCGAGATCACGATCGCCGCGGCAACGTACGCCGCGTACGCGGTCAGCAGCAGGGCACCGTCGAGCCGGTTCAGGCCTCGCTTCGTCCACAGGGCGACGACCAGCACGGCGACGCTTCCCGCGGCGACCGGCACATGGAGGTCCCGGGTGGCCGAGTCGAGCTCGAGCGGTCGAACGAGCGCGATCACGCCCGCGTTGAAGGCGGCGAAGTGGGCGATCGTCCCCAGCACGTTGGCGATCGCCACGTCGCCCCGACCACGTCTCGCCGGAACGGCAACCCGGGCCACCTCCTCGGCCTCGACTGCGGCCGCGACCGCGGTGTTTCCCAGCAGCGACTCGGGAATCCCCACGTTCGCGACAACACGTCGCATCCCCTCGCCTAGCACCCAGCCGCCTGTCGTGAGAACGGCCAGGCCCGCCAGCATGCGCAGGAACGGCAGGCGTCGCGCACGCGACAGCGTGCTGCCCATCACGTGCCTGCCGGAGTAGACGAGGCCGGCGAGACAGACGGAGAACCAGACCACGAGGACAGCCCCGTCCGTGCGGGAGAGAGAGCCGTCGAGCCCGACCGCCAGCAGAGGCAGCGGCGCCGCGGCAGACCAGGCGAGAACGGGTCCGGGCAAGGGAGCTCGGATGGGCGAGGCCACCGCGGAGAGCCCGGTGACGCAGAGGGCGAGGAAGGTCGTGCCACCCAGGAAGGTGCCGGCCGCCACGTTTGGGAGCCCCTTCAGGTTCGCGGCGATGCCGGCCGCCAGGTTCTCGAGCTCGAAGCCGGAGACGACCACCGCGAGGACGAAGGCCGAGATGCGCAGGCGGCTCGCGCTCGCCAGCAGCCCCGTGAAGAACGCCTCCGCTCCAGCTACGACCAGGACGAGGCCGGCGACGAGCAAGAGCAGGCCGTAGGCCGACGACATGGAGCAAGGCTAGGCTCACCCCATGCCCTACGCGTCCGTCTACCCGCTCGTCTCCGCGCGGGCGGTCGCTCGGCCTTTCACCTACGAGGTCCCGCCCGAGATCGGCAAAGGCGCCGTCGTCTCGGTCTCTTTCGGGTCGGCGAGACGGCGCGGGGTCGTCGTCGAGCTCGAGGAGTCGCCGCCCCCGGGCGTCGAGCCAACCCTCGTCGGAGAGGTGGTCGGCGAGGTCTCGCCGGCGCTCGTCGATCTCGCGCTCTGGCTTGCCGACTACTACGGATCGACCCCTGCCCGCGCGCTCGAGCTGGTTGCTCCCCGGGCACGAAAGCGGCGCTCGGAGCGGCCGCCGCCGGTGGACCGGGTCTCGCTCGAGGCCGAGCCCGCGCCCTCGACCGTGACGGGGACGCAGGCGGCTGCGCTGGAGCGGATCGCCGGTGCGCTCGACGCGAGCGGTGGCCACTTTCTCCTCTACGGGGCGACCGGGAGCGGCAAGACGGAGGTCTACCTGCGCGCCTGCGCGACCGCCCTCGATCGCGGTCGTAGCGCAATCGTGCTCGTTCCCGAGATCGCGCTCACCCCGCAGGCGGTCGGGCGCTTCCGAGCCAGGTTCGGTGAGCAGGTCGCGGTTCTCCACTCCGGGCTGACCGAGGCCGAGCGCCGCGACGAGCGCGAGCGGATCGCCGCTGGGGACTCACGGGTCGTGATCGGGGCCCGGTCGGCCGTCTTCGCGCCGGTACGCGAGCTCGGGCTGCTCTGCGTGGACGAGGAGCACGACGCCTCCTACAAGCAGGAGTCCGACCCGCGCTACGACGCCCGCACCGTGGCCGCCAAGCGCGCGTCGCTGGAGGGGGCGGTCGCGGTCTACGGTAGCGCGACGCCACGGCCCGAGAGCTGGGCCAGCCTGGAGCGGCTCGAGCTCGGCGAGCGGCTGGGCGGCAGACTGCCGCCCGTTCGAGTGGTCGACCTACGGCGTGAGGCGGGCTATCCGCTCTCGGCGCCCCTGCTCAAGGAGCTCGCCCGGCTCGAGGAGCGGGGAGGGAAGGCGGTCCTGCTCCTCAACCGGCGCGGGCTCGCGCCGGCGCTGCACTGCCGCTCGTGTGGGCAGACGCTGCGGTGCGGCTCGTGCGACGTGGCGCTCGTGCTGCACGCGGGAGGCGCGCTGCGGTGTCACCACTGCGGCTTCTCGATGCCCGCGCCGGAGCTCTGTCCCGCATGTGGGTCGCCCGAGCTCGCCCGCATCGGTGTCGGGACGCAGCGGCTGGAGCGCGAGCTGGCCGCGAAGGTGCCCGGCCTGGAGCGGATCCGGCTCGACGCGGACACCGCGCGCAGCCCCGAAGCGCTGGCCGCAGCGCTGGCACGCTTCCGCGCGGCCGAGCGCGTGGTGCTGCTCGGGACGCAGATGGTCGCCAAGGGGCACCACTTCGAGGGTGTTGAGCTCGCGGCGGTCATCGACGCCGACACGGGACTCGCCCTGCCCGACTTCCGGGCCGAGGAGAGGACCTTTCAGCTCCTGACGCAGCTGGCGGGCAGGAGCGGGCGCGACGCCCCCGGACGGGTTCTGATCCAGACCTTCCAGCCGGATTCCAGGCCGATCCGCTTCGCGGTGCGACACGACGTCTCGGGCTTCCTCGCCGACGAGATCTCCAGACGGTCGGAGCTCGCGTATCCTCCCTTCCGCCACCTGGTACGGATCGTCGTCGCCGGGCCCGGACCCGCCGCCCCTTTGAGGGCGCTGACCGAGCTGCGTGCCCGACTGGACGGAGACGAGCTGTCAGGCCCTGCACCGCTGCTGCGGTTGCGAGGTCGCTACCGCGCGCAGCTGATCGCGAAGACGGATGCGCCCAGGCGCGTCGCGGGGCGCGCCGCGCAGCTTCTGTCCGGGGCCGCGCCGGCCATGCGGCGAGCCGGGCTGACGGTGGTCGTGGACGTCGACCCACAAACCCTGTAGGAGACCCGGAGGCGCACCTGCGCCCGAGTACACTGGCCGCGTGGCCGACGAGGTGGGACAGATCGTCGACGAGGAGCTGGACGCCGAGCGCGAGGCTCGACGGCGGATCGCCCTTGCCCAGATTCGCCAGTACTCCGATCCCGTGCTGCGTATGCAGGCTCGCGAGGTCGAGCGGTTCGACGACGATCTGGCGCGGCTCGTCGAGCGCCTGACGTACCTGATGGGGGAGGCGAACGGCGTGGGGCTCGCCGCGAACCAGGTGGGGGTCGTCCGGCGTGTGTTCGTCTTCCGCCGCGGCGAAGAGGAGGCCGGAGAGGAGACGGTCGTCGTCGTCAATCCGCAGGTCGTCGCGCGCAGCGAGGAGCTGGAGACGGACGACGAGGGTTGCCTATCGCTTCCGGGGGTGCAGGTCCCGATCGAGCGCCATGTCGGCATCACCCTGGAAGCGGCCGACCCTGAGGGCGCGGAGCTCCGGCTCGAGCTCGAGGGCCTCGAGGCCCGGGTGGCCCAGCACGAGCTCGACCACCTCGACGGGGTACTGATCCTCGACCGAACCACGGCCGAGGCCCGCCGCGAGGCGATTGCGATCCTCCGGCCGCAGCCAGTCCTCGGGTTTCGCTAGCACCGTGGCGCAGATCGGCGTCGCGGCGACGGCCGCCTTTGGCGCGGACGTCCTCGAGCGGCTTGCGGCTGGCCACGAGATCGCCTTCTGTCTCACGAAGCCCGACCGGCCCGCCGGGCGTGGCCGCCAGCTCGCCCCGCCTCCTGCGAAGGAAACCGCGCAGCGGCTCGGCATCCCCGTACTGCAGCCCGAGCGGCTCGACGCGTCGTTGGAGCTCGACATCGAGACGATGGTGGCGGTCGCCTACGGCCTGCTCATTCCGCCGGAGCTCCTCGATCGCCACCTGTGGCTGAACGTGCACCCGTCGCTGCTGCCGCGCTGGCGGGGGGCGGCTCCGGTCGAGCGGGCGATCATGGCCGGCGACCGCGAGACGGGCGTGACCATCATCAAGCTGGTCGAGCGGCTCGACGCCGGGCCGATCGCCGCCCAGGGAGCGTTTCCGATTGACGAGGACGACGACGCCGGCGCCGTGTATTTCAAGGCGGCGCCGATCGCGGTCGAGCTGCTCGAGGACGTGCTGGAGAAGCCGAGCTTCCAGCCGCAGCGCGAGGAGGGCGCCACGTATGCGGACAAGATCACGGCCGCCGATCGCGAGCTCGACCTCTCGGCGCCACCCGACGAGCTCGTCCGGCGCGTGCGTGCCTTCTCGCCGCACATCGGCGCGAGGGCGAAGCTGTACGGCCGTTCCGTCACCATCTGGAAGGCCGAGGTCGAGGACGGCCGGTTCGTTCCCGTTGAGGTACAGCCGGACGGGGGGCGTCGCATGACCTACGAGGAATGGCTTCGCGGCCTGCGGTGACCTCGCGTCCCTGGCCGGCGGGAGGCTGCGTTCGGGCGGAGCCCGACTCCGCCCCCGCCTGGCGCCCGTGAACGCGAGGAACGTCTCTCCCGCCCGTCGCGCGGCGTACGAGGTCGTGCTGCGCGTCTTCGAGAACGCCGCCTACGCCGACCGAGCGCTCGCCACGGCCGCCCGAGAGCTCGACTCGCGCGACCGCGCGCTCGCTCAGCAGATCGCGTACGGGACCGTCCAGCGCGTGCGCACGCTGGACCACGGCATCGAGACGCTTGCCCGCCGTCCGCTGCGCAAGCTCGATCCACCAGTCCGGGCGGCGCTCCGCACAGGCGCGTACCAGCTCGCCTTCCTCCCCGGGATCGCGACCCATGCGGCCGTCAACGAGACCGTCGAGCTCGTGCGGGCCGCCGGCCTGGAACGGGCGGTCGCGTTCACGAACGCGGTCATGCGCCGCCTTTCGGTCGGTCTCCAGGAGCTGATCGAGGGCCTGCCCGAAGGCCCGCTGGCGCTCTCGTACCCGGACTGGGTCTGGGACGTCTGGCGGCGGGATCTGGGCGAGGACGGGGCTCTCGCGCTCATGCGGGCGCAGAACGAGCCGCCCGAGACGGTCGTTCGCGTGGTGCGCGGCGAGGTCGACGGAGCGGCGACCGACGTGCCCGGTGCCGTCCGGGTGTCGCGGGTGGACCAGGATGCCCTCGAGCAGGGCCGGATCTGGCCCCAGAGTCGTGGCTCGATCCTCGCGGGTCTGGCCGTCGGCTCCGGTCCGAGCGAACGCGTCCTCGACCTCTGCGCCGCGCCGGGCGGCAAGGCGAGCCAGCTTGCCGGCCAGGTCGTCGCGGTCGACAAGCACGAGGGGAGGGCACGCGAGCTGACGGGGAATCTCCGCCGACTGGGGCGTGGCGACGTCCACGTCGTCACGGCCGACGCGCTCGATCTGCCACCCGACCTGGCCGGCTTCGACCGCGCGCTCGTCGACGCGCCGTGCTCGGGCCTCGGCGTGCTCAACTACAGGCCGGACCTGCGCTGGCGGGCCGAGCCGCTGCCGGAGCTCCAGCTCGCGCTGCTGCGGGCCGCCGCCGAACGCGTCCGGCCCGGCGGCACGATCGTCTACTCCGTCTGCACGATCAACACGGACGAGAACGAGGCGGTCGTCGACGCCTCCGGTCTCGAGGTCGACGATTTGGGAGCGGACTGGCCCACGTTCCGGCAGCCGCGCCGCCCCGAGTTCCTGCTCACCCTGCCGCACGTTCACCGCACCGCCGGCTTCTTCATCGCCCGCCTTCGCACGCCGGCCGGCGGCTCCCGCCGGGCGAAGCCCGGCCTCGCCGCCGCCTGACGCCGCTGGCGGCAGGATGCTTCGCCCTCGTCGCAAGCCCGTACGCCCATGTACTGTCCTCGCTCCTCGGGCTCGCCTCCTTTGCCAGCGACGCCCCGGCGCACGAACTTCGCTGCGCCGGACGGCGACGCACGAACGCCGCTGCGCCGGACGGCGGCGCACGAACGCCGCTGCGCCGTCCGTAGGATCTGTGTGTGAGCTGGAAGGACTGGGTGCGCGGGGCCGAGATCGAGCCGTCGATCTACGCAGCCGACTTCGCCCGCCTCGGCGACCAGCTCACAACGGTGATGGACGCGGGTGCGCGGATCTTCCAGTTCGACATCGGGGACGGACACTTCGTCGAGCCGGTGACGATCGGGCCGATCGTGATCCAGTCGATAGCCGGGCCCGTGCACGGCCGCGGCGGAGTGCTCGACTGCCACCTGATGGTCTCGAATCCCGAGCGCCACATTCCTCAGGTGGCGAAGGCCGGCGGCGACAGCGTCACCTTCCACGTCGAGGCGACGAGCGACCCGGCGCGAACCGCCGAGCTCGCCCGCGGCCACGGACTCGAGGTGGGGCTCGCCTTCAAGCCTGAGACCGAGGTCGAGGCGGCCGTGGAGGCAGCTCTCGCAGCCGGCGTCGGTGTCGTCCTCTGCATGAGCATCGAGCCCGGCTATTCGGGCCAGGAGTTCCTGCCGGCGTCCTACGAGCGGATCGGCCGGCTGCGCGAGCAGCTCCCGGAGGACGTCTTCGTCCAGGTCGACGGCGGCGTGAAGCTCGAGAACGCTGCGCGCATCCGCGACGCCGGGGCCGAGCTGCTGGTCGCCGGGAGCGCGGTGTTCCGCGCCGGTGACGCGGCTGCCGCATACGCCGAGCTTCAGCGCGCCGTCTCGTGAGCGACTTCCTCGAGCGCACCCTCGAGCTGGCCGAGCGCGGGCGCGGGACCACTCATCCGAATCCCGTCGTGGGCGCGGTCGTCGTGAAGGACGGAGAGGTGGTGGGGGAAGGCTGGCACGAGCGGCAGGGTGAGCCGCACGCCGAGATCCACGCCCTGCGCACCGCCGGCCCGCGGGCTCGGGGCGCCACCCTCTACGTGTCCATGGAGCCCTGCTCGCACCACGGGCGCACGCCGCCGTGCGCCCAGGCGGTCATCCAGGCAGGGGTGGCGAAGGTGGTGGTGGGCAGTCTCGACCCGAACCCGGAGGTGGACGGTGTCGTCGCGCTGCGGGCTGCCGGGATCGAGGTCGAGGTCGCAGAATCCTTCGACGCGCGGCGCCTGAACGAGGCCTGGCGGACGTGGGTCGCGCTCGGCCGCCCGTTCGTCACCTACAAGGTGGCCGTCACGCTCGACGGGCGCGTGACCGTGCCGGGCTCGCGCTGGGTGACTGGCGAGGAGAGCCGCAGGCTCGTGCACGAGCTGCGCGCCGCCTCGGATGCGGTGGCGGTGGGCATGGGAACGGTGCGGGCAGACAACCCCCGGCTCGATGCGCGCGGGCTGGAGGTCGCGAGGCAGCCGCGCCGGCTTGCCTTCGGCCGGGGCCCGCTGCCCGAGGGCTCGGAGCTGGAGCTCCGGCAGGGCCCCTTGCGGGAGGAGCTCGGGGCACTCGGGGAGGACGGCGTGCAGGCGCTGCTCCTCGAAGGCGGGCCGACGCTCGCCGCCTCCTTTCTCGCCGAAGACCTCGTCGACAAGCTGCTCGTCTTCGTCGCGCCGGTGCTGTCGGGCGAAGGGCCTTTCGCGTTCGGGCCGCTATCCCGGCCTGTCGATCTGGTGCGGCTTCGCGAGCGGCGGGTGGGAACGGACGTGCTGCTCGAGGCCTACGTGCACTCCCCCTGACGCCGGGAGCGGCTGGGGCACGAGACGGGGACGGTCGGAGCGCACGAGGTCGGCGGCGATTGCGAGCACGGGGAGAGCGAGCACCAGCGCGCAGACGCAGGCGACCGAGGCGAGGAAGCTCCCGCCTCCGGCAGGCTGCTCAGCAGCTTCCGGAGGCTCGACGCCGGCCGGCAGAGCGACGACCGGTCCGGCGGGCAACTCCTCCAGCCGGCTCCGGAGCTCGGGGTCCACCAGGACGAGCTCCGGGCTGATCGGCTCTTCGTCCGGAAGCTCGACCAGGTCGAGACGCGCGCGCAGGCCGGCGGCGAAGTCACTCTCCTGGGACGAGGCGGCGGGGGCCTGGACATCTCCACTCCAGTTGTCGGCAGACACAGCGAGACCCCCGAGAGTAGCCTTGCTGCCATGTTCACGGGCATCGTCCGCGAGCGGGCGCGCGTCGTCTCCTTCTGTGACGGCCGGCTAGTCCTCCAGACCTCGGTCGAAGGCGAGATCGGCGACTCGGTCGCCGTGGACGGCGTGTGCCTGACCGTGGTCGGCGCCGACGACGGCACGCTCGCCTTCGACGTCGTCCCCGAGAGCCTCGAGCGCGCGAAGCGGTTCGGCGCCGAGGCGAACGTCGAGCCCGCGCTGCGCGCGGGCGAGCCTCTCGGGGGCCACTACGTCCAGGGGCACGTCGACGGCGCCGGGCGCGTCCGCTCCGTCGAGCCGGAGGGGGACAGCCGGCGGGTGTGGATCAAGGCTCCTGACGACATCCTCCGCTATTGCGTCGAGAAGGGCTCGGTGACGGTGGACGGCGTCTCCCTGACGATCGCGGCGCTCGACGAGACGGCGTTCGCCGTCGCGCTCGTGCCGCACACGCTCGAGGTCACGACGCTTGGCGGCCTCGCTCCCGGTGACGAGGTGAACCTCGAGGCCGACGTCTTGGCCAAGTACGTGGAGCGTCTCATCGCGCCGGATACCATGCAGGCGTGAGCGTGATCGAGCAAGGCGCGGCCTTCGCCACCATCGAGGGGGCCATCGAGGACATCCGGCAGGGGAAGTTCGTCGTGGTCGTGGACGCCCCTGACCGGGAGAACGAGGGCGACCTCGTCATCGCCGCCCAGTTCGCCACCCCGGAGGCGATCAACTTCATGGCCACCCACGCCCGCGGGCTGATCTGCCTCTGCCTGACCGAGGACCGTTGTGACGAGCTCGGCCTGCGCCCGATGACCGAGCACAACGAGGCGCCGCTCGGCACCGCCTTCACGGTCTCGATCGAGGCTCGCGAGGGCGTGACCACGGGCATCTCGGCGCACGACCGCTCACGCACGATCCAGATCGCCATCAATCCGCGGGCGACGGCGCACGACCTCGTCCAGCCCGGCCACGTCTTCCCCCTCCGTGCCCGGCCGGGCGGCGTGCTCCAGCGGGCCGGCCAGACCGAGGCCGCGGTCGACCTCGCGCGCCTCGCGGGCCTCAACGCCGCCGGGGTCGTATGCGAGGTAATGAACGAGGACGGGACGATGGCCCGCGTGCCCGATCTCGTCGGCTACTGCGATCGCCACGGCCTCAAGCTGGTCACGATCGCCGATCTCATCGAGTACCGCCGGCGCACCGAGAAGCTGATCGAGCGCGTGAGCCAGGTGCGGCTGCCGACCGAGTACGGTGAGTTCACCGCGATCGCCTTCCGCGAGACACTGACGGGCAAGCACCACGTCGCCCTCGTCCGTGGTGCGATCGAGGGCGCCGAGGACGTGCTTGTGCGCGTGCACTCCGAGTGCCTGACAGGCGACGTCTTCCACTCGTTCCGTTGCGATTGCGGTGAGCAGCTGGAGCAGGCACTCCTGCAGATCGGGGCATCCGAGAGGGGGGTGCTCCTGTACATGGCCCAGGAAGGCCGAGGCATCGGCCTGCTCGACAAGCTGCGCGCCTACGAGCTCCAGGAGCAGGGCATGGACACGGTGGAGGCAAACCTCGCCCTCGGCTTTCCCGCCGACTCCCGGGAATACGGGATCGGCTACCAGATCCTGGCCGACCTCGGGCTGACCACCATCCGCCTGCTCACGAACAATCCACGCAAGATGGACGGTGCCGACGCCTACGGCCTCGAGGTGGTTGAGCAGGTGCCGATCGAGATCTCCCCGAATCTCGAGAACCGTGGCTACTTGCGGACGAAACGTGAGAAGCTTGGCCATCGCCTGCACCACCAGGACCTGAAGTTCGAGCCCGAGCCGGAAGAGACGTGAGCGGATACCTCGAGGACACGGGCGACTGGCCGTTTCGGGAGTCCGGCTCCTTCCGGCTCCCACCTGAGCCGACGCCGGAACCAGAGGAGGAGGCCGTCGCGCCGGTGGTGGCTGAGGCCGCGGTGGAGGACGTTCGTCCCGAGCCCCTGAATGAGGGCTTCCGGATCGAGGAGTCGCCCGAGCCGGAGTCCGACGAACCCGAGGCACCCGAGGCGCCCGACCCGGCCGAGCAGCCTGCGGCCACGCAGCTGGAGGCGCTCGGCCAGCCGGAGCTGGCCGAGCCGGACCTCGAGGAACCGAAGCTCGAGGAGCTGGAGCCCGAAGAGGCCGAGGAGGCTGCGCTCGAGCACGCCGAGGGCGAGCTCGACGTGCCGGCGGGCTACACGCTGCTCGAGGGATCGCCTACCGGAGAGCGGCGCACCGTCGGCATCGTCGTCGGCCGGTTCAACGGCGACGTCACCAACCTGCTGCTCCAGAGCGCGCTCGAGGAGCTCGAGGTCGCCGGGGTCTCCCCCCAGGCGATCACGATCATGGCCGTACCGGGCGCCTTCGAGCTTCCGCTCGCCGCGATGGCGCTCGCCAAGACTCGCCGCTACGCCTGCGTCGTCGCGCTCGGCTGCGTCATCCGCGGCGAGACGCCGCACTTCGACTTCGTCGCCAGCGAGGCTGCGAGCGGCCTCCAGCTCGCCGCGATCGAGACGGGCGTCCCGGTCTCATTCGGGGTGCTGACGTGCGAGACGCGCGAGCAGGCCGAGGCCCGCGTGGCCAAGGGAGCCGAGGCCGTCCGCGCGGGCCTCGAGATGGCGGACCTGTTCTCTCATTTGCGTGCCCAAGCGGCTGCCGGCCGCTGAGACCCAGGTACACTGCCCGGCCGATGTCCAAGATCTGCGCCATCTGCGGCAAGAAACCGGGGTTCGGTCACAGCCGGAGCCACTCGATGGTGGCCACGAAGCGCCGTTTCGACCCGAATCTCCAGCGGGTTCGCGTGCTCATCGACGGCAAGCCCACCCGCGCCTACGTCTGCACTCGCTGCCTGAAGACCGGCCGCGTCCAGAAGGCGGTCCGTACGTAACCGGGTTTCGGCGGTCCGGCGTCTAACGGCCGGATGGAATACCACTTCCTGCCGACAGCTTCGCCGCTCGGGCGCGTCCGTGTCGCGAAGTCGGCCGTCGAGCAGATCATCGCCCGCACCGCTGGCGAGTGCTACGGCGTGGTCGCCATGGGAGCGCCTGGCGGCCGGGTCGGGCAACTGGCCGCGCGGGCGAGGCCGACGCTGGCGATCGGCGTCAGACCGGTCTCCGAGGGACTTGCAGTGCGGCTCGACGTCGTTGTCGAGCACGGGCTCAACCTCGCCGAGGTGGCGGCCACGGTCCGGTCCCACGTCGCCTACGAGGTCAAGCGCCTGACCGGGCTCCAGGTCGCGGCGGTGGAGGTTCGGATCAGCGACGTCCGGAGGTCGGCGTGAGCGCGCTGGCCACCTCGGACCTCGAGGCGGTGCGCCGCCTGGCAGGAGCGGCGGCTGCGGCACTCGAGGCCGGCCGCCGGCGGATCGACGACCTGAACGTCTATCCGGTCCCGGACGGCGACACGGGGACGAACATGGCGCTGACCGTCCGTGCGGTGGTCGACGCGCTTGCGGCCAGCGAGGCCCACGAGCGGCCGGCCCTCGCCCACGAGCTCACGCGCGCGGCCCTGATGGGAGCGCGCGGCAACTCGGGCGTGATCCTGTCGCAGATCGTGCGGGGCTTCGCCGAGGAGATCGGGCAGGCCGAGAGCATCGACGCGCCGGTCCTGGCTCGGGCCTTTCGCGCGGCGAGCGACGCCGCGTACCGCGGCGTCAGACGGCCGGTCGAGGGAACGATGCTGACGGTCGCCCGCGAGATCGCCGAGGAGGCGGAGGAGGTCGCCGGCCCCGAGGTTGCCGTGGACGTGCTGTTGCACGCGCTCGTGCGCCGCGCCGAGGAGGCGCTCGCGCGAACGCCGCAGATGCTCGATGTGCTCCGGGAAGCCGGCGTCGTCGACGCGGGCGGGGCCGGGCTGCTCGAGCTGCTCCGCGGGCTGACGGCCGCCGTCTCGGGTGAGCCCTTGCCCGAGCCGCCGCCGCGCGAGGAGATCGGGCTGGGGGCGATCCACCAGGAGCTCTCGCTCTACCGCTACTGCACCGTCTTCGTGGTCGAGGGTGAGGGCCTCGATCCCGGGGGGCTCGAGGCCGAGCTCGATCGGCTCGGCGACTCCCTGCTCGTGGTCGGCGACGACAGCGCGGTGAAGGTTCACGTGCATACCGACGACCCGGGGGCTGCGCTCAGCCTCGGCGCGGCCGCCGGCGCGCTCGAGGGGATCGAGATCGCCAACATGCACCGCCAGACGGTGGCCCGCGAGGAGCGCTTGCTGCATGCCGTCCCGGAGCAGGAGCGGCGCACGGACGTGGTCGCGGTCGTCGTAGGCGAGGGAAACCGCCGGCTGTTCGAAAGCCTCGGTGCCACCCAGCTGGTCGAGGGCGGGCAGTCGATGAACCCGGCCACGGCAGAGATCGTGGCCGCGGTCGAGCGGACTTCCGCTCCGGAGGCCATCGTGCTGCCGAACAACCCGAACGTGGTGATGAGCGCCGAGCAGGCCGCCCGGCTGGCGGCGAAGCCCGTCGTCGTCGTGCCCGCCCGTTCCATTCAGGCCGGCCTCGTGGCCATGGTCGCCTACGATGGGCAGCGCTCGGCCGAGGAGAACGGCGAGGAGATGCGCCGGAACTCGGAGGACGTCGCCACCGGAGCGGTCACGACCGCCTCGCGGGACGTCGAGCTGGCCGGCCTGCGCGTGAGCAAGGGCGACTACCTCGGCCTGCTCGATGGAGAGCCGGTCCTCGGGGGCGAGCGCTTCGAGGACGTGGCCGCCGCGGTCGCCGAGCGACTGCTCGCCGAGCCCCGGGACGTGCTGACGCTGCTGACCGGCGCCGGCGGGCACCCGGTGGACGGTGTGCTCCGCGCGATCGAGGAGCGCCACCCGGGTCTCGAGCTCGAGGTGCACGAGGGGGGTCAGCCCGACTACTCACTTCTGCTCAGCGCGGAATAGAGTCAGCGTGTGCCGGACCCCATCCGCGTCGCGCTGATCGAGGACAACGAGGTCTTCCGCGAGGCGGTCGAGTTGCTGCTCGGGCTCGACGCGGACGTAGAGGTCGTCGGCTCCGCCCCGGACGGCACCGACGCGGTCGACCTCTGCGAGCGAACCAACCCGGAGGTGCTCGTCGTCGACTACCGGCTGCCAGGGCCCGACGGGGTCCAGGTTACGCTGGCGGTTCGGGCGGCGTGTCCGGACGTCGCCGTGGTCTGCCTGACCGCCGGGGTCAATGCCCGGGAGGAGGCGGCGCTCTACGACGCCGGGGCCGTCGACTGCGTGTCGAAGGACGGCTCGCTGGACGAGATCGTGGCCGCGATCAAACGGGCGGCACGGCGGGAAGCGTGAGGGCGTGCAGCTGACGGCCGAGAACACGGCCATCGTCGTCGACTCCACGGCTGACTTCCCTGAGGGGCCTGAGCGGTTCCCCAACTGGCGGATGGTCCCCCTCTACGTCCGCTTCGGCGACGATACGTACCGTGACTACGTCGACCTCAGCCCGGCCCAGTTCTACGCGCTCCTGGGGGAGGCGGTCGAGCTCCCGCGCACGTCACAGCCCGCACCGGGCGATTTCCTCACCTGCTACCAGGAGCTCGGCGGCTTCGGCCGGGTGCTCTCCCTGCACATCTCGGCCAAGATGTCGGGCACCTTCGAGAGCGCGTCGACCGCGGCCGAGGAGTTGGAGAGAGACCTCGTTCGCGCGATCGACACCGAGTCGGCCTCGGCCGGCATCGCGATGCTGGGGCTCGCGATTCAGCGGCGCCTCGAACGGGGCACGACGGACGAGGAGATCGACGCGCTCGTCGAGCGCTTCAGGCGCGAGTCGCGCGTCGTGTTCACGGTGGACACGCTCGAGTTCCTCGCCAGGGGAGGTCGCATCGGACGGGCTCGGGCGTGGGCCGGGGAGTTGTTGAGCGTGAAGCCGATCCTTACCTTCGAGGAGGGAGAGATCGTGCCCGTACGACGTGTGCGCGGGAACCACAAGGCCTTTCTCGAGTTTGCGCGGGCGTTCGAGGAGGGCTCTCTCGACGGCCCGTCGCTTCGTGTCGGCATCGCCAATGCGGAGGCGCCCGAGCGAGAGGCTGCGCTCCGCGAGCTCGTGCGCAGAACGCGCCCCGCCGCCCAGATCGAGGTGGCGACGACACTGGGCGCGGTCGTGGGCGCGCACGCGGGACCAGGAACGGTCGGCTTCTTCTGGTGGGACGACCGCGAGATCTGGTGAGCGAAACTGGAGTTCCCGCCGCGGAAAGTGCGACGCGTGAGCGAATCGCACTTTCCGCGGAAATAGTCGGACCGCCTCCTATACTCGACCAATCGTGACCCGCGCGCCCACGGGTTTTGCCGTGCTGGACCAGCCCGGGGGCTGGCCGCGCCCGCCCATCTTCCCCCGGCCGGAGCGGCTGGACGCCTCGCTCGACGTCCTGCGCGGGGTGGGTCCCCAGGTGCTGCGGAAGCTCGAGCGCCTCGGCCTGCAGACGGTGCGCGACCTGCTCGAGCACGCACCTCGTCGATACGAGCCCGCCGTGCCCGAGCGGCGCATCGCCGACCTGCTCGCAGAGGAAGAGGTGGCGATCTCGGGAACCGTGCAGAGCGTGACGGTGCGGCGGCCGCGGCGGAGGCTGGCGATCGTCTCGGCCCGCGTCGAGGACGGCTCGGACTCCATCCCCGCGATCTGGTTCAACCAGGAGTGGCTCGTCGAGAAGCTGACGCCCGGCCGAGAGATCCGCCTGCGCGGGCAGCTCAAGCGCGGCGCGTTCCACGTTCGCTCCTACGACCTCGACGGTGTTTCGGCCACAGCCGATTACGCGCCCGTGTACCCGGCCAGCGAGGAGTTGCCCAGCGCGACGCTGCGCAGGCTTGCCGAGCAGGTCCTGCCGCATGCCCTCGACGTGCTCGACCCGCTTCCGGCCACGCTACGGGCCCGAGAACGCTTGCCCTTGCGTCCGGACGCGCTGGTGGCGCTCCACCGCCCCGCGACGCCGGAGGAAGCCGAAGCCGGGCGCCGCCGGCTGGCCTTCGACGAGCTGCTCTTGCTCCAGGTGGGCCTCGCGCTACGGCGCCGGGAGCACGAGCAGGAGGTCGCGCCCGCGCTTCCGCCGGCAGGCGAGCTGATCGCGACGTACCTCGCGCAGCTGCCCTTCACGCTGACGACGCACCAGCGCCGCGCCGTGGAGGAGATCGACGCCGACCTCGCGACGCCCGTGCCGATGCAGCGCCTCCTCCAGGGCGAGGTCGGGTCGGGCAAGACGGTCGTCGCGCTGTATGCCCTGCTGCGCGCCGTCGAAGCCGGCAAGCGGGGGGCGTTGATGGCTCCCACCGAGACCCTGGCCGAGCAGCACTTCCTCACCGTCGAGGAGATGTGTCGGGGACTCGGCGTCCCCTGCGGGCTACTGACGAGCTCGGTGCCCAAGCGCGAGCGGCGGGCCGCGGCCGGGGCGAGCATCCTCGTGGGAACGCACGCGCTGATCCAGGAGGGCGTCGACCTCGCGGACGTGGCCGTCGCCGTCGTGGACGAGCAGCATCGGTTCGGGGTCGAGCAGCGGAAGGCGCTGGTGGCCGGGCGCACTCCCCACGTCCTCCACATGACCGCGACCCCGATCCCGCGCACGCTCGCGCTGACCGTGTACGGCGATCTCGCCGTGAGCGAGATCTCCGAGCCCCCAGCCGAGCGCAAGCCCGTGGTCACGAGCTGGGTGACGGCCGAGCGCTCGTCCGAGGCCTACACCCGGCTGCGGCGCCACTTGGAGGCCGGGCGGCAGGCATACGTCGTCTGCCCACTGGTCTCCGAGTCCGAGACGATCGAGGCCCGCGCGGCCGAGGAGGAGGCCGAGCGGCTCGCGCGAGTCGAGCTCTCCGGCTTCCGGGTCGCGTGCGTGCACGGGAAACTGCGACCCGCGGAGCGGCGTGAGCTCATGGCGGGCTTCAAGGGGCGCGAGCTGGACGTGCTCGTGGCGACGACGGTGATCGAGGTCGGCGTCGACGTGCCGAACGCGACGATCATGATTGTGCAGGAGGCCGACCGGTTCGGCCTCGCCCAACTGCACCAGCTGCGCGGCCGAGTGGGACGCGGCTCCGAGCAGTCGTACTGCCTTCTGATCTCGCGGCCGAAGGACGAGCTGACCGACGTGGCGCAGGAACGCCTCCAGGCGCTCGTGGACTCGAGCGACGGCTTCGAGCTGGCCGAGCGGGATCTCGAGCTGCGAGGAGCAGGGGAGCTGCTCGGCACGCGCCAGTCGGGCTTGACCGACTTCCGCTTCGCGCGCCTGCGCGCCGACCGGCCGCTGCTCGAGCGGGCTCGCCTCGTAGCCGACGAGCTCGTGGACTACGAAGGCCCGCTCGCGGATGAGGTCGAGCGAGCGTTCGCGAGCGCCGACGTCGCCGCGTAGCCTCAAACCATGCGGATCGTGGCCGGCAGCCGGAAGGGCGCGCGCATCTTCTCGACCAAGGGGCTGGACACGCGGCCGACGGGCGACCGCGTTCGCGAGGCCGCCTTCAACCTGATCGGCCCGGTCGACGGGGCTTCCGTCCTCGATCTTTTCGCGGGCTCGGGCGCGATGGGCCTCGAGGCGCTCTCCCGCGGCGCCGAGCGCGCCGTCTTCGTCGAGTCCAACCGCGAGGCCTGCCGGGCGATCGAGCGCAACCTCGTGAAGCTGCGTCTGGCGGGCGCCCGGGTCGTCTACGCGGACGTGCTCCGCTTTCTGGCCTCCGACCGGGGCCGCTATGACCTCGTACTCGTCGACCCCCCGTACGAGATGGTTGAATCCTTGCAAATGCGGCTCGGCCCTTACCTGTCCTCCGTCCTCGCCGAGGGCGGCCTGCTCGTCTTCGAGACGTCGGCGAAGATCGAGCCGGAGCTCCCTCTGACCAAGCGCACGAGCCGCCGTTACGGCGCCGCGCGCCTCACCCTCTTCCAACATTGAATACTGCGATCTGTCCGGGGAGCTACGACCCCGTCACGTTCGGCCACATCGACGTGATCGAGCGGGCGGCGGGCATCTTCGACCGGATCGTCGTCGGTGTCGTCCGCGACCCTCACCACAAGGCAACGATGTTCTCGGTCGAGGAGCGCGTGGCCTTCCTCGAGGAAGCGCTGGCAGCCGTCGAGAATGTCGAGATCGACGTCTTCTCGGAGCTCGTGGTCGACTTCGCCCGGCGCTGGGGGGCGACGACAATGGTCAAGGGACTGCGCGTGATCTCCGACTTCGAGTGGGAGTTCCAAATGAACCACCTGAACCGCACCCTGGCGCCGGACGTCGAGACCGTGTACGTGATGGCGAGCCCCAGGTTTAGCTTCGTCTCCTCGAGCGGAGTGAAGGAGATCGCGGCCTTCGGCGGAAACGTGGACGAGCTCGTCCCCGCCGCGGTGGCTCGCCGCTTTCGCGAGTTGTTCCCGAAGGCGAGGTCGGGCGCTCCCGTGAGCCCACACGAGTAGACTGGAAAGGAGACATGGACGTCCTCGTACTGATCGACAAGCTCGACGACCTCGTGCACAACGCGAAGGCCGTGCCCCTCACCGACCAGGTGCGCATCGACCGCGAGGAGATCTACGACATCCTCGACCAGATGCGGGCGACGATTCCCGAGGAGATCAAGCAGGCCCGCTGGATCGTCAAGGAGCGGCAGGAGATGCTGGCCGAGGCCAAGCGGGAGTGCGATCGCATTCTCGGTGAGGCCCGCGAGCAGGCCATGCGCGAGGCATCGCAGACGGAGATCGTCAAGCTAGCGGAGCGCCAGGCGCAGGAGATCATCGAGGACGCGCGTCGACAGGCACGGGAGACGAAGCTGGAGATGGAGGACTGGGCCGACTCGATCCTCTCCACGCTCGAGGTCAACCTGGACAAGTTCCTGACCGCGGTCAAGCGTGGCCGCGAGCGGCTCCAGGAACGCTCGCAGGAGACGGTAGTCGCGGGCGTGGCCTCGAGCGAAGACGATCAGCCGTACTAGTCGCCGCCCTTTACGACGTTCACGGAAACCTGCCTGCTCTCGAGGCGGTGCTGGCCGAGCTCGAACAGCTCGCGCCGGATCTGACCGTCTTCGGCGGGGACGTGGCAGCAGGTCCGCTGCCGTGTGAGACGATCGCGCGCCTGCGGACGCTCGACGACGCTCGTTTTGTGCGGGGTAACGCCGACCGAATGATGGTCGCCGGCGCCGAGGAGGGGCTCGCAGCCTGGGCGGGCGAGCAGCTGGATTACGAGCACCGCGAGTTCTTGGGGTCGTTCGAGCCCAGGATCGTCCTCGACGGCGTCCTGTACTGCCACGCGACACCCTACGACGACGAGCCGTTCGTGACCGTGCTCACGCCCGACGACCTCGCGCGCGCGACGATCGGCGACGTCGAGCAGGACGTCGTCGTCATCGGACACACGCATTCGCAGTTCGACCGCCAGCTCGGAGACGTGCGGCTCGTCAACGCCGGCAGCGTCGGAATGCCCTACGAGGACGCGCCCGGAGCGTACTGGGCGCTCGTCAGCGACGGCCAGCCCGAGTTTCGCCGCACGCAGTACGACCTGGACGCCGCGGCCGAACGCGTCCGTAGCGCCGGATGGCCGATGGCGGACCGGTGGATCGAGGAGAACCTGCGCAGCGTCCCGAGTGCGCGCGAGGCCGCTGAGTTCTTCGAGTCGCAGCGCGGGTGATGCTGCAGAGTCGCTAGGCGGCGGACGCGACGGTTTCGCGCTCGATCCGCGTGCAGAGCGCCCGCGACGCCTCGACGAAGGCATCCGACGCGTGCGTACGCAGCCGATCCCGGTGCCAGGCGATCCCGATCTGCCGTGGGGGGACACGGTCGCCGAGGTCGATCACGGCAACCTCACCGTCGGCCTCGTTGATGGTCAGGCGGGGGACGACCGCAATCCCCACGCCGGCCGCGACGAGCGCCTGAACCGTGCCGTTGTCGTCCGACCGAAACACGATGTTGGGCTCGCGGCCTCCCACGCGCAGCCGGTCCTCGATCGCCTGGGTGATGCGGCAGCTCCGGTAGCTGATCCGCGGCAGCTCGGCGAGCTCGCGCAGGCTCGGCGGACGGTCGCGTGTGGCGAGTGGCGAGTCGGCCTGGACGATCAGCACGTGAGGATCACGGAGCAGCTCGGCCGTCTCGAACGGCCCCGGTCGGATGGGGTGCGCGACGAAGGTGAGATCGAGCTCACCCTGCTCGACCAGCGTCAGCAGCTCGAAGTCGTCGGCGGACTCGGTCAGCCGGATCTCGACCTTGGGCCATTCCTGGTGGAACTCGCGCAGGAGCGTCGGCAGCAGCTTTGCGCTCACGCTCTGATACGTCCCGACGCGGAGCGGGCCCGCCTCGCCCGCCTCGAGCGCGGCGAGATCCGCCTGCGCCGCACGGAGCCTGGCGGCGATGGCGTCCGAGTGGCGAAGGAGAAGGGTTCCCGCCTCTGTCAGCGAGACGGGGCGCGGGCCCCCCGGCCGCTCGAGCAGCTTCTGCCCGACGATGCGTTCCAGAGTGGCGATCTGCTGGCTGATCGCGGACTGCGTGTAGCCGAGATGGTGTGCGGCGCGCCCGAACGAGCCCTCCTCGGCCACGGCCTTGAGCGCCAGCAGGTGGCGCAGCTCGAGTCCCAGCCAGCCATCAGTCTGCATGATCAAGTCGAACGATAACACGATTTGTGCTAATGGCTCACGCCAGGCACGCTGTATTTCGTTATGGCAGGTGTGTTCGTGATCGCAGTCATCCTCGGCATCTGTCTTCTGTCGCTTGCGCTGCCCGACCGCGACCTGGACGATCGCGACCGGCGGGGTTGGTGGCCCCGGCGGTAGCCCGGTGAAGACCTCCGCCGGGCCCGGCGCCGCTCGTATCTGGGCGGCGCTGCTCGTCGTGTACGTCGTCTGGGGATCGACGTACCTGGGGATCCTGCTTGCGATCGACACCATCCCGGTCTTCCTGATGGGGGCGTTGCGATTTCTGGTCGCGGGGGCGCTCCTGTACGTCTGGTCGATCCGTCGCGGCGACCGCGATCGCGACCGACCTGGCCGTCGTGAGTGGGTTGCGGCCGCTGTCGTCGGCGCAGCGCTCTTCCTGGGCGGCAACACGGGCGTCGCCTGGGCGGAGACGAGGGTCGACACGGGGATCAGTTCGCTCGTCATTGCGACCATCCCGCTCTGGATCGCGGTCTTCGACCGCATCGCCACGGGCCAGCGGCTGACGCGGCTCGGGGCACTCGGGCTCGCCGTAGGCTTCGCCGGAGCCGCGCTGCTCGCCAGCCCGACCGGCGCCGGCCACATCGACGTCGCCGGTGCGACCGTCTTGCTGCTCGCCGCTGCCTCATGGGCGGCCGGTTCGCTCTACTCTCGCCGGGCGCCGCTTCCACGACGCCCTCTGGTCTCGTCCTCGATGCAGATGCTGACCGGCGGAGCGATGCTGGCCGTGGTCGCGGCGGCGAGCGGCGAGATCGGGCGCGTCCACCACGTGTCGGCGACGTCTGCCTTCGCGCTCGTCTACCTCGTCGTCTTCGGCTCGTTGCTCGCCTTCACGTGTTACGCGTGGCTCCTGCGCAACGCACGCACCTCGCTCGTCGCCACCTATGCGTACGCGAACCCGCTCGTCGCCGTCTTCCTCGGCTGGGCAGTGGAGAGCGAGCCGATCGGAGCGCGAACGCTGCTCGCAGGGGGGCTCATCCTCGCCGCCGTGGCTCTGATCGTGACCCCGCCGAAGGAACGGGGCCTCGCCCCTGCGGCTCTGCCCGCCCGCGGGAGGTAGCGCTCTTCGCGCTCTCGGCCGGCGCGGCTCCCGGCCGGCGAAGCCGGCCTTCGCCGCCCCCCTGACGCCGCTGGTTGCGCTCCACTCAGGGGCCCGTGCGGCTTGCACTGTGCCCCTTCGCCGCGCTTGCCAGCGACGCCCCGAGAACGCGAGGGGCGTTGCTAGGCTGGCTCGATGACCTTTCTGGATCTCAGGTCGATCAAGCTGAGGTCGGGAGAGGAGCTTCGCGACGAGCAGGAAGTCGAGCTCACACCGCTCGTGCTGGGTGGCCAGCGGTACCTTCCCGTGCCCGAGAAGGTGCCCTCCGAGCTGATCGTGACCCGGGCCACGACCGGAACCGTCTTCGAGCTCCACCTCCGGATCCGCTTACACGGGCCGTGCTATCGCTGTCTCGAGGACGCCGTCCTCGAGCGCGAGCTCTCGCTGCGCGAATACCAGGCCGCGAGCCCGGGCGGCTCCGACGAGCTGACGACGCCGTACGTCGTCGAGAACCGTCTCGATCTCTCGACCTGGGCGCGCGACGCGCTCGCTCTCGCGCTCCCGGAGAAGATCCTCTGCCGCGACGACTGTGCCGGCCTCTGTGCGGTCTGCGGCCGCAACCTCAACCGCGAGCCCCACGAGCACGAGGGCGAGGCGATCGACCCGCGCTGGGCCGCCCTCGGAGAGCTTCGCGAGAAGCTCTAGCGAGCTCCTGGCGCCCCAGCCGGCGCGGCGGCTCCAGGCGGGCGAAGCCCGGCTTCGCTCGCCGGCCTGCCGCCCCTGGGCAGCAGGATGCTGCGCTCGCGGCGCTTGGCCGTACCCGCTTGTATTGTCCTGCGCGCCGCTCGCATGCCTCCTTTGCCAGTTGCGGCCCTGAGGCGCCAGGTGGCTATACTCCGGCGCTCAATGGCCGTCCCCAAGAAGAAGACGTCGAAGTCGCGTCGCGACAAGCGCCGCGCGCAGCACAAGATCGAGGCGCCGCGCCTGAGCCTGTGCCCGGTCTGCCACCAGCCCAAGCGGTCGCACCGCGTGTGCCCGAACTGCAAGACGTACCGCGGTCGCGAGATCGAGCCCCTCCGCGCTCCCGCTCCGTAGCCCGTGCCCTCGCCGGCGTCAGGCGGCGGCGAAGCCGGGCTTCGCTCGGCGGGAGCCGAAGCCGGCCAGGCGCGCGAGGGGCCCATCCGGGTTGCCGTCGACGCTCTGGGAGGCGATCGCGGTCCGGACGAGGTCGTCGCGGGCGCTCTGGCAGCCCGCTCGGACGGGATCGAGCCCGTCCTTCTCGGCCCGGCAGGACTCGACACGGGAGGCCTCGAGCTCGTCGAGACGACCCAGCAGATCGCGATGGACGAGAAGCCGGCCGAGGCCGTCCGGGCGAAACCCGACTCGTCCCTCGTGGCCGCATGCCGATCGGTCGGGGAGGGGAGCGCCGACGCAGTCGTCTCGGCCGGGAACACGGGTGCCATGCTCGCCGCGTGCTTGCTCCGGATTCGCCGCCTCCCGGGTGTCTATCGGCCCGCGATCGCGGTCGTCATCCCCGCCCGCCGGGGCCCATCCGTCCTGATCGACTCAGGCGCCAACGCCGAGTCGCGGCCGGAGCAGCTGCTCCAGTTCGCCGAGATGGGCGCGATCTTCGCCGAGGAGATTCTCGGCATCGCCGATCCCGAGGTGCGCCTCCTCTCCATCGGCGAGGAGGCGGAGAAGGGCAACGACCTGACCCGCGAAGCACACGATCTGCTCGTCGCGGCGGGCGATCTCAACTTCGTGGGCAACACCGAGGGCCGCGACCTGCTCGAAGGCGCGGCGGACGTCGTCGTCTGCGACGGATTCACAGGCAACGTGACGCTGAAGCTGCTCGAGGGGACGATCCGCACGGTGCTCGAGGGGTTCCGGGAGGAGATCACGGCGACGGCCCTGGGCAAGCTGGGCGGCCTGCTCATCCGGCCTGCGGCGCGCAAGCTGCGGACACGGCTCGATCCGGAGACCTACGGCGGCGCCTACCTGCTCGGCCTGCGCGGCCTGGCGGTGATCGCGCACGGCAACTCGTCCCGGGTGGCGATCGCGAACGCGATCAGGCTCGCCGCCCGCGGCGTCGAGCACGACGTCGTCGCGCGGCTGTCCGAGCGGCTTGCGCGAGAATCCGCGCGGGAGCGTGGTAGCATCGGCGCGCTTCGGAACCCGACCAGCAAGTGAGGTGACATGGCAGCGTCGCGCGAGGAAGTCTTCGAGCGTGTGAAGGAAGTGCTGGCGGAGCAAGTTGGTGTCGACGAGGGCGAGATCAGCGAGGCAGCCTCGTTCACCGAGGACCTCGACCTCGACTCGCTCGATCTCGTTGAGCTGATCATGGAGCTCGAGGATCAGTTCGGGATCAAGATCTCGGACGAGGACGCGCAGAAGATCCAGACCGTGGGGCAGGCTGTCGACTACGTCACAGCGCACCAATAGCCGCTCGCCGGCCGGAAAACCGGACAAGCTCAGGAACCTGATCGAGTCGCTCCCCCGGGAGCGGCTCGAGCGCGTCCTCGCGCATCCGTACTGGGCGCCCGACCGCGCCTCCTCCTACGAGCGACTCGAGTTCCTCGGCGACGGCGTCCTGGATCTCGCAGTCGCCCGCTACCTCTTCGACCGCTACCCGGACTTTGCCGAAGGCCGGATGACGAAGATTCTCGCGCACGTCCGCTCTCGCACGAGCTGTGCGGCGGTCGCGCTGGAGCTCGAGCTCGACCGGAGGCTGCGCGAGCGGGGCCTGGAGGCCGGCGTCGAGGAGGCGGCGAAGCTCGCACGCAACCGCAACGTCCTGGCCGCAGTGGTGGAGGCCGCCCTCGCCGCGCTCTTTCTCGAGCACGGGTTCGAGCGGATTGCGGAGCCGGTCGTCGAGGCCTTCTCGGGGCGAATCGAGTATGCCGCCACCCAGTACGTCGACTTCAAGACCGCGCTGCAGGAGGAGCTGGCCAGGCGGCACACGACGGTCACGTACAAGGTCGTCGCCGTCGAGGGCCCGGCCCACGACCGCCGCTTCACCTGCGCGGCCGTGGTGGACGGTAGGGATGCTGGAGTCGGCGTCGGGCGGACGAAGAAGGACGCCGAGCAGGCCGCGGCCCGCGAGGCGCTCGAGGCGTACCGCTAACAAGCTACGTCGCGCCAACGTTTCGACAACGCGACGCCAACGGGGCTCTCCCATACTGCCGCTCGGCTACGAAGGGAGGTCGAGATGGCGTACGAGCTCGAAGGAAAGCTGCTGGAGGTGTGCACCTGCAAGATCCTCTGTCCGTGCTGGGTGGGGGAGGATCCCGACGGCGGAACGTGCGACGGGGTGCTCTCCTGGCACGTCGACAAGGGGACGGTCAACGGCACGGACGTGTCGGGGCGGACGCTCACGATCCTGACCCACATTCCCGGGAACATCCTGGAGGGAAACTGGCGGGTGGTCGTCTACGTCGACGATGGCGCCAGCGACGAGCAGATGCAGGGCCTTCTGGACGTCTGGACCGGGAAGCTGGGCGGGCCGGTCGCCGACCTGGCACAGCTCGTCGGCGAGGTAGTCGCCGTGGAGAAGTTGCCGGTCGCGTTCGAGGTCGAGGGCGTGCACGGGACGCTGACGATCGGCGACGCCATCCTGGCGGAGATGGAGCCGTTCAAGGGAGCGACCGGGGAGTCGACGACGCTAAGCGACAGCGTCTTCACGACGATTCCCGGCTCGCCTGCGTACGTAGGTAAGGCGTCGACGTATCGCGTGGACGCCGCCCAGCACGGCTTCAGCATCGACTTGCAGGGCCACAACGCGGTGCAGGGGAGCTTCCGCTTCGTCGCCTAGAGCGAGGAGGCTAGGGTGGCCGAAGTCACGATCAAGGCGAGCGAGGACGGTCCGTTCCTCGTGAAGGGGCCGGTGAAGCTGGTCGACGCCGACGGCAACGAGTACGACACCGCCGGTCGTCCCGTCCTCGAGCTTTGCCGCTGCGGCGGCTCGGCCACGAAGCCCTTCTGCGACAGCACCCACCGCGGGATCGGCTTCGTGGCCGCCGAGCGAGCCGGCGGCCGCGGCGTTCAAGGCCGTGTGGCCTAGGGTCAGCGACCGGCGGGCGTTCGTCGTCGCGCTCGGCGGCGTGATCCTCCTCGCCTGGCTCTCTCTCTGGATCTGGCAGCGGTCGCCGTACGGCCGCTTCCTGAGTCACGGCGAGAACGAAGGTGTCCACGGCCTCGGGTCGCACTATCTCGTGCTCGCGGTCATCTTCGTCTTGGGCTGGACGTTGATGACGGTGGCGATGATGCTGCCGACGAGCGTGCCACTCGTCGCGCTCTTTCATTCGTTCGTGCGTGCGCGACCGCATCAGGTCCAGCTCGTGGCGCTTCTGGTCGTCGGCTATCTCGGCGTCTGGACGGCGTTCGCCGTCTTCGTCCACGCCGCCGACCTCGGTCTCCACCGGACCGTCGACTCGATCGGCTGGCTCGACGCCCACGCCTGGATCGTCAGCGCCGGGACGATCCTTCTCGTCGGCGTCTACCAGTTCACACCGCTCAAGTACCGCTGCTTGGACAAGTGCCGCTCCCCGCTCAGCTTCATCATCGAGCACTGGCGAGGGGGTTCCGAGCGAGCGCAGGCCCTGCGCCTCGGTGTTTCCCATGGTCTGTTCTGTCTCGGCTGCTGCTGGGCTCTGATGCTCATGATGTTTGCCGTCGGGGTCGGCAACATCGGCTGGATGCTCGCGCTCGGCGGGGTGATGGCCTTCGAGAAGAACGCCCCTTGGGGTCGGAGGCTGACTGCGCCGCTCGGTGGGCTACTCGTCGCCTGGGGCCTGACCCTCGTGCTCCTCGGCGCTCCGGGGCCCGGAGGCACTCAGTAGGCGGTCGGCGCCGCGCCTTCGCGAAGAAGCCGCGCATGCGTCTGTTGGAGCGCGACGCCGGGAACGGCTCCAAGCTCGTCTCGGAGCAAGGTGCGCAGGTTCTCGTACACGTGTAGAGCCTCGGCGACGTTCCCCTCGACGGCGAGAGCTTCCATCAGAAGCTGATATCCACTCTCCCGGTACGGCGCCTTCCTCACGAGTGCCCGAGCCACGCGCTCGGCACTCGCCAGCTCGGAGCGCCCAATTCCCAGGGACGACGCCGAGTAGCACTCGAGCGCCCGCACTTCGAGCTCGTCGAGGTAGCGCCGCCATTCTTCGATCCACGGCGCGTCCTCGCCGACAAGAAACCCTCGGCGGGCCGTGACCAGCGCGATGTGCGACGCTCCCCACGCGCACGGCCAGTCTTGTCGTGCGACGGCCACCTCGGCTCGATGGATCGCCTCTCTAGCTGCTTCGAGGTCGATCCAGGAAGCGTCCGGCAGCTCGAGGCGGAAGCGGCTGTGCAGGCCGAGCGCCTCCCGCCCGACCGCACGCCGCACCTTCGAGACCAGAGCCCGCAGGGCGCCGTTGACAGCCTGCGGGGCGCTCTCCGGCCAGACTGCGTCGACCAGCTCCTCCCTGCCGATCACGCGATCGCGATTGGCCACGAGATAGACGAAGAGAAGCCGTCCTTGTCGCCCGGGCAGCTCGTTCTCGATCCTGCGACCCTCGATCTCTGCCGCAAGCCGCCCGCAGAGTTGGATCCGGGTTCGTGGCAGCTCAGACAGGGTTTCCTCCATACTCGCCATACCTGGGCGCCCAACAGTGTGAGCCTTCGAGAAGGCGGTGGCAAATGGCGAAGCTGATCAAGTGCGAGTGCGGGTACGTCGCACGGGGCGAGACGGACGACGAGGTCGTGGGCCAGGCCGAGCGGCACATCGCCGTGGATCATCCGGATCTGGCCGGGCAGATCTCCCGCGAGGACGTGTTCGGCTGGATCGAGGAGGTTTGAGCCCGGCGAGCAGAGCCAGCATGCCGGAGACGGCGTAGCAGCGCGGCATCCGTCGCCGTCGTTAGCGTTGCGGCTCCGTGCACCTGCGGGCTATCACGCTGCGAGGCTTCAAGAGCTTTCCCGAGCCGGTCGAGGTGCGCCTCGAGCCGGGTGTCTCCGTGGTCGTCGGCCCCAACGGCTCCGGCAAGTCGAACATCGCCGACGCGCTGGTCTGGGCGTCGGGGAGCCAGGCGCCGAGCGAGCTACGCGCCGAGAAGCCCGACGACGTGCTGTTCGCGGGCTCCGTAGGTCGGAAGCCCGCCGATTTCTGCGAGGTCGGGCTCCTGTTCGACAACGAGGACGGCGCGCTGCCGGTCGAGTTCGCGGAGGTCTCGATTGGGCGGCGCCTGCACCGCGGCGGCGAGGGCCAGTATCTCGTCAACGGCGCGACAGTTCGCAGGACCGACGTCGTCGAGCTCCTGGCCGATGCGGGGCTCGGACCGGGCGCGGGTGCGGTCGTCGGCCAGGGCAAGGTCGAAGCAGTGCTGGCGAGCCGGCCGGAGGACCGCCGTGCGCTGGTCGAAGACGCCGCGGGCCTCGGCCGCTTCAAGCACCGCCGGCATCGCGCGGAGCTGAAGCTCGCGCGCGTCGCCCGCGAGGTCGAGCGTGCGCGCGACCTCGAGCAGGAGGTCGCGAAGCGTCTGCGCCCGCTCGCGCTCCAGGCGAGTGCGGCCGAGCGGGCCGAGAAGCTCGCGCTCGAGATCGCCCAGATCCGAGCCGGCCTCGCCGCCCTCGATCTAGCCGAGCTGGACGAGCGCCTGGCCGAGGCCGGTTGCCGGCGACAGCAAGTGGACGCGGCGCGAGTCGAGGTCGAGGGGCGGCTGCAGGCGCTCCTGGCCGAGCGGGGGCGCGCGGAGGAGGAGCTCGCGGCGGTGGCGGGAGGCCGCGAAGGCGGCGCAGCGGCCCTCTATCGACTGCGGAGCGCACGCGAGCGAGTCGAGCTGCGGTGCGAGGCTGCGCAGGCGTTGCTCGACCGGCTTCGCGAACCTGTCGTCGAGACGGGTGGCGCTGCGCTTCGGGAGCAGGCTCGGCTCGCCGAGCAGCGTGCCGCCGCGGTCGAGCGCGTCCTCGCCGAGCGTGAGGGCCTCCTTCCCGCTGCTCGTGCTCTCGCCGAGCAAGGGGAGCGGCTCGTGCTCGACGTCGTCGAGGTCGAGCCCGGGAACGAGCGTGCGGTTGCGGCTGCGCTCCGCCACCTCGGGGCGGCGCTGCTCGCCGACGATCCCGACCAGGGCCTCGCCTTGCTCGAGCGGGCACGCTCGTTGGGCCTCGGCAGCCTCTCGGTGCTCGTCGCCCACGATCCCCGTGAGGTAGTTGCCGGCATCCCCGTCGTCCCCCTCGGCGAGCTCCTGCAGTCGACTGCCCCGGCCGTTACCAGCGAGGGCTTCGGCTACGACCCGGGGCGAGGCGAGCTCTGGTTCGCCGGCGAGACAGCCGAGGCGCTCCGGCTCGAGCTCGAGGCCGAGGCTCGCCGGCTTCGTTCGGAGGCGCTCGCGCTGGCCGGGCGCGCAGCCTCTGCCGAGCCCATCGTCCGTGGTCCAGACGCACGACTTCTCTCGGTTGCCGAGCGGCTCGCCTCGGCACTCGACGCGGCGCTCGTGGCGGCAGCCCGCGCCGAGGAGCCGCTGCGCAAGGAGGCCGAGTCCGACTCCGGCCGGGCGGGCCAGCTCGCAGCCGAGCTCCGGCGGCTGGGCGGAGCCGAGGCGGAGGTCCGGCTCGACGCCTCCGCCGTCGCTCAGCGCGCGACGTCGATCGACGTGGAGACCGCCCGGCTGGAGGCGGAGGCTGCGGACGCGCGGCGCCGGCTCTCGGACACCGCGGCCGAGCCCCTGGAGGGGGAGCGGGCCGAGCTCGAAGAGCGACTGGAGCGCCTCGAGCGCCGGCGCGACCAGCTGGGCGGCGTCAACCCGTTCGCCCGCGAGGAGTATGAGCGGGAGAAGGCACACCTGTCCGAGCTGCGGGCGCAGACGGAGGATCTCGAGCGCAGCCTCGCCGAACTGGAGAAGCTTCGGCGCGAGCTGACGGAGACGGTCGAGCGACGCTTCGCCGAGACGTTCGAAGCCGTCCAGCGCAACTTCGCCGAGGTCGCCTCGGCGCTCTTCCCCGGCGGCGAGGGCATGCTCCGCCTCACGCAGTCCGAGGAGGAGGACGGGGAGCCGGGCATCGAGGTCGAGCTCCGCCCGGCCGGCAAGCGGGTGACGCGGCTCTCGCTCCTCTCGGGCGGCGAGAAGGCGCTGGGCGCGATCTCGTTCCTCTTCGCCCTCTTCCTGGCCCGGCCGTGCCCGTTCTACCTGCTCGACGAGGTCGAGGCTGCACTCGACGACACGAACATCGGCCGCTTCGTCTCGCTCCTACGCCGCTTCTCGGATCGCGCGCAGTTCATTGTCGTCACCCATCAGAAGAGGACGATGGAGGCCGCGGATATCCTCTACGGGGTGACGATGGGCGCCGACGGCGTATCGCAGATCGTGTCGCGCCGTCTTCCCCGCCAGGACGCCGCAGCGCTCATTGCGTGACCCCGCCTCCCTCGCAGCCGACGAAGCAGGCGAGGTGACCCGGAGCTGGGGGGAGCTCTTTGGGGAGGGCGAGGATCTCGACACGGAAGAGGAGCGCGCCGGCTTCCTCGGCCGCCTCCGCGGCTCGCTCGGTCGCAGCCGCAGCGCCCTGGCGGGCACCCTGCCCCGGCTGCGGTCCGGTGACGAGGAGGCCTGGGAGGAGCTCGAGGAGGCCCTGATCGGCGCCGACGTGGGCGTCGGAGCTGCGACGGAGATCGTCGAGCGGCTGCGCAAGCGGCGGGTCGACGATCCCGGCGAGGCACTCGTGGAGGAGCTGACCGCGATGTTGCCGGAGCCCGGCACGCTCGGCGTCGACGCCCGCCCGGCCGTGTTGCTCGTGGTGGGGGTCAACGGCACGGGCAAGACCACGACGATCGGGAAGCTGGCACACCGGCTTCGAGAGCACGGCCACGGTGTTGTGCTGGCCGCGGCGGACACGTTCCGCGCGGCGGCGGGCGAGCAGCTGGAGATCTGGGCGGCGCGCGCTGGCGCCGACTTCGTCGGGTCCGAGCGCGGCGGAGACCCCGCTGCGGTCGCCTACGACGCGATCGCGGCGGCCCAAGCCCGCGGACGCGACGTCGTCGTCGTGGACACCGCCGGCCGCCTCCACACGCAGACGAACCTCATGGAGGAGCTGCGCAAGATCCGACGTGTGATCGCTCGGCGGCTTCCGGGAGCGCCCCACGAAACGTTGCTGGTGCTCGACGCGACCACCGGCCAGAACGGCCTCCAGCAGGCGCGGCTCTTCACGGAAGCCGTCGACGTGACGGGCATCGCGCTGACGAAGCTGGACGGGTCGGCCAAGGGCGGCATCGTCGTTGCGGTCGCGCACGAGCTGGGCCTGCCGGTCAACCTGATCGGCGTCGGGGAGCAGCTGGAGGACTTGCAGCCCTTCGACCCGGTCGACTTCGCGCGCGCCCTCGTCGGCGACTGAGCGATCCTGCGCCGTATCCTTGCCGCGATGCGCGTCGGCCTCCTCTATCCGGGCGAGATGGGGGCGGCGATCGGCGCAGCCCTCGTCGATCCTCCGCTCTGGGCGAGCGAGGGGCGCAGCGAGGCGACAGCGCGCCGAGCGGCCGCGTTCGAGGACGTGGGCAGCCTCGGCGACCTGGTGGCGCGAAGCGACGCGATCCTCTCCGTGTGCCCGCCGGCGATCGCCGAGACCACGGCCGAGCGGATCGCGGAGCTCGGGTTCACCGGCCTCTACGTGGATGCCAACGCGGTCTCGCCAGCGCGCATGAAGCGGATCGCAGCCCGCCTCCCGCGCCTCGTCGACGGCTCGATCACGGCCAAGTCGCGGATCAACCTGTACCTGAGCGGCGACCGAGCGGAAGTCGACGAGGTACGTGCCCTCTTCACAACCGACGGCGACGTGCAGACGATCTCGCTCGATGGGCCCGTCGGCGCCGCCTCTGCGATCAAGATGGCCTTCGGGGGCTGGAACAAGATCTCGGCCGCCCTCGAGGCGCAGGCGTTCGCGATCGCGCGCGCGTACGGTCTCCAGGCGGAGCTCGCCGCGGAAGGAGTCGATCCCGGCCGCATCCCGCGCTCGGCCGGCCGGGCCTGGCGCTGGACCGGCGAGATGCACGAGATCGGGGACGCGTGCGCCGACCTGGGGCTGCCCGAGGGGATGGCCCGCGGGGCGGCTGAGCTGTTCGACCGCTGGAGCGCGCACCGCGACGACGCCTCGGTCCCGCTCGACCGGCTGCTCGAGGAACTGCGCGGCCGCTCGACCGGCCGCTCGGGCTAGTGCCCCGCCCCGAATGTCTCTCGCGCTCCGGCGGCTGCAAAGCGTCGCCGTGCTGTGTCCTCGGTCGCGCCCACATGGTCTACATATGGGCGCTCCCTGCGTCCTTGCCCGACTCGCTTTTCGCGCGCCGGAGCATCAAGCGACTTCCGGGACGAAGCACTAGCGCTCGACCTCGAAGGCGATGTCGACGGTCGTGCGGTACTCCTTGATCCGGTCGTTCTCGACCGTCGCGCTCATCGAGACGACGTGCGCGCCGTGGATCCCGCGCAGCGTCTTCCCGGCTTCCTGGACCGCCGCGTCTGCCGCCTTTGCGAACGACTCCGGCGACGAGCCGATGATCGTGATCACCTTGGCAATGCTCATGGCTCCTCTCCTTTCGTGACTTCGAAGGTCTCTTCAGGCCCCAGGTACCCTTCCCGTCCGTGTTTGATGCCCTCTCAGACAAGCTGCAAGCGGTCCTGTCGGGCCTGCGCTCGCGCGGCCGCCTCGACGAGGAGACGATCTCGAAGGCGCTGCGCGAGATCCGCCTTGCGCTGCTGGAGGCAGACGTGAACCTCGACGTCGTGAAGGAGTTCACGACGCACGTCAGGGAGCGGGCCCTCGGCCAGGACGTACTGGGCAGCCTCACCCCCGGCCAGCAGGTGGTCAAGATCGTGCACGAGGAGCTGACCAGGATCATGGGCGGCGGCGACTCCCGACTCGCGTTCGCGGGGCGGCCGCCCACGGTGATCCTGCTGCTCGGTCTTCAGGGCTCGGGCAAGACGACCGCGGCCGCGAAGCTCGCACTCATGCTGCGCAAGGAAGGACGCTCACCGTCGCTTGTCGCGGCCGACCTCCAGCGCCCCGCTGCCGTGACGCAACTGGAGCAGCTGGGCCGACAGATCCAGATCCCGGTCTGGAGCTCGGGCGACGGTGACGCTGTGAGGGCCGCACGCGAGGGCGTGGAGAGCGCGGGCTCGCAGGGCCGCGACGTCGTCATTGTCGACACCGCGGGTCGCCACCAGGTCGACGAAGACCTCATGGAGGAGCTGAAGCGCATCGCGGAGGCGATTCGCCCGACGAACGTCCTGCTCGTGCTGGACTCGATGACGGGCCAGCAGGCGGTGAGCGTCGCCCAGGCCTTCCTCGAACGGGTGCCGTTCGACGGCGTCGTGCTGACGAAGCTGGACGGCGACGCTCGTGGCGGCGCGGCGCTCTCCGTGAAAGCGGTCACGGGCAAGCCGGTCAAGCTCGCGTCGATCGGAGAGAACCTCGATCAGCTCGAGGTCTTCCATCCGGACCGGATGGCGTCGCGGATCCTCGGGATGGGCGACGTGCTGACGCTGATCGAGAAGGCCGAGGCCGCCGCCGACGAGGAGGACCGGGAGGCGATGGAGACACGCCTGCGACAGGGCGAGCTCACGTTCGAGGACTTTCTCGCCAGCTACCGGATGATGAAGAAGATGGGCCCGCTCAAGGGGATCCTCTCCATGGTTCCCGGCCTCGGGAAGGAGCTGAAGGGAGTCGAGGTGGACGAGAACGAGCTGGCGCGCGTCGAGGCCATCATTCTCTCCATGACTCCGGCCGAGCGGCTGAGCCCGGAGACGATCGACGGCTCGCGCCGCCGGCGGATCGCCCAGGGCAGTGGCACCTCGGTTCAGCAGGTGAACCAGCTGCTCAACGCCCGCAAGCAGATGCAGAAGATGATGAAGCAGCTCGGGAAAGGGAAGATGCCTGCGCTGCCCGGGATGACCGGGCCGCGCTAAAGAAAGGAGAGGAATGGCCGTACGCATGCGATTGACACGGGTCGGCTCGAAGAAGAACCCCATCTACCGGGTGGTCGTGGCCGACTCGCGCTCGCCCCGAGACGGGAAGTTCATCGACATCGTGGGGCGCTACAACCCCCAGACGGAGCCCTCTCTGATCGAGTTCGACGAGGGCAAGGTGAAGGAGTGGCTCGGCAAGGGCGTCCAGCCGTCGGAGGCGGTGTCGCGTCTCCTGAAGGCGAAGAACATCGCGTGAGCGCGGCCGATCTCGTCCAGTTCCTGGCCCGCGGGCTCGTCGACGATCCCGACGCCGTACGGGTCGAGTCGGTCGAGCGGGAGGGCGACCTCGTCCTGCAGCTCCGGGTTGCTCCGGAGGACGTGGGGAAGGTGATCGGCCGTAACGGGCGCATGGTCCGCGCGCTGCGGAGGGTGCTGCGCGCGACCGGTGTGCGCGAGGATCGCCGCGTCCTGCTCGAGATCGTGGAATAGCGTGCGCGTCGCCGCGCTCTACGACGTGCACGGCAACGTGCACGTCCTCGAGGCGGTACTCGGCGACGTCGAGCGCGAAGGCGTCGACGAGATCGTGTTCGGCGGGGACATCGCCGCCGGTCCCTTCCCGATGGAGCCGCTTGCGCCGGTGCGCTCGCTCGACGTCGAGGCCGCCGCCGCCCGAATCCGCGCGAGCGGATGGCCGACGGCGGAGCAGTTCGCCACCGAGAACGTCCTCACCGTGCCGAGCCGCGAGGAGGCGACCGCGGTCTTCGGCGGATGACCGAATGGGTCCGCGTCGGTCGCGTGGGCCGGCCGCATGGCCTGGACGGCGCCTTCGTTGTGGAGGGGGCGAGCGATGATCCGAACTGGTTTGCGGAGGGCGCGACCGTGTTTGTCGCGGGCGAGCCGGCACGCGTCGTCGTCTCGAAGCGCGCCGGCGGGCGTCCCGTGATCAAGCTCGACCGGCCGGCCGAGCGCGGTGCCGAGCTCGCGATTCCCGCCTCTGACCTTCCTGCGACCGATGCGGACACGTACTACGCCTTCGAGCTCGTCGGTCTCGCCGTCGTGGAGGAAGGCGGGCGGCCCCTGGGCCGGGTGACTGCCCTCTCTCCCGGCGTGGCGAACGACGTGCTCGAGCTCGACTCGGGTCTCGCGCTGCCCATGGTGGGCGCTTGCATTCTCGAGATCGATCGCCCTGCGGAGCGAATCGTTGTCGCGCGCGGCTTCGCCGGGGCGGGCTAACCTCAGCGCCCGTGCAGATCGACGTCTTCACCCTCGTTCCGCATGCCTTCGCCTGGCTCACGGAGCAGCGTCCGGTCGCGAACGTGCTGGGCGGCGCTCTCGACCTGCGGCTGCTCAACTACCGCGACTACACGCCGCTCAGGTCCGGTCAGGTCGACGACGAGCCCTACGGCGGCGGAGCCGGGATGGTGCTGCGGGTGGACGTCGTGGCCGCCGCGCTCGACGCCGTGTACGGAGAGGAGCGTTCCCACCGCGTGATCGCCTTGACGCCCCAGGGGCGCCCGCTGACGCAGGCGGTGGCCGAGGAGCTGGCCGCGGAAGAGCGGCTCGCGCTCCTGTCGTCCCGGTTCGAAGGCTTCGACGACCGCATTCTCCTGCACCTCTGCTCCGATGCGCTCTCGATCGGCCCCTACGTGCTCTCGGGCGGGGAACTGCCTGCGATGGTCGTCCTCGATGCGGTCGCACGCCTGCTGCCGGGTGCGACGGGGAGCGAGGATTCGACTCGCGTCGAGAGCTTCTCGGCCGAGCTCGAAGGCGGGCTCGAATACCCGCATTACACGCGCCCGGCCGAGTTCCGCGGCTGGCGCGTCCCGGAGGTGCTGCTGTCAGGTGATCACAAGCGGATCGAGGACTGGCGGCGCGAGCAGAGCCGGACCAGGAGCCTGCACCCTTGAGATCTCCCACGGCGTGAGAAACCCCGTGGACAGGATGACCGAGGGCCTGCCCCAGGGGTGGCGTATTGCCATCGACTGGGCCGCGACGATCATCGGCGCGGTCGCAATCGTGCTGGCG
>WNFU01001619.1_pt1 | contig 85563 bp, 53 predicted proteins | sample 5400121 | NCBI WGS metagenome assembly WNFU01 (sample SAMN13153360, study PRJNA577476) | soil metagenome | isolation source: 100 cm soil or saprolite under grassland replicate 1 | place: USA:California | collected 2016-06-15
TATTGGTCATATGCCACGAGAGCGGCGCGTCGTAATTCGGGTATTCGAACGTGGCCAGCTCAATGTCCACTTTGCGACCGGCGCGTTCCCGCCAGTGTTTTTGCAGCAGGTCGAATTCGACCTTGCCGTGCGAAAGCTGCCCCGCGCCTCGCACATTATTAAGCGCGGTGATCGGCACGCCCATCTGGTAGAAGAATCCGCGCTTCTTCTCCAGCCCCCGATCCGGCGAATTCACGACAGGCATGCTGTGAATGCGGATGACCATCAATTCGGAGATGTTGACCTCCGGCTTGCCCAATTCGTAGTCGAGACATCCGACCAGCGCTGTCACTCCATAGTTGTCGTAATAGCCGCCGTCAACCACATGGTATTCGGCTTGCGACCAATCGCTTTTGTCTCTGCGGTGGGCGCGCGCCGCCGGCGTGACGTACGGAAACGTCGACGACATCCGAACGGCGCTGGTCACCGGAGTGTCGTAACCCGCGTAGAGTCTATCGAAGATCTGCGCGACGCTCATGTTCTGATCGTGCTCGATGGTCGAGAAGAGCAGCGGACGCCCGTCGTCAACCACCGTGGCGTTGAAGACCACGCCGGGACGGTTGCCCGCTATTGTGTCGCGCTTCCAGTCGCCGAGCATGGCTTTCAGATCAACATCCCGCTGCCATTCAAATTCCAGGGTGCGGGCCCGGTCAGTCCTCCGGAAAAATTGAACCCTGGAAAGAAAGGGCGCTACCGTGCGCAAGAAATCCGAGTAGACCAATCCCCACGTCAGGCCGTCGAGGCTCGAACGCTCGGCCAGCTTGACGACCTGCTCCAGCGCGTCATTGTCCGGCAATTCACCTTCCTTCGCGCCGTACTTGCCGTACGAGTTGACGAAATACATCGCGCCGACGCTGCCGCCCGAAACAGCGCTGATCACCCGGACTGAGCGGGCGAAACTGCGTCCGCCGCAATCACCTTCGATGCGGCACCGCTCTTCGATTCCCGTCATCACGCGCGCGCTCCAGGCCGCAGCCTGAATGCCGCCGCCGTTGGCCGCGACCAGGATCACCTTCGCGCCCCTGCGCGGCGCGAGCAAATTCTGCGGCCTGATTTCTTCGCCGGGCTCCTTCCGATCAATAAAGTAATAACTGTCGGTCTGCGGGAAGATTATCGACATGAGTCCCGTCACGATCAAAATCGAAACCAATACGGGGATTCGGTAGCGGTCAAGGAAGAAGGCGGCGCCCGACAATCCCCAGTTGAGCATCGTCAACAGCAACAGCGCCCCGGCAAGCGATGGCGCCCTGAACTGGCTCAACCAGGGCGAAGTGATCACGCCGAGAGCGGCGTAGAGCGCCATAAAGGTCAGCAACATGGCCAGCGCCCCGCCGTGGCCCGGATTCAACGGGAAGCGGCCCCGGAGATCGCCTTCGTAATCTATGTAGCCGCGCCCTGAAGATTTCGAGATCTTCAGCACCCGCCTCGCCAGCCGGCCTGGCTGCCCTTTCTCGCTGAGCGGCCGTACAATTGTGCCAGACGACGGTCTTTTGCGAGGCATCAGCAGAGCCGGCCCCCCGAGGTTGGTCGCGGGGCTGTCTATCAACCGCCGCGCCAGGTCGGCCACCCAAAGCAACAGGAATGCGATGATGATTCCTGGCGCGAACGCCGCGATCTTCCATAGATTGGTCTCGCGCGGCATGTAATCCCAGAGTTCGATGGTCTCGTAAACGACGCCGGCGGTGATCGGCGCAGCCAGCAGGCCGAAAAGCAGAAGGTGCCGCCAACGGAGTGGGCCGATACCTGCCTGAGGGATATCAAATCGCTCACCGCTATATGTCAAGGTCAACCGCGCCGTGACCATCACGCTCCAGGCCGCGAACAGAGCGGCTATCGTAACCAGCATGACCGCGACGGGGCTGAGGTCGAACAGGTTTTCGAGCAGCGAGCGAGCGTCTGTGAAAAACGCGGCGCACGGAATCCCGATCAGCGCCGCGGCCGTCAGCAATGGGAATCGGATCAAGTAAGCGTAGGTCAGCCATTGAATCAATCGTTGCGAACGCGGGTGTCGCTCAAGAGCCGGACTGGCAGCGGACATATAGCCTCCTGTTGAATATCCATCAATAGGGCCTATGGGAGTTATAGGTCCTGTAAGTCCTATTTCATGCGCCGCACATTATTATCACTCGTTGCCAAAAGGCAAATCAGGCTTTACCCTTGCCGACTTATGATAGAAGACAAACTGAAATTGTTACGCGAAAAGAACGCCGCGGCGGAAGCAGGCGGCGGCGCGAAGAGGGTCGAGCGCCAGCACAAAGAAGGCAAGATGACGGCGCGCGAGCGGGTCGAATTCCTGCTCGACGACGGAACCTTCGAGGAGTTCGACAAGCTGGTCACGCATCGTTGCCTCGATTTCGGGATGGAGTCGCAGCAGATTCCCGGCGACGGCTTCGTTACTGGGCACGGCCTTGTCGACGGGCGCGAGGTCTTCGTCTTCGCGCATGACTTCACTGTCTTCGGCGGCTCGCTGTCGGAGACCAACGCGCAAAAGGTCTGCAAGATCATGGACCTGGCGATGAAGGTCGGCGCGCCGGTCATCGGGCTGAACGATTCGGGCGGCGCGCGGATTCAGGAAGGCGTGGTCTCGCTCGGCGGTTACGCCGACATCTTCCTGCGCAACACGCTGGCTTCGGGCGTCATCCCGCAGATTTCGGCGATCATGGGGCCGTGCGCCGGCGGCGCGGTCTATTCGCCCGCGATCACCGATTTCACTGTGATGGTCAAAAACACGAGCTACATGTTCATCACCGGCCCCGACGTGATCAAAACCGTCACCCACGAAGAGGTCACCAAAGAAGAACTGGGCGGCGCGATGACGCACAACGCGACCAGCGGCGTCGCGCACTTCGCGGCTGAAAACGAAGAAGATTGTCTGCGATTGATCCGCGAGTTGTTGTCATTCATCCCGTCGAACAACATGGATGATCCGCCACGCATCCCGTGCGACGACCCGATCGAACGATCCGAAGCAGCGCTCAACACGATCGTCCCGCCCGAATCGAACAAGCCTTACGACATCCGCCGCATCATCGAGCTTGTGGTGGACGACGGGTACTTCTTCGAGATTCAGGAGCATTACGCCCGCAACATCGTCATCGGCTTCGCGCGGCTGAACGGCCAGCCGGTGGGCGTCGTCGCTAATCAACCGGCCTATCTGGCCGGCGTGCTCGACATCGACGCGAGCGTGAAAGGCGCGCGGTTCGTGCGCTTCTGCGATTGCTTCAACGTCCCGATCATAACCTTCGAGGACGTGCCGGGATTTCTGCCCGGAGTCAATCAGGAGTACAGCGGCATCATCCGCCACGGCGCGAAGCTGCTCTACGCCTACGCCGAAGCCACCGTGCCCAAGATCACCGTCGTCACACGCAAGGCCTACGGCGGCGCCTATTGCGTGATGGGATCGAAGCACGTCCGCACGGACGTCAACTTCGCTTATCCGACGGCCGAGATCGCGGTGATGGGCGCCGAGGGGGCCGTAGGAATCCTCTACCGCCGCGAGATCGAAAGCTCCGCCGACAAAGACGCGGCGCGCCGTGAAAAGATCGAAGAGTATCAGGATAAATTCGCCTCGCCCTACGTCGCCGCCGAACGCGGCTTCATCGACGAGGTGATCGAGCCTAGATTCACGCGCCAGAAACTGGTCCGCGCGTTGAAGCTGTTAGAGAACAAGCGCGACACCAATCCGCCGCGTAAGCACGGCAATATTCCACTTTGAAAATATCAGTCCCACGGGAGGTCATTCTTTGATCCTTTGTCCCTTTGATTCTTTGTGTTGATCTCTTTTGCGGCGCCTCGTTATTCTGTTCGTAGCGCTGGAAGCAACGGCGATCGAACCGCCGCTCTAACCGCGACCAACGACGCCGCAAGCCCGGTCAACAGCACCGCCAGCAACAACAATCCCAACGACACCGCTGACAATCGCCCGCCGCGCGCAACGAGCGCAGGAATGATGGCCAGCAGCGCGCATAAAACTCCGGTCAACAATCCGCAGCCCAGCAGCAGAGCGTTTTCCGCAATCACCATCAGCGACAGATGTGATGGGCGATAACCGACCGCGCGCATAAGCGCCAGCTCGCGTCGGCGCTCCAGCACGTTGCGCAACAAGACCGTCGCCAGTCCGAGCGTGCCCAGCAGCAATCCAAGCCCGCCCAGCGTTTGAAACGTCGAGAGGTAGGTGTTCTCGACCCGATGGAATCCGGCGAGTTTCTCTTCGGTTCCAACCGCGTCGAAACCGAAATCGGAAAGCTTGTCTTCGAGCGCGGCGGCGATTTCCGAAGATTTCTCCGGCGCGCCCTCGATCAGGAAGAAGCGATAGCCTTCCTGATCGGGAAACAACTTCTTAAAGTTCGTTTCCGACATCAACAACTCGCCCTGAAAGACGCTGTCGGCGAGCGCGGCGACCACACGGAGCCTGACCGGCGCGCCGTTATCCGCGTTGACCGTCAATTCATCTCCGAGCTTCAAATGCAAAACGTAAGTCAGCGAATTGGCGTCGGCGGCTACCGGGACCACGCCTTCGCCCAAATTCGCGTTGAGCAGGACCCACGGGTTGGCCTTCTCTTCATCGGTCTTCGCCAGCGACGATTGAAACGCGAACCGTGATTCGCCGATGAAGCCGTCGGGCGCGCCGAGTATTCGCGGGTTGCGCGGCTGGTAAAGATTCAAACAACTGGCGTCGTCGCCCGGGCGCAACCGGAACCGCGTGATCTTCACTCCGGCCAGCTTATCCTCGTTGAGGTTCAGCTCTTCTCTGCCCTGCTGGCTGTTCGGGTCGTGAATGATCGGCAGCAGCGATTCGGCCATCAGCGGATAACCGCCGGCGCCCGATTTTCTGTCGAGCGCAGCCGCGCGATCTTCCCGCCGAAAGGCGTCAACCGAAACGATGATGAAGGCCGCTGATGCGATTAACGCGATGCAGAGCACGCTGCGGCCGGGCCGCGTCGTGGCGTTGCGAAACCCCATCCGCGCCACCGGCCACGCGCCCTGCCCTTGAATCGTCCGCTTCTTGTCCGAACGCAGCCACGACGACCAGAAGAAAAGAATGGCGATGAGCAATGACGTCCCCGCGCCGAAAAAGCCTCCGACCTGTCCGATCACTTTCGACGCGGCGGCGACCAACAACGCGACTCCCAGCGCGCCGAAGCTGAAAACGAGGATCGAAGATCGAGGATTGAAGATCGAAGATCGCCTTGCGCGTAATGACGCGATCCTCGATCCTCGATCCTCGATCCTCGATCCTCGATCCTCGATCCTCGATCCTCGATCCTCGATCCTCGATCCTCGATCCTCGACCGATCCGGACAACAGGCTTCGCGGCGACGACCCCCTCAACGACCTCAGCGTCCACCAGACGCAGACGAACGCGGTCACGATTCCAGACAGCGCCCCGATCAGCAACGACTGCGATGTGACGCGCAGTTCGATCAGCGTCGTGCCGACTGCACCGACCCACCATGTGCGCAATCCGAACATCATCAGCGCCCCGTAAGCGACCGCGCCGATCAACCCGACGCCGCCGCCGAGCGTCGCGAGCGCCAGGCCTTCGCGCAAAAACAGCGAGCGGACCTGTTTGACCGAAAACCCGATGGCGCGCAGCAGCCCGATCTCGCGCAGCCGCTGCTCGACGCCGAGCCTGAAAAAAAGCGCCGTCAGCAGCAACGCCGAGACGACCAGGAAAAAGCTGAAGTAGGTGAAGTATTCGCCGAAATCAGTCGCGCCGCGCGAGGCTTGCAGGCTCTGTTCTTTGACCGGCTGAACCGCCAACCCCATTCGAATCGGGTCGAGCGCGGCGCGCAATTGTTTTTCAAGCGCGTCACGCGTTCCCTGTAGATCGCTCGGATCTTTGGGGGTGAGACGCATCGAGGTCAGCTTGCCGTAGCGCGATCCCCAAAGCTTCTGCCCGGCTTCGGTCGGGATGAAAGCTTTCGGAGTCGTGCGATACCGCCGCCAGTAATCCTCGTCTTTAGGACGAACGCGATTCAGATCGATCGGGAACGGCGGGTTCCAATCCGCGAGGCTGTCCGTGTCAGTGATGCCGGGATAATCGGGCGCCAGATCGCGATCAGCCGCGACGCCCTGCATCGGCGTAATGGCCGCCACGCGAAGCCGAGCCGTTTTCGTAACCAGACGCCCTTCCTGCTCCCAAAGGTAATACTCAATTTCGACCTCGTCATTTATCTTTGCGCCGAGGTCTTCAGCAGCCCAGTTATTGAGCGCGATGAAGGCCGGATATTCATTCGTTTGAGACGTAATGCTTATTCGAGAACCATTGACAATCGTAGAAAGGCTGGCGGGACCGCGAGATTCTCGCCCATCGGGCAAAACCATGACTTCATCATCAACGACAGTCAGAGTGTCGGCCATACCGGGCAGACTCCGCCAATCGAGCGCGGTAATCAAAGAGTAAGGAATCTCACGGGCGCCGAGACGAATAGTGTTTGCGAGATAAGTCAAGACAGGGGTTGTCTTGAGATGTACCACGTTCGGCATCCGGTAAACCGCGCCGGCCAAAGTATCGTTGATTACCGCGCTGTCGCTTTCGAGCGAAATTGTTTGTTGCTGTTCGAGCGCGCGGAGCTTCAGCCCCAGGTCGGCCAGCGCGAATTTGTCCTTCAGAACCTGCGCGGCGATTTGCGCCGATTGACTGTCTGCGTTTTTCGCCGCAAGTAGAATCACATTCGCCTTGCCGTCCTGCTCGAGGTTCTTTTGCAACTTCTTCAGCTCGACAAACACGGCGCGAACGGCGCCCTGCTGCGGCCGCAGCGAAAATTCGCCGAGCGAAGCGGCGGGTAAAATCTCGCGCATCGTCAATCGGACCGTGCGGCCAAGATCGTCTTTGCGCCCGTGTAATGACTCGGCCGGAATCGCCGAAGGCTTTTCGATCCGCAAGATCAGGGTGTCGCCCTGTTTTGCGCCCAGTTCCTGAGCCAGCGCCTGACTGACTAACACGTCATTGCCTTCGGGCGTTTGCGTGTTCGCGCCGTGAAACTTCCAGAAGCGTTCGTCAACGCCGTAAATCTGCACGCCGCCGGCCCGCGCGTTATTCTCGTCGCGCGTAACCACGGCTTCGAGCGCGATGATCGGACACGCGCCGTTGAAATTCGCCGCGAAATGATCGTGCGATTGCATGTCATCGGCCAGCCGCTCGCGGAAAAATCCCGAGGCCGTGACGACCAGATCGGCGGCGCCCAAACGGACCAGGGCCAGATCGCGCAGGCTGGCGCGCACCGAATCGCCCACGAGCAGCGCGCCGGCCAACACGGCCACGGAGGTCGCCACACCAAAGATTACCGCAAGGTTCGTGCGCCAGTAATGAGTTAGATTGCGTTTGACCAGCGTTGCGGCGTTCATCGTAATCCGTCTGAGCTCTCGGTCAAATGAAATAGGGAAAGCAAAACTCGCGCGCCTTTCCTCCGCCGCGTAGCGGCGCCTTGAATTTAGCCGTGGGTTTCAACCCACGGGGCGGACGTGGAATGCACATCCACGTCGCGTCAGCGACGATTGAGTCACAACATCCGGCGCAATTCAACCGTCGCTGACGCGACGTGAATAAAAACACGGGCGCCGTGGGTTGAAACCCACGGCTAAATTCAAACGCCGCTCTGCGGCGGAGAGGTTTGTTTGAGCCGTCGCTCGATCAGTTCGAACCGGGCGGGAAACTTCGCGGCGAGTTCCGCGCTGTGCGTGACCACGATCAGGATCGTCTGCCGCTGCTCGTGCAGGTCGAGGAGCAGCGACGCGACGTTCTCGGCCGACTGGCGGTCGAGGTTGCCGGTCGGCTCGTCGCACAGCAGCAGCAGCGGCTCGCGGATCAGCGCGCGGGCGATGGCCACGCGCTGTTTTTCGCCGCCCGACAATTGGGCCGGGCGATGATCCAGGCGTTCGGACAATCCTACCTGCGCCAGCAGCTTTTCGGCGCGAACGACGTAGTCGCCGTTCGCGCCGCCCACGAGCGTCGGCGCCAGCACGTTTTCGAGCACGGAGCATTGCGGCAGCAAACAGTGATCCTGAAAGACGAAGCCGATCTTCTGGTTGCGTAATGCGGCCATCGCCGGCTCACTCAACTCGAACGGGTTCTGCTTGTCGAGCGTGACCGTCCCCGAAGTCGGCGGCTCCAACGCGCCGACTACATAGAGCAGCGTGCTTTTGCCGCTGCCAGACGGGCCCATGACCGCCACGGCGTCGCCGCGTTGGAATGTCAGATTGATGTCGGAAAGGATCGGCAGCGGGCCTCGCGGCGTCGCGTATTCTTTGGTCAGGTTGGCGAGTTCGAGCAACTGCTTATAGTCTCCTTTGAAGAACTTCGGGAGTGGGGAGTGGGGAATCGGGAATGGGGAATAAGGAAGTTATTTCCCATTCCCCACTCCCTACTCCCCATTCCCGATTCCCTACTCCCCTAATTCTTCGGCAAATACTTCTTCGGGAATTTGGCGACGACGGTATAGTTCGGGTCCACGGCGTTGGCGACGCGCGTCACGCCGACCTGCGAAACGACCTGAAAGGCCTCCCATTTTTCAAAACCGTAATCGTCCACCAGCCAGTTGATCAATTCTATCTGCGCGATGCGGAAGGCGTCCATCAGCGGGCGGACGCTGCCGGTCGCCATTATATATTCGCCGTTTTCGATGCGCGGCCAGCGGACCCGCTTGCCCTTAATCAGGTCGAATTGAAAGGTCACGTCCATGCTCGTTTCGAGTCCGGAGCCGCAGACCTCGCCGTCGCCTTGCAGCGCATGGCCGTCGCCGAAATAGAAGAGCGCGCCCTCGTGAAAGATCGGCAGATAAACGGTCGCGCCCTCGCAAACGTCGGACGCGTCCATGTTGCCGCCGAAATCGCCCGGCCATAGTCCGGCCCACGATTCTTCGCCCTGAGGCGCGACGGCCACGCGCCCGAGCATCGGCTTCAACTCCACCTCGATGCGCTTCATCCTGCTGTTGGGAAGATCGAGTATACCAAGATTGCGTTCGCGGTCGAGTTTCCAAATGAAGCGCTTGGCCGGGGTGGGGTCGTTGAGCATCGGCGTGCGACGGTCGTTGGCGAGCGCGCTGAAGCCGGGCGAATGGGTCGAAACGGCCGTGTCGCGATTCGGGCGCAGCTTCAGGATTTTGACGACGAGCGTGTCGTTGGGAGTCGCGCCTTCGATATAAAACGGCCCGACCTCGCCGGGCCACGCGCCGCCCGCGCGTTCGTACCAGTCGCCCCACAGCGAATTGGTCTCGACGATGTCGCCGGGCTTGACGCGCAAAACCGGCTCGCGTTTGGCGAAGGTCGGATAGCCGATCTTCGGCGTGAACCGATGCGTTTCAGGCGCCACGCCCAAAGTCGAGAACGATATCAAGATTAAGGTCAGCGCGATTGAGCAGCATTGGCGCAATCGGAGTTTCAAGCGTGCGATTCTTCCTCTCATAGCATTCAAGAAAATATTCTTCTGCGCCGGAGGCGCTACAGATATTAGCCGGTGGAGAAACCACCGGGTATCGGAGCCTAAAACTCTTCCAGCCCTGGAAGGGCGACAGACCAAAGCTTCGGTCCGGCGCCCTTCCAGGGCGCGGATTCAAATCGCCTCCGGTACCGGTGGTTTCTCCACCGGCTAATATCCGTCGTCCCTCCGGGACGAAAACTGGATGATCTTATCTGTGTTTGTAAGCGGTATAGTTAATCAGCGCGCTGTAAACCTCAAGCGCGCGCGAAGCCATCTGGCTGACGGAATAATGCTCGCGCACTCCGGCCACGCCCCGTTTCGCAAGGTCGTTAGCCAGTTCGGGGTTTTTCCAGAGCGAGTAGATCGCTTCAGCCAGGCTCGCCGCATCGTTCGATTCGCACAACAGGCCGCCGCCCGCGCGTTCGATCATTTCCGGAAACGATCCGCGACGCGGCTGCACGACCGGCACGCCGCTGGCCATCGCCTCGATCACCGACAAACCTTTAGCTTCGGCGTAAGTCGCCGGGACCGAGAGGACGTCGATGTTTTGGAAGAAGCGCAGCTTGGCCTCGCGATCCAGGGCGCCGTGGTAATGGAACTCGCCCGCGAATCCCCATTCCTGCATCTCATGCTCGATCTCGCGCAAATAGCCTTTGTGTTCGGGCGCGAGATAGCCCGCGACTTCTAGGCGCGCCGGCGGGAAACCATCGCGCTTGCGCAGCAGGCGATAGGCTTCGGCCAGCTCGCGCAGGCCCTTCTCAGGCGCGACGCGCGCGAAATAACCGATGGTGAAATCGCCGTTTTCGCGCGGGCGGAGCGGCGCGCTAACAGCCTCGTAATCTTTCAAATTGATGCCGAGGGGGACGACGTGAATCTTCTCGCGCGGGACGCCCAGGTAGCCGGCCATGTGGCCGGCGTAATAGTCGCTGACCGCGATGAAGGCGTCGACATATTTCGCATGCTCGTGAATCAGTTCGAGCGCCTGGCCGCGATAAGGCTCGCGCATTCCGTCAAGAAAAAGGTCCTCGCCCTGAAGCGTGCAGCAGACGGGGCTTCGCGTGGCCTCCTTGATAGGCCTGGCCAATCCGATCAGCATCGAATTCTGCATATCGACCACATCTGGCGGCGGCTGGGTTTTCAGCCAATCCACCAGCTTGCCGATCTCCTTGCCCTGATTGCCGCGCTCGCCTTTGAGGATCGAGATCGTCAATTCGCTGAGCGAATCGGGATCGACCGCGATCGATCGCTTCGACGCGGCCTTGAGCGCGAGTTGTGAATCCCAGATCTTGTCGAGCCAGCGCGGAGTGTACCGGAAGACGGGCGAGCGCTGTTCTAGGTAGACGCTGATGCCGCCGAAGAAGGTCTTCCCGCTGCTGACGTTAGGCTCGTCGGTCAGCGTCGGCGTGTAAAGCGGTAGCAGTGTAACGTCGTGCCCTTGCCTGATCAATTCAGTGGCGAGCGCGTTGTCGCGCAAACAACTGCCGCAATACATTCCGGCGGCGCCGGCGGTGATGTAGAGGATATTCATTGTTTGATATTGCAAGCGCTGCCGCTCGCCCCGCTCGTTCTAGCCGCCGCCCTTTCTAGTCTGCCAGGCCTAGAAATTGAGCAGTAGAATGCTAAATCAGACCACGCAACATCGGTACAGAGAGATCCACCGCAGAGGGGCGCAAAGGGGCGCAGAGATCGATCCGGACAGGTCTTAGCTTTGCGTACCTTTGCGTCCTGCGGCGGTTGGTTGTATCAATCTTTGTTGTTCTGATTTAGAGTACAGTAATGTCTCCGGTTACTCTTTGGGCACAGGCGGCGGCCCGTCTGAAATATAAGGCTTGTAGACGAAGCCTTTGGTCTTCTCCATGAACTCCGCCTGAATCGCCTCGCGTGTTTTGGCGTCCTCGAACAAATCGACCATCGTCGCCGCAAGGGTCTTCGACGCGTGGATCATTCCTTTGTGCCCAATGGACATTCCGCCGCAAGCCACAACGGGCCAGGCATGCCAGGCGCTTTCGGGCGCGGTCGTGACAGAAAAATGCAGCGTCGGGACGATCCAGCTCACGTCGCCGACGTCGGTCGAGCCGCCAGGCGGATCGGGCTTCGGCGCTTTCAGCGACTTGATCTCGCCGTTGAGTCCTTTCTGCTCGGTCCCCGTCGCGCGTTGAATCGCCCGCGCGAACTCCTGTTCCTGTTCCGTGTATTTGATCGGGCCGAGCCACTCCAGGTTCTGTTGCAACAGCTTCGCGCCGGCCAGATTGACCAGTATTTCGTAGCAGCCGGACTGAATCGTGAATTTCGATTCGACTCCGGCGATGCGGCCTGCGCCTTCGGCGATGTCACGCAATCGCTGCAGGACAGGTCCAACGCCCGCGCGCTTGGAATCGCGCGCCCAGCACCAAACCTTCGCGTATTCGGGCACGACGTTCGGCACGTCGCCGCTTTTGACGACCACGTAATGTATGCGGACCGTCGGCTTGATGTGTTCGCGCAGCAGGTTGACGCCGTGCGTGAAGGCTTCAGCGCCGTCCGCCGCGCTGCGCCCGTTCCACGGATCGAGCGCGGCGTGCGCGGCCTTGCCCTTGAACTCGACGATGAAATCGACCAGAGCCTGCGTGCTATCCACATCGGCTTGGGTTTCAGTCGCCGGATGCCACGCCAGGCAGACGTCCAGGTCTTTGAATAGGCCGTCGCGCGCCATGTAGGCCTTGCCGGAGCCCGCCTCTTCGGCAGGCGTGCCGTAAAAACGAATCGTGCCCTTGAGTTTGCCGGCGGCCATCAATTCTTTGACCGCGATGGCCGCGCCCAGGCTCGCCACGCCGAACAGATTGTGGCCGCAGCCGTGACCGGGCGCGCCCGCTTCGAGCGGCTCCTTGACCGGCGCCGCTTTCTGCGAGATGCCTGGCAGCGCGTCGAACTCACCCAGGACGCCGATGATGGGGCGCCCCTGCCCGTAAGTCGCAATGAACGCCGTCGGCATTCCGGCGACGCCGCGCTCGACTTTGAAGCCCTCCGTCTCGGCGTAATCGGCCAGCGCCTTCGACGACTTGCGCTCGCGCAGCGCGGTCTCTGCGAAAGCCCAGATCTGGTCGCTGAGCTTGATCATTTCGGCCTTGCGCTTCTCAATTGAAGCGACGGCTTCTTCTTTATTTTTTATCTCGGTCGCCGCAGCCGGCGAGGAGAAAGAGAGCGAAGGCGCCGCCAGCAGCGATAACGCCAAACAACGCAGGATGGTTTTCATAAGGATCATTTTGCTTAGGGATATTGTACTACCTGTCAATTGTTCTAGCTCACTCAAACGCTAATAGAGAGATCGAAGCGTCATCCTTGACCAAAATCCTATTGCCCATCGCCACGGGATGCGCATAAGTCGCGCTGTCGGCCACGGAATATTTCGCCACCTGCTCTAAACCTTTCGCGCTCTTCTTCGCCACGATCAGGTTGGCGTCGCTGGTCAGGATCAGCAGCGCGTCTTTCGCGTTGAGGATCGCGGCGTTGGCCCCCTCACGCCCTTCCGTAATCCACAAGACTTTGCCGGTCGCGGCTTCCAGGCAGAAATATTGCCCCTTGCGCTTCGACGACATCCCGAACAGGTGGTCGCCTTCGAGCACGGGCGAGTTCATATACATCGCGATTTCGGGATTATGCCAGACCTGCTTCGCCGTCAATTCGGCGCCGTTCCTGGCCAATTGGACGGCCACCATGCCTTTGCGGACTCCGGAGAAGATCAGCGTGTTTTTGTAGAGGACGGGCGTGACGATGTTCTCGTTCCACTCGTCGGGCCAGGGCATTCGCCAGAGCAGTTTGCCGGTCTTCGATTCGACGCCGATGACCGATTTGTCGGTCATCGTGACGACCTGTCGCGCGCCTTCGATCTCGACGACGATTGGCGAAGCGTATCCCGGCCCTTCGCCAGTCCACTTCCATCGCTCCTTGCCGGTGGCCGGATCGAGCGCGAACATCGAGCCGCCTTTGATGTCGTCGCCGGCGTAGACGATCAGATTGCCCTGATCGACGACCGGCGAAAAGGCCGTGCCGCAAAATAGCTTCGACGTGTCGGGCGTCCCGAATTCCTTGCGCCACTTCAGCTCGCCGCTGTTCGCGTCGAAGCAGGAGAGGATCGCGGTCACGCCAAGCGTGTAGAGCTTGCCGTCATACAAGACGGGAGTCGAATGCGGCCCCTTGCCCATCTCTGTGGCGTACTGGTTTTTGGTGAAGGCGACCGGGTAGCTCTTGCTCCAAAGAATTTTGCCGGTCTTCAGGTCGAGGCAGGAGACGACCTCTTCCTCGCCCTTGCGCGCGTGAATCCAGGCCCGGTCTTTCGAAACGACGGGAGATGAATAGCCCGAGCCGACCTCGGTCTTCCAGATCAGCTTCAACTTTTCAGGCCATTTGGCCGGCGCGACGAAGTCTTTGACCACGCCGTCGCGGTTCGGTCCGCGCCACTGCGCCCAATCCTGCGCCGAAGCGGTGTGAATCGCGGCGACTGCGGCGATCAGAATTGACAGTATTTTCCTCTGCGGCATGCTCTCCCCTCGGAAAATAGACAGGATTTACAGGATTTCTCAGGATTCAGCTCAATGCGCAAAATCCTGAGAAATCCTGTAAATCCTGTCTATTTTCATCGTTCTCAATAAACACCATCAACCACTGTCCTCTGGAAGCGCGAGAAGGGCCTGACGTTGCGCACGCCGTCCCAGGGGTATTTCTCGCAAGGCTGTTCGCGCTCGCATTCGTCGCGCTCCAGAAAACGCGGCATGAAGAATTCCTTCGTCAGCGTCGTCAACCGCACGCGCCCAGTCTGGCCGTAATCGACGATCTTCGACGGCTCGTCCGGGTCGACCACTTCGATCACCGCGCGCGGCCCGGGCGGATAGTAGATGATGGCGTAGTCGTCCGCCGGGTCGAAGGGTTTGTGCGTGCCCAATCCCATCAGCGTGTTGCCGTAGGTCGGGGCGAAATAGGCGCCCTCCATCAACTCTTCGATGGCGAGGCGGTGGAATTGCGGCGTCATCTCGGTCCCGCCGCAAAAGACGCCCGTGATCCCCATCTTCTTCAGCGACACCTTCTCGCACAGGGCTTCGAGTAGCTTAGGCGTGGCGAAGAGGCATTTGATGTTCGGGTGGGCTTTCAAAGTCGTGGCGGCCTGATCAATGACATGCTGTTTGTAGCGCTCCATCATCTGCGTCTGTCCCGCCTTGATCAGCTTGATCACCCAGCGCGGGTCGAGGTCGACGCAGAAGCTGATGCCGCCGCGATATTGGGCCAGGTGTTCGACGGCCAGCCGCAGACGGCGAGGCCCGCTCGGCCCAAGCATCAGCCAGTCGGCGCCTTTCGGGAAATATTCGTCGGGCAGCGTCTCGCTGAACGCCTCGTAATCAATGCGGAAGTCCTCGGAAGCGATGCGCGACTTGGGCACGCCCGTGCTGCCCCCGGTTTCGAATACGTAGATCGGTTTGCCGTCCAGCCCTTTCGGAACCCAACGCCTGACGGGGCCTCCGCGCAGCCATTCGTCCTGGAAAAAACCGAACCTGTCCAGGTCGTCATACGTCTGAATATCTTTCCGTGGATCGAAATCCAAACTCTTAGCCCGTTCGAGCCAGAAAGGCGTTCCGGTTTCGGGGTTGAAATGCCACTCGACGATCTCCCGCACGTGCGCGTCGAGCTTCTCCCTGGCGGCTTTCATCTTCGCCTGCATGTCAGCGGTCGCATTTACGCTCATGTTTTTTTGCCTTGTTGAAATGATTCGTATCAGTACCGCGAGCGGTAGAGTGGGACAGACTTTAGTCTGTCCGTCCTCGATCCAAGCCACGGACAGACTAAAGTCTGTCCCACTCTACCGCTCACAGCGCTCATTCGGATACAAGTTAGAACGTCAGATCCCCCGATCAGGTTTCGAGCGTGAACGGGTTGAAATTAGTCTCGCGATCATAATAGTCCTCTTTCTCCGCCCGCTTCAGAAAGTTGACTATCCGATAAGTGAACGGCGTGGCGACTATCTCCACCAGGACTTTCGCGGTGTAATTGAAGATCGTGACCTGGATGACCCGCTCAGTCGGCCAACCTTCAGCGCCGAGAAAGGCCAGTGGGTAAAAAAGTATTGAGTCGACGATTTCACCGGCAACCGTCGAACCGATGGTGCGCGTCCATAGATAGCGCCCCTTAGTGAGGATCTTCATCTTCGCCAGCACGAAAGAATTCGCGAACTCGCCGGCCCAGAACGCGAAGAGCGACGCGAAGACGATCCGGGGCGTAGAGCCGAAAATAACTTCGTATGACTGCTGATGGGGCCAATCGGGAGCGGGCGGGATTTTGACTACGACCCAGCTCATAAACGCCGCGAAGATCAAGGCGCCAAAACCTGCCCAGATCACACGGCGTGAACGCGCGTAGCCGTAGACTTCAGTTAGTATGTCGCCGAACATATAGCTCAGCGGAAAAAACAGTATTGCCGTGCCGAACTGCTGGCCGAAGACGATGCTTCTCTTCTGCACACCGATTATGCCCGAACAAAGCAGCACGGTGACGAAGGCGGCCATTACTAGATCGTAGTACTTATAGTCTCGGCGCGACCGGGGGGAGGCGTCGATATTTTTCAAACAGTGATCTCCTCATTAAATCGACCATGAAGAAACTAAGAAGACCGAGGGTTGAGGATCGAGGATCGAGAATAGCCTCACGGGCGATGACGCGATTCTCGATCCTCGATCCTCGGCCCTCGACCCTCCAGGCAGGGATATTCGAGGGAGCTAGGGATTTTCGGTTTTTACCGCTTCACTATAGTTGACGGAGCGCCTATTATTCAGCTTTAGCGCCGCCTCGTGAAGCGCGGGCGCGATTATCTCTAAAGTATTTTTTCGGGAAAATAATCCCGAACCATGCCCTTCCACGCCTCGTTATCCCTGGCGCGACTTCAAAATCAACCTTTCAACCAACATTCAACCAGGAGGAACCATGAAATCCAGAACCATCGCGGCGCTGATGATCGCCGCAATCGTCTGCGTCTGCGCTTCAATAGCGAGCGCGCAAACCAAACCCGATTTCAGCGGCGCGTGGAAAATGAATCGGGAAAAGAGCAAATTCGCGGGCGGCGGCCCGGATAACATCTTGGTCAAAATAGATCATAAAGAGCCGACGTTCGTGGAGGATTGGTCCATGTCCACTCCGAACGGCGAACGCTCGTTTCAAGCCAAATACACCACCGACGGCAAGGAAACCGAGCAAGAAGTCATGGGCCGAACGGCGAAGACCAGCGCCAAATGGGAAGGCGCCGCGCTGATGATCGAATGGACCTCGGAAGGCAACTTCTTCAAACGCAAGATCACTCTCTCAGCCGACGGCAAAACGATGACGAAAGTGGTATCTCACAATGACGGCGGCGAACAGAAGGAAGACACCGTGGTCTTCGAGAAACAGTAGGATGGGGAGTGGGAGAGCGAGAGAGCGGGAGAGCGGGAGAGCGGGAGAGTGAGAGAGCGGGGGATACCTTCTCTCCGTTTCTCTGTCTTCACATCTTCCCGCCGCTTTGTCTCCCCTCTCCCGCTCCCCCGCTCTCTCGCTCTCCCGCCCCCCATCCTACAACATCCTGTCTAATTTCCAATCACCCGCGCTCACACCTCACACCCTCCCAAAAAAATCACTCTCTCAGCGGATTTTCCCAGCTATAGTTATTGACCTACCTATGTAGAATGATATATATGCCGAATACAACACAACCCCAAAATCAGGAGGGAATATGGGCAAATATCTTTCATTCACCGTGGCGGTGATTCTGCAGGCGCTCGACAACGGCTATCAGTACGGGTTCGACATTATGGACATAACGGGGCTGCCGAGCGGGACGGTCTATCCGGCGCTGAGGCGGCTGGAAGAGGCGGGTTATGTCGACTCGAAGTGGGAAAAGCATGCGATCGCGCAATCGGCGCAGCGCCCGCCGCGCAAATATTACGAATTGACGAAAGAGGGCAAGGGGGCGCTGGCCGAAGCGGTCCAGCGCTATCGCCTTCTAGAGCGGACGCAGGCGCAACCCGAGCCCAAACCTAAGCCGTCGCGCGCCCAGTAACGCTATGCCGGACCACGATCATCGCAAAGAGCTTTTTTCAAGGCCGCATCTCTGGCTGATCAAATTCATCGGCCTGATTGTGCCGCGCCGCTTGCGCGCCGATTGGCGGCAGGAGTGGGAAGCCGAGTTGCGTTATCGCGAATTGTTGCTGGCCGAGTGGGAGCGACTCACTTTTCAAAACAAACTCGATTTACTGCGGCGCAGCCTGGGCGCGTGCTGGGATGCGCTGTTGTTACAACCCAAACGATGGGAGGACGAGATGTTTCAAGATTTGCGTTATGGCGTGCGGATGCTTCTGAAAAATCCTGGCTTCACCGCCGGGGTCGTGTTGACGCTCGCGTTGGGCATTGGCGCGAATGCGGCGCTCTTTTCGGTGGTCAATGGCGTGCTCTTGAATCCGCTGCCCTTTCCGCAGCCCGAGCGACTCGTGATTCTCCACCAGAGCAAGCCGAATTTCGAAGCCGGCGCGATTCCCTATCCGAATTTTATTGACTGGCAAAAAGATAACCAGACGTTTTCCGCGATGGCCATTATGCGCGGATTCAGCTTTAGTTTGACAGGCGCGGGCGAAGCGGAGCGCGTCAATGCGCGGCTCGTCTCAGGGGAGTTCTTCTCTGTGCTCGGAGTTAATCCCGCCTTGGGCCGGAACTTTAGGCCGGAGGAAGATCATCCCGGCGCCGGCCCGGTGGTTATCATCAGCGCCGCCCTGTGGCGGCGCAAATTCTCGGAGGCGCCCGACGCTGTGGGCAAGAGCCTGACGCTGGATGACAAGGGCTACACGATCATCGGCGTGCTCCCGGCGGATTTCGCTTTCCTTCGCGCCAGCGATGTTTATGCGCTGATCGGCCAGTGGAACGCTCCACCAATGCGGAGTCGAAGCGCAGGTTTGGGACTGCATGGCATAGGCCGAATCAAGCCGGGCGTCACTTTCGCGCAGGCGCAGGCCGATCTGGATAGAGTCATGCAGAATCTGATCGCCCTCTATCCCGAAGCCAACCGGGGCAATGGCGCGAAGCTCATCCCGCTCAAGGAGCAACTGGTGGGTGATGTGCGGCTGACGCTGCTCCTGCTGTTGGGCGCGGTCGGGTTCGTGTTGCTGATCGCATGCGTGAACGTCAGCAATCTGCTGCTGGCGCGGTCGACCGGCAGGACGCGCGAATTCGCCATTCGCGCTGCGCTGGGCGCGGGGCAGTGGCGTTTGCTCCGTCAACTGTTAACCGAGAGCATGCTGCTGGCGCTGGCTGGTGGCGTGCTGGGGTTGCTGCTTGCTGCCTGGGGTACACAAGCCGCACTCGGCGTGCTGCCGACGGCGCTGCCACGCGCGCACGAAGTCGGGTTGGACGGCCGCGTGTTGCTCTTCACGCTCGCCATTTCGCTGGGCGCAGGAGCGCTGGCGGGGCTGGCTCCGGCGCTGAAGGTTTCGCAGTGGCGTTTGGCGGAAACGCTCAAGGAAGGCGGACGCGGCGGCGGTGGCCGGCGCCGCGCGCAGGGCGTCCTGGTCGCGGTGGAGATGGCGCTGGCGCTGGTCTTGCTCATTGGCGCAGGCTTGATGATACGCACCCTCAGCGCGCTCTGGAACGTAGATCCGGGTTTTCGCCCGGACAATGTATTGACCTTCGGACTGAACTTTCCGCCCTCGATGAATACGGCCAGCCCGGAGGCGGCGCATGCCATTGCGCGCGACCTCAGTGACCGGCTCAACTCTATGCCGGGAGTCAAGGCGGCTTCATTCTCGGCGGGCGCCTCTCCCTTGCAGGGCGAAGACGATCTCTGGTTCTGGATCGAGGGGGAGCCTAAGCCTGAGAGCACGAGCCAGATGCACATGGCGCTCGTCTATCAGGTCGAACCCGCCTATCTGACGGCCATGGGCATCCCGCTCAAGCGAGGCCGCTTCTTCACCGAACAAGATGATGTGCGATCTCAATCGGTGGTCGTGATTGACGAGGTTCTCGCCCGCCAATATTTCCCGAGCGTAGACCCCATCGGCAAGCGCATCAACCTGGGGGGTGACCGGGACCCATTGCAGATTATCGGAGTAGTCGGACACGTGAAGCAGTGGGGTCTCGATGCGTCGGATGGCCGGAAATCGCTCCAGGCTCAGCTCTACGAACCGCTCAGACAATTCCCGGGCAGCCCTGCCAGCCTGAGCGTAGTGGTGCGCGCCGAGGGGGCAGCCCCGGCGCTCTGGGCTGCGCTGCGCCGCGTGGTACAAAGCCAAAACAGCGAGAACATCATCTCCAGAGCGCAGACGATGAATGAGGTGATCGCCGGCACGCTGGCCCCGCAGCGCTTTTCGATGATCTTGCTCGACGCCTTCGCCGCAGTGGCGCTTCTGCTGGCGAGCATTGGCCTCTACGGCGTCATCTCGTATCTGGTCGGCCAGCGGACGCAAGAGATCGGCGTCCGCCTCGCGCTGGGCGCGCAACGCCGGGACGTGGCGCGGCTCGTCTTGAGCCAGGGCATGAAGATGGCGCTAAGCGGCGTGGCGCTTGGACTCCTCGCCGCGCTGGGTCTGACCCGGCTGCTGGCAGAGATGCTTTACGGCGTGAGCGCGACCGACCCGGCGACGTTTGCGGTCATTACCTTGCTGCTCGTGATGGTGGCGCTTCTGGCCTCCTACCTGCCCGCGCGCCGGGCGACGAAAGTTGATCCGTTAGTCGCGTTGCGACACGATTGATCGAAAAAAAACGACGATGCCCAACCGTCAACAACGACGTTCGAAACCACACCTCTGGCTGATCCGCGTGATAGGCGTAATCGTGCCGCGCCGATTGCGCGCGGATTGGCGGCAGGAATGGGAAGCCGAGCTGCTTTACCGCGAAACGCTGCTGGCCGATTGGGACAAACTCGACTGGCGAAACAAACTTGATCTGCTTCGACGGAGTGTCGGCGCGTTTTGGGATGCGCTGCTCTTACAACCACGAAGACTGGAGGACGAAATGTTTCAGGATTTGCGTTATGGCGCTCGGACTATGCTGAAAGCGCCAGGCTTCACGACTGTGGCGATTCTGACTCTGGCGCTGGGAATCGGCGCCAACACGGCGCTCTTTAGCGTGGTCAATGCGATTCTGTTGCGCCCGTTGCCCTATGCGGAGCCTGCGGCGTTGGTACAGATCTGGGAGGCGAATGCGCAACAGAACTATACCCGCTTCTCCTTTTCGCTGGCGAACTTCGTAGACCACCGCGATCAACAAACCAGCTTTGAGCAGATGGCGGCTTACTTCCGACGGGACGCCAGCCTGACCGGCGCAGGCGAGCCTGAGCGAGTCCAGATTGCGGTCGTCTCCCCCGCCTTATTGCTGTTGCTGCGCGTGCAGCCTTTGCTAGGGCGCGGCTTTCTGCCGGGAGAGGAGACGCCGGGCAAGCGCCGCGTCGTGATTCTAAGCCATGGCCTGTGGAGCCGCCGCTTCGGCGCGGACCCCCAGATCATCAATCAACCCATCACGCTGGGCGGTAATGCCTTCACCGTAGTTGGCGTGCTGCCGCCCCATTTTCAATTTCCCAATCCGTTCGGCGTCAACCCGCTGTCCGATTCAGCGCCGAGAGTCGATCTGCTAGCGCCACTGGCCTACGACCCGAGGGACCTCGGCGATCGCGGCTCGCATTTTTTGCTGGTGATAGGGCGGCTTAAACCCCGTGTGACGCCTGCGCAAGCTCAGGCTGAACTGCGCGCCATCGCCGGTCGCCTGGAACAACAATATCCGGATCGCAACAAGGGCTGGACGATCAACGTCTTTGGGCTGCAAGACGAGGTTGTGCGCGCGATTCGACCGGCCTTGCTGTTGCTGCTGGCGGCAGTCGGTTTCGTGCTTCTGATCGCATGCGCCAACGTGTCGAACCTGCTGCTGGCGCGCGCGGCGGCCAGGCAGAAAGAGATGGCTGTTCGGCTGGCGTTGGGCGCGCCGCGCGCGCGATTGCTGCGCCAGTTGCTGACCGAAAGCCTATTGCTCTCGCTGATGGGCGGCGCGGCCGGGTTGGCGCTGGCCTACTGGGCAATTCGCGCCTTCGCCGGCTTCAGCCCGGCCAATGTTCCGCGAGCCGACGAGATTCGTCTTGACAGTCTTGCGTTGCTCTTTACGTTCGGCGCCACGACGCTCGCCAGCGTTCTTTTTGGCCTGATTCCCGCGTTGCATGCCTCGAAGCCGGATGTGCAGGAAGCGCTCAAAGAAGGCGGTCGAAGCGCCTGGGCAGGCGCGGGCCGCCATCGCACACGCAGCCTGCTGGTGGTCGCGGAAGTAGCCCTCTCGCTGCTGTTGCTGATTGGCGCGGGGCTGATGATCCGCACCTTCATCAGCTTTCAACGAGTCAATCCCGGTATCCGCACGGACCACCTGCTTACCATGAAGCTGGCGCTGCCCTACGCCAAATACCGCGAGCCGCAACAGCAGGCGGCATTCTTTCAACAGGCGATGGAGCGGATCAAGGCCTTGCCCGGCGTGCAATCGGTGGGCGCGGTCAGCGACCTGCCACTGAGCGGGGATGGCGGCGTTTATACTTTTACGATCGAAGGCCGCCCGTCCACCTCGACTCAGGATGACCCTGTGGCGGTCTGGCGCGCCGTCAACCCGGATTACTTCCGCACCATGGGCATGCAGTTGCGTCGCGGACGAGAATTCACCGAACGCGATCAGCCGAGCGCCCCTGAACCGGTGATCATTAACGAAACGCTGGCCCGACGTTTTTGGCCGGGCGAAGACCCCATCGGCAAACGCGTTCAGATTTACGATTTGGAACCGAGACCCTGGCGCGAGATCGTCGGCGTGATCAACGACATCAAGTCAGTTGAGTTGAGCGCGGATCCTGCGCCGGAAATTTATGTGCCTTTCTCCCAACGACCGCGGACAGCGATGACGCTGATCGCCCGCACCACCGTCAAACCGGAGGAACTGGCCGCCGCGATGCGCGCCGCCATCCAATCGGTGGACAAGGAGCAACCGGTCTATCGCGTCAGAACAATGGAGCAGTTTTTCTCTGACGTCGTCGCCGCGCCGCGCGCCACAATGTTTCTGCTGGGCGTGTTGGCGGTCGCGGCGTTGATCCTGGCCGCCGTGGGCATCTACGGCGTGATGGCCTATGCCGTGACGCAGCGCACGCACGAGATCGGCATCCGCATGGCGCTCGGCGCGCGCGGGGACGATGTGCTGCGGATGGTCGTCAAACAAGGAATGCGGTTCGCCCTCGCCGGCGTGGCGATTGGCCTGGCAGCGGCCTTTGCGCTGACGCGGTTGATGAAGGACCTGTTGTTCGGCGTGCGGCCCACCGATCCGGCGACGTTTGCGGCGCTTGCCCTGTTATTGACCGGAGTCGCGCTACTAGCCTGCTATCTGCCCGCGCGCCGTGCGACGAGAGTTGATCCGCTGATTGCGCTTCGCCATGACTGATATGTTTGAGCGTTGCAAGAGACCATACCTATGGCTAATCCGCGTCATCGGCGTGATCGTGCCACAGCGGTTGCGAGCCGATTGGCGGCAGGAGTGGGAAGCGGAACTGCTTTACCGCGAAACGCTGCTGGCCGAGTGGAACGGCCTCAACTGGAAAACCAAACTTGATCTGTTATGGCGCAGCCTGGGCGCGTTCCGGGACGCGCTGCTCTTACAACCGGGTAGATTGGAGGACAAAATGTTTCAAGACCTTCGCTACGGCATGCGAATGCTGCTCAAGCATAAGGGATTCACTATCGTCGCCGCGCTCTCGCTGGCGCTGGGGATCGGCGCGAACACTGCGCTCTTCAGCGTTGTGGACGCCGTGCTGCTGCGGACGCTGCCGGTCAAAGAGCCGAACCGGTTGATATTGTTTGAATGGGAAGCCGGGAGCGCGTTCAGGACCAACGGCATGCGCGGCTCTTTCCGTTCGCCGGCGGGAGGCATGCGCGGGGCTTCGATGTTCCGCTACGACATCATCGAGAAGATGCGGCAGGCGCGCGCCGCCGCGACTGACGGCCCGCTCAGCGACCTCTTCGCCTTCGCCCCCATCTTCGGATTGACCGCTGTGGCGAACGATCAGGCGGAGGACGTCAGTGGGCAATCCGTTTCCGGCGGCTATTACACCGGCCTTGGCGTACAGCCGATATTGGGACGCGCGATCACGGACGCGGACGACAACGCGGCGGCGGCGCCCGTGGTCGTGCTCAGCCATCACTACTGGGTGGAGCGGTTCGGCGCGAAACCGGATGTCATCGGCCAACAGATCAAACTCAATCAAACGCCATTCACAATAATCGGCGTGACGCCGCCCGGCTTCACTGGCGCGCTGCAGGTGAGCGAGCGCCCCGCGGTCACAGTCCCGCTGGCATTCGAGCCGCTGCTGCTCGGCGAGCGCTCCGGCATGGCCAGGGCCGACAGGCCGGACGTCTGGTGGATAAATTTGATGGGCAGGCTGAAACCGGGAGCGCGAATGGAGCAGGCGCGCGACAGCCTGAACGGCGCGTTTCAAGCGGCGGCGCTTGAAGTGATGCCGCCGCCGCGCCGCGACAACGAACCTGCGAAGATCGAGCCGAGAGATTACCCGCGATTGGTCGCGCGATCAGGCAGTCAGGGGTTGATGGAGAGTCGCGAGTGGTATTCGGCCACGATCTACGGTCTATTCGGCGTCGTGGCGCTCGTTCTGCTCGTCGCCTGCGCCAACGTGGCGAACCTGCTGCTGGCGCGGGCTTCATTGCGAGGGCCTGAGATCGGCGTGCGGCTGGCGGTAGGCGCGGGACGATGGCGTCTGATCCGGCAACTGTTGACCGAGAGCGTCCTGCTCGCGTCTTTGGGCGGCGCGTTCGGCGTGCTCTTCGCGTTCTGGGGCAAGATCGCGCTGGTGGCCGTGTCTGGCCGGGACACGAGCTTTTTACCGGCCGACATTGAACTCAGCCTGAATTGGCGTGTGCTGGCGTTTACTCTGGTCGTCTCGCTCTTGACCGGAATTCTGTTCGGCCTCGCGCCCGCGTGGCGCGCTACAAACCTCGATTTGACGACGGCGATCAAGCAGGGCCTGCGCGGCGCGGGCGCGGTGTCGCGGTTGAGCAAGGGACTGGTCGTCCTGCAAGTAGCGTTGTCGTTGCTCGTGCTGATAGGCGCGGGATTGTTCATCCGTACGCTCTACAACCTGCAGCGGGTCAACCTCGGCTTTAATCAGGAGAACCTGCTGCTCTTCGCGCTGAATCCACGGCAGGGCGGGTACAAAGACGAACGGCTGAGACTGTTCTACGAACAACTCTCCGCGCGTCTGGACAATCTGCCTGGAGTGCGCGCGGCTACATTCGGCGCCGTTCCGCTCATCTCACAATATGGGTGGAACACTCGCATCCTTCTGCCCGGCGAGACGGAGAAGACCGCCAGCGACCACACCGCAAACCGGCAGGCGGCGCGCGAAAACTATTTCACGACGATGGAAATACCGCTGCTGCGCGGGCGCGGCTTTACAGCGCAGGACGATTCGCGCGCGCCAAAGGTCGCGGTCGTCAATCAAACATTCTCGCGCAGTTTCTTCCCCAACGATGACGCGCTCGGCAAGCGAGTCACTGACACCGACGGCAATCGCGAAGTCGAGATCGTCGGCGTCGTCGCCGATACCAGATACAACAGCCAGCGCAGGGATATCGAGCCGCTGCTTTACACACCCTGGCGGCAGGAGAACATAACGTTCGGCGCCACGTACTTCGCCTTGCGTACCACGGGCGAGCCGACCGCGCTCGCGGCGTCTGTGCGCCAGGCGGTGCGCGAGTTGGACGGCAATCTGCCGGTCACGGATGTCAGCTCGCAGGAGGCGCGCTCGCAGCGGACCTTGGGGCAGGAACGTTTGTACGCCCGGCTGCTGAGCTTTTTCGGCGCTCTGGCGCTCATCCTTGCGGCCATCGGGTTGTCAGGCGTGCTGGCCTACTCCGTAGCGCAGCGCACGAACGAGATCGGCATTCGCATGGCGCTCGGCGCCCAAGCCGCCAACGTCCTGCGGATGGTGATCTGGCAGGGAATGCGGCTGGTCTTGCTGGGACTGGTGGTGGGCGCGGCCTGCGGTTACGGGCTGAAGCGGTTGCTGGCCACTCAATATTTCGCTCCGAGGTCTTGGCAGCGCCAGATGGCCGAGCGACTTTACGGCGTTGAAGGAACCGACCCGCTGACTTTCGCCGTCATCGCGTCGCTGCTCGCCGTCGTGGCGCTGCTCGCATGCTGGCTGCCCGCGCGCAAGGCGGCGCAAGTAGACCCGCTCGCGGCGCTGCGTCACGAGTAGGCGCGCCCTGTTTTCCCTATCGCCAAGGCGTTCTCTTCCGCCGCATCGCGGCGTTTGACTTTAGCCGTGGATTTCAACCCACGGTAGGCAGCGCGATTCGTTATCACGTCGCGTCAGCGACGGTTGAATCCCACTCCAGGCGCCGGATGTCGTGGCGCATTCAATCGTCGCTGACGCGACGGGGAAATTTCCTCACGTCCGCGCCGTTCATTTCAACGCACGGCTAAATTCAAGGCGCCGCTACGCGGCCGAAGAAGATGGAAGATTTCCATGTTCGAGCGTAACAAAGATGGTTTGACGAAATCGCATCTATGGCTGATCCGCGTAATCGGCGTGATAGTGCCGCGACGATTGCGCGCCGACTGGCGGCTAGAGTGGGAGGCCGAGTTGCGCTCGCGCGAAATGCTGTTGGCAGAGTGGGACAAGCTCGATTGGCGAAACAAACTGGACTTGCTGCGACGGAGCGTCGGGGCTTTTTGGGACGCGATCTGTTTGCAGCCTCGAAGACTGGAGGACGAGATGTTTCAGGATTTGCGTTACGGCGCGCGAATGCTGCTGCGGCAGCGCGCGTTCACGATTGCGGCGTTCATCGCGCTGGCATTGGGCATCGGCGCGAACACTGCGGTCTTCAGCGTGGTCAACGCCGTGTTGCTGCGCCCGCTGCCTTATCAAAACTCGGGTCGGATGGCGATGATCTGGGGCAATTTCCTGACTTTCAGCATGGAGCGATTGCGGGCGAAAGCGGCGGAGTACGTTGATTACCGCGATCAGACGCGGAGCTTCGAGGCCGTCGCGGCGTTCAGCACGGCGGACTTCAACTTCACTGGCGCCCAACAGCCTGCCCGCATCGCCGGGGCGAGCGTGACGGCTAATCTCTTTCCGATGATTGGCGCCAAGGCGGCGCGAGGCCGATTGATCTCGCCCGAAGAGAACCAGACTGGGCGTGACAATGTGGTGGTCGTTAGCCATCAGTTCTGGCAAAAGCGCATGGGCGCCGAAGCGAACGTCATCGGCCGCAGCGTCAGACTTGATGACAGAAATTACACGGTCATCGGCGTGATGCCCGCCGATTTCGAGTTTCCACATCCGAGCTTCAACTTCGCCGAGCCGGTTGAGTTCTGGGTTCCGCTCGCTTTCACAACCGACCAGGTGGCCCAGCGCGAGCGCCCTTATTACCTCAACGTCATCGGGCTTCTCAAACCGGACGTGACCATCGAACAGGCGCGCGCCGAGATGGCGGCGCTCGGCCAAAGGTTCGAGCGAGAATACCAGAGCTATCGCGGCCCGAAAAATTCCGACATGGGATGGCGCATCACCGTCACGCCGCTGCAGGAACAGATTGTCGGCAATAGCCGCCGCGCGCTCCTGGTGTTGTTCGCCGCGGTCGGGCTGGTGTTGCTGATCGCCTGCGCGAACGCGGCCAACCTGCTGCTGATGCGCGCTACGGTTCGACAAAAAGAGATGGCGATTCGCGCGGCGATGGGCGCGCATCGGCTGCGATTGATCCGGCAGTTGCTGACCGAAAGTTTGCTGATCGCTGTGTCGGGCGGCGCTGGCGGTCTGGGCTTGGCGTGGTTAGGAGTCAAGGCGCTCGTCGCGCTCAGCCCCGACAATCTGCCGCGCCTGCAGGAGATCGATGTCGACGGGCGCGTCCTGATTTTCACTCTCGCGCTCTCCGTACTGACAGGCTTGATCTTCGGAGTTGCGCCTGCGCTCCAAGCTTCGAGGCCAAACCTGCAACACACGTTGAAGGAAGGCGGCGCCGCGGCGACCCGCGGGCGTCACTGGCTACGGAATCTGCTGGTCGTCGGCGAAGTGGCGATTGCGATGACGCTGCTGGTCGGCGCGGGACTGATGCTCAATAGCTTCGTTCGGTTGCAACGCGTCAATCCGGTCGTGAACGCCGGCAAACTGCTGAGCGTCCAAATCGATTTGCCCGAAACTAGATACCCTAACGCCGCTACTTCCCCAACGAAGATCCGATCGGCAAACGACTCACACTTGGTTTGCCGCGCCCCCCCTGGCTGACGATTGTCGGCGTCGTCAAAGACATTCCGCATCGCGGCCTCGAATCGAAGGCCGAACCTGACTGGTATCTGTCGTATTTGGGCCAGCCGAGACGCTACTGTTACCTGCTGGCGAGGGCGTCAGGCGATCCTGCGAACCTGGCCGCCGCCATCCGCAGCCAGGTTTTGGCGATTGATAAAGATCAACCAGTGACGGCGATCAGAACGGTAAACGAAGTGATCGCCTCGACGACCGCGCCGCGGCGGTTTAATACGCTACTGCTCGCCATCTTCGCCGCGGTGGCGATGGCGCTCACCGCCGTCGGCGTCTACAGCGTGATCTCCTATTCGGTCACGCAGCGCACGCAGGAAGTCGGCGTCCGCATAGCGCTCGGCGCACGACCGCGCGACGTCATTCGGTTGATTCTGAAACAAGGATTGACGCTGACGCTCATCGGCGTCGCCGCCGGAGTCTTAGGCGCGATCGCAGCCGCCCGCGTGATGTCCGGACTGCTTTACGGCGTGACGGCGACCGATCCGGCGACCTTCGCGGCGATCTCATTGTTGTTAGCGATGGTCGCGCTGCTGGCCTGTTATCTGCCGGCGCGGCGCGCGGCGAGAGTCGAGCCGGTGGCCGCGCTGCGACGCGAGTAGGTGGCAGCCGTAGCTCCCAGCCCGCGAATGCGGGCGACAGCGTAGAGCCTGAGGTGGAGCGCAACGCGCGGAACCCCAGGTGTGACGCGCATTTTTCACACCAGGTGAGCGAATGCGGGCGACAGCCTTTGCCTGGAGGAACAATGGGAATGATTCAACTATCAACGATTCGCCGCCGCCCGCATTCGCGGGCTTATTTGGCTTTGTTACACGCTATCCCTGGGGTTCCGCGCTAACGCGCTACACCTCAGGCTCTATGCTGGCGCCTGCTCCGCAGGCTGTGAGTCGGATGGCGCATCAGAAATGGCGATACCAAATCAGAACAGAAGTAGCCTGTGGCCCCTGCATCTCTGGCTGATCCGCGTCATCGGCGTGATCGTGCCGCGCCGTTTGCGCGCCGAATGGCGGCAGGAATGGGAGGCGGAGTTGCGATACCGCGAAACGCTACTGACCGAATGGGACAACCTCAATTGGAAAACCAAACTCGATCTGCTGCGGCGCAGCGTCGGCGCGTTTTGGGATGCGCTGCTCTTACAACCGAAAAGATTGGAGGACGAAATGTTTCAGGACTTGCGTTTCGGCTTGCGAATGCTGCTCAAACACAAGAGCTTCACGACGATTGCGATTCTCACGCTCAGCCTGGGCGTCGGCGCGAACACGGCGATCTTCAGCATCGTCAACGCCGTGTTGCTGCGGCCTTTGCCTTTCGCCGAGCCTGAGCGGCTGCTGTGGTTCGGCGGATGGGTGGGCGCCGATAAAGAGCAGGGTGTCACTCCGGCGGACTTTCTGGACTATCGCGAGCAGTGCCAGAGCTTCACACAGATTGCCGCTTCGGTCTCCGATGGAATACCGATGAACCTTTCGGGCGGCGGCGAGCCTGAAAGAATCAAGGGTGGGTATGTGACGGCCAACTATCTGGACATGTTCGGAGTGAAACCGGCGCTGGGGCGGGCATTCGCCGCCGAAGAAGGGCTGGAAGGAGTCAATATGGAAGGAGGCGATCGAGTCGTTGTGCTGAGCCATGCGCTGTGGCGCCGGCGATTTGGCGCCGATCCGGCCATCATCAATCAGACGATCACGCTCGACAAACGCAATGTCACTGTCATCGGCGTGATGCCGCCACAAATCCAATACCCGCCGGGCGTGGAGCTATGGCTGCCCTTCAGCTTTCCCGCGTCGCCGCAAAGCGCGTTTCGGAGTCGTGAGTTTCACTTCCTGCGCCCAGTCGCAAAGCTCAAGCCGGGCGTGACCAGTGCGCAGGCGCAGGCGGAGGTCGAGACCATCGCGCGCAGGCTTCAATCGCTCTATCCCAAGACCAACGCCAATCAGAGCCTGTTCCTTTGGCCGTTGCAGGAGCGGCTGGTCGGAAACATTCGGTTGACGCTGCTCACGCTGCTCGGCGCGGTCGGATGCGTCTTGTTGATTGCGTGCGCGAATGTGGCGAACTTGCTGCTGGCGCGCGCATCGGCTCGCTGGCGTGAGATCGCCGTGCGCTCAGCGCTCGGCGCCAGCCGCGGACGCGTCGTGCGGCAACTGCTCACCGAGAGTCTGGCGCTCGCGGCGCTCGGCGGTCTGGGTGGGATGCTCCTGGCAAAGTTGGGCGTGAAGTTGCTGGCGCCGTTAAGCGCCGACTATCTGCCGCGCGCGGATGAGGTCCGAATCAACGCGACAGTCTTCGGGTTTACGTTGGCTGTGGCGCTGCTCACGGGGCTGCTCTTCGGTCTTGCGCCGGCGTTGCAGTCGGCGCGGCTGGATTTGACGGAAGCGCTCAAGGAAGGCGCCAAAGGCGCTGGCAGCGGAGCGCGGCGCCATCGGACGCTGAACCTGTTGGTCGTCGGCGAAGTGGCGCTGTCGATGATTTTGCTGATCGGCGCGGGACTGCTCATCAACAGTTTCGTCCGTCTGCAACAGGTCAGCCCCGGCTTCGACGAGAAAAATCTGCTGACGGCGCGGATCGATATACCGAACCCGTATGCCCAGCCGGAGAAGAAGCAGCAGTTTTTCGAGCGGTTGCAGCAGCGCGTGGCGGCGCTTCCCGGCGTCGAAGCGGTTGGGCTGGTCACGGAACTTCCTCTGGCCAATCAGTCCGCTAATTTTAAGTTCAAGATCGAAGGTCGCCCGGAGCCGGCTCCCGGGCAAAGCCCCGACGCTGACATACGCGCCGTCAATCACGACTATTTCCGCGCCATGCGCATCCCGCTACTCAAGGGCCGCAACTTCACCGAGGTGGAGGTGCGCGACAATGCGAAAGTTGTCGTGATCAGCGACGAACTTGCGCGGCTATATTTCGCCGGCGAAGACCCGCTGGGCCAACGCCTCCTCAGGGGTCCGCTCGGCAAAGAAGAGCCTTTAGAAATCATCGGCATTGTCGGCGACATCCGGCATCGCGGGTTGAGCAGCGGACTGAGACAGACGATCTATTCCCCGTCTCTGAGTCTCGGCTTTACAAACCTGGTGATTCGCACGAAGAACGATCCCGTTAGCCTGGCAGCCGCTGTGCGTCGAGAAGTCGCGGCCATCGACCCGAATCAGCCCGTCGCAAACATCAAGACAATGGAGCGATGGGTCTCGGAGTCAGTCGCCCAGCCTCGCTTCCGCACTCTTCTGCTCGGCCTGTTCTCGGGGGCGGCGTTGCTGCTAGCAATGGTGGGCATCTACGGCGTGATGTCCTACGCGGTCTCGCAGCGCGTTCACGAACTGGGCGTCCGCATGGCGCTCGGCGCGCGCGCCGGCGATGTGCTCAGGCTGGTCATCAGTCAAGGAATGAGGTTGGCGCTCGCCGGCGTGGCCATTGGCCTGGCATCCGCTTTTGCGCTGACGCGCCTGATCAAGGACCTGTTATTCGGCGTACGGGCCACGGACCCGCTGACTTTTGCGACTATCACGCTCTTGTTGACGGGCGTAGCGCTCGTGGCCTGTTACCTGCCCGCGCGGCGGGCGACGAAGGTTGATCCGATGGTCGCGCTCCGACACGAGTAATGAATGGTTTTCTAGTCGCGGAGCGACGATTGAGCTTAGCCCGGCTTTTCAAAGCCGGGACGAGGATGTCGCCCCGCCCTCCAGTCGCCGCAGCGACGGTTGAGACTTCTGATCAGGCTCAACCGTCGCTGCGGCGACTGGATCGAATATGGAACCGCTCACCCGGCTTTGAAAAGCCGGGCTAAGCTCAATCGTCGCTCCGCGACTGAAAAAATAGAAGGCTTCTATGTTTGAGCTTTGCAAGAAACCATATCTCTGGCTGATTCGCGCCGAACCTCAATTGGAAAACCAAATTTGATTTGCTGCGCCGCAGCCTGGGCGCGTTTTGGGACGCGCTGCTTTTACAACCGAGAAGATTGGAGGATGAGATGTTTCAAGATATGCGTTATGGCCTGCGAATGTTGCTGAAGACTCCCGGCTTCACTCTGGCGGCGGCGCTCTCGCTCGCGCTGGGCATCGGGGCGAACACGGCCATCTTCAGCCTGATTGACGCGGTGCTGCTCAAATCGCTTCCCGTGCGAGAGCCGGAAAAGCTGGTCCTCTTCGGCAAAGGCGAGCGGGGGGGAGCGACCGATCACTTCCCTGACAGGAGTTGGGATCTCTTTTCCTATCCTTTTTATCGAGAGATGAGGCGGCGCAATGAAGTCTTCTCTGAGGTGGGGGCGACTCTGAGTATGAGTTGGAGCGTACACGGCGCCGTCAACACAAATGGGGCGAGCGGCGAAATGGTACGAATTGACGTACAACCGGTCTCCGGCGCCTATTTCTCCATGCTGGGAGTACGCGCCGGTCTGGGACGCGTTATCACTGACGCCGATGACCAGGTCGCCGGCCAGCATCCGGTCGCAGTTGTAAGCCACGCCTGGTGGGAGAGCCAACTTGGCGCCGACCCTGCGGCGGTCGGCAAGACCGTCACGATTGACAAGGTCGCTTACACGATTATCGGTGTCGCTCCAAAAGAATTTTTCGGCACGACGGTCGGCCAGGCGCCGGACCTCTGGATACCGCTGGCGATGGAGACGCAATTGCCGCCCGGCCACTGGAAGGGGAGAGAGAATCCGGAGTGGCAGTCACTCCATCTGATCGCTCGTCTGAAAAACGGCGTGAGCGCCGAGCAGGCGAGCGCGGCGGTGAACCTGCTCTTCAAACAGTCCTTACAAGAGCGAGCCGGCGCGCAAGCCTCGACCGAGCGAATGCAGGACATCCAGCGCGCATACATTGAACTGACGCCCACTGGCCGGGGACTGTCGCGGCTCCGAGGGGAGTTCTCGCTCTCGCTGCAAATCCTGATGGCGGTGGTCGGAGTCGTGCTGTTGATCGCATGCGCCAATGTGGCCAACCTTTTGCTGGCGCGCGCGGCTGCCAGGCAGAAGGAGTTCGCCGTGCGTCTGGCTTTGGGCGCGGGCCGCACACGCCTGATTCGCCAGTCGCTCACTGAAAGCATGTTGCTCGCCGGTCTGAGCGCCGCAGCCGGAATCCTTCTTGCCTGGCGCCTTAGCCACTTGCTCGTCCTGATGGCTTCCACCGGATCGGAGCCTCTGCCTTTGGACGTGACGCCCAACGCCCGCATCCTGGGCTTCACGCTGCTCGCTTCGCTGCTCTCGGCCCTCGTCTTCGGAACGGCTCCGGCGCTGCGCGCGGCCAGGATCGAACCGAACTCTTCGCTTAAAGGCGGGAAAGGGGCGGCGCAACTCACTTCGCGGAGCCGGTTCGGAAAGGCGCTGGTGGTGGCGCAGGTCGCGCTCTCGCTCTTATTGCTGGTCGGAGCCGGTCTCTTCGTGCGCACGCTGATCAACCTGCAAAACCTCCCCTCCGGCTTCAATCAACAGAACGTCATGCTCTTTTATGTTGACACCACTACAACCGGTTACAAAGGCGATCAACTCAGCGCCATGCTGCGCGAGGTTGAAGAGAGGGTGAAGGCGGCGCCGGGGGTGCAGGCGGCTTCGTTTTCAGCTTACTTCTTCAACCAGGGCGCATGGACATCCGATGTGTTCACCCGTGATCAAAATCTTCCGGACGGACAAAGCCTGTTTGTGAGCAACAAATTCGTCGGCCAGGACTATTTCACGACGATGGGAATCCCGCTTTTACAAGGTCGCGTCTTCGGCCAGCAGGACACGGACAAGTCCCAGCAGGTGGCGGTGATCAGTGAAACGATGGCGCGGCGCTTCTTTCCGAACAGCTCTCCGCTCGGCAAACGTTTCGGCAGAGGTCCCGAAAACAGCGGGCAGTTCGAAATCATCGGCGTCGTGAAGGACGCCAAGGACATAAGCCTGACAGAAGAGTGGCGACCGATCGCCTATTACCCATATTCCCAAGGTAGCGAACCTATGAGCAATCTTGTCGTGCGTTACTCCGGCGCGCCCGAGGCCGTCGCCCTGCAAGCGCGGCAGGCGATCCGCGAGGTCAACCGCAATCTGCCGATTGATGGGGTCGTGAGCCTCTCCGAACACATAAGCCGGTCGCTCGCCCAGCAGAGACTGGTGGCGCGGCTCGCTACGCTCTTCGGACTGCTCGCGTTGTCGCTCGCCTGCGTCGGGCTGTACGGCGTTTTGTCTTACGCCGTCGCGCGGCGCACGAATGAGATCGGCGTCCGCATGGCGCTCGGAGCGCAGCGCGGAGACGTGATCTGGCTGGTGTTGCGCGAAGCGTTGGCGCTGGCGGTCGCCGGAGTCGTGATTGGGCTGCTGGCGTCACTCGCGGCCACGCAGACGGCTTCGACCTTGCTCTTCGGATTAAAGCCCAACGATCCGCTGACGATCGCGGCGGCCACGTTGCTGCTGCTCGTGGTGGCTGCATTGGCAGGCTACCTGCCCGCGCGCAGAGCGGCGCGCGTCGATCCGATGGCGGCGTTGCGCGAGGAGTGAGCTCGTATAACGTTGAAGGAGCGCGGCGTTTGGTTATCCGGAAACTGATCGGCAAGAGTAGCGCACACTGTCCAGTGTGCGCCGCCTTCGAATCTGAACTATTCGGATGAATCGGGCCGGATGAATGATTCGCACAGATGGCAATCAAGTAGAGGGGGAAGGATGCGCGCAAACGGGACGGTTTGGGCTACTCGCGCCGAGCATTCTCTTGAACCCCAGAGACGCAATGAGTAACACGAAAACATGTCCGATATTCGCAAATATGGTCTGACGAGACCGCATCTGTGGTTGATCCGCGCCATAGGCGTAATCGTGCCGCGCCGTTTGCGCGCCGGCTGGCGGCAGGAGTGGGAGGCCGAGTTGCGTTACCGCGAAGAGTTGCTGGCCGAATGGGACAGGCTCGATTGGCGTAACAAACTCGATCTGCTGCGAAGGAGCGTCGGCGCGTTTTGGGATGCGCTGCTCTTACAACCGAAAAGACTGGAGGACGAAATGTTTCAAGACCTGCGCTTCGGCGTGCGAATGCTACTGAAGAGGCCCAGTTTCACTTTGCTCGCGGTCATCACGCTCGCGCTCAGCATCGGCGCCAACACCGTCGTCTTCAGCGGCGTCTACGCGATGCTGTTTCAGCCGCTGCCCTATCCGAACTCCGAACGATTGGCGGTGGTCTCACAGGTGGGCCGGCAGGAGGTGGAGTTCGGAGTTTCGTATCCCGACTTCACCGCCTGGAAAGAACGGAGCGCCGCGTTCGAGCGGATGGCGGCCTCGCGCGGGATCAACATCAATCTGGCCAGCGGCGAAGAGGCCGAGCGCGTGGCCGGCAGTCGCGTCTCGGCGGAGTTCTTCCCGCTTCTCGGCAGCCGCGCCCAATTGGGCCGCGCCTTCCTCGCTGAAGAGTTTCGCCCCGGCGCAGACAAAGTCGTCATCCTCAGTCATAAGCTCTGGCAGGAGCGATTCGGCGAGGACGTAGGGGTGGTCGGTCGAACGCTCAAACTCGACGATCAAAGCTACACGGTCGTGGGCGTAATGCCGTCGTCTTTCCTCTATCCGTTTCGCTCCGTCTTATGGACGCCGCTGGAAGCCGACGAAGAGGCCGGAACGCTGCAGGACGCGACGGCGAACCATTACGAGATTATCGGCGCGCTCAGGCCGGGCGTGAACCTCGACTCGGCGGCGAAAGAGATGGCGACGCTCGCGCGGGCCGCGTCGCGACAGAAACCGGTGGGACAGCCCGAATTGACCGTGAAGGTGGCGAGGCTGCGCGATACGATCCCGGGTCTAACGAAGTATCGGACGCCCATATTCGCGCTGCAATTCGGCGTCCTCTTCGTGCTGCTGATCGCGAGCGTGAATCTTGCCAATCTGCTGCTGGCGCGTAATGCGACGCGACGTCAGGAGTTCACCATTCGACTGGCGCTCGGCGCAGGCCGGCGGCGGCTCGCGCGCCAACTTCTGGTGGAGAGCCTGTTGCTGGGGCTGCTCGGCAGTCTGCTCGGAATATTGCTCGCGGCGTGGGGAATGAACGCGATGCGCGCCGTCGGAGATTTTCGACTGCCCGGCGCGGGCGAAATCGAAATCAACCCGCCCGTGCTGCTCGTCACTCTGCTCGTCTCATTGTTGACGAGCCTCGCTTTCGGACTCGGCCCGGCATTGATGGCCGTGCGACAGGATTTGATCGAATGTCTCAAAACGGGCGTCACGTCGGCCGACCCGCGCCGGCGGCGTTTGAGCGGAATCCTGGTCGCTGCGGAGGTCGCGCTGGCCGTGGCGCTGCTCACAGGCTCGGGATTGATGATCCGCACCGTTCTCAATCTGACGAAGGAAGACCCCGGCTTCAATCCCAAACACGCCGGCGCGGTCACGCTCTCGCTTCCGCCATCCAACAGAGAGGGCAGAGAGGGCAGAGAGGGCAGAGAGGGCAGAGAGGGCAGAGAGGGCAGAGAGGGCAGAGAGGGCAGAGAGGGCAGAGAAGGCAGGGACGGGCGCACGGACGATGAAAGTCTGGCTTCATTTTTCGACCAGGCCATCCGGCGGATTCGCGCTTTGCCCGGAGTCGAATCGGTCGGCGCTGTGGCCTACTTGCCGCTCGTCGGCTACAACCCCGGCGTGGATTTCACGATTGACAGGCGCGCGTCATCGCCACTGAGAGCCGACATCCAGCCCGTCACGCCGGATTATTTTCGAGCCATCGGCGTCCCGCTCCTGCGCGGGCGACAGTTCACCGAGGACGAGATGAAGCCGCAACCCGAAGCGGCGATCGTCAATAACGCCTTCGCTAAAAAGTTCTTCCCCGAAGAAGATCCGTTGGGCAAAAACGTTCTGTTGCAGGGCGACAAGTTCCCGCGCGGGCCGCTCGTCGTGGTCGGCGTCGTCGGCGACGTGAAGCAGTTCGGATTGCACACCGAGCCGCGCCCTGAAATCTATCTGCCGACGCGCCGCCATTCGATGACGCTGATCGTTCGCACTAGCGGCAATCCGGCTCAGTTGGCCGCGGCCGTGCGCGAGACCATACAAAGTCTGGATAACCGGGCGGCGATTAGTATGAGGAAGATGGAGGACGTGGTCAGTCGTTCGACCTGGTCACGGCGCAACCTTGCGTTGCAGATGGGAGTGTTGGGGGCGGCCGCGCTGCTGCTGGCCGCGATGGGAATTTACGGCGTGATCTCTTACCTGGTCGCGCAGCGCACGCGCGAGATGGGAATCCGTTTGGCGCTAGGCGCGCAAAGACGCGACCTCCTCAAACTCGTACTGGGACAAGGGCTGACGCTGACGATGATCGGCGTCGCCGCCGGCCTCGCTCTCGCGCTCGCCCTGACGCGCTTTCTTTCAAGCCTGCTCTTCGGCGTGGGCGCCGCCGACCCGATCACGTTCGCCGCGATCGCGCTGCTGTTGGCGGTCGTGGCGCTGGCGGCTAGTTTTTTGCCCGCACGGCGAGCGACGAAGGTTGATCCGATTACGGCGCTCCGACACGAGTAACTCGGAAGCGTCCCGGGTACGCATCGCTCCCAGCGCGCAGTCTCGGCGAGAGACGTATTTATCGGGAAAGGACACTCCCGATGTCGCCGCGCTTGCGTTGAGTGATTTTCGCTTGCAATCGTGAGCATCCGGCCCCGAGCGCGCTGCTGGCCTCCGATGGGTCTCCCCGCCCACGCCTGCGCGCCGGAAGCGATGCGTTCCCAGGGATTTCAGAGGAGATTTTTTGAGACCGCATCTCTGGCTGATCAAATTCATTGGCGTTCTCATACCGCGCCGATTGCGCGCCGATTGGCGGCAGGAGTGGGAGGCCGAGTTGCGCCACCGCGAAGAGCTGCTGGCCGAGTGGGACAAGCTCAACTGGAAAACCAAACTCGATCTGCTGCGGCGCAGCGTGGGCGCGTTTTGGGACGCGCTGCTGCTGCAGCCACGAAGATTGGAGGACGAAATGTTTCAAGACCTGCGTTTCGGACTGCGAATGATGCTCAAACAACCGGGCTTCACGGCGATGGCCGCGCTGACGCTCGCGCTTGGGATCGGCGCCAACACGGCGATCTTCAGCCTGGTAGACACCGTGTTATTGAAGACGCTGCCCGTTCGGAATCCGGAAGAACTGGTCTTCTTTACGCATTTCGGACGGACCGGCGATCGGGATGAGCGGCTCGGTTCGAACTATCCGCTTTATGAACATCTACGCGACTACAACCAATCGTTCGCGGGACTGAGCGGTTTCTGGACGATAAGTTTCAAAGTACGTCAGGAATCAGGCGTGGAGATCGTCCCAGGGCAATATGTCACAGGGTCTTATTTTTCGACGCTAGGAGTAAGCGCCCTGCTTGGCCGAACCATTTCGACCTCGGATGACTCGGACGCGCTGGTGGCCGTCATCAGCCATCGGTTCTGGGAACGAAAGTTCGCCAAGGACCCGGCGGTGATTGGAAAGCCGCTGGTCGTCAACGGGAATTCGCTGACGATCATCGGCGTCACTCCGCCCGATTTCCTGGGCTTGCTGCCCGGCGAACCGACAGAAGTTTCGATCCCGCTGGCTGCGCAACCGAAAGTCTCGGCGGAGTTTGGCGACCGGCGCGAGATGCGTGACGGATCGTGGGGCCTGACGATTCTGGGGAGATTGAAACCGGGGGCGCATGTGGAACAGGCGCGCGCCGATCTCGATACGCTGATGCGGCAATGGATGACCGTGAACAAATTTCCCCAGGAGATGATCGACAACGATTTTGCGCGCGCCGACCTGCTGCCCGCCGGGAAGAGGCTGGATGGGTTGCGGTTCCGATTTTCCAAACCGTTGCAGGCGTTGATGGGCGCTGTCGGCTTGTTGTTGCTGATCGCCTGCGCAAACATAGCCGGCATGCTGCTGGCCAGATCAGCGACCAGACAGAAAGAGATGGCCGTGCGCCTGGCGATGGGAGCGTCGCGCCGGCGGTTGATTCGACAGCTTCTCACTGAAGGCGTTTTGCTGGCCGCATTTGGCGGCGTGGCCGGCGTCCTGTTCGGCTGGTGGGGCAGCGATCTGCTGGTTGCGTTCATCTCCAGCGGGCCGGTTCCGGTGAAGCTCGATGTTTCCCCCGATCTGCGCGCGCTGGGGTTCACGGCAGTAGTTTCATTGCTGACCGGCATCGCCGTCAATCTTGCGCCGGCGTTGCAAAGCGCGCGAATCGATCTGACGCCGGCGTTGAAAGAGAGTGTCGCGACAGTCGGTTTTGGCAGGCGCTGGCAATCCGGTCGCGCGCTGATCGCGCTACAGGTCGCGCTGTCATTGGTTCTGTTGATAGGGGCGACGCTGTTTGCCTTCAGCCTGCGCAACATCATTCGGCTGGGCGCCGGATTCCAAACGGAGAACCTACTGCTCGTGGATTTCGACCCGGGCGGCGCCGGGTATGACCGCAATCGCCTCAACGCGTTTTATAGCGAAGCGCTTGAACGCGCCAGAAGACTGCCGGGGGTGCGCTCCGCCAGCCTGTCCACGAATATGCCGCTCAGTGACGATGACAGCACACGCGCGCTGATTGTTTCCAGATCCGGCGAGATCAGCCCGGAAGACCTGAAGGTTCATGTGAATTGGGTCTCGACGGCCTTCTTCGAAACGATGCGGATTCCATTGTTGAAAGGCCGCGAGTTCATGACAAGCGACGACGATGGCGCGGCGAAAGTGGCGGTTATCAACGAGACGCTTGCTCGATTCTATTTCGGCGATAACGACCCTGTCGGCAAAGTCGTTTGGATCCGGGGCGAGCTGAACGAACCTCCGATTCAAATTGTCGGCGTAGCCCAGGATTCAAAGCATCAGGACCTGCGTCAAGCGCCGCCGCGAATGATCTACCTGCCTTTCCTTCAGTACCATCAAGATTACATGACGCTGGAAGCCCGCACGGCGATGAATCCCGCCACGCTTATCCCTGCGGTTCGCCAGGCGCTATTGGAAGTCAGTCGCGATATTCCCATCAGCGAGATAAAAACGGGGCAGGCCCAGCTTAATGGCGGACTGGTAGCGGAGCGGCTGATCGCCACGCTGTCGAACTTTTTCGGAGCGTTGGCGTTGTTGCTCGCCGCGATCGGCCTTTACGGCACGCTGTCCCATTTTGTGGCGCGGAAGACCCGTGAGATCGGCGTCCGCATGGCGCTCGGCGCTCAGCGGAGTGATGTGTTGCGGTTGGTGATGCGCGAAGCGTCGTGGCCGCTATTGATCGGAATATCGGTGGGGCTGCTGACCGCAATGGCCATTTATCGCTTCGTGACCAATCAGTTTTCCGACTTGCTCTTTGGGGTGACCGCGACCAATCCCGTTGTATTGTCGCTCTCCGTCGCGGCTCTGCTCGTGACGGCGGCGCTGGCGGCGTATCTGCCCGCGCGTATGGCGGCGAAGGTAGACCCGATGGTGGCGCTCCGCCAAGAATGAGGGCAACTATGAAACCGCATCTGTGGCTGATCAAATTCATCGGCGTGATCGTGCCGCGCCGCTTGCGCGCCGACTGGCGGCATGAGTGGGAGGCCGAGCTGCGTTACCGCGAAGAGTTGCTGGCGGAATGGGAGCGACTCAATTGGCGTAGCAAACTCGATCTGCTGCGACGCAGCCTGGGCGCGTTTTGGGATGCGCTGCTTTTACAACCAAGAAGATTGGAGGACGAGATGTTTCAAGACCTGCGTTTTGGTTTGCGGATGCTGCGGAAGAATCCAGGCTTCACGGCTATCGCTGTTTTCACGCTGGCGCTGGGCATCGGCGCGAATACGGCGATCTTCAGTGTCGTCAACGGCGTGCTGCTCAAACCACTGCCTTATCCCGAACCGGAACGTTTAGTGCGAGTCTTTCAGAACATCTTGATCATGAGTTCCCCGAAGGCTCCGATGTCGCCCGCCGATTTCCGCGATTTCCGCGAGCAGAACACCACCTTTGAAACAATCGCGGGATATTTCCGCCAGGATCTGGAACTCGCGCAGGAAGACAGAGCCGAGCGGTTGCTGGGAATGCGCGCTTCATCGGGCTATTTCCGAACGCTCGGTTTTCAGCCAATTCTGGGACGCGAATTCACCCGCGAAGAAGAGATTCCGGATGAAAGCGCGGTCGTCATATTGAGTTACGGTCTGTGGCGGCGCCGTTTCAACGGCGATCCGGCGATCGTCGGAAAGACAATCAGGCTATCGGGTAAATCGTTCACGGTCGTCGGCGTAGCGCCCGCCGGGTTGCAGCACGTCGGCGGCGGCTATCGCCCGCTGCCGCACGGCGAGAGCGTTGACATCTGGTGGCCGATGAGGCTTGGACCGCACAGGCCGCGCGGCGCGCAGATCGTGAACGTCATCGGCAGACTCAAACCCGGCGTCACGCGCCGGCAGGCCGAAGTGGAATTCGATTTGATCGCCGCGCGATTGGCTAAGCAATACCCCGGCCCTTATCGGAATGAAGCAAAGACTCTAATCCAGCCGCTGCGCGATGAGATTGTCGAAGGCTCGCAGAGAACTCTGCTCCTGCTGCTCGCGGCGGTTTTCTTTGTGCTGCTGATCGCGTGCGTGAACGTCGCAAACCTGACGCTGGCGCGCGCCGCCACGCGTGAGCGCGAGATCGCCGTGCGCCTCGCATTGGGCGCAGGCCGCGCGCGCATCCTCCGGCAACTGCTGATCGAAAGCCTGACGCTCGCTGCGATGGGCGGATTGCTGGGACTGCTGCTGGCGAAGCTGGCGATCAACGCGCTCATCAAACTCGGGCCTGAACAACTCCCACGGTTGCAAATGATCCGTCTCGATTTGCGCATCCTCGTCTTCACGCTCCTTATAAGTCTGCTGACCGGATTGTTGTTCGGAACGGCTCCGGCGCTTCAGAGTTTGAAACTCAATCTCAACGAGTCTTTGAAGGAAGGCGGTCGCGCGGCGCCCGGCGGCAGACGGCAGCGCCGGACGCGCGGAGCGCTGGTAATCGCGGAAGTCGCGCTGGCGCTGGCGCTGCTTCTCGGCGCGGGCTTGTTGATGCGCAGCTTCCTGAAATTGCAACAGACCGATCCGGGCTTCAATCCCGAAGGCGTGCTGACGATGAGCGTCGTTCTCCCCGGCTCCAGATACGCATATGGGGAACCGCAAATCTCTTTTTTACAGCGACTGGTCGAGCGTGTCTCCGCATTGCCCGGCGTCCGTTCGGAGGGCGTGACTTCAGACCTGCCCTGGACCGGCTATCAGAACGGCGGCGGCGGCTTTACGATAGAGGGTAAGACCTTTCCGCCGGATCGGGGGCCACAGGCGCAATATCATTTCATCAGCGCCGATTACATGCGCACGATCGGCGTGCCGCTTCTGTCGGGCCGTTGGTTCGATGCCCGCGACACGCGCAAATCGCAACCGGTCATCCTGATCAATCAGGCAATGGCTCGCAAATATTGGCCGGGCGAAGACGCCGTCGGAAAGCATATAACTTTCGGCGACAGCTCGTTCAAAGACTGGACGCAGATCGTCGGCGTCATCGGCGATGTGAAAGACTATCCCAGTTCCGCCGAGGCCGAGCCTGCATATTATTACCCCGTCACACAGGAACCATACCCGGAGATGTCGCTAGCCATTCGCGCTGGCAAAGATCCGCTGAGCATTGTCGAAGCAGTGCGCCGTGAAGTCAGCGCGCTCGACAGAGAGATGCCGGTTTCTGAGGTAAGGACGCTGGAAACAGTTGGGGCGGCGGCGGTGGCTGGCCGGCGATTTATGCTGCTGCTCGTAAGCTCTTTCGCTCTGACGGCGCTCGCGCTCGCGGCCATCGGGATTTACGGTGTGACCTCCTATCTCGTCGCGCATCGGACGCATGAGATCGGCATCCGCATCGCGCTCGGCGCGAATAGCTTCGACGTGTTGAAGCTCGCGCTGCGCCAGGGAATGGCGCTCGCGCTCACTGGCGTGGTGGCAGGGCTGGCGCTGGCCTTCGCGGCGACGCGATTGATGGCGAGTCTGCTCTACGGCGTAGGCGCGACTGACCCGGCGACCTTCGTGGCCGCTCCGGTGTTTCTGATCGGCGTGGCGTTCGCGGCCTGCTGGATTCCGGCGCGATGCGCGACGAAGGTTGATCCGATGGTCGCGCTTCGATTCGAATAGATGTCAGATGTCAGATGTCAGATGTCAGTAGCAAGTGAGGCGAGTGGTTTCCTCGCTGACATCTGACATCTGACATCTGACATCTCATCTTGGAGGAATTATGCAAACACTCTGGCAAGACTTGCGGTTCGGCGTGCGAATGCTGCTGAAGAGGCCCGGGTTCACGTTGGTCGCCGCGCTCACGCTGGCGCTCGGCATCGGGGCGACGACGGCGCTCTTCAGCGTGGTCTACGGCGTGCTGATCAGCCCTTATCCATACGCGAAGCCCGAGGGCATTTGGACGCCCGGCCTGCGCACGGCGCAATCGAATCAGCGGATGCGACCCTACCGGCTGAACGAATATCTGGAAATGGCCAGGCTGCCTCTCTTCGCCGATGTGATGGCGACGGCGCCGGGGCGGGCGCTGCTGACGGGAGAATACGCCCCTGAGACCCTTCAGGCCAATAGAGTGTCGGGCAACGCGTTCAATTTTCTCGGCGTGCCGCCGCTGTTGGGCCGCACGATTCAACCTTCGGATATTCGTCCCGACGGCGAGCCGGAGCCGGTCACGGTGCTCAGCTTTCGCCGATGGCAAAAACTCTTCGGGGGCGATCCCAACGCGATCGGCAAGACGCTGCGGTTGAACGATCAGCCGCACACCATCATCGGCGTTATGCCGCCGCGATTCGGCTGGTGGACCGACAACGGCCTGTGGCTGCCGCTGGGAACTGTTTCCCGCGACCCGCAAGTGGTCTTTCCCATCACGCGATTGAAGCCGGGAGTGTCGCCCGTCGCCGCCGAACAGCAACTTCACTCGCTCCAATTGGAGTTGGCCAAAACGAATCCGTCCGGCTTTCCGAGGGATGCGTTCACTACCCAATTGACGAACTATCTGGACATCACTGTGGCCAGCGGGACGATGCAGCGGAGTCTGCAACTGCTCTTCGGGGCGGTTGGCTTCCTGCTGCTGATCGCCTGCGCCAACGTCGCCAACCTGCAACTCGCCAAGGCCACGGCGAGAACGCGCGAAATGGCCATCCGGCTTTCGATGGGCGCGCGGCGTGGCCAGATCATGCGGCAATTGCTGACAGAAAACGTCCTGGTTTCGCTGCTCGGCGGCCTGCTCGGTCTGCTGTTCGCTTATTGGATCACGCAATTGATGGTGGCGTTGATGCCGAGTTTCTTCGTGCCCAACGAGGCGCGGATCGAGGTGAATCGTTACGTCCTGTTCTTTTGCGTGACGGTTTCGGCGCTGACCGGAATCCTCTTCGGCCTGGCGCCGGCGCTTCAGTCATCGCGGCCCGATCTGGTCGCGGCATTGAAGGACGACGCGCGCAGTTCCGGCGCTTCAGCGGGCGGGCGGACGCGCGCGGCGCTGGTGGTCATCGAGGTTGCGTTGTCGGTGGTGTTGCTGGTGGGCGCCGGCCTGACCATCCGCAGTTTCGTCGCGCTGCAACAGGTCGATCTGGGTTTCCGTCCTGAACGGGTGATGTCCGTCGGCTTGCCTCTGCCGCCCCAACGCTACGCGACGTGGGAGCAGCGCAATCGCTTCGCGCGGGAACTGCTGGAGCGCGTAAAGGGACTGCCGGGCGTCCAGGCCGCGACGATCGGCGTCGGCGGGCTTCCCTTCGGAGGGCCGCAATCCACATTCGCTCTCGACGGACAGGCCGACGCCGAGACGCGCCGCATCACCATGAACCTGGTCAGCGCCGATTACCTGAGCGCGCTGAGCATTCCGCTCCGGCAGGGGCGGATGCTTGCCGAGCGTGAGATCGCCGCCGCCGAGCCGTCGGCCGTCATCAACGAAGCCGCGGCCAAACTCTGGCCGGCGGGAGAAAATCCCATTGGCCGGCGACTCAAGCTGGATGCGCTCGAAAGGCCCGGCTCGCCGGACGTGCTGACGCCGCCGAACGCCTCGCCTTACGTCACTATCGTCGGCGTGATCGGCGACACGCGAAATGACGACATCCGCAGCGACCCCAGGCCCGCAGTTCTTATCCCCTACACACTGTTGGCGCCGTCGCAGCGCTTGCTGGCCGTTCGCATCCAGGGCGACTCGAACTCGCTCGTCAATGCGTTGCGGGCGCAAGTGCGCGCGATGGACAAAGAGCAACCCGTCAACGGCCCGACCACCTTCGACGAAATACTCGGTTTTCGGACGGCGCAGCCGCGTTTCATTATGGCGCTCTTCAGTCTGTTCGCGGCGCTCGGCCTGGCGTTGGCGATGGCCGGCATCTTCAGCGTCCTGTCCTACCTGGTCTCGATGCGGACGCGCGAGATCGGCGTTCGCGTGGCTATGGGCGCGCGACCGCGCGACATTCTTTACCTGATCTTCCGCGCGGGCGGCAAACTGGTCGTCGTGGGATTGGTCGTCGGGATTCTCGCCAGCCTGGGCGTGACGCGACTGCTGGGCAGCCAGTTGGAATTGTTCCGGGCGAGAGCCATTGACCCCGTCTCGTTCCTTGGAGTGGCGGTTCTGCTACTCGCCGTCGCCGCGGCGGCCTGCTTCATTCCCGCGCGCCGCGCGACGAAAGTCGACCCCGTGGTCGCTCTACGGCAAGACTGAACGACTTGGGCTAGTTGAACCTCGCTGGTCACTCGAACCAGCAGAAGACGGTGTTGAGAGTACCGGCTAAAGCCCAATGAGGTTAAGTTAGCGATTAGTGGCGCGGACTTTAGTCCGCGCTGATGGCTGGCGCGCGGACTAAAGTCCGCGCCACTAATTGCGCCAGATGCCTAACTTAACCTCATTGGGCTTTAGCCGGAAGGACTCGGCGCCAAACCATTCCGGACGCAAGCCGGCGCTCTAAACACCGTCTGACGATGTTGAGAGTTACTTCCAGGCCAACTAGCGCAAATCGTAACCGAGATTAATGGCTGATGCGACGCAAACAACTCGCTTTCGCTTCTGGCTCTGGCTGATCGCCGTGATCGGCGTGATCGTGCCGCGCCGCTTGCGCGCCGATTGGCGGCAGGAGTGGGAGGCTGAATTGCGCTCGCGCGAAGCGTTGCTCGCCGAATGGGACAAGCTCAACTGGAAAACGAAGCTCGATCTGCTGCGGCGCAGCCTGGGCGCGTTCCGGGATGCGTTGCTGTTACAACCACGAAGATTGGAGGAGGAAATGTTTCAAGATGTGCATTACGGCATGCGAATGTTGGCGAAGAACCCCGGCTTCACGCTGGTCGCCATAGTCACGCTGGCTTTGGGCATCGGGGCGAACACAGCGATCTTCAGCATCGTCAAATCAGTTTTGATCCGGCCTTTGCCTTTTACGCAGCCTGACCGCTTGATGCTGGCGCGTTATCTGGAACAGCCAGGCATTCCAGAGGGGGATCATCTCAGTTGGATCGCCCGTCGTGATCTGGTCGATTGGCGGACGCGCAGCCACAGTTTCGAGCGCATCGGAGGCTACGGTTATGGCAGTCTCGTTCTTTCCTGGGAGGGCACGCCGGAGTTCATTCGTGGAGCCAGCGTCACGCAGGATTTATTGCCTATGCTCGGCGTACAACCCGCGCTGGGGCGATATTTCCTGCCGGAGGAAGCAAGGGCGGGCGGTGAACGCTTGATCATTTTGAGCGATGAACTGTGGCGGGGGCGCTTCGGAGCCGATCCTGGAATCATCGGACAAACGATTCGAGCGATTAACGGTATTTACGTTGTTGTGGGAGTGATGCCGCCCGGCTTCAATTTCCCGCTCAGACAGCAAAGAGAAGTTGTGCGATTCCCTTTACAGATGGGCTTCTGGACGCTGTCGGACGACGATCTGAGCAGAGAGGGCCGTGACAGACAATATAACGCGATTCTGCGACTCAAGCCCGGCGTCGCGGCGGAGCAGGCTCAGGCGGAATTGGAAACGCTTTTTGCGCAAAGCGCGCAGGATAATTCGCAATCGCGTGGACAAACCATGATCGGCGTCAGGCTGATTTCGCTGAAAGATCAAACCGTCGGCGGGGCGAGCGCAATCCTGTCGATCCTGCTCGGCGCCGTCGGCCTGGTCGTTTTGATGGTCTGCGCCAACATCGCCAATCTGCTGCTGGCGCGCGCTGATGGACGGCGCAAAGAGATGGCGATTCGACAATCGCTGGGCGCGACCCGCTTCAGACTCGTGCGACAGGCGTTGACTGAAAGCTTGTTGCTGGCTCTGGCGGGAGGAACAGCAGGAAGCCTGCTCGCGATCTGGTCGCTCGGGCTGCTATTGAAGATGAGCCCGCACTACATTCCACGGCTGAGCGAATCGCGGATTGACGCCGGGACACTTTTGTTTACGCTGGCGGTGACGGTGATCGCCGGACTGCTCTTCGGCGCCTTGCCGGCGTGGCGGTCAGCGCGCGTCGATTTGAATGAAACCTTGAAACAAACGGCGGGCCGCGCCGGCTCATGGCGCCGCAGCGCCGCCGCGCCCGGCAATCTGCTCGTGACTTTCGAAATCGCGCTCGCGCTCGCGCTGACTCTCGGCGCCGGCTTGACGCTCAATAGCTTTGCGCGCCTGGTGAGGGTCGATCAGGGTCTGCGCACAAACGGCGTGACGGCGGCGGTCATTCCGGCCGGCGCCGCATTCCTTCACCGGGTAATTGAGCGCCTGGAGGCGACGCCGGGAGTCGAAGCCGCCGGATCGAGCAACGGGCTGCCGCTGACGGAGCATGGAAACGTCGATTTCCATCTTAAGATTGAAGGCCGACCGCAGACCGCGCCCGATGATCTGTCGACGTTTACCAGAGTGCATGTCGTCAGCGCGGATTATCTGCGCGCTTTCGGCGTGCCGTTGCTGCGAGGCCGGCTCATCAGCGCAAACGACACAGCAGCCGCGATCCCGGTGGCTGTAATCAACGAAACGGCCGCGCTACGATTCTGGAACGGCGCCGACCCCATCGACAAGCGCCTCGGCCTGAGTTACGGCCTGGGTGTGTGGCGGCAAGTCGTCGGAGTCGTCAAAAGCACGCGTCACCTGGGACTCGATCGAGCGCCTGAGCCGGAAGTTTATATTCCGGTCGAACAGGAGCCGTTTCCGCAGACCATACTGTTCGTGCGCTCGTCCCTGTCGAAGGCGGAAATCGCCCGCAGCATCCGTCAGGCGGTCGCGGCGGTAGACAAAAATCAACCGATCCAGCTCATCATTCCGATGGACGATCTGCTCGCCGATTCGGTTTCCGCGCGGCGCTTCACCATGCTGCTGCTCGGTGGATTCAGCGCGCTGGCCTTGATGCTCGCAATGATGGGAGTTTATGGTGTGGTCTCCTATACAGTCGCCGAGCGCACGCCGGAGATCGGCGTTCGGATCGCGCTCGGGGCTCAAGGCCGTGACGTACTGCGATTGATACTGGCGCAAGGGTTGAAACCCGTTGTCGTCGGCTCCGTCATCGGGCTGATCGCCGCTCTGGCTCTGGGCCGTGTGTTGTCGAGTTTGTTGTATGGCGTGACGGCCACCGACCCGGCGACCTTCGCCATTGTCGCCTTGTTGATTTCGCTCGCGGCGCTGCTGGCCTGTTACCTGCCCGCGCGACGGGCGACGAGGGTTGATCCGATGGTGGCGCTTCGATTCGAATAGATGTCAGATGTCAGATGTCAGATGTCAGTAGCAAGTGAGGCGAGTGGTTTCCTCGCTGACATCTGACATCTCATCTTGGAGGAATTATGCAAACACTCTGGCAAGACCTGCGTTTCGGTTTGCGAATGTTGCTGAAAAATCGCGGCTTCACGCTGATCGCCGCGCTCACGCTGGCCCTCGGCATAGGCGCGAACACGGCCGTGTTCAGCGTGGCCTATGCGACGCTTCTGCGCCCGCTGCCATTCAGGGATCAGGAGCGGCTGGTCGTCGCGTGGAAGAGCGACGAGACGACCAAACACCAGTTCGTCGAAATATCCATACCGGAGTTCAACGACTGGCGGAGTCAGAATCGGGTCTTCGAACATCTGGCGGCGATGACGACTACGATTTATGGCTTCAACTATACGCTGACCGGGCGGGGCGAGCCGGAGCAGATTCACAGCGCCAGAGTCTCGGCCGATTTCTTCCCTGCGCTCGGCGTAAAGCCATCGATCGGACGCGCCTTCACGGCGGATGAAGACCGTCCGGGCGCGGCTTTTGTCACTGTCATCAGTCACAGTTTATGGCAGAGGCGTTTCAACGCCGATCCCAATCTGGTCGGGCAAATGATCACGTTCAACGACGGCGGAAATCAGTCGGCGCTGGAAGCGGCGGTGAAACCCGACCAAACAATTAAGCTCAACGACGTCGGCTTCACCGTCGTCGGCGTAATGCCCCCGGATTTCGAGTTTCCCAAAGGCGTTGATATGTGGGTCCCGCTCTCGGCCACTAGCGGAAAAGACCTGTCCGAGAGTCGCCTCGGCTTTCTGCAGGCCGTCGGGCGGTTGAAACCGTCAGTAACGTTGGAGCAGGCGAAAGCCGAACTCGACGCGATTATCGGGAGGATTGCGGCTCAACACCCTGAGATGAGGGCGAGCGGCGAGCGGGCCGTCATCAAACCGCTCACCCGACACATCTTCGGTGACGCGCGGCCCGCGCTCTATCTGTTGCTCGCGGCCACGGCGCTGTTGCTGCTGATCGCCTGCGCCAACATAGCCAATCTCCAACTCGCCCGCGCGACCTCTCGGCGCAGGGAGATCGCGCTGCGGGCCGCGCTCGGGGCCGGTCGCGGACGGCTCGCGCGCCAGTTGATGATCGAGAGTCTGGCGCTGGCCGTCGCCGGCGGCGGATTTGGCGTCCTGATGGCTTTTTGGATCCTTGACGCGCTTATAAGCCAAGCACCGGCGGACATCCCGCGCATCGAGGCCGTCGAGATCGATCTTCCAGCCCTGCTCGGCGCCTGCGGACTGACGCTGCTGGCGGCCTTCGTTTGCGGGCTGGCCCCGGCGCTCATCGCGTCGAAAGTCAACCTCACTGAAGCGCTCAACGCCGGCGGCAAGATCGGCGGGGAACGGCGGGGCAAGCGATTGCGCGGCGCGCTGGTAGTCGCGCAGATCGCCGTCACGCTGGCGCTGCTCATCGGCGCGGGCCTCGTCTCCCGCAGCCTCCTCAATCTGCAACAGATTGATCCCGGATTCGACCGGAGCAACGCCCTGACTTTTCAGCTTCAACTGCGTGGCGGGAAGTATCCGGACGTCGGGAAGACAAGAGATTACTTTCAACAGTTGCTCGAACGCATCGAGGCCCAGCCGGGAGTGGTCGCGGCAGGCGCGGTTCTGATGCGCCCGCTCGAGGCGCCGGTCGGGTGGTACGTGCGATACGCGACCGACGGGCAGTCGGTGGATGAGAGATGCGGAATACGATTCTGAACTGCGTATCAGTCACGCCACATTACTTGCGCGCCATCGGGACTCCGCTCAAAGCCGGTCGCGATTTCACCGAGCAGGACGACGGCGACGCGCCGCAGGTGGCGATCATCAGCGAAACGACGGCGCGTAACGCCTTCGCCCCGGGCGTCGATCCGATAGGCAAGCGCATCAATATCGGCGGCCAGGGATGGCGCACGATTGTCGGGGTCGCCGGCGACGCGCGCCTGATCGATTTGAAAGACGCTCGAGGGAACGTCTACGTGCCTTACAGGCAATTCGCTTATCCGGTCTCGTATGTGGCGATTCGCGCCGCCTCTGACCCGGCGGCGCTGATGGCGATGGTCCGCCGCGAAGTGGCCGCGCTCGATCCCGAACAGGCCGTCATGGGCGTGATGACGATGGAACAGCGCGTTTCCACGACGCTCGCGCGGCCGCGCTTCATCGCGCTCCTGCTGAATCTGCTTTCGGCGTTGGCGGCGGCGCTCGCGGCTGTGGGGATTTACGGCGTGATCTCGTACTCTGTCGCGCAGCGCACGCGCGAGATCGGCATCCGCCTGGCGCTTGGGGCGAAGCGCAACGACGTCTTGCGGCTGGTGATCAGGCAAGGGATGGCGCTGGCCGGCGCCGGCGTGGCGATCGGGCTGGCGGCGTCGTTGGCGTTGACGCGATTGATGCAGAGCTTGCTCTACGGCGTGAGCGCGACCGACTTATTGACCTTCGCGGGCGCGGCGCTGCTGCTCGGCGCGGTGGCGGTCGCGGCCTGCTGGCTGCCGGCGCGACGGGCGACGAGGGTTGATCCGATGGTGGCGCTGCGGGAGGAGTGATTCGATCATCGATACAGTACGGGGAACGTGAGCGACCTGAGCATATATCGATAGGCCTATTGATTTATGTTCAGGTCGCTCACGCTCCCCGTACTGTACCGCCTGACGCCTCTCACACCTTCAAAGGATTTCTGGCGCGATGTACTTGGCTGTCGAAATGGCGATCAAGGCCCGAGGAAAAAAAAGAGGCGACCCGCCAGCGGGTCGCCTCAATTTTTATCCGACATCGAATTCTGTTTAGAACCCGACGCGGATGCCGAATTGGAAGGCGCGCGGGATGCCCGGCGCGAACGAGCCGGAGCCAAGTCCGTAGCGGTTGAATCGATTCAACGGAGTGGTATTGTTGATCGAACCGACCGAGCCGTCCAGGACGCCGTTCATCGGGTTCCCCGGCGAATCGAAGTTGGAGACGTTGAAGAGATTGAATATCTCCACCATCGGCTCGATGCGCACCCGCTCCTTGAAACCGAAGGTCTTCGAGATGCGGATATCGGTGTTGATAAACGAGTCCATCCGTTCCATAAAATGATGACAAATACGCCACCATTTTATCGCGATAGATTTTGTTGATTTGCCTATCGCAGTTTTGTTCTTTGATTGACGCGGCGACTTGGTTTCGGCCTTTGCCACGTTCTAAAGTCTGCCCCGGCGGCGATTTTTCGCATGCGTATTTAATCACAGATAAACACGTTTGTCAGCGCAAACTTTAGCTGCTTTTAGCCCCAAGGGCAGGTCGGTCAGGAAGCTGAACGTCAACTGGTGTGTGCGGTCAAGCCCACCCGGGCCAAAGAACTTCGTCGGCGCGTCGTTGAGAATCGCGGGAGTGAGGAACCCGGCCTCGGAATCCCCGCCCGTGGCCTTGAAGCGCGAGAGCGAGTAGCTGACCGTTAAAGTCGTCCCCTTGAGTGGCCCGTAAGCGCCGAGCCGCCCGCGCAGCGACGCTGTAAGGGCGTTATAAAGCGACTGGCCGACCGGGGCGATCACGCCCATGGTTTTGAAGTTCGGGTTGTTACCATAGAAAGCGGCCCTGACATCGCCTGGCCCGTCGATGACCCCTTCGCCGGCGTCCAAACCGTTGCCCGCGAAGTCAAGGATGGAGCCTCCATTGGCGATAACACAGTTAATCGCCGGTGAACCGATCATTCCACTGCAAGGATCGAAGCCGTTCGCCGTCGCGGCGATGGCCGCTTGCGCGGCCGACACGTTGAGCGTATCGGCTGCTCCGTTGCGGTTGAGGTTGATGCGCTGACCGAAACGGAGGCTGCGGTTGCGCACATAATCGACGCTCAGTACCAATCCCGGCTTGATCTCGCGCTGGAGGCCGATGTTGAACATGATCGAGTACGGCCGTTTGTATTTGTTGTAAATCAAGACGTCGCCCGTGTCCAAGATCTGGTCGAAGAGTGGCGGAACGCCCGGCGGCGGATAATTCGCCGCCAGCCCCGCCGAGACCTGCTGATAGACCGCTTGTATGTTCTGCGCCGCCGCGATCACGTTCTTGAGCGGTTGGCCCAGCAGATTGACGCCGCCTGAGCAATTGCCCGGCGTCGAGTTGTATTGCCTGATATCGAACAGGCAAGCGCCGGTCGCCGGATTGGGCAATACCGTACCGGCGGGGACGGAGAGCGTCGGCGTATCGTTGCCCAACCCCGGCGGCAAGCTGAGCGAGCGGTCGAAGAGGGCGTTGTTGATAATGTTCGAGTCGTAAAAGATGCCCGCGCCGCCGCGAATGACGGTCTTGCCGTCTTTGAAAATATCCCAGGCGAAGCCGGCCTGCGGGGCGAAAAGGTCAGCCGGGCGGTCGACCTTCCCAGCCAGGTCCGGACTGAACTGGGCCAGCGTCGGCGTGCGCGCCAGGTCGTTGTTGGCGATGTTGGTGTCGAAGACGTAACGCAGCCCGAAATTGAGCGTGAAGTTGCGTTTGATCTTCCAGGTGTCCTGCCCATACAGGCCGAGCCGGTCGTTGAAGAAACCGCCGAAAGGCAGGTTGTGCGCCGGCTTCTCGCTGGCGAAGCCCAGGCCGTTGCCGAGCCGAATCGAAGTGAGCGGGAAATTGAGCGGGTCACGCTCCCCGCCATTCGCCTTGGCGAACGCCACGGATACGTCGTTGAAGGCGGAGCGGATGCGCGGCGCGTTGCCGAAGAAGCTCGCGAAGCCGTTCGCCACGATGTGGTTATAAGAAGCCCCGAAGCGGAATGTATGGTTACCGGTCGTGGTGCTGGCGTCGTATTTTATTTGCTGGTTGTCCTGAAAGGTAGTCTGGGGAGCGACCGCGTCCGGGCCGACTATCAACTGGCCCGTAGTAATTTCGAGCAGGATCGGGTTACCCGCCGGGTCGAGCGTTGCCCGCGTCCCGGCCTGCGAATTCGCATTCACAATGGCGTTGTTGAAGTTGAGATAACTGTAGCGCAGTGAGTGCGTCCAGCGCGCGGTGTTGTAATCGGCGCCGACCACATGGAAGTTAGTAAAATTGGCGTTGGCGAAAGCCGCCTGGTCGGTAAGGCCGAATCCGGTTACGCCGTTATTGTCATTGTGGTTGAAGCGGTAGAAGGTCTTCAGGTTCTGCGTGACGTTGAAATCGAGACGCCCGCCGACATTCGTCTCGCGCAACGGCACGGGGAAGTTCCCATCGAATCCATCGAAGTTCGGGACGCTGGTAAATTGCTGGCCGTTTTGCCGGGTGCGTTCTCCTTCCAGGCGCCAGAAGAGGCGGTCCTTAATGATGTAGCCGCCCAAGCCTCCGCCAAAGTTCTGGCGCTCGAAGGATGGTTTCTCCGTCCCCGGAGTTGGTCCCAAACGCAGGTCTGCTGCGTACGACTCATTGCGGAAGAAGCTGAAGCCGGAGCCATGAAATTGGTTGCTGCCGCTGCGGGTAACGATGCTGATTGCGCCGCTAGAAGTCAGATCGGTGCTCGGGTCGAGCGACGAACGGCTGATCTGGAACTCCTGGATCGATTCGTTGGAGAGGTTCGTCGTGGTGGTACCGACGTTCTCGTCGGTGATGTCCACGCCGTCAACCTGAATGCGCGTCGAACGCCCCATGCGTCCGCCGACCGAGACGCCGACCATCTGGTTCTTGGTCGGGTCGAAATCGCCCCCGTCGCGCACCTGCACGCCCGGTTCGAGTTGCGCCAGGTCGAGGAAGTTGCGCCCGTTGAGCGGCAGATTCTCTATCGTCTTGGCCGTGACCACGCCGTCAACCGTCGAACGCGACGTGTCGACGGCAGCCTCGGTGCTCGTGGCCGTGATTTCCACTATCTGCTCCTGCGCGCCGACCTGCAGCGCGACGGCCAGGGGAGTCACGGCGCCGACTTTGACGCTGACGTCTTTGGCGACGTATTTGTTGAATCCGGACTGCTGGACCGTGACGGTGTAGGTCCCGGCCTCCAGGTTCTGGACGTTGAAATAGCCGCGCTCATTGGCCGTAGTCGTGACCTCGGCGCTGGTCGCGTTATTTTTGACGATCACCCTCGCGCCCGATAGCGCGGCGCCGTTCGGGTCGGTGATCGTTCCCTCCAATGCTCCACGAATGTGTTGGGCCATCGCGCCGGCGCAGAGCGCCGCCATTAGCGACAACAGGCCACAAAACAATAATTGCTTGATCTTAGTTATTCTCATTGACTGACTCCATATCATTGATTTTTGGATCGGCATCTCGCTGGAAACGACGATGCGGTCGGTTACAAACTAAAGAACCGCCATGAAGGGGGCGCAAACGGCGTGAGCCGAAATCCGATCAAGCCATTTGGCGTCGCTCAACCGAGTTCCCAAAATTTGTGTCGGTGATTCCACAACGCAAGCGCTTGGTTTCGATTAGATAATGCGCGAGTGTTATTCCAACGTTAAAATGGCCCGGCGCGAAATGCGATCCAACCCCTTTACAAGCTGAGTAAAGCGCCGCGTTTACGCCTTTTATGCGGCGTGGAGTTAAAAGACCGGGCAATGCAAAAAAATGAATTCAGGATTTCGTTTTTCGGATGGTTGGCCGTCTAGAAAACCCGCCTGTTGAATCCGCTCAGCCGCAGCGGGGCAAGAAATGGTAGCTTCCGGCTGACAGTAGCTTGTTGATTAGAGTCCGCGTCGCTGATTCCGCCGCAAGCCACGTCGCTCGCGGCATTGACCTTGTAGTTCCTTTCGGAACGGAAATCCAATAATTCGGATGAACTTTTTTGATTTCTGAATCAGAAAGATTTATCCGAACCCACTCAAAATTGTTAACTTCATTATTTGTAGTAAATAAGTTGATATGCTTCAATTCTACACCGATGGCATCGCAATTGCCTTTCGCTTTTTTCTACGAGCAATTCAACCCTTTGGTTTTTTATTCAACCGCTTGCCAATAGATTGTAACGTTCAGTCGATGTCAGACACAGGATGGCAATGCGAGCGCCCATCTTAATCATTGCTTCTTCTGCTGACAGAGTTAGATCACTCAGGTGACCCTTGGCAGTAAGCCAGGCCGTCCCGCAAACACTGGAGGAACCGATGAAGCACAATAAATTCTCTTTGAAAGGGTGGTTGATGATCGCGGCTTCGCTGGCGTTAACCGTTCTGAGTTTCGCAACGCCGGCATTGGCGCAACAACCGACCGGCGCCATTGAGGGTACGATCACCGATCAATCTGGGGCCGTGTTGGCCAGTGCAAAAATATCGATCACTGAGAAGGCGACCGGCCGCGTGATCGAAGTGGCCACCAACAGCGCGGGCTATTTCGTCGCTCGCGCGCTGCTGCCGGGAACCTATGACGTTAAGGTCGAACATTCGGGCTTCTCGGCGGGCCGTGTTGAAAATGTGGTCGTGCAGACGGGCCAGGTCTCGAGCGTCAACTTTGGCCTTAAGGTCGGCGCCACGACCGAGGTCGTGCAGGTCGAGGGCACCTCTGCTCAGTTGCAGGTGGACACCAGTCGCCAGACGATTGACGGCGTGGTCACCGCGCAGCAGATCGTGCAGTTGCCTCTCAACCAGCGCAACTTCCTGGATCTCGCCACGCTGCAGCCGAGCGTGATCGTAAGAGACGGCGAGACGATAGATCCCACCAAAACCAACGCCTACCGCGCAGCCACCGTCAACGGCAGCTCCGGCACCGGCACTCGCGTGCAGATTGATGGCATTGACGTCACCGATGAAACTGTCGGCACGACGTCCGCCAACATCTCCACTGACGCGGTGCAGGAATTCCAACTCTCGCGCGCCAATTTCGACCTCTCGACTTCGCTCACTACTTCAGGCGCGATAAACATCGTCAGCCGCGGCGGGAGCAACGAATTTCACGGCGCCGGATTCTATTTCTGGCGCTCCGACAGGCTTGCCGCCAGACAGGACTTCCTGGATGAAAAACCCCCGTTCCGGCGACAGCAGGTAGGCTACAGCGTCGGCGGGCCCATTGTGAAAGACAAGCTCTTCTTCTTCTCTAACTGGGAACGAACCTATCAGAGCACACAGAATGTCGTCACTTCCGGCGATTTCTCCAACATCGTCGATGGCACGGTCAGCCTGCCGGTCGGTATACGCTATACTACGCATCGGTTGGATTGGAACGCCACCGGCAGGCTGAGGATCTTTTACCGGCATAGTTATGACGACAACCTCGCCACGGGTGGGGGCGGCGCGTCGCCTTTCCAGAACGTGGATTGGACCAACGTGCACGCGATTGGCGCTGATATTTCTGGGTCGCGGACAACGCATAGCTTCCGATTCGGATACGTCAATTTCAACAATCGTATCGAGAGCCAGGAACTGGACCCATTCAATTTCAACCGGACGCCACAGGGCATCCCATTTCAACTCAATGTTGGCGATCTCAGCCTTGGGCCGAACGGTTTGGCTCCGCAGCAGACCTACCAGGACAACTTCCAGTCAAAATATGATGGGAGCTTTGTCAAAGGCAACCATACGTTCCGTTATGGCGCGGATATCAATCGAGTCGTCCTCGGCGGGTTTGCAAACTTCGCCGGTCCGCTCACAATCAATGGACTGTTCAACAGCACAGTGAAGGCTGGATTGCCGGCGGCGCAGCAGGGCAACCCGCTCGCTTATCCGCTCGATTCATTTTCGACCGGGCCCAATTCGGGCTTTTTCACCAATGAATCAGCGCATAACCTGCCGCATGGTGGTCACCGCAATACCCGCTACGCGGGGTATGTCGGCGACTCGTGGAGGATCAAACGCAACTTCACCTTTAATCTCGGCACTCGTTGGGAGTACGACACAGGGTTCTTTACAGGCAAGGCGCCCAGGCTGCCGATCCTGGACGTTTATGGCCCCAAGACTGGGGATGTTGCGAAGTTCCCGAAGGACGCCTTCAGCCCACAGGTCGGATTCGCCTGGGACATTTTCGGCAATGGAAAAACCAGCATTCGCGGCGGGTTCTATCGCTCATACGAGATGAACATCTTCAACAATACGCTCTTCGATGAGTTCGCGCGTTTGCCGACCGGCATCGGGCCCACCGCCCTCCCCTTCGATGGCGTCGTTGGGCCAGACGGGCGGGCAATCAATATCGGAGCGGTCCCTGGTTGCGCGGCTGCTGACGTCGCGGCGGGCGACTACTCTTGCCTGATTGGCCGGCCAATATCAAGTGTGGTTGGTCCCCTCGGACAGATACATCAAGCGGTCCAAGCCGCCTATTCGAGCTTCAAATTCGATCCTACCAAGGGCATCACCGAGTTCGAAAATAACGGCGGTGTGACCTTCGGCGGTCAATTCCCCGGAACCTACAAGATTCCTTACTCGATGCAATTCACCATCGGCGTTCAGCGTGAACTTTGGCCCAATCAGGTGCTGACGGTTGATTATGTGAGGAACCGTGGCGTCGGGCTTCCCTTCCTGATGGGCGAATTCGAGCGACGCCGAGCCGCTCGGACGCTTAATGCCGCTGCGGCGCGCAGCCAAGTGACCGGATTTCTGACTGACTCCTGCCAGGGTCGGAGCATTAATCAGGCGATCTCGATCGGCTGCCTGGATGAGGGCGGCGACACCTTTTTTCCTACTATCACCGATTTCGGTCTGGCCAGCGACTCCGTTTTCAGAGGACTAACCCCCAACATCACCCGCGCCCGCCTGCTCACTGGCGGTTTCTCGCTCTATCAGGGATTACAGGCGAGACTTGAAGGGCGGTTCGGAAAGGTCAGCGACAGTCCATACAACCCTGTTCGCGGAATGAGTTACACTATATCCTATGCGCTGGGGCGAGCCGAGGCGACTGGTGGTTCGAATCGCACCGAATTTATCAACAACACGGTCAACAACGACAACTGGAACAGTACGTTCGGGCCGTCTGGTAATGACCGCACGCATATTTTCATTCGCCGGGTCCAATGGTATCTTCACCACAGATCTCAACGGCGATGGCGGTGCAGGCTCTGGCGCCCCACGAGGGGATTTGCTGCCCGGTACGCAGGTCGGCGACCTCGGCCGGAAGATCAAGAGTTTTAGCGAACTCAACAAGATCATCTCCACCTTCAACAGCAATTTCGCGGGCAAACTCACTCCGGCGGGCCAGGCGTTGGTCAACGCAGGCGTCTTCACCGAAGCTCAGTTGCGCGCGTTGGGCGGGGTGGTCAAACCGATCCCGTTGGCTCCGGTAAATAATCCTTGGCCATTCGAGAACCACCTCAATCTGGACTTGAGAATTACGAGGCCGATCGCGATAACCGAGCGGTTCAAAGTCGAGCCGAGCGCGGACATTTTCAATCTCTTTAACAATAACAGCCTCGGGCAATATGGCCCAGGCTTGGATGGCTCAACCGGGTCATTGAATTTCGATTACACCAACACGGTTGATCGCGCCGAACTGAATCGGACGATACGCCATCGTCAGAAAAACACGCGACTGATCCAGCTTGGCGTCCGCGTCACCTTCTAGCCAAGTGGAACCAGTAGAGAACATCGCCTTTCTCAAAATGGGATTGATGGAAGGCTGAAACCGATAAGAGGGAGTCGCAATACGACTCCCTCTTTTGTTATTGCGGACAGCTAAGCGCGCGCCCCTTCCAGGTGCGAGATGAAGAAAGGGCATGGAGTTCAAGCCTCGGCTTGAGACTTCCATTTTCGAGCGGACCAGGGCGGCAAGCTGAAGCTTGAACTCCATGCCCTTCTCAGAGGCGCCCTTGTTTGCGAACGAGGGCGGATATGCGATGATTGGCGCTCAATCCAGAAATTAATCCGAACCATACAAAGCGATCATAGAGGCTGAAGGAGGCTGAAAAGTAATGTTTTCCAAGCGAGCTATCGCTGCGTTTTCATTGATTCTGGCGTTCGCGTTCGGCGCCGCTTGCGGCAGGGAGGAGACGGCCGCGCCCGCCGGCCCACTGTGGAAGCCTTCGGGCAATGAAGGCAATATCACCGGCGTGATCAATTTCACCGGCGCCGTTCCCGCGCCCAGCAAGCTCGACATGTCCAGCGACTCGAAATGCGAGGGAGAGAATTTCCTGAACGACGTGGTCGTGAAGGACGGCAAACTCCAAAACGTCTTCATCTTCGTCAAGAGCGGATTGCCGCAGGCCGCGTTTGAAACGCCTGCGGACGCTGTTACGCTCGATCAGAATGGCTGCAAATACGTCCCGCGCGTTCTAGGCGTCCAGGCCGGACAGCCGTTGAAGATCGTCAACTCCGATCAGACCGACCACAACATACATCCCCTCCCACGAATCAACCGCGAATTCGACGACTCGCAACTGGCCGGTCAAGGGCCGATCACCCGCAAGTTTAAACGCCCGGAAGCCATTTTCCCGGTCAAATGCAACCGGCATTCGTGGATGCGAGCCTACATCGCCGTGCTGGCGCATCCGTTCTTCGCGGTCAGCGACTCGAACGGCGCGTTCACGATCAAGGGGCTGCCCCCTGGCGAATACGAGATCGAGGCATGGCACGAGAAGTACGGCGCGAAGACCGCGAAGATCAAAGTGTCCGAGAAGGCCGACGCGAAGGCCGATTTCACCTTCGACGGCTCGGTGGCTTACCAGCCCGGGTCGTTGAAGATTCAGCCGGCAATGATGATCCCTTGATTGCGGATTGCGGATTGCGGACTGCGGATTGAACAAGGAACTTCAAATCCGCAATCCGCAATCCGCAATCCGCAATCCGCAATCCGCAATCCGCAATCCTATGTCTCGTCCGCTGGCAATCATCATCTGGTCAATCGCGATTATCACTGCCGGTCTTTTTGCCTGGCCTAAGTGGCGGTTGCCCGAATCCGTCTCCGCGCACGGCGCCGCGATAGACCATCAATTCAAAATCACACTGATCGTCATCGGCGTCGGGTTCGCGCTCACGCACGCCGCGTTGGGATACGCCGTCTGGCGTTATCGCGCGAAGAACGGCGAACGCGCGTCGAATTCATCGGGCAATGCCCGTGTCGAAATCATTCTGGCCGCGATTACCGGCGTCATTTTCATCGCGCTGGCAGTCACAGGGCAAAGAGTTTGGGCGGGGTTGCGATTGAACCAGGCGCCGCCGGCGTCTCTTGTGGACGCCGTGCAGGTCGAGGCCGTCGCGCAGCAATTCGCCTGGAATTTCCGCTACCCCGGCGCCGACGGAAAGTTCGGGCGCACGGATCCGAGGCTTTACAACGACGCCGACAACTCGATCGGCGCGCGTCCGGGGCCGCTCGGCATCGATTCGACCGACCCGGCAGGCGAGGACGACGTAGTGACGACGACACTGGTCGCGCCCGTCAACCGTCCGATCAGCCTCACGCTCCGGTCTAAAGACGTGATCCACGATTTTTACGTCCCCGCGCTGCGATTGAAGCAGGACGCCGTGCCGGGGATGAGGATCAACATTCATTTCACCGCGACGCGCGAAGGGCGCTACGAGATCGCCTGCGCCGAGTTGTGCGGCATGTTTCATCATCAGATGCGAGCCTACCTGGACGTGAAGTCGCCGCGCGATTACGAAGAGTGGTTGAAGAAGAACGGCAAGTGACGATTAAGGCCCAAACAGCGAAAGCTTCCACGTTCATCGGCAGATACGTTTTCAGCCGCGACCACAAGGTCATCGGCCTGCAATATTTCTTTCTGGCGTTGACCGCCGCGCTCGTCGGATCGGCGATGTCGTTGCTGATGCGGTTGAGGCTGGCGTGGCCACGGAGCCGGTGGCCGTCGCTCGAAATGATCTTTCCCGGCGGCTTTCACGACGGGTTGATGAAGCCGGAATTCTATCTGGCGATGGTCACGATGCACGGGACGATAATGATCTTTATGGTCTTGAGCGTCGCGCCGCAATCGGCCTTCGGCAATTATTTTCTGCCGATCCAACTGGGCGCGAGAGAGATGGTATTTCCGCGGCTCAACATGACCTCGTTCTGGCTGACGCTGGCTAGCTTCGTCGTTTTGATAAGCGCTCTGTTCGCGGCCGGAGGCGCGCCGATCGGGGGCTGGACGTTCTATCCGCCGCTGAGCGCCGTCGCATCGGCGGGGCCGGGGCAGTCGGCGGGCGCCGATCTGTGGCTGATCAGCATCGGCATTTTCTGTCTGGCGTCGTTTCTCGGCTCGATCAACTTCATCGTCACGACGCTCACGCGGCGGACGAAAGGGATGTCGCTCGCGCGAATGCCGCTGACCTGCTGGGGGTGGTTCACGGCGGCCTGCGTCTCGCTGCTAGCGTTCCCGGTCCTGTTCATCGCGTGCCTGCTGTTATTCCTTGATCGCAATTACGGGATGAGTTTCTTCAAGCCGGCCGGGCTGGTCGTCTCGGAGCGGTTTGTCGAGGGCGGCGGAGGGTCGCCGCTGCTGTGGCAGCACCTTTTCTGGTTTTTCGGCCACCCGGAAGTCTATCTGGTGATCATCCCGGTGATGGGAGTAATCTCGCACGTGATGGCGACGTTTGCGCGCAAGCCTGTTTTCGGCTACCGCGCAATGGCGACGGCGATCGTGGCGATCGGCGCGCTCGGATTTCTGATCTGGGGACACCATATGTTCGTCAGCGGGATGAATCCGCGCATCGGCGTCGCGTTTTCGGTCCTGACTCTGGTCATAGGCGTTCCGTCTGCGGTCAAGACCTTCAACTGGTTGGGCACGTTGTGGGGCGCGCGCATTCGCTTCGCAACGCCGATGCTCTTCGCAATCGGCTTTGTCTCGTTGTTCGTTTCGGGCGGCGTGACCGGATTGGTGTTGGGACAGACGGCGCTCGACATGGTCTTTCACGACACCTATTTCGTGACCGGCCATTTCCATCTGATTATGGGCGTGGCCGCCGTCTTCGGCATCTTCGCGGCGACCTATTACTGGTTCCCGAAGATGTTCGGGCGGAAGATGAACGAGGCGATGGGCCAGGCGCATTTCTGGCTGACGTTCATCGGCGTCTACGCGATCTTCGTCCCGTTTCATTTGCTGGGCGTGGCCGGCGCCCCGCGACGGTACGCCGACACGCTCTGGTTCGAGTTTCTGAAACCGCTCCAACCGCTGCACGTCCTGATCACGATCGCCGCGTTTGTGACGGCCGCGGCGCAACTGATCTTCGTGGCCAACTTCCTGCTGAGTTTGTGGAAAGGCGTCCGCGCGGGCGACAATCCGTGGGAGGCGACGACGCTGGAATGGACGGGCGAGGCGTCGAATGTAGACGGGATTCCGCCGGCCGTTTATCGCGGGCCTTACGAGTATTCGACGCCGGGCGCGGCGAAGGATTATTCGATGCAGACCGAACCGCTCGGCTAATTTACATTATCCTCTCACGGCGCCGGCGATTGACAATATGTTCTCAAGGTGAGAGCATTATGGATAATGAGGCGGGCACGGGGCGGACAAAAGAATGGATGTGGCCAATTATGAACTGGTCGAAAAATTCGCAAGGAAACACGCTCGCGCGCGGTCATCTATGGACACTTGGCGTAACGTCACGCTCGCAGCGAAGTGGAAGAGCTTCAACGAAGTGAAAAAGGCTTTTCGCGCCGCTGACCTTTACAGATCATGCGTGATTTTCGACATCGGCGGGAATAATTTCCGATTGATCGCAAAGATCAACTACGAAACCGAAGTGGTTTCCATAAGGGCTGTGATGACACATGCGAAATACGACGAAGATAAGTGGAAAAAGGACTGCTAAAGCGCAGTTCGACACCAAAGCATATGCGGGGCTCCTCGCTGAGACTCTACCTGAAGTCATCGAGACGGTTGCGCAGAATAGGCGCATGATCAAAGTTCTCAACAAGCTGATGGATAAGGGCGAGAACCTGACGCCGGAAGAACGTAAGCTCATGAAACTGCTTGGTCATCTGATTTGCGACTTCGAGCAAAGATACTACAAGCCGCAAAAACCCACTCCGCGCGAAGCTCTGATAGCAATGATGGACATGAATCATCTCAGGCAAGCTGACGTTGTTCATATCTTCGGATCGAGAGGCATCACATCAGAAGTCATCAGTGGCAAGCGCGAAATCAGCAAGGCGCATGCAAAAGCGCTGGCAAAGTTCTTTCATACGTCTACGGATCTATTTTTATAGATATGGCTCCCTTCCAAAAACCACCGTCTCTGCGCCAGTCAGAGCATAATGGCCCCTGACATCAACATAATTCGTGCCTACGACACTGACACCAAAGAAGACTGACGCGCCTCCGATCGACGGCGGAGGCTTCGATGATTTCGGAGGCGGCGGGGACGGCGGACGCGGAGGCGGCGGATGGGGCAACGAGCTTACTCCGCCACCCGAAGGCTACAGCCTGGCGATCAGGCTGGCGATCGTCAGCATCACGGTCCTCTTCCTCGCGCTGAGCAGCGCGTATGTTTTCAACCACGCGATGCGGCAGCCCATAGCCGCGCCGTCCGTCCTGTGGGTCAGCACCAGTTTCATCCTGGCGAGCAGTCTGACAGTCGAGATGGCGCGCCGGGCGTTGCGGCGGAGGCGGGAGAACAGATTCAGACTCTGGATTTCGGCCACGATGCTGCTCGGATTGTGTTTTCTAGCCGCGCAGCTCGTCTTGTGGGAGCGCCTGGTCGCGAGCGGCTTCTACATCAACAGGAATCACCACAGCGGGTACGCTTATATTTTCACCGGGCTGCACGGCGCGCACCTGATAGGCGGCCTGATCGCGCTCGGCTATGTGATGCTGCGCGAACGGAGCAAGTGGACGGCTGTGCGCCGCCGCGTCTCCGTAGACGCCACGGTGTTATACTGGCACTTTCTGGACGGCCTTTGGATTTACCTGCTGGCGCTGCTCTTCTACTGGCGGTAAGATGAGGCTTATACGTTTCGCAAATTTATTATTACTGAGCGCGGCGGCGATTCTGGCCGCCGCGGCGCAAACATTCGCCTGCCCGATGTGCAAAGCGAACATAGCCAACGCCGAAAACTCGGATGAAATCTCGGCGACGATCAATACGGCGATTCTGATTCTGCTCGCGCCGACGTTGGCGCTCATCGGCGGGCTGGTCAAACTGGCTTTCAAATATCGTCATTATGTCAATTTCACAACTTCCGGCTCTGAACGCGATACTCAACAGCGTCAGCGCGATCCTGCTCATCACGGGCTACCTCTTCATTCGTCAGAAAAAGATCAAGGCCCACCGGGCTTCGATGATTAGCGCGTTCGTTACCTCGACGCTGTTTCTGACTTCTTATCTGATCTACCACTTCAGCAAAGAGCTAGGCCCTACGAGGTTCCAGGGAGAAGGAATCATTCGTCCCGTCTACTTTTTCATTCTGATCACGCACACGACTCTGGCCATCACGATCGTGCCGATGGTCTTCGTGACGTTTTCCCGCGCGTTGAAGAAGAGATTCGACCTTCACCGAAAGATCGCGCGCTGGACTCTGCCGATCTGGCTCTATGTTTCGGTGACCGGCGTGATCGTCTACCTGATGCTCTATCAGCTTTACTAAAGACTTTCAAAGAACGATAAGCGCCGATTTATCAACGCCTTGGCAATTCGACCGGCTCGGCTTCCCTGCTATTTAGTGTGCCTATAGGATGCCAAAAGTCGTCAGAAAGCCGACGCAGAAACGAGCGGCGAAACCGCCAACCGTGACGGGTTATCACTGGCGACGACATGGCGCAGGTTGGGACTTGCGAAAGTCGGTTTATGTTACGAGTCACAACGGCGAGAAAAAACGGAAGCAACCATACGTCGCGCACCTGAGCCGTGAAGCGTTCGGGGAACTGAAGAAGCGTCATCGAGGCGCGGCATTGGAGCATGCGATTAGCCAATGGATCGCTGATCACGATAGGTAGGGCTAAAAGCAGCTAAAGTTTGCGCTGACAAACGTGTTTATCTGTGATTAAATACGCCTGCGAAAAATCGCCGGTGGTAAGTTACCATCGAAAGCAGATCAATCCGGCGTCAGATTTGGCAAATAGATCAAAACTGCGGTTACTTGGATCAGGCAAATCGCAGCGATGAGATGTTTCAACGTCCAAAACGCGGACGTGCGAGCGATGTCGTTTTGATCGCCTCTCTCAAAATGCCTGATTGGAACGCCGGAATGTTATGGAACGGAATCAAGTGTTACATTGTCACTCTTGAAACACTGGAGCCGGGTCACAAGCCCGGCTTTCACTTCAACAGCCACTCTTCCGCCGCCTGCAAATCCGAAACTACGCGGATATTTACCCATCGATTCCGCGCCACCAGTTCTCCGAATTTTTGTAGGTCCATTCGCTCTGGTACCTCAAGCAATGCGACTTTTAAACCATATTGCGTGAAAATCCGCGATTCTTCCGCCGCCAAGAATATATCTACAACGGAGACTTTTCCCACGGCTCCCGTAGCGTCAATGAGAAGTTTATTGTTCTTCGTGCGCTTGCAATGTTCAGCAATTGACTCAAATTGCCGCCATACCTCTTCCGGCACGCCCGCGCCAGTAAACCTTGCAGCGAGATAACCAGACATTTGTTCCATCTGAAGCAGAATGCTCATTCCTCCTCCGATTCCAGCTTCGTCGTTCTAGTAAGGCAACCCGTTCGCTCACGTCTCAAAAGCGCCACCGTTCGCTTCGATTGGCGCGGAGACGGCTGATTATGCGCGCTGATAAAGCGCTCAGGGATGTGTAAATCTCACTTCGCGCGCTCAAGCCAATTCAGCGCGTCCTCCTCTGTTGTAAAGACGTCGGCGGTAAATTTGATTTCGGTGGCTATAGTAGTCCCAATCTTCCGAGGGTCAGCCCTCTCAGAGTCAACCATCTCTGGTCTGGTCACCAGGACGACGCGAACGGTTCCCGCTGCGGCGCGCGCCCATTCATGAATTAAAAAGTACCGCAAGACGACGCCAGGCGGTTCAAAGCCTGTCAGATTAGTTATGTCAACCAAGAGCTTCCGAACGTCGAGCGAGCGCGCAAAAGTAATTCCCTCCGTCACCAGCTCCACAGTCCGTCCTATGGAAAACTGACCCGTTGGCCGAAAAACAGCATACCCTTCTAGTACCTCAAAATCCCGTTGTTCCATATTCGATACGGCCTCTCCGTTTTTAGACTACGCCTGTGTCGAAGTCGCCGCAAGGTCATTATCCGCAGCGCTGAACGCTTCGATTGGCGCGGATCGGTGAGTTTGCAGGTCGTCGCACATGGAGAAAAATTGCCGCCCGAGGCAATGATGGAAGTTCTCGCTTCTGAGGCGGAAGCGGCGATCAAGGCGACAAATTATTTGCGGCGTTCGGTTCCCGACTCCTGAAACTGACGGAGCTTCGCGAGCAACTGCTCGCGCTGAAGTTTGACAGCATTTTTTCGTTCAATCTCTCGAAGTTTAATCATCAGATCAGCAAGCGTTTCGGCCCACATGTCGAGCGCTTCGGCGGCAAATTCATTGCCGCTCGCATATCCTGCTTTTGGCGCGAGCGTGTTGAGCCGGTCAATTAGCTGATCTTCAACGCGAATATTCCACTGCTTTTTTTCGGCCATGTACACCGTCTTGCGTTATACGGTGTCGGTAAAGTCGGCAACCGAATTGACTTGGTAGATGAAACGGCGTGCGCTAATCGCACCTGCAACATGGGCGCCAGGGCGCTCGCCTTACGCTAACTCCCTGATTCCACAATGCGACGATAATTCCGGCCCATAACCTGTGGGGCGTTTCGGGGCGCCCCCGCACACCGAATCATTGTGGCGTTCCGGGACATTGCCCACGCCCGAAGTGGGCGAAACGCCCTACACTCAACACCACCACTTCGGCGCCGCGATTGCACTTCGTTGGCCGGGCGATTCTTGGTTCATCGCCTAAGACTGGGGGAGGAGCCTCCCCCAGTCTTCAGTATTTGAAGCTCAGCAAGTGTGCAGTCGGCGCACGCCCCGGCTGCCTTTTTCGCCGCAATCGACCCACAGCGCGCCCAAAACTCCGCAACAAATACCGCCCACACTGTGTCAATTAGTCCTCTCATTAATACAATTCCCGCTGAAAGTGCGAAGAAATATCGGAAAATCAGGCAAAAACACGCGTGAGAGAGTAAGGGTAATAGTCCGATTTCGGCAGTCTTGGGTTAGGGTGTGATGTCTGCGGCTGAGCCCTTCCGAGGCGTTGCCCAGAACCAGCGAGCGCCTTGGCGGCCATCACGACCGCCACGTTTGTATGCGAGGATGCCCAATCTCGATGCTCTGCCCTCCCGAGGTGATCCTGGCCCGGAATGGAATCGGCGGAAGTTTCATGCCCGGATTCTAACCCGAGTTATGGAAATTTTCCGGGAGGGATTTGGAGCGATGCCAGGGATTTCACAGATGGGTGGGGCTATTGGTAGGCCCTCAAGCCTCTGTCCGCGCCCACTAGAATCTCTTGCGTCGGCTGCCAGCCCTGTGAAGTAGCGCCGGGCCGTGCGCTACCGCCTAGTGGCGCAAGCGGCTTTATGTCCGCAGGTGGCAGGGCGCTCAAGACTGGCGCGGGATTGCGCCATTGCATACCCTGGCTTGCGGCTGCTTTCGGTTTCTGTGCTTGCTTCTTTTGTCTCATAGTTCTTTCCTCGTTCATTCGTCCAGGAAACTGGCGGCCACTCCGGCGATCGTCTCGGGCGAACAGCCACTGTCGTGGATAGCTCGGAGTAGGGTCTGCGCGACCTGGCCAGCCTGCTCGATCGTCTCTCTCGTGGATTCGGGTGCCTCGGCGGGCGCGGGCGTCGGCGTTGGTTCTTCGTTTGTGAAGTCGAAGATCAGCGATCGCTGCCGGGATGCGCCCAGAATCGTGGGCGCGCGTCGAAACTCTAGCGATGCTTGCTCCGGTCGCGGGAATTTTGGCTCACTGCGCCGCACCGTGAACCGGAAGCCGCCTGTTTGTCGGCCTCGTCGACCTGGCCGACGCCGTAGCTCGCGGCCACACGCTTCAACATCTGAAGCCGCCACTTGCCGATCGCGGCGTCGTCTCCGGTTCGGTTCAGGTAGCCGCGCCAGGTCTCAACGAATCGCCGGTCGCCATCGTTGAGTTCGCAGCGTTCGAGAGCGCGAATCAATGCGCGGGCTTCTTGTAGTTCGTCGGGTCGAATAGTCATTGCTTGGTTTCCTCGACTTCCCTAAAACGGCGGCGCCCAGCCCGGCGGCGTGATGTTGGGGTTGTCGAACTTCCGCCGCTGATCGGCGATTCGTTCGCGCAGGTCTTCGTCGTGTTCGGGAGTTCCCGGATAACGTTCACCATGTTCACCATGTTCATTCGCCTTTTGTTTGTAACCATTTACGGGGTGAACATTGGGGTGAACATTGCTGAAAAGTTCACCGTCGAGACGTTCACCGCCTGCGGGGTCTGCGCCCGTCGGGTGAACATTGGGAGCCGCGCCATTTCCCACATGTTCACCCACATGTTCACCGCCTAAATCATTGGCTTCATTGGGCTGGTGAACGTGGTGAACATGGTGAACATCGTTCGGGACTTCGGGAACAACCGGTGGTGGGTCGCTTGGCGGCTTGGTATAAATGAGTCTCAACCTATAGCCGCGCTTGCCGCGCGCCTCGAAATGAACCTCCAGCCCAAGGCGGCGTAGGTTCGGGGCTAGCTCCTTCAGCTTGGCCCCCAGGCCGCGCGCTGATTGTGGCCAGCCCTGTATCTTCTTCGGGTTCTCCTCCCGCTTTTCAAGCCTGGCGTTGAGCGCCTTGCTGAGTTCGCCGGTCGTGCCGTCCCAAACGTGATCGGCGATTTCATCGAGCAGCGCGATTACCTCTTGAGCCAGCGGCGACGCTTCGATAGCAAGGTCGTCGGCCCGCGCGATATTGCGCGTGTAGGCGGCAATGAAATCACTATTCTTGAAGCCGAGCGCCTTTTCGCAGGCCATCACCCACTCCGCGAAGTCTGACATTCGCGGCCATTCGTCCATCTCGATGCCTTCGCGCATTCGCTTCAGCCCCGCGCTTACGGCGTCGCACAGAGCGCCGAGAATAAGCGGCTGCGCCTCAGTGAACTTTCGATTGAGTACGCGCTTCTTCCACCGCCTACCCTTCGGGATGGTCGGCAGATAAACCAGGATCGCGCGGTCGAGCAGGTCGCTTTTGATAATGACTTCGGCAATGCCGTTTAAAACTACCGGTCGTTGCGCGTCGAATATCACCTCCCCGTCGTCGCTGAATAGTTCGCGCGTGGCGAAGCCGCCTCCTGTGAGTCCGAAAAAGAAAAAACACCGATTCTTGATGCTCTATCAGCTTTACTAAAGTTTGCCACAGAGCCACAGAGACACAGAGGCAGGACAAGGAGACAGGGAGACAAGGGGACAAGGGGAAAAACGTCTTGTCTCCTTGTCTCCCCTTCTCCTTGTCTCCCCCTCTCTTCTTATCTCTGTGTCTGCGGTGGCTCAGTGGCAAGACTATTTTGGATTGGTCACAATGATCGGGGTGTCGCGCCGCGCCTGATTGCCGAAGAAATCCTCCGCAAAGACCCGCAGGGTGTAATCGCCAGGGGCGATTTGCGAGGCGTCGAGGAATTCTTCGCGGGCCATGCCCCCTTGCGCGACGTTGGTCACGATGTAAGCGAAGACGGTCTGCCCTCCGTAACCCGACTGGCTGCCTTCGGCGTAAACGAGTTTGATCAGGTCGTGATCGGCGGGTAAACGGTCGAAGACCATGTTGTAGCGCGGCTGCTCGAAGCCCGGCGCGGGCGAGCCGTCGGCGCGCAGCAATTGATAGCCCAGGCGGTAAACGCCCAGCCGCCGGCGCTGCGGGGCGCCGTCCAAATGGTCGTAAGCGCGGACGATGACGCGGGCGCGCCCGCTGATCGAAGGCGGTTTCGACCCTCGCGCCGCCTTCGCCGCCGAATCGAAGAGTGATTCGCCGAGTTCGTCGGCGATCGCCACGCTTTCGATCGTCGGCGCGACGGTGTCGGTCAAGCCGGGGAACCGCAGCGCCGCGAGCGGGTTGTTCTCCTCGCCGTAAGGCCCGGCTATTAAATGGACGTGATGTTGGCCATTGAGCGCGCCGACCGCGTCGCCGGCGTTGATCCGCGTTCCGCGCCGCACGCGAACGCCGGTAACCCGCCCCTGTTCGTCGCGGCGAAAAGTGACCGCGCCGTTCGGGAAACCGTCGGCGGGCCGGTCGTTCCGATCGCGGCCCACTCGTAGGTGGATGTAGCCGATGAGCGGCAGTCGCAATCGTTCGCGCCAGCTGCCCGCGCCCTCGACCGCGATCGGCTGTGTGACGCGTTCGGAGAAGATCGCGCGCGCCGTCTCGCCGTAAGCCCCGGGAATGTCCAGCCCGTTGTGAAACCACGCGCCGTGATCGGGGAGCATCTCGCCTCGGATTTCGCCGAACGTGCCCGCGATGTCGCGCCTCGCCTCCGGCGGGTCGTATGGCCAGCGCGGCGCGACGACGTCACGGACGTCGGAGGCCTTGATCTTTGCCGCGCCGGGGTCGGACTGAAATCCGAAGCTTGCGCTTTCCGGGACCACGGCGCGGATCAAGCCGTTGTTGGCGTCGGCGAAGACGAGGGCGTCGTTCGACGCAAAAGCCAGTGATGACGGGCGGTTGAGCTTCGCCTTCGCTACCGCGCCGTCCACCAATCCGCCCGAATACCCTCCTCCGGCGACCGTCGTCACGACCTGGCCGTTCAAGTCGATCATTCTCACGCTCGATCCGCACGCGCAGGTGACGAAGATCATTCCGTCGCGTCGCGCCGCGATCCCCGTAGGCTCGCAAAACGCGGCCTCCGCAAGATTGCCGTCGCGGTCTTCGGCTTCGCCGGTCCCGGCGACCGTCGTCACCTCGCCGTCGGGCGTCACACGGCGGATGCGGTGGTTGCCGGTGTCAGCCACGAGCAAAGCCCCGTCGGAGCCGACCGCAATTCCGCAAGGGGTGTCGAACCGCGCCTCGGCGCCGCGCCCGTCGCGGAACCCCGGCTCGTCGCCGCCCGCGATTGTGAGAACGCGTCCGCCCTCGACCGCGCGGATGCGGTCGTTGTAGGTGTCGGCGACGAAGATCACGCCGTCCTTATTGACCGCGACGCCGATCGCGCCGTTGAAGCGCGCATGATCGGCGTCGCCGTCGGCGAAGCCGCTCTGGCCGGGCGCGCCGGCGACCAGATTGGACCGGGCCGTTCCAATGTCAATTCGGACGATTGTATGCCCGCCTGTATTGGCGACGATCAGCGATCCGTCGCCGAACCACCCGCCCCGCCCGAACGCCAGCCCTGAAGGCGTGTCGAGATTGGAAGCGATGGTCTTCAAACTTCCATCGGGGTTGATCCGCCAGACGTTGTCTCCGGTCCCGTCGCTGAAGAAGACCCGGTCTTCGGCGTCAACCGCGACGCCGAAGAGGTCGGGCAAGGTGGAGTTGGCGATCTTCAGCCCAGGCCCGCCGACGGTCATCACCGCCGCGAACGGCTTCGGCGGATGGGGCCTAAACAGCCAGAAAAGCGCCAGCAGAGCGATTGCGGCTAAAGCGGCTGACGAGACGACGACGGCTCGGACGCGCTGCAGGCGCGTCCGGCCGGATGATGATTTGAAATTCGGGGTTTGAGGTTGCAATCTTAATCCCTGCGGTTCCATTCGATTCACGCGCGCCAACAAGTCAGCGCCGCGAGCGGTAGCGAGCGTCGCTCCAACTATTGATCGCCCGATGGTCCTACGCTCGCTACCGCTCGCGGCACTGATCACGCGCGGCAGTTTATCGGACAGTCTATATGGGGACAACCTGATGTCGGGACACTTTTCGTAAACGCGCGTGTCGGCACAAGTTAACGACTTGTGTAATCCTGTTGGCGCTATGACAACAGAGATTCAACTTCTCCGCAGACGAAACTTAACCTGGAAGCTACTTTTCACTTCCTTGAAACTCCACAACTGACCGCATCTCGCCGCGACCATAACAATTCTGGATCTCTTAGGCGAACGTTTGCCGCCGAACGATCAATCGTCAACCTCGAGTTCCACGTCTTCTGATTAATTCACCACCCCCATATTTGTCGGGAGACGATTCGTGGTATGCAACCTATTCTCTTCTCCGTCGCTGTAAAAGAGCATCACGCGCGTGTCGGCACAAGTTAACGACTTATGTAATCCTGTTGGTGTCATGACAACAGAGATTCTACCGACACGCGTAGAAGAGTTTATCAAACGAATGACGCCGTGGGCGCATGGCCATCAGATCAAGGCCATCACCAAGTTCGTCCTTGCGATCATTGACAAACAGACGGGCAATCAAGCCGAACTGGCGCGCACGCAGGGCAATCAAGAAGCCGCCGTCAAACAACTCTCGCGGCTCATTCACAACCCACGTCTCAAGCCTAAAGACTTCGCCAAATGGCTTTGCTTGCAGGTCTTGGCCAATCAGGTCCCGCGCTCAGGCCGTGTGCGCTTAACGAATGGTATCTCGGTTTCGCCGAAGCTCGTGTCGGAGAAATTGACGCTTGGTCACGGTTATTCGCCTTGTTCGCCATCGCCTTGCTCGTATTGACAACGCTCGGGATGGCGTTGTTGATCCGAGGCGGCCCAGGGGCAAGACAACTTTTGCGGCGAGTCACCTCTCGCCGGAGAGGGCGCTGCGAATTGAGCTTGGTTTCCGCGATGATTGCTCTTGTACAAAAGGATCGCTCTTTGTTTGCGGCGCTTTCTCCGCAGACGAAACTCAATCTGGAAGTTACTTAATCAAATGTGTCCTGACATCAGCAAAGACCATTAGTCTGTCCGCCCACAAAATATGCCACGGACAGACTAAAGTCTGTCCCACTAAACGTTGATTACGCCGCCGCTTGGAACTAAACTCTGTCCCGTGCAAATCGTCAATAGAGCAAACCTCCCAATCGAAACGCTGACTGCGCTCGAACGCGAATTGCCGCGATTCGGCACGCTGCAGGAGTTCGTCCTCTGGGGGAGCGCCGGGCGTCCGCCGGTCTTGTTGACTGAAACAATCGCGCTCGACGAATACACTCACGACGTGATTGCGCCGTGGCGGAACGGGCTGACATTGGTTCTGGAGGCGACCTGACAGGGCGAAGTCACGGCGGTCGCCGTGTGGGATCACCGCCCGAGCGCCGATGAACTGCTCACTTGCCGAATCGCCGGCGGGTGGCGGCCCACGCCGAGCCCTTTGCGCGACGGCGAGCGCGTGCTGGGACACGCGGCCTGTCTGCTTCATTAACGCTGAAACGGTACAGGGAGCGGTAGCGACCTGGTCGTCTCGTGAGGCGCACATTTCGATGGCGCCAGGTCGCTACCGCTCCCTGTACCGTACCGGGTCGCATTTAAATCTGGCTTATATGCGTCATATGCCATATTTCATATGTGGCGTATGGCCTTTGATAATTAAGTTCGACCATAGCCCCGGAGGGGCCTCCAGATATTAGCCTGTGGAGAAACCACCGGGATCGAGCCGCAAACACATCTCCGGATCCCAGGAGGGGCGACAGACGTCGCTTCGGTCTGTCGCCCCTCCTGGGGTCCCGAAATTCCATTCCAAATTCTTCCGGTGGTCTCTCCACCGGCTAATATCCGCCGTCCCTTTGGAACCGCAAGAGTGATGGCTGAATTTAATTCTCAAAGACTATATGTCATATCGCACAGGAGATATGAAATATGGCAAGAGGGTGGGAAAGCAAATCCGTCGAGGACCAAATAGAAGAGGCACGACGCTCGCAGGGAGTTTCTGAAGGTCGTGTCCAATCACCCGAGGCGAAGGAGCGGGAGCGCAAGATTGAGAGTTTGAAGTTGGAGCGCAGCCGTTTAACAGAGCAATTAAACCGCGCGCGCTCGGAGGCTCATCAACGGATGATTCGACAATCACTCGAGGCGATCGAAGAAGAGATCGCCACTTTGATCGCAACCTGATAATAGAGCTTAAGCTTATGAATGAAACCAACAAGATTGGAGCGACGACCGAGAAAGCCGGCGCGGCGCCTGCGACGGCCCCGATCCCCGCGGCGCCTGCGCGTCGCGGCCTCGCGTTTTACGCGCGCGGCGGATGGATGTTCTTCAAAAAGATGTGGCCAGCGATTTACGACCTGTCGACGACCGAAACATACGTTAACGCCTCGGCCATCGCTTTCAACGTCATGTTGTCGTTCTTTTCGTTCGCGGTGTTGATGGGCAGTTTTTTGATCAACGTGCTGCACTGGCAGCGGGGGTATGAGACGAGCTTCTTTCTGATGAGGTCGCTGACGCCGGACGTGTCCAAGGAACTGTTCCAGAGCCTGGATGAAGTGACGCGCGGACCGGGCGGCAAGGCGACGATAATCTCGTTCGCGCTGATGATCTATTCGGCTTCCGGGATCTTTCAACCTCTCGAAGCGGCGCTCAACCGCGCGTGGGGATTCAAGGAGCGCGGCTTCATCAAACAGTACGCTACTTACCTGCTGCTGGCGGTCGCCTGCGTATTGATCATGCTGGGGCCGGTGGCGTTGGGGAGCTTCTACGATTTTTTGATCAGCAAAGCGGCCGGCCTGTTCAGCGTGACCGTTAGCGAAGTCGCGCGCAAATACGTTTTCTATGTCCTGGGCCCGCTCATCTTCCTGCCTTTCATCGCGCTGTTATTTTTCGTCATCTACTATTTCGTCCCGAACGGGAAAGTGGACGCAAGCCAGACGCTCTTCACATCGATAGCCACCGCGCTGTTGTGGATGATCGCCATGTTCGCCTTCTGGCTGGCGCTCCCTTTGCTCGATTTTAAAGGGAGCTATTATAAACTGGCCTCGCTGATGGCGCTGGTCACATGGGTTTTCATCTCATCGTTCATTCTGATCCTCGGAGCGAATCTCTCGTCGCACAAAGTGCTGCCCGAATCCTGGACCGGCAAACTGCCTTTCAGGAGAAGAGCGGCGCCGGCGGGAGAGGTAGCTCAGAGTAGTTCTTAAGCGGTCAATCGAAGATTTCGAGATGTTTTCCATTTTCCATTTTACGTTTCCCATTGGTCATTGCCGGGGCCGCCTGGGCGCGCAATGGCGAATGACAAACGTAATATTGAAAATGGAAGATGAAACCGGCCCTGCGGTTTCTCCCCTTCCGTCAGAGCGAAATTCAAACGAGCAAAATTTCGGGGGCGATGAGCGCCCGAGAGCGCCACGTAGTAACGAATTTATTCGTTACGTAACGAATAAATTCGTTACTACGTGGTTAAATTCAGAGGAGGTATGATGAAAAGCAATTTGTTTGCTCGTTGCTTTGTCGCAATTCTATTAGTTGCGGGATTTGTCTGGGCCTCGAGTTCGTCAAGCTCCGCGCAATCCGGGCGCAAGCCGACGCCGACGCAGGCGTCGCAAAAGGAAGACCAATCAACGGACGATTCCGGAAGGGAGAGGATTACCAACCGCCCCCTGGCCGACAACACGCCTGTCACCGTTGATGATACCGGGACGATCAAGATGGACACGGCGCTCGTCACCATTCCGGCAAGCGTCATTGACCGCGACGGCAAATTCGTCCCGTCCCTTAAAAAGCGCGATTTCCGGCTTTACGAGGACGGCGTGGAACAGGACATCGAGAGCCTGACGTCGGTCGAGGCGCCGTTCCACGTGGCGCTCGTGCTCGACACGTCCAACAGCACCACGTTCAAATTCAATGACATCCAGGACGCCGCCTTCGCCTTCATCAAGCAGTTGAGGCCCGACGACCAGGTGATGGTCGTGTCGTTCGACAGCAAGGTCCGCTTCCATTGCGATTTCACCAACGATTACGACACGCTGCGCCAGGCGATCCAAGAGACCCGCACCGGCGGCAGCACGAAACTTTATGAAGCGGTCGATAAGGTGGTCGACCGCCTGGAACAGATCCAGGGCCGCAAAGCCATCGTGCTTTTCACCGACGGCGTCGACACCGCGAGCCGCCGCGCCAACTACCAGAACACTATCGATAAGGTGGAAGAATCGGGCGCGCTGGTCTATCCGATCAAATACGACACCGAGAACGACCAGCAGGGCGGCCCCTCCACCAGCTCCAGTCCCTGGCCGTGGCCGACTCCGCATCCCCCGAACCGCCGCCGCTGGCCGTTCGATCATCTCGCGGCGCACATGTTCCCACAATGGCCGGGGCGCGCCCCTTCCGGCGGCGCCGGGACGAGCAGCGGCGAATACCGCAAGGCGGCGCGTTACCTGCAGGAACTGGCCGACCGCAGCGGCGGGCGGCTTTACGAAGCCGACACGCTCTACAACGTCTCGCAGGCTTTTTCGAACATAGCCGAAGAACTGCGCCACCAATACTCGCTCAGCTACTACCCGACCAACGTGAAGAAGGACGGCGCATACCGGCGAGTCAAAGTCCGTGTCGAAAAATCGGGGATGATCGTTCGCGCCCGCGACGGTTACCGCGCGACCACGAATGCGCCGACGACGGCGGATCGAAGATAGAGGATAGAAGATAGAAGATAGAGGATAGAAGATAGAAGATTGCGGATCGTATCATCACGAGTGAGGCTATCCGCTATCCGCTATCCTCGATCCTCGATCCTCGATCCTCGATCCTCGATCCTCGATCCTCGATCCTCGACCGTCGCGGCGCTTAACGTAGATCTAGGATGTGCTTGCTGACCAGGTCTGAATAGGACTTATATCCGCCGCTCGAATATTCCTTGACGAAACTCTCCATCGTTTGCAGGAGCTGAGTGCTGTAATACCCGTTGACCGATTGCGGGTGCTCGTATCCCCACGCGCCGTTGAAGTAGCTGCGGATGATGACGCTGCGCTCGTCGCGCGGCAGCAGGCTGACGTTCTCGGCGAAGCGTTTGAACTCGTCATCGCTGAATCCACGCATCAGGTAGAACTCCACGTTGGAAGTATAAAGCGCCGAGACTCGCTCGCCCCTTTCGTTCAGAAAGCGCGCGATGCTCTTAAGCGCCTGGTCGCCGGCCAGGTTGGCTACTATCGGGATGATCAGGTTGCGCTCCTGGAGCGACCGCAGGAAGCGGAAGTCGTCTTCGCTCGCCAGATAGTTGCAATGTTTGCCGGTCAGGTCTTTTTCGAACAGCAGGTCGCGATAACTGGGATAGTACCAGCGCGGCGGGCGTCCGCGGCTTGTGAATTTCAGATCGGGGCCGGCGTCGAAAAAGGCGGTGTGGATGCGGTTGATCGTTTCAAGCTCCGCAGGGTCTAGCTTCACTCCGAAACTCTGCGCCTTCGATTGGACGGCGGCTTTCGTCTTTTCAAACAGCTCGCGCTTCGAAGGCGTTTTGTCGAGATAGGCCACGATCTCCTGGAGGCCGCGCGAGTCCCACGATTTCGGATCGGACGGAAGCGGCCTGCCGAAGAGCAGACAAAGGTATTCGAGCCGGTTGCCCGAGAGCGCGAAGAGCGATTTGAAGAAAAGGTGCTGGAGCAGGTTGTCGCGCCTGATGTCCGTGATGAAGACTATGGCGGGCCTGATCTGCGCGATGTAAGAAAAGCTCTGATCCGGCCCGACGCCGATGTAAGCGCCGCCGGAGACCTTCATCTGGCGCATCTTCCCCATCACGTGCAGATAGGAAGCCTCATTCGAGATCAGGTTGTCCGAATCGAAATAGCCGTTCGGTTCGGAGAATTTCTCGATGATCTGCGCGAACTGCTCTTTGGCGAGCGCGCGTTCGAGCGATTGGGCGGGCGGGCGCTGCTGACCGGGATTGTTCGCCGCCGGCTGCTCCTTTTGCCGCAACGCTACCGGACGTCCTTGCTGCAACGATGCGGACTGCGTGAGAAAGACGAACAAGAGGGCTGGCAGAAAGAGATTCCTGATTCGTCGCATGATCGAGTCTCCTTCGAAAATCAACCACGAATCAGTACCGCGAGCGGGCGCCTCAATAAAAGCACGCTCGCTACCGCTCGAGGTACTGATTCGTGGTTGATTATCATTGCGCCTTACCGGCGCGTTGCGTTTTGGGTTAATATTTCTACGGGAAGAATTTAACCATAAACTCACCGAGAGTTGTACAGGAAAAGCCAATGACAGCGAAAAAGACGGTTAAGAAGACCACAGCCGTGATCAGGCTCAAGAAGAAAAACTCTAGCAAGAAACCGGGCGCCGGATCAAAAACTCTGGCGTTCGACATCGGCGGTTCCGGGTTGAAAGCCTCGCTGCTCGACGAGCGCGGAGAAATAATCACCGAGCGCGCGCGCGTCGACACGCCGAAGCCCTGCCCTCCCTCTCTGCTCCTGGAGAAACTGAAGGAATTGACGGCGCAGCTCCCGCCATTCGACCGAGTGTCGGCCGGCTTTCCCGGCCCGGTGCGCAAAGGCAGAACGCTGTCGAGCGCAAACCTCGGGTCCGAAGAATGGAACGGCTTCGATCTGCAGGGAGCGATAGCCAAACAGACCGGCAAACCCACGGTCGTCATCAACGACGCCGACATGCAGGGCCTCGGCGCGATCAAAGGCAAAGGGGTCGAGATGGTGATCACGCTCGGCACGGGGCTCGGGTCGTCGCTCTTTGAAGACGGCCGGCTCGGGCCACACATAGAGCTGGCGCACATCCCCTTCCGTAAAGGGCAGACCTACGAAGAGCAACTGGGAAATCGCGCGCTCAAAAAGGTCGGCAAGACCGAATGGAACAAGCGATTGGCCAGGGCCATAGAGGTCTTCCGCGCGCTGACCCATTTCGACAGGCTCTACATCGGCGGCGGCAACGCCCAAAACGTCTCAATCGATCTCGGCCCCGACGTCGAAGTCGTCTCCAACATTCTCGGGATGCGCGGCGGCATCTGGCTTTGGAAGGACACGGATTTGAGCGACGGCGTGCAGAAGTGAAGAGCGAGGGAGCGGGAGAGCGAGCGAGCGAGTGAGAGAGCGGGAGAGCGGGAGAATGAGACGAGGAGAATTTCCACTCACTCTCCCGCTCTCCCGCTCTCCCGCTCCCCCGCTCCCCCGCTCTCCCGCTCTCCCGCTCTCCCGCTCTCCCGCTCCCCCGCTCTCTATATGCCTCTTTACTTAGTATCAACTCCGATCGGCAATCTCGAGGACATCACCTTGCGGGCGCTGCGTGTGCTGAAAGAGGTCGATCTGATCGCCTGTGAAGACACGCGGCGCACGCGGCGGTTGCTCTATCACTTCGGAATCAGCAAGCCGACAATCAGTTATCACGAACACAACGAGCCGAGGCGCGCCGCTGAGTTGGCCGAGAGATTGTCGCGCGGAGAATCGATTGCGCTGGTCACCGACGCCGGCACGCCGGGGATTTCCGATCCGGCTTATCGAATCGTCGTGGCCGCCGTCGAGCGCGGAGTCACGGTCACGCCCGTGCCCGGCGCGACGGCGATCATCGCCGGGCTGGTCGCGTCGGGCTTGCCGACCGATTCGTTCCTGTTCGCCGGATTTTTGCCGAGCAGGAAACAGGCGCGGCGCGCGCGGCTCGATGAATTGAAGTCGGAGCGCGCGACGCTGGTCTTTTATGAAGCGCCGCGCCGGATTCGGGAATCGCTCCTCGACGTTCGGGAAATCCTGGGCGACCGCCGGGCCGCGGTCGCGCGCGAATTGACCAAATTGCACGAGGAGTTCATTCGCGGCGCGGTCTCGGAGATCATCGCGCATTTCGAGGCCACCGAGCCGCGCGGCGAGATGACCCTTGTCATCGCCGGAAGCCGCGAAGATAATCTGAGGGCGGTTGAGTCAATTTCGATCAGCGAAGAGGTCGAACGCCTGGCGCGCGAGCGGGGCTTGAACCGCAGCGACGCGATTAAGCAGGCGGCCCGTTCCAGGGGATTGTCGAAAAGAGAGGCCTACCAGTTATTGTTGGACGAGAAGGAGTCGAATGATGAGAGCATTGGCTGAGAGTTTGATCGAACGGGCGCTTCCGGCGCTCGCTTTCATGATTGTCCTGTCAGGCGCCGTTCACGCCCAGCTTTTGAAAAAGAACGATTACGGCGTCGGCGTCACAGTCGCCGTTTACCAGTTCGACGACACGCGGTCGAAGCAGTTCGCCGAGGTTAACAAGCTCAACCAGACGGCTTCGACCCCCGAAGAAGAGATGGACTTGATCAAGCGCAATTTCGGCGCCGAAGAAGTCAAGTTCCGTTACGTCCGCTCCATCGGCCTGCGCGAAGGCGAGAGCTTCACCGATTCGCAGCCGATGAACGATCGCCAGTTCAGTTTCACAATCGTCCCGCGCGTCGTCACGAAGAGCGACGTGAGCATCGATTTCACCGCGAATTACGCCGACAAGGTCCTGCTCGAGGCGAAAGGCGTTACCGTCGGGAATTACGAGACCGTCATGCTGCGCGGCGCCCGGGGCGGATTCGGGGTGCGCGAATTCCAGGGGCCTGAGGGCGTTGAAAGAGCGCCGGAGACGCGCGCGCTGCTCGTCACCATCACTCCGACCGTGACCACCACGCGCAGCCTGCAAAATAAGCCTTCCGACATTTCGCGACCGACCGACCAGTTCGGGTCGAAGGTCGAGCTTGCCGAGGGCGACATCTTCGTGATGCCGTCGGTGACCAACCGCGTCCCGATCAAATTCCCTCCCGGCGCCTCGGTCAAAGGCTCGATCACGCTCCAAGGCGTCGTCACTCCAGAAGGTCGCGTCATCAACGTCCGCGTGCTCGACAGCCCCGACACCGCGCTCAACCCGAAAGCCATCGAAGCATTCAGGCAATACCGCTTCAATCCGCCGAAGCTGAACGGGCGCGCAACCTACGCGACGTTCCGCGAGACGATCATTCTGAGCAAGCAAGAGCCGTTGTAATTTCCAACCGCCAAGACGCCAGGATCGAGGATCGAGGATCGAGGATAGAAGATAGAGGATCGCGATGAGTGATGGCATTCTATCTTCGATCCTCGATCCTCGATCCTCGATCCTCGATCCTCGATCCTCGATCCTCGATCCTCGATCCTCGATCCTCGATCCTCGATCCTCGATCCTCGATCCTCGATCCTCGATCCTCGATCCTCGATCCTTCGCTGGCGAGGAAGCCGCCGGACTGGTGTGCCCAGAGCGACGCATAAATGCCGCCCTGGGCCAGGAGCGCGCCATGTGACCCCTTCTCGACGATTCTGCCGCGATCGAGCACGACCAGTTGGTCCATCCGCTTCACCGTCGAAAGGCGGTGCGCGATAACAATCGCCGTGCGAGTGGACATCAAGTTCCAAAGAGCGTCCTGAATGAGGGCTTCGCTTTCGGAGTCGAGCGAGCTGGTCGCTTCATCGAGGATCAGCACCGGCGCGTCCTTGAGGATCGCGCGGGCGATCGCGACTCGTTGGCGTTGTCCTCCGGAAAGCTTCACGCCTCGCTCGCCGACCAGCGTCTCGTAACCTAGGGGAAGCGCCTCAATGAATTCCGCCGCGTGCGCCAGTTTGGCGGCCCGGCGGACATCGTCATCAGCGGCGTCAGGGCGGCCGATCCGAATGTTATCGGCAATCGACCGATGGAACATCGAAGGGTCCTGCGGCACATACGCGATCGCGCGCCGCAACGCCGCCTGCGGAATCTCGTCAATGCGCTGTCCCCCCATGAGAATCCCGCCGCTTTCTATGTCGGAGAAACGCAACAGCAGCCGGGTGATCGACGTCTTGCCCCCGCCCGAATAGCCGACCAGGCCTACTTTCGCGCCATGCGGGACCTCCAGTGAGAACTCTTCGAACAGCAACGGTTGAGACGGCCCGTATCGAAAACAAACCTTCCTCATCTCGATTCCGTAATGCGCCGGGGCGAACGGCTTCGTTTCAGCCGCGTCGACCACGGCGGGCGGATCGAGCAGTAACTCGGTGAATTGAGCTGCTTCGGTCAACGCGCCCTCGAGATTGCGGTAAATCCGATTGAATTCCCACATCACGCGCGTAATGCCGGCGTAGTAACTAAACGTGATGAACACGGTCTGCAGGCCGGCCCCTTTAGATCCGCCTATTGCCAGCGCGATGATCATCCCGAGCGCGTTGGTAAGCACGTACATCGGCGCCGTGATCGTATCGACGCGGAGATTCTGGTAGTCCCAGGAACGCAGAGCCTTGGAGCCGTAGTCCTTCACGTTTCGCGCGTGAATCCGCGCCTCTTCGTGCTCTCTCGCAAACGCGCGCACCGCTTCCGCGTTGGAGATCGAATCCGCCACGTGTCCGGCAAGCCTGGTCGAAGCAGCCTCGCGAACGTCGACCAACTTACGACGGCGGCGAATTCGCGGCCAAACGAAGACGAACGTAGCGACGAGCATCGCCACGAGCGTAAGAATCAGCCAGGGCGAGTACTTCCACAGCACGAACGCGACGAATCCTAATGGCAGAACATTCGCCAGCACCTGGAAAGCCATGACGTCGAACACGTCTTCAAAACGGCGCGCGTATCCCAACGCGCGCTTGGTCAGCGAACCGACGTAGTTGTCGTGGAAGAACGACAGGTCTTTCGCAAGCAGTTCATCCATTGCTTCAACGTACAGTTCCTCCAGTCCTCGTATTTCAGCGCGGGCGAGAAGAAAGCCGGCGACTCGCCAAATCGCTTCACCCGCAAGCCAGATTCCGGTGAAAGCCAACACGTACGGCATTAGCCCGCGCAGGCTCGGCCTTGCGTTGCTTGCGAATTCGCCGAGCACCCTGGCGATGATCAGCGGCGGCGCGTAAAAAATGAGAACCTGGCCAACGCCGGGCAATACCATCGCCGGGATAGCTGTTGCAGGATGCCGGCGGATTTGCGAGCAGTAGCGCCGCACGACCAGCCACAGCGCGGCAGTGAGTCGTTGAGGGTCGCGATTATCTGTTTCGGTAGTCATGGCCGCAAAAATGTCCGAGGTAAATTGAAAATCTTTCGAGAAAAAAGAGATAAGCTATCACAACCCTCGACGGATGCCTAGTTGTTGACCTATTAACCGCAGAGGGCGCGGAGGGACGCAGAGGGATTCAGATCATCAATTCTTCCCTCTGCGTCCCTCCGCGCCCTCTGCGGTTACCCATCACAGACGCAGAGAGTTATAGGCCATTGGCAATGCGCTTGATCCCGTTCTTCAGATGTTCAACGTTGAAGTTGATGAGCAGACCGAGCTTTCGACCGCTGAGTTTGAGATAAGAGAGCAATTGGGCTTCGTTCAACGAAACACCTCACTGGGATTTGCCGCTGAAGAGACTGCTGTTGAACTGGCGCGTTTTATGATTGCGCGGGAACAGATACAGGAATTTCGCCTGGAATTCAAGGCAAAAGTCAGGTCGTCTTGCGCGCTTGAATAAGCGCATGATTGAATATCGCGGCCGAGAAAGGACGCTGATTTGCCACGACAATTGCTGGAATCGGAGATAATCTTCAAAGGCGCGGTGTTCGACGTCGAACGCGACAGGTTGCGCGAGGAGAACGGGATCGAGATCATCCGCGAAGTCGTTCGCCATCCCGGCGGCGCCGGCGCGTTGCCGTTGTTCGACGACGGTCGCGTCGCTCTGGTAAAACAATACCGCCATCCGGCGCGTCGTGAATTGCTGGAAATCCCGGCGGGCAGAATCGAAGACGGTGAGACTCCCGAAATGTGCGCCGCGCGAGAGATGGAACAGGAGACCGGTTTCCGCGCGGGGCGGATTGAAAAGCTGGCGGAGTTCTATACGACGCCGGGATTCTGTGAAGAGAAGCTTCACGTCTATCTGGCGACCGATCTGGCTCCGTCTTCACAGGCCCTCGACCACGACGAATTGGTCGAGGTTGTTTACCTGCCTTTCGCCGAAGCGGCGCGGATGGTTGAGCGCGGCGGGATCGAAGACTCGAAGACGATCATCGCCTTGTTGTTGGCTGTGAAGAGGGTTCAATTGGTTTAAACGCTATGTCCTCTACTGTTTATTTTTGTCCCACCTGCGGGCGGGCGCTGACGCCCGGGCCGGGCGAGTACTGTTCGCAATGCTCGCCTACGTTTCATCCTGAGCCGACGACGACGCCGCAATCCGGGGCGAAGTGGTCGGACTTGCTGTGGGCGTTTGTAGTTTGGGGCGTCAGCGGCCCATTTGCGGTGATCCTGGATTATCTTTTTCGTTTCATCCTCTGGTTGACAAACCGCAGTCTGCCGGAGGTTCAGATCACGCAGTCGGCCGTGATATTTTTTCTCGCGATTACGCTGGTGATGCAGTTGGCCGGGCTTGCGGCGGCGTGGATGTTCGTCACCAGGTTCGGGCGACGGCCTTTCTGGCGGTCACTGGGCTGGGGATGGATTCCGCAGTTCAGGCTCGTTCACGCCATCGGGTTGGCGTTTTTGATGATTGGCGTCGCGATCTTGGCGGAGCATATTTTGCCTCACAAAGAGACCGACCTGGAAAAATATTTGAGGATGGGAATGTCGGTACGCATTATGTTCGCGGCGCTCGCGGTGGTGACCGCGCCGCTGATCGAAGAGATCATCTATCGCGGCGTCGTCTATTCTACCGTCGAGGGCCTGATGGGAAAGGGCGCGGGGGTGACTTTTGTGACTCTGCTCTTTGCGCTGGTCCATGCGCCGCAATACTGGGGTAGCGTCGCCGCCCTGGTGTCCATACTCTCACTGAGTTTCGTGTTGACGCTGTTGCGCGCCTGGACGGGAAAATTGCTGCCCTGCGTCGCGACTCACCTGGTGTTCAATGGGATTCAGGCCGTGGGTTTGCTAGTGGCGCCGCAAGAAATGTTAAACACTCAACCGAACCAGGCCGCGCTCACGCTGGTCTGGCAAATCTTGGGACTGGGGGGAATAAGCCCGTGACCGATTTTTTCTCGATGATGGAAAGATTGCAGGGGATGCTTGACAGCGATGATGTCGAGGTAATCACCAACGACGGCCGAAGCGTCCGAGGGCGAATTGACAACCTACGAAGCACTCAGCCTTTCAGCAGACCCGCCGTCAAAATCACAGGCCCTGACGGCAAGATCACCAAAATTCTGTTCGCTGACATTAAAGAAGTAATTGATCATGGAAAGAGATAGCGCCGGGCGCGCATCGGGCGTCTGCTGACGACGCCACCGGCCCGGCGCCGGAAACCCTTAGCTCTCGCCGTGGGGGCGTTTGAAAGTGTATTTGACGTAGCGGCTGCTGGAGAGCAATTCCTCGCCTTTGTTGGTGCGGTGAACAGCATAGCCATCAACGTAAACGCCCACCAATTCCCATCCGTCCTGTCCCAGTGAATTCAACCCCGCGTCGACATTGGCCTCGATAAAATCTTCGCCTGTTACGCGGGAGCCGATCTTGCGAATCTCGCCCCAATCCACTGTCTTGTATTCCCATTTCATCTTTATCACCTTATCCTTCCTTTCTGACTTAGCTACGGTAAAGACTATGGGGGGGATGGTTGCAGGAGCTATTTTACTACAACAATTGCGCCTTTCCTCAAATGATACGAGGCGCCGGCGCGATTAAATTAATCCCAGTCTTGGGTTGAATATGGGTCGTCAGAACTTCATTGAAGAGTAGAATTACGTTGCAACACAACTACAACTTCAATGAAGGACGACCCAATGCCAAGCATAAATGACCATCTGACAGAAATCTACGTGTTT
>WNFU01000177.1_pt1 | contig 85452 bp, 74 predicted proteins | sample 5400121 | NCBI WGS metagenome assembly WNFU01 (sample SAMN13153360, study PRJNA577476) | soil metagenome | isolation source: 100 cm soil or saprolite under grassland replicate 1 | place: USA:California | collected 2016-06-15
GGCCTCGTGGCGCTCGGCTACAACCCGTACGTGCTGCGGTTCGCGATGATGGGCTGGAATGCGTCGTCGAACCAGAAGATCTACACGTCGTCGTCGACCCAGACGATCTACGGGCTCGGCGGTCCGATCGAGAAGTAGCGGAGCGTGACCCCGGCCGCGGCGGTCCTCGTGATCGCCGCGGCCGTTCTGCGCCCGGAGAGGCGGGGTCGATCAGGGGACCGCCGCGGCCCCCTCGAAGCGCGGGTCGCTCGCCGCCTCGCGAAGCCCGGTCTCCCAGTCGATCCGGACGGCCTGCGCGTTCCCTAGCGGCCTCGGCGGCGCCTGGAGGACGTGGCCGCGCGCCTCGAGCGCGCGCGCCGTCGCCGCCTCGAGGCCGTTCGGCTCGACCTGCACGGCGTCCGGCAGGTGCTGGTGGTGCAGGCGGGGCGCGCCGAGCGCCTCGTCGAGCCGCATGCCGTCGTCCACCCAGTGCACGATCACCTGCGCGACGGTCGTCGGGATGGTCGATCCGCCCGGCGATCCCACCACGAGGTCGAGCCGGTCCTTCGCGTCGAAGAGGAAGGTCGGTGCCATCGACGAGAGCGGGGATTTCCCGGGCTGCGGCGCGTTCAGCCCGGTCCCGACGAGCCCGTACGCGTTCGGGACGCCCGGCGCCGCCTCGAAGTCGTCCATCTCGTCGTTGAGGAGGATGCCCGTCCCGGGCACGACGACGCAGGAGCCGAACCGGTAGTTCACGGTCGTCGTGAGCGAGACCGCGTTCCCCTCACTGTCGACGACCGAGACGTGCGTCGTGTGGGGCGCCTCGCGCGCGGCGGGCACGTCGGCGGCGGCGGTTGCGCGCTCGCCGACCTCGGCGCGCAGCGCGGCCGCGGCGTCGCGCGAGAGCAGCTCCTCGACCGCCCTCGAGACGCCCGGCGCGAACGCAGGGTCGGCGAAGATCGCGGCGCGCCGGGCGTAGAGCCGCTTCTCGAGCTCGATCATCGCGTGGAGGAACCGCTCGGGCCGGTAGCCGCCGGCGCGCGGGTCCTCGCCCTCGAGCGCCTGCAGGAGCGCGATCACGAGGGCGCCGCCCGAGGACGGCGGCGGGAACGAGACGATCCGCCTGCCGCGGTAGGTCCCCTCGAGCGGCGTTCGCTCCCGGACGGCGTAGCGCGCGAGGTCCTCCTTCGCGAGGACGCCGCCGCGCGCGCGGACCGCCTCGACGATCTTGTCGGAGAGGGGGCCCGCGTAGAACGCGTCGGCTCCACCGCGCCCGATTGAGCGGAGCGTCCTCGCGAGATCGGGGCGGACGAGCCGCGCTCCCGGCAAAAGGGGCGCGGGGTTCCCGTCCGACCCCTTCCCGAGGAACTCCCGGGCGGCGGCGCGGTCCCCCGCGAGGCACTCGAGCCGGCGCGCCGCGGCATCGGCGTAGTCGCGCCCGACGCGGAACCCGCGCTCGGCGAGGACCGCCGCCGGGCCGACCAGCTCCTGGAGCGGCTTCGTCCCGAAGCGGCGCGCGAGCTCGGCGTAGCCGCGGACCGCGCCCGGCACCGCCACCGCGAGGCCGCCGTCGAGCGAGCGCTTCGGCTGCGGCGTCCCGCCCTTCAGGAACATGTCCGGGCGCGCCCGCAAGGGCGCCACCTCGCGGAAGTCGAGCGCGTGGACCTTCTTCTCCTTCGCGTCGTACACGAGCGCGAACCCGCCGCCGCCGATCCCGGAGCTCTGGTTCTCGACGACGGAGAGCGCGAACGCGGCGGCGACCGCCGCGTCGGCGGCATTCCCTCCGGCGCGGAGGACCGCCGCGCCGGCCTCGCTCGCGAGCGGGTGCGCGGTCGCGATCGCGCCGCGCGGCGAGGCGGCGGTGACGGAGAGGGCGGCGGCGAGCAGGGCGGCGAGGTGGGTCATCGATCCTCCCGGGCTTCGGAGCGGCGAGGGTAGCGGATCGAATGGCCGCGGGGGAGCACCGGCGGCGCGACGTGCTGCCCTGCGGCGTCCGCGTGCGCACCTCTTCTTCGGATTGCGCGCGATAGACAGGCTCAGGGAGGCAGGCATCCGGCGGCTCGGCACGCCGCGGTCAGGGTTCCGGTACCGGCGCCCGGACGGCCGGCGTCCGAGCCGTGCCGACCTCGAGCGGATCCGCTGGCTCCGCATCCCGCCGGCCTGGACCGAGGTCCACGTGACGCCGCTCCCGGGCGCGAAGCTGCAGGCGATCGGCCGCGACCGCGCGGGGCGCGTTCAGTACCGCTACCACCCGGAGTTCCAGCGGCGCCGCGCGGCCGCGAAGTACCGGCGCCTGCTCCGGTTCGCGCAGGCGCTTCCGCGCATCCGCGAGAAGATCGCGCGCGACATATGCCGGCGCGATCTCTCGCGCGAACGGGTGGTCGCGGCGATGGTGCGCGTCCTCGAGGGCTGCCACATGCGCCCGGGGAGCGCCGCCTACGCACGCGAGAACGGGTCCTTCGGGCTGACGACGCTCCGCCCTCGCCACGTGCGGCTCGCGGGCGACCTCGTCGTCTTCGACTACCGCGGAAAGTCCGGGCAGCGGCAGGTCCGTGAGCTGCGCGATCGCCGCGTGGCGCGGCTCGTTCGCGAGCTCCTGCGCGTCCCCGGGCGCGACGTGTTCAAGTTCATGGAGGAGGACGAGGTCGTCGACGTGCGGCGCCGGCACCTGAACGCCTACCTGCGCGACGCCTCCGGCACCCCGTTCACCGCGAAGGACTTCCGCACCTGGGCCGGGACGCTCCTCTGCGCGAGCGAGCTCGCGCGCGCCGCGGCTGCCGCGGCGCCGGACGGGACGACGGCTCGCCGGCGCGCCATGAACGATGCCGTGAAGGCCGTCGCCGCGAGGCTCGGCAACACGCCGGCGGTCGCGCGCGCCTCGTACATCAGCCCCGCTGTATTCGATGGGTTCCTCCGCGGGCGCACCATCGCGTGCGGCCTCGCCGACGGCGAGGTGCTCGGGAAGACGCCGGGAGGGCTCCACGAGGCGGAGCGCGCCCTGCTCGCGTTCCTGCGCGCATCGGCGCGGCGCGCGCCTCCGCTGCGGCTCGTGCGCGGCGGGCTGCGCGAGCGGCTCCGCACCGTCGGCCCGGCCGGCTCGACGGCGCAGCCGTTCCGGCGAGCGGCGCGGCGCGTGGAGCGCGACTGAGCGGCGCGCCGACTGCGGGACGTGATCAGCGGAGACACGGCTCGCAGTTCCACGTCAGCGCGGCGAGATCGTGTCCTCATCGATGCCCCCCGCGTCTCACGAGGGCATTCTCCGCCGCTCTTTCGGGGCTCCCATCCCCTCGCCGGGCGCTCGGCTCATGGCCGCGCCCGCCTGCGCGCACCAGCCTTCGTGCAGGGGCCCTGCTCGCGCGGGCCCGCGGGGGGGGACTCGATGCGCGTGCTCGGGCTCGTGCTGCTGGCTTGCGTCGCCGGCGGCTGCACGTCGGTGAAGATGGTCCAGCGCGACGGCTGCTGGGTGAGGCGGACCGAGAAGAGCTTCGGTCGGGTGGTCGAGGACGTCGGCCCGTGCGTGCGCCCACAGCCGAAGTGGGTGGAGGACCGGCTCACCCGGCTCGTGCAGGAGTGCGTCGCGCAGGCCGACTACCGCTGGCAGGTCCGCGCGATGGAGGCCTGGTCGAAGCGGTCCCCCTACCCCGCGCAGCCGCCGCAGCAGGAGATCCTCCACACGTGCATGGAGGACGCACGCGTCGGCCTCGTGACCGAGAGCGAGACGCTCAAGTCGCGGCTCGCCGAGGTCGCCGGCGATCGCGAGGTCCTGCGACAGCAGACGGCACAGGATCACGCGCAGCTGCGCGCGAGCCACGACCGGATCGCGCAGCTCCTCGGCGACGCCGCGCAGAAGCCGGCGGGCACCGCGACCGCGACGGCGACCTCGACGAGCGACGGGAAGGCGTCGAACGAGAGCGGGGCGACGCTCGCGAGCGAGAGCGGGTCCACCGCAGCGCCCCAGGCGAGCCCCGCCGTCCCGGTCGCCGCGCGCGGCGCGAGCCCGCCGGTCGCGTCCTCCGCGCCCGACGAGAAGCCCGCCGCCGGCGCGCCCGCCGCGCCGGCGCCGCCGAAGCCCACCCCGGCACGCGCGAAGGAGGTTCGCGCGCGGCGAGCCGCGGCGATCGTGAAGGCGGCGCGGCGGGACGGCTGCGATCCGCCGACGCCGGCGCGCTGCGATCCGGCGCCCCCGGAAGCCGCGCCGCCGCCGGCGGCGCGATAGCACGAGGACGCCGCGCGCGGCGGCCGGCCGCGTCAGCGATGGAGCTTGCCGAGGACCACGTCGCCCGGGGCGCGCGGGCGCTCGGGGCGCGCGCGCGGGTCGATCCCGAGCTTCTCCATGACGGCCTGGACCGCGGCGAGGTCGAACGGCTTCTGCAGCACGGGCTGCGGCTGCCGGTCGAGGAACTCGCGCGCCGCCTCGGTCGCGGCGCCGCCCGTCATGAACACGACGCGGCCCTGCACCTCGGGAGCGCGGAGGAGCAGCTCCTCCCAGAACCGCGCTCCGCCCCCCATCGGCATCATCACGTCGCAGAGCACGAGGTCCCACGGCTCGCGCGTGAGCGCCGAGAGGCCCTTCCACAGCCCTGGCGCGACGCTCACGTCGTGCTCGGTCGCGATGAACCGCGCGATCGCGCGGAGGACGTGCGGGTCGTCGTCCACCACCAGGATCCGGGCGCGCCGGGGCGCGGGGCGCACCACCGCGGCCGGGAGATCGGCCGCGGAGGCGGCCTGCTCGCCGCGCGCGAGCTCGAGGATGGCGCGCGTGCCCTTGCCGGCCGCGCTCTCGAAGACGAGCGTGCCGCCCATCTGCTCGACGAGCCCTCGCGAGACGGCGAGCCCGAGGCCCGAGCCGGTCCCCGGCGCCCTCGTCCCGTAGAACGGCTCGAAGACGTGGAGGAGCGTCTGCTCGCTCATTCCCTCCCCGTCGTCTTCGACGAGGATCCGGACGCGATCGCTTGCGGTCTCCGCGCCGACCCGCACGGTCCCGCTCCGACCGTCGGGGAACGCCTGCACCGCATTTACCACGAGGTTCGAGAGGACCTGCACGATCGCCGCCTCGCGGCCGACGGCCGTGAGGCCCGCCGGCAGCGAGGCCTCGAGCGCGACCCGCTTCACGCCGCGCGCCCGTCCGGACTTGAGCGCCGCGTCGGCGGCGGGTCCGAGCCGCACGTCCACGAGCGGGTCCTTCTTGGCGTGGGCCGTCCGCCCGGCGACGAGGAGCTCCCGCGTGAGCGCGGTGACGCGGCCGAGGGCCGCCTGCGCGTCCTGGACGCTTGCCCAGACCTGGTCGCGTGGGTCGTCGCGCAGCGCGCCGGCGAGGTGCTCGAGGCTCGCCGAGATCACGGCGGCAGGGTTGTTCACCTCGTGCGCGAACCCTGCGGAGAACTGCCCGAGCGCGGCGAGCCGCTCCGCGCGCGCGAGCGCCGCCTGGCTCTGCTCGAGCGCCCGCGTCCGCTCCACGACAGCGGTCTCGAGGCCCGCGCGGAGCCGGTGCAGGTCGGTGGCGGTGCCGACGACACGGCTCAGCGTGATCACGGCGATCACGGCGGCGGGGCCGTAGAAGGCGAAATCGAGCAGGTACGGCGTCGGCACGGACACGCCGACGACGACGACGGCGTCGTGGGCCCCCATCGCGAGGAGCGCCGCGACGACGGCGAGGTGCGTGCGCGGGAACGGGAGGCCTCGGCGGCCGGCCGCCCCGACGAGGAAGACGCCGCCGGCGCCGTACGCGGCGATGACGGCGAGCACCACCGCACCGGGAACGGCGAGCGCCGGATCGTGGTAGACGACGCCGAGCCAGCGGACCGGGCGCAGCGTCACGGCGTCGCCGAAGACGAGCCCCGGCACGACGGCGGCCGCGCCGGCGACGAGAAGCGGCGCGAGGAGCAGGCGGATGCGCGAGGGCGCGAGCGGCCGCGCCCATTGCAACGCGTAGCGGAACCAGGCGGCGACGTGCAGCGCAACGGCGAGGACCTCGAGGCGCCCGGTCCAGGCATAGACGGGCAGCGGGACGTCGAGCGTGGCGGTGAAGTTGCAGGCGGCGACGAGCGCGCCGGTGAAGCCGACTGCGGCGAGCGGCTTCACGTCGTCCCAGTCCGGCGCCCGGCCGAGCACGAGCGCGCCAGCCCCCGAGAAGAGGCTCACGACGGCGCTGAGCAGCGCCGAGACCGATGCGGGAGTGAAGAGGTCCGACGTCATGGCGGGTCGGCGCAGGGTGGAATCGTACCCGTAGCACGTCCTCACACCCACGGACCGAGGATGCGCGTGCCGAGATCACGGGACGCGCCGCGGCGGCGCAGCCTCGGATACCCGCCCGGGTCAGAGCGGGAAGGCGACGCCGATCCGCGCGAGCCCGGAGCCGAGCTCGAGCCGGAACGTGACCGACTGGAGCCGGTACATGAGGCCCGCGGCGCCCTGCAGGAAGAGGCCGCCGAAGTCCGTGCGACCGTAGCCGTAGCGCGCGTCGAACCCGCGGTACCAGCCGTACCACCAGCCGATGTCGAGCTTCGGGTACAGCGCGAAGCGCGGCGTCAGCCAGAAGTTCCAGGTCGCGCCGCCCACGAGGAGGAAGCCGTTCCACGAATAGTCCACGTAGTACGGCGCGAAGCCGATGCGCTCGCTGTAGTGGACGAAGTCGGCGCCGAGCTCGAGCGTGAGCTCGTCGCGAACGCTCGGGGCGTGGAGCAGGCCCTCCGGTACGAGCGGCAGGGTGAGCCGGCCGCCCACGCCCACTCCGTCGGGGCCGGGATCGACCACGCCCCACACCGAGAGCGAGCGCGAGCCGGGCCCCGGCGCGCCGCCGCCCGACGAGGCCGGCTTCGCGGCGACGGGCGATGCGGCGAGGAGCAGCGACAGGACCAGAGCTGCGGGCGTGTAGGTGCGGATCCTGGGGTTCACGGGACCGCCTCATATCATCGAATCCCGCTCGCTTCCATGGGAAAGCGGCCCGCCAGCAGCCCCATCGGGTGCAGCCAGTCTTCGCCTCCCGACGGCGAGGGTCATCGGATGCGCGCTAGTCGAGCTTGCGCCGGTCCACCACGCGGCGCGCCTTGCCGTCGGATCGCTCGAGCGTCTTCTTGCCGACGAGCTTCACCGCGACGGTGACGCCGAGCTCGGTCGCGAGCCGCCGGACGATGGTCTCCTCGAGCTTTCGCTGCCGCTTCATGTCGTCGAAGAAGATCGACTCGGAGACCTCGACGAGCACCGTGACGCGATCCGCGCCGGCGTCGCGGTCCACCTGCACCTGATAGTGCGGCTCGATCCCCTCGACCTCGAAGAGCACGGCCTCGATCTCGGAGGGGAAGACCTTCGCCCCCTTCACGATGAGCATGTCGTCGGTCCGCCCCTTCACGCGCGCCATCCGCCGGAAGGTGCGGCCGCACGGGCACGGGTCGGGGAGGAGGGCCGTGAGGTCCCGCGTCCGGTACCGCACGAGCGGGATCGCCTCCTTCGTGAGCGTGGTGATCACGAGCTCGCCGACCCGCCCTGGCGGCAGCGGCGCGAGCGTCTCCGGGTCGATCACCTCGAAGATGAAGTGATCCTCGGCGAGGTGGAGCCCGCTCTGCTCGAGGCACTCGCCCGCGACCCCAGGCCCCATCACCTCCGAGAGCCCGTAGTTGTCGGTCGCGACGATCTCGAGCTTCTCCTCGATCTCGTTGCGCATCGACTCGGACCAGGGCTCCGAGCCGAAGAGGCCGTGACGCAGCGAGAGCGCTGCGGGGTTCACCCCCATCTCGATCATCGCGTCGGCGACGTTCAGCGCGTGGCTCGGCGTCGAGACGAGCGCCGTCGTCCGGTAGTCGCGCATGATCCCGACCTGCCGCCGCGCGTCCGCGGACGAGACCGGGACGACCGAGGCGCCCAGCCGCTCGCAGTGGGACGGCGAAGAGGCCGTAGGGGTGATTCTCGCGGAGGTCGGCCTTCGTCGTGAAGGGGAGCTTGCGCAGGTCATCGAGCGAGCGGAACTCGTCCGGGTCGAAGCGGATCTCCTCGAACCTCTTCCGGTAGAACGGGACGTGGCGGACGACGCGCGTGAGCGTCGCCTCGAGCCGCTCGAGCTGCAGCTGCTCGAGCTCCGCCCGGTCCATGCACTCGCACTGAGGCTCCCAGATCCTCGTGTCGGTCCCGTTCATGGCGCCACCCTGTTCTCCGCGTCGAGGTCGCTCCCGAGATACGCTCGCTGCACGTCGCGGTTCGCGAGCAGCTCCTCCGCGGTGCCCTGCAGGACGATGCGCCCGGTCTCGAGCACGTAGCCGCGGGTCGCGATGCGCAGCGCGCTGCGCGCGTTCTGCTCGACGAGGAGGACGGTCGTCCCCTCCTCGCTGATGCGCTTCACGATCGCGAAGATGTCCTTCATCACGAGCGGCGCGAGCCCCATCGACGGCTCGTCGAGCATCACGAGCTTCGGGCGCGCCATGAGCGCTCGGCCGATCGCGAGCATCTGCTGCTCGCCGCCCGAGAGCGTTCCGGCGAGCTGCCGATCGCGCTTCGCGAGGATCGGGAAGAGGCCGTGCACGCGCTCGAGATCGCGGGCGACCTCGTGGCGATTCCCGCGCGCGAGCTGGACGTGCGCGCCGAGCAGCAGGTTCTCGCGCACCTCCATCGGCGCGAAGACCTGCCTTCCCTCCGGCACGAGCGAGCAGCCGAGAGCGACGATCCGCTCCGTCGCGAGCAGCGTGACCCCCTGCCCGTCGAACACGATCTCGCCGGCGCGGGGGCGCACGAGCCCGGCTATCGTCCGGAGCAGGGTCGTCTTGCCCGCTCCGTTCGCCCCCACGATGGTGACGATCTCGCCCGGGCTCACGTGGAGCGAGACGCGCCGCAGCACGGAGAGGTTGCCGTACCCGGCGTCCACGTTGCGGAGCCTCAGCACGCCTCGTCCCCCAGATAGACCCGGACGACCTCGGGGTCCTTCTGCACGGCGCGCGGCGTCGCGTCCGCGATCTTCTGCCCGTAGGAGAGGACCGCGACCTCGTCGGAGACGTTCATGACGAGCCCCATGTCGTGCTCGACGATGAGGACGGTCACCCCCGCGCCGCGCATCCGGCCGATGAGCTTCGCGAGCTCGGTCGTCTCGCGCATGTTGAGGCCGGCGGCGGGCTCGTCGAGCAGGAGGAGCTCGGGATCCGCCGCGAGCGCGCGCGCGAGCTCGACCGCCCGCTGCTGGCCGTAGGAGAGGTTCGTCGCGTCCTGGTCGGCGAGATCGGGCGCGCCGACGAAGTCGAGCGCCTCGCGGGCGCGCTCCTCGACGTCGCGCTCCTCGCGCCAGGTCCACGGGAGGTGGAACATCCCCGCTACGAACCCGGCGCGGCTCCGCGGGTGGACTCCGACCATGACGTTCTCGAGCGCGGTCATCTGCGCGAAGAGCCGGATCTGCTGGAACGTGCGGGACACGCCGAGCGCCGCGATCCGGTGCGCCGGGTGCCCGTGGATCGCCTCGCCGCGAAGCGTGACCGTGCCGGCGTCCGGCGGCAGGACGCCCGAGAGGAGGTTGAAGAGCGTCGTCTTCCCGGCGCCGTTCGGGCCGATGAGCGCCTTCACCATCCCCTTCTCCACCCGGAAGGAGACGTCCTTCACGGCGTCGAGACCGCCGAAGCGCTTCGAGAGGCCGCTCACCTCGAGGAGGCTCATCCGTCCTCCCCCGGGCGGAGACGACCGCGGACGGCCGCGAGCGCGCCGCGCAGGTCGAGCCGGAGCACGCCGTCCGGCGAGAACAGCATCACGAGGATGAGCACGACGCCGAAGACCGCGTCGTCGAGCGTCCCGAAGTAGCCGCGCAGCGAGAGGAAGGTCAGGACCGCGCTCGTCGCGACCGTGCCCCACAAGCTCCCCATGCCACCCACCGCGACGATGGAGACGTAGCGGACCGACTTCATGATGCCGGCCTCGCCCGGACCGATGCCGGCGTTGAAGTGGGTGAGGAACACGCCGGCCACCGCCGCGAGCACCGCCGAGAGGACGAAGGTGCGCAGCTTGTAGCGGGCGACGTCGACGCCCATCGAGGCGGCGGCGTCCTCGGCGCCGTGGATGGCGCGCAGCGCGCGGCCGACCCGCGACTCGACGAGGTTCGTCAGCACGAGCAGCGCGAGCGCGACGAGCCCCCACGCGACGTAGTAGTTCGCGACCCGCACGTCGCGGCCGCCGCCGACGCCGAGCCCCGGCAGGAGCGGGAACGGCGGGACCGACCCGATGCCGTCGGCGGCCCCGAGCCTCTCGGACGCGAGCAGCACGCTCGACACGATCGTGCCGAAGCCGAGGGTGGCCATCGCGAGGTAGTGCCCCCTCAGCTTCAGCACCGGGACGCCGACGAGCCACGCGACCGCGACCGTAGCCGCGATCGCCGCGACGAACGCAGCCCATGGGTGGACCGAGAGCGCCTCGCTGCCATAGAGGTCCGGCCGCGGGACTACGACGTGCAGCCGCGCGAGCAGCGCGACGAGCGCGCGCGCGCGCTGCGCGGAGAGGTCGATCGTCGTCAGGAAGGCGCTCGTGTACCCGCCGATCGCGAAGAACGCCGCGTGACCGAGCGAGATCTGCCCGGCGTAGCCCATGAGCAGCGAGAGCCCGGCCGCGACGAGGGTGTAGTAGGCGGCCATGGTGAGCTGGGTGAGGAAGAACGGCTTCCCCGCCGCGTGCGCCGCGAGCTGCACCGCCGCGACGACCGCGAGGAAGAGCGCGACTCGGGCGTAGCGGGAGCGGATCATGCCGCCTTCAGCCGGGCGACCTCGCGCGAGCCGAACAGGCCGCTCGGGCGCAGGAAGAGGATCGCGAGCAGCACCGCGACCGAGATCGCGTCCTTGTAGGCGGTTGGCAGGATCGAGACGCTGAACGACTCGAGGATGCCGACGAGGAACCCGGCGGCGACCGCCGCGGTCGAGTTCCCGAGCCCGCCGAGGATCGCGACGGTGAACCCCTTCATCGCGAGGCCGGTCCCGACGCCGTACGAGGTGTAGGTGATCGGCGAGACGACGCACCCGGCGAGCGCGCCGATCCCGGCGGACAGGACGAAGGAGAGCGTCACGAGGTTCTTCGTCGGCACGCCGCAGAGCGCGGCGGCGTCGCGGTTCGCGGCGCACGCGCGCATCTGCCGGCCGATCGAGGTGTGCTGGAAGAAGAAGCGGAGGAACCCGACGATGACGACGCAGGTCCCGAGAGACCAGATGACTTGGGGGGAGACGTGCACGCCGGCGAGCGTGAGGGAGGTGACCTCGTCTCCCGTGAAGTACGGCAGCGCCCGGACCCCTTCGCCCCACACGAGCAGGGCGAGCTCGCGGACGACGATCGAGATCCCGATGGTGATGATGATCATCCGCAGGACCGATGGCTTCCTGAGCCAGCGGATGAACGTCACCTCGATGAGCGCGCCCGCGAGCATCGTCACGACGACCGCCCCGGCGACCGCGACGGGGAGTGGGACGAAGCGGTGGAGCGTCACCGCAGTCATCCCGCCGAGCATGACGAACTCACCCTGGGCGAAGTTGATGATGCCCGTGGCGTTGTAGATGATGTTGAACCCCACGCCGACGACCGCGTAGATCGTGCCGTAGGTGAGCCCCGCGACGAGGTACTGGAGGACGAGCTCGAGCGCCATCCGGAAGCTCAGTCGCCCATCACCGCGAACTTCCCGTCCTTGACCGTGACCATCTCGAACGCGTCGAGCGCGAGGCCGTTGTGGTCGGCGGGAGAGAAGTTGAAGACCCCGGCCGTCCCCACGAACCCCTTCATGTTCTCCACGGCGGCGCGGACCTGCTCCCGGTCGAGCCCGGCGTCCTTCACCGCGCGCGCGAGGATCATGAGCGCGTCGTACGCGTGGCCGCCGAAGGTCGACACGTCCTCCTTGTAGCGGAGCTCGTAGCCCTTCTTGTAGCCGGCGACGACGAGCTTCTGCGGGTGCTTCTCCGCGAGCCCTTCCGCGACGACGATCCGGCTCGCCGGGAAGATGACGCCCTCTGCCGCGGCGCCGGCCGCCTTCGCGTACTGGATGTTCGCGAAGCCGTGGCTCTGGAAGATCGGCACGGTGAGCCCGATCTGGCGCGCGTTCTTGATGACGATGGCCTGCGCGGGCTCGATCGACCAGTTGAGGATGGCCTGGACGTTCGCCGCCTTGAGCTTCGTGACCTCGGCGGTGAGGTCGGTCGCCGCCTTGTCGTAGACCTCCGAGACCGCGATCTCGATGCCGTGCGCCGGGGCGAGCTTCTCCACCTGCTCCTTTCCGGCCTTGCCGAAGCCGGTGTTCGACGAGAGGAAGCCGATCCGCTTCACCCCCATCTTCTTCATCCGCCGGAAGATCATCTCCGCGGCGAAGCTGTCCTTCGGGGCCACCTTGAACACGTGCGGGAGGGCCGGATTCACGATGACCTCGGCGGCGGCGCAGGAGAGGAGCAGCGTCTTCCCCTGCTCCGCGAGCGGCTTCACCGCGATGGTCTCGCCGCTCGTCGCGGGCCCGATGATCGCGAAGACCCGATCCTCCTCCATGAGCTGCTTCGCGAAGGAGACCGCCTTCGCGGGATCGCCGCCGGTGTCCTTCACGACGAGCTCGATCTTGCGGCCGTCGATCCCGCCCTTCCCGTTCAGCTCCTCGACGAGCATCTCGAGCGTGCGGGCCTCGGGGGCACCGAGGAACGAGGCGGGGCCCGTCACGGCGAGCAGGGCGCCGACCTTGAGCGGGTCCTTGCCCTCGGCGCCGGCGTGGAGCGCGGCCGCGAGGAGCGCGGCCGCCGCAGCGAAGCGGAGCGTCTTCATTTGGTCCTCCGGTGGATCGCGGGGGGCCTACTTTCCGAGCAGGACGAACTTGCCGTCCTTCACCGTCACCATCTCGAACGCGTCGACGTCGAGTCCGTTGTGGTCGGCCGGGCCGAAGGTGAAGACGCCCGAGGTGCCGACGAACCCCTTCAGCCCCTCGATGGCCGCCCGCACCTTCTCCTTGTCCGGGCCGACGTCCTTCACTGCCCGGACGAGGAGCGCGAAGGCGTCGTGCGCGTAGCCGCCGAACGCGCTCGCGTCCTCGCCGTACCTCGCCTCGTAGGCCTTCTTGTACGCGACGAGCACCGCCTTCTGCGGGTGCTTGTCCGGGAGCGCCTCCGCGACGACGATGCGGCTCGCCGGGAAGATGACGCCCTCCGCCGCGGCGCCGGCCGCCTTGACGTACTGGATGTTCGCGAACCCGTGGCTCTGGAAGATGGGTGCGGCGATCCCGAGCTGGCGGGCGTTCTTGATGACGATGGCCTGGGCCGGCTCGATCGACCAGTTGAGGATGGCCTGGACGTTCGCCGCCTTGAGCTTCGTGACCTCGGCGGTGAGGTCGGTCGCTGCCTTGTCGTAGACCTCGTCGGCGACGATCTGGATCCCGCTCTCCGGGGCGAGCTTCGCGATCGCCTCGCGCCCCGCCTTCCCGAAGCCGGTGTTCGAGGAGAGGACGCCGATCCGCGTCGCGCCCATCTTCTTCATCTGCTGGAACACCTTCAAGATGGCGTGGCTGTCCTTCTGCGCCGTCTTGAAGACGTACCGCGCGACCGGGCTCACGATCGCCTCGGCGGCGGCGCAGGAGAGCAGCGGCGTCTTCGCCTCGTCCGCGATCTGCTTCACCGCCATCGTCTCGCCGCTCGTCGCGGGCCCGATGATCGCGAAGACCTGCTCCTCCTCGATGAGCTGCTTCGCGAACGAGATGGCCTTCTCGGGGTTCGCCCCGGTGTCCTTCACGACGAGCTGCACTTTGCGACCGGCGAGGCCGCCGCTCCGGTTCAGCTCCTCGACGAGCATCTCGAGGGTGCGGGCCTCCGGCGCTCCGAGGAAAGAGGCCGGTCCGGTGACGGCGAGCAGCGCGCCCACCTTGATGGGCTCCTGGGGAGGCGCCGCCGCGAGGGCCAGCGCGAGGAGTACGGGGGTCGGGGTCATCGTGAGCTCGATCCTCTTCCTTCGGGTTCGCTGCGCCGCCTCGCGGCCACGCTGCTGGGCTGCTGCGCTGCTGCGCTGCTGCGACGGCGGTCAGAGCTTCTGGAAGTCCTCGGCGGCGAGGATCGTCGCTCCGGCCTTCGTCAACGACTCGACGGCGGCCGCCGGATCCTCGAACCGGAACACGACGAGCGCCTGCTCGCCGCTCTTGCGGACGAAGGCATACATGTACTCGACCGCGATCCCGCGGAGCGCGTGGAGTGTCGTCGCGAGGCCCCCCGGGCGATCGGGGATCTGGACGGCGACGACCGGGGTCTTCCGCACGGTGAACCCTGCGTCCTTCAGCACGACCGTCGCGCGGTCGGTCTCGTTCACGATGAGCCGCAGGATGCCGAAGTCGGTCTCGTCTGCGAGCGAGAGCGCGCGGATGTCCACCGCGCTCTTCGCGAGCACGTCCACGACGTCGGCGAGGCCGCCGGTCTCGTTCTCGAGGAAGACGGAGAGCTGTTCGACCACAGGGGCTCCGGAGAGCCGGGGAGCATACCCCATGGGGCGCGGCGACTTCACCCTCCCCGACCAGGACCTCGGGCCCGCTACGGCGGGCGGCGCCGCGGCGGCTGGTCCGCGCGTCCGACCGCGCGCGCGCCTCCGTCGACGACGACCGTCCCGGAGCTCGGCCTCGGGGCGAGGCCGGCGCCGCCTCCTCCGGCGCCGACGTAGCTCACCTCGTACCGGTACTCCCCCGGCGCGAGGTCGCCGCAGGCATCCGCGAGGTCCACCCGCAGCTCAACCTGGTCGCCTGGCGCGAGCGCGACGGTGTCGTCCGGCGTTGGATCGCGCCCGTCCGGCTTCGCCGCCGCCGCGGCAGGCTCGATGCCGCAGACCCGCGCCGTCTCCGCCCCGGGGAAGATCGCGACCCGCGCGCGCGCCGAGTCCGGCTCCTCGATCCGCAGCGTGCTCGCCGTCCCGTTCTCGAGCGCGAAGCGGAGCGCGCGCCCCTCTCCCGCCGACCAGTGGACGACCGGGGGCGCCCAGATCCGCAGGGCCGGCTCGGGCGGATCGGGGTGCCGCCTCCTGCCCCCGACCCCGCCGCAGCCCACGGAGAGCAGCCACACCGCGGCCGCCGCCGCCGCTGCCGCCGGGCGCCCCCTCATGACCTACGCTGGTGATCACTAGATTGCCCGGGCGAGGGGGCACCCATGTTCCGGAGACACCCGCGGCCGCGGGCGGTCGCGGATGCCGCGGTGGGCGCGGCGAGCGGGCTCGCGGCGAGCTTCGTCATGTCGGCCGTCTACCGGCCGCTCATGCGCGCGGGGGGCGACGAGACGCTCCGCCGCGAGAAAGAGGCGCAGGCGGGCATGCCGCCGGCGACCATCCAGGCGGCCGGGGCGGCGGCGAAGGCGGTCGGCCGCGAGCTACCTCCAGACCGGAGGAGCCAGGCGCTCGGTGGAAAGGTAATTCACTATGCGTACGGCATCGCGTGGGGCGCCGCGTTCGCGCTCGCCGTCCGCGCCGTCGCGCCTCGGCGCCCGGTCGCGACGGGGCTCGCCTTCGGACTCGTGCTCTGGCTCGTCTCCGACGAGGTGCTCGTGCCGCTGTTCCGCTTCTCGCGGCCGCCGAGCCGCTATCCGCCCTCGACGCACCTGAAGGGGCTCGCGTCGCACCTCGTCTACGGGGTCGCGACCGACGCGGGCTGGCGGCTCGCGCGCGCGCCGATGCGCTGACGCGGGACGCCGCCGAACGGCCGCAGCGGAGGCCTTGGTTGCCCCGCCGCCCGCGAGGCGCTTGATGGACATCGGACGGCCGGCGAAGATGTGCGGCCGATGGAGACCCCTCCCCGCCCCGAGCGCCTCCGAAGACTCCTGCGCGGGCTCGCGAACACCGCCGCGGGGACGGGCGAAGGGATCCGCAGCGGGCTCTCGCAGGTATTGCCCGAGGCGCCGCTCGAGCTCCGGCTCGTCGGGCGCGTGTTGCTCCACGCCGCGGTCGTCGGCGTCGCCGCCGGGATCGTCGGCGCGGCGCTCTTCGCCGGGCTCGAGGCGGCGCAGCGGCTCGTGCTCGAGGGGCTCGCGGGGTTCTCCCCGCTCCGAGCCCGCGGCGAGGCCATCATCGCGTCAGGCACCGATCGCACCTTCCGCCCATGGCTCCTCGCGCTCCTCCCTGCCGCGGGCGGGCTCGTGAGCGGGCTCCTCACCTCGTTCTTCGCGCCTGAGGCGGCGGGCGGCGGCGGCAACGCGACCGTCGAGGCGTACCACCGCGGCGGCGCGACGATGCGCGCGCGAGTGATCCCGGTGAAGATGGTGGCCGCGATCGCGGCCCTCTCGACGGGCGGCTCCGGCGGACGCGAGGGGCCGACAATGCAGATCGGCGGCGCACTCGGCACGTTCGTCGGCCGGGTCCTCCCGACGAGCCCTGCGGAGCGGCGCATCCTCTACGTCGCGGGGATCGCGGCGGGCATCTCGGCGGTGTTCCGCACGCCCCTCGGCGCAGCGCTCCTCGCGACGGAGATGCTCTACCGCGACGACTTCGAGGCGGAGGCGCTCGTCCCGGCGATTCTAGCAAGCGTCGTCTCGTACTCCATCGTCATCGCCGCGTTCGGGGAGACGACGCTCTTCGGCGTCTCGAGCCGGTTCCCGTTCCACCCCGCCCACCTGCCGCTCTTCGCCCTGCTCGCGCTCGCCGTGTCGCTCGTCGCGCACGCGTTCGTCCGCGCCCTCGCGCTCGTCCAGGCCGCGGCGCGGCGGCTGCCGGGACCGGCGTTCCTGCGGCCGGCGGTCGGCGGACTCGCGGTCGGGCTCGTGGGGACCGGAATCGCGCTCGCGCTCGAGGCGCGCCACGGCGTCGCGGCGCGCGCGTTCGGCGTGCTCGGGGGCGGGTACGGCGTCGCGCAGGCCGCGATGGACGGTGCCGCGTGGCACCCGACCGGCTGGCACGCCGTCGCGATCCTCGGCGCGCTCGCGGTCGCGAAGCTCGTCGCGTCCGCGCTCACCGTAGGCTCGGGCGCGGCCGCCGGCGACTTCGCACCGTCGCTCGTCGTCGGCGCGCTCGTTGGCAGCGCGTTCGGCCACGGCGCGCTGGCGCTCACCGGCGACGCGAGCATCCGCCCGGATGCCTTCGCGCTCGTCGCGATGGGGACGTTCTACGGCGGGGTCGCCCACGCGCCGCTCTCCGCGCTCGTGCTCGTGTCGGAACTCGCCGGGAGCTACGACCTGCTCGTCCCGATGATGCTGACCGTCGGGATCGCGTACGTCGCGCTGCGCCGCTGGACGCTCTACCCCGCGCAGCCGGCCGGACGGGCCGCCTCGCCAATCCACCGCGCGCAGTGAGGCGCGGCGGGGCGGGCGCCCGCGCGTGCCTTCTGCGTGCGCGCACCCCATCCGGACCGTAGAACCACGTCCCCGGCCCGCGTCGACACCGAAGCGCGTCCGTGGTTACTTGCGCCCATGTTCCAGGCGAAGCACGAGTCGCCTTACCCCGCCCTCGCGCAGGCCTGGTCGCGCGCCGAGGGGCCGGGGGGGGCGGCGATCGACGAGACGCGGGAGTCGCTCTCCGCGGTGCGCCCCGACGACCTCGTCGAGGTGGCGCCGCTCGCGGAGACGCTCCTCGCGCGGCTCGCGGATCCCGTGCTGCGGGAGCCGGCCCGCCGGGCGCTGTTCGCGCTCCTCGACGGCGTGCGCCGGCGCTCCTTCACGACGGGCCTTCCGGCCGCCGACGTCGATCGCTGGCTGGCGCTCGTCCTGCGCGTGGTGCGCGAGGCGGACTACGGGTTCGGCGCGCTCCTCCGCTCGCGCGAGGCGACGGACCCGAAGACGGTGGCGCTGCGTGTGCTCGGTCAGGAGGCCTGCGAGCTGACCGTCGCGGACCTCTCGCGGCGCACCCGCGCGATCGCCCGCGGCGTGCTCGCCCTCGTCGACGGCGCGCCCGACGCGAAGGTCGCGATCCTGTCGGAGAACTGCCTCGAGGCAGCGCTCTGCGACGTCGCCTGCCTGACGAACGGCATCCTCGACTTTCCGCTGCCGGCGAACGCCGTCGCCGAGCAGATCGTCTTCATGCTGAAGCACTCGGGGGCGCGCGTCCTGCTCGCCTCCGACGACGAGCAGGTGGCGAAGGTGCTGTCGTCCCTGCCGGCGCTCCCGGACCTGAAGGAGATCGTCGTCTTCTCGAAGACCGCGGCCGAGCGGAACGGGCTGCTCTCGCTCGAGCAGATGGTGAGCCAGGGCGCCGAGTTCGACGACGCGGCGCGGGCGGCGCGCGCCGCGGACGTGAAGGCGACCGACGTCGCGACGGTGATGTACACGTCGGGCACGACCGGGAAGCCGAAGGGCATCGTCTTCACGCACGAGAACATCGTGACGAAGCGCTTCGCCCGGGCGTTCGCGCTCCCGGAGGTGAACGAAGGCGACGTCTTCCTCGCGTACCTGCCGCTCTACCACACGTTCGGAAGGTGGCTCGAGCTCACCGGCACGCTGTTCTGGGGCGCGACCTACGTGTTCGCCCGCTCGACCGCACAGTCCGCGCTGCTCGAGGACTTCAACAAGGTGAAGCCGAGCGTCTTCATCTCGGTCCCGAAGAAGTGGATGGAGCTGCACGACGCGGCGGCGTGGGAGGCGAGCTCGGACGAGAACCCGGACGAGGTGGCGGCCCACCTGCGCGTCATCACCGGCGGTCGCCTCCGCTATGGCCTCTCCGCGGCCGGCTACCTCGATCCCAACGTCTTCCGCGCTTTCCACGCCGCCGGCACCGAGCTCTGCTCCGGCTATGGGATGACCGAGGCGACCGGCGGCATCACCATGACCCCGCCCGGCGAGTACGTGGACGACTCGATCGGCCAGCCGCTTCCCGGGATCGAATGCCGCCGCGCGGACGACGGCGAGCTGCTCATCCGCGGGCCCTACGTCTCGCCCGCCTACTTCAAGCCCGGGCGGGAGGAGACCGGACACGAGTCGGACGGCTGGTTCCACACCGGCGACCTCGTCGCGATCGACCCGTCGGGACATCACCGGATCACCGGCCGCAAGAAGGAGATCTACAAGAACCGGCAGGGGCAGACGATCGCCCCGCAGCGCGTCGAGAACCTCTTCCGCGACTTCGAGGCGGTCGCGCAGGCGTTCCTCGTCGGCGATCACCGCGAGTACAACACGCTGCTCGTCTGGCCGAACCCCGCGTCCCCCCAGGTCGAGGGGCGCTCGCCGGAGCACGTGCGCGAGCTCATCTCCTCGCTCGTCGCGAGCGCGAACCGCTTCCTGGCGCCGTTCGAGCGCGTCGTGGCCTTCCAGATCCTGACGCGCGCGCTCGACCTGGAGCACGGCGAGCTCACCCACAAGCACACGTTCAAGCGCGACGGCGTCGAGAAGAGCTGGAAGGAGCTCATCGACCGGATGTACGAGCAGAAGCACCTCGCGTTCCCGCTCGACGGGTCGTTCCTGCGCATCCCGAACTGGGTGCTCCGCGAGATGGGCGTCCTCCAGCACGAGGTGTCGATCGAGGGCGGCGTGCTCCGCGCCGGCGAGCGGACGCTGCGCGTCGGCGCGACCGCCGAGGCGCCCGGATCGACGCGCGTCGGCGATCTCGCGTACCTCACCGACGGGGCGGTGTTCGACCTCGGCGCGCTCCTCTCGCGCCCGTCGCACTGGCTCGGCAACGAGGCGCTGCGGCGGTTCATCGGCGACGAGGCGTTCACCTCGCTCGTCGCGCGGCGGCGCAAGGGCGGTGGCGACGTGCGGATCGACCCGCGCCTGTGGTCCCCGCCCCCGCCGGACCGGCTGTGGGACCTGCTCCGCGCGATCGACGCCGAGCCGACGACGCAGTCGATCCACGCGGCGGGCGAGCTGCTCCGCGCGGAGCGCCCGGAGGCGCGCCTCGCGCTCGAGCACCTCCACGCCGGCCTCCGCTCCGATCGGCCGGACCGGGCTGGCCGCTGCCGCGCCCTGCTGCGCCGCGCCGCCGACGCGCCCGACGAGGACATCCGCCGCCGCGCGTTCCGGCTGCTCTTCCCGCACGAGGAGCCGGCCGAGACGCTCGAGACGCTCCGGCGCTTCCTCGACCGGATGGGCCCGTTCGCGCTGCGAGACGACGATCTCGCCTCGCTCCCGGAGCGCGGGATCACCGACGCACAGATGAGCACGCTCCTCGCGTTCCTCGCCTGCGAGGACGCGCTCCGGGCTCCGCGCGACGTCTCCGACCGGCGGCTCGTCGTGGGCGCGATGCGGCTCGTCTCGGCGACGGCGATCGCCCACCCGCTCCAGTTCGCGCCGACGCGGGTGCCGCTCGCGCAGCTCACGCTCCACGACGACGCCGAGATCGCGGCGCGCGCGGGCGAGGAGCTCGATCGGCTCCGGCGCGGGTTCTCCAACTGGATCGGGCCGAACCTGCGGCTCGCGATCGACCCGAAGACCGGGGCGGAGTACGGCTGGAAGGACGTCCTCGCCTTCGACCCGAACGTCGCGCCCGCGGCGCAGCACCACCTGCTGCAGGCGCTCGAGGACACGACCATCGTGCGCGCCTCGGTGTTCCTGCTCGGCCGAGGCGTCCTCCTCTCGCTCGCAGACATCCCGCCCGGCGGCGCGGCGATCTCGCTCCTCGGCCGACAGCACGGGAAGAGCGTCTACCGGCTCTCGATCCACACCCGCGCCAACGAGGTCTTCGACGTCGCGATCAACGTCGCCGAGGACATGAACTTCGCCGAGCTGCGCCAGGAGGTGAACTGGCTCCTCGCCGCGGGGGCGGTCCCGCCGCTCGTCGAGCAGTTCGGCGGCTACTTCGCGGAGTGGGGGATCTTCACGGAGGAGTTCATCCCGGGCGACACGGTGGAGCGCCAGGTCGCGCGCCTCGTGCGGCAGGGGGAGCCGAAGCGCATCAAGTCGCTCTGGCCGTTCATCGCCTGGACTGCGCTCGAGGGGCACGTCCGGTTCTGGGACCGGACGGGGCGGCGGCTCGCGCTGCGCGAGCCCTCCCCGGCCGCCTTCATCGTGCCGTCGCACGACTACCACTCCGGCGCCCGGCTCGTGTCCATCTCCGACCGGACGTCGTGCACGACGTTCGACGAGCTGCTCGACCGCTTCGAGCGGGCGTTCGTGTCACGGATCGAGGCGTCGCGCCCGGAGCTTCGCCGGGACGTGGACGACGCGCTCCTCTTCTCGGCGGTGGTCGAGGCGCTCGGGCTCGAGCGCGGCGTCGCGCTCCTCTCCGAGGCGGCGCAGGATTCGCGGCGCGCGGTCGCGATCGAGACGTTCCTCGAGAGGCTGCGCGCGGGCGGCTTCTCCCCGAAGCGGGTCCACTTCGCGGCGCGGCGGTACCGGCGCTGGCTCGACCTGAACCCCTCCGCGACCATCGAGGCGCAGGGGAAGATGCTCGGCGACCAGTGGGGCACCTACCACCTGTCCGAGCTCGAGCAGGCCTGGCCCGACACGCGCATCCGCTTCTTCCGCCAGACCGTCTTCGCAGATGCGCGCGAGGAGCTCGCGAGCGCGCTCGACCGGCTCATGCAGCGCGCGCGGAACCTCCCGGCTGGCGGCCTCGACCTCGAGGAGGACGTCGCCGCGCTGCGCGGAGCGATCACTCCCACGGCGGAGGAGGATTACTTCCTCGCACGCCTCACCTACCGGTACCTCTCGCCGACGGACGAGGTGGCGCTCATCACGATGCCATCCCGCGGGCACTACGTGACCGAGGTGGTGGTCGCGCTGTCCGACGAGGAGGGCAACCGCTTCACCGTCCGCGGCCCGGTGTCGCCGCGGGAGGTGGCGCGCCTCCTGCACATGTTCCACGAGTCGAACCTGCAGGTGAACTTCACCACGGATCACGAGTTCCTGCTCTGCCTCGATGCGCGCGAGACCGTCATCGCAGGCCTGTTCTACAAGCAGGTGGCGCGGGACCGCGTGCACATGGAAAAGATCGTCGTGGCGCGCAAGCACCGCGCCAAGGGGGTCGCGGACGGCCTCATGAAGGAGTTCTTCCGGCGGCTCGCCGGGCGGGAGGTTCACAAGCTCGAGACCGGCTTCTTCCAGCCGGAGTACCTGGCCCGGTACGGGTTCCGCACCGACCCGACCTCCGGCGGCCTCGTCTGCGACGTCCCCACCTCGACCGCACCGGACGGCGCCCTGCCGCCGGCGACCGGCGACCTGCCCGAGCTCTCGAGCTAGCGCGATGGCCAAGCCCACCTGGAAGCTCATCGACACGACGCTGCGCGAGGGCGAGCAGTTCGCCCGGGCCAACTTCCGCACCGAGGACAAGCTCGAGATCGCGCGGGCGCTCGACACCTTCGGCGTCGAGTACGTCGAGGTGACCTCCCCGGCCGCCTCGCCGCAGTCGCAGCGGGACGCCGCTCAGATCGTGAAGCTCGGGCTCGGCGCGCGCGTCATCACCCACTCGCGCTGCGTGCTCGACGACGTCCGCGCGGCGCTCGACACCGGCGTGCGCGGCATCGGGCTCCTCTTCGCGACGAGCCGCATCCTCCGCGAGTCCTCCCACGGGAAGTCGATCCAGCAGATCATCGACGCGATGGCCCCGCCCATCGAGCTCGCGCTCTCGGCGGGGCTCGAGGTCCGCTTCTCCGCCGAGGACGCCTTCCGCTCGGAGGTGCAGGACCTCGTCACCGTCCACCAGGCGGCTGAGAAGCTCGGCGTCCAGCGGATCGGGATCGCCGACACCGTCGGCATCGCGACGCCGCGCCAGGTCTTCGTGCTCGTGCGCGAGCTCCGCAAGGCGGTGAGATGCGACATCGGCTTCCACGCCCACAACGACACCGGCTGCGCCATCGCGAACGCGTACGAGGCGATCTCGGCCGGCGCGACGCACGTGGACGTGTCGGTGCTCGGGATCGGCGAGCGGGTCGGCATCACCTCGCTCGGCGGCTTCGTGGCGCGGATGTTCGCGCTCGAGCCTCAGGCCGTGGCGGAGCGCTACCGCCTCGGGCAGCTCCGCGAGCTCGAGCGGCTCGTCGCGAGCGTGACCGGGGTCGAGATCCCGTTCAACAACTTCGTCACGGGCGAGACGGCCTACTCGCACAAGGCCGGCATGCACCTCAAGTCGATGATGTCGAACCCGGGCTCGTACGAGGTCATCCCGCCGGAGGCGTTCGGCCTCACGCGCCGTCTCATCCTCGGCAGCCGGCTCACGGGTCGCCACGCGATCGCCTACCGCGCGCGCGAGATGGGGATCACGTTCGGAGAGTCGGAGCTCAAGGCGATCACGAAGCAGATCAAGGAGATGGCGGACAAGGGCGAGCTCAGCGAGGCGCAGATCGACGCTGTGCTGCGCGAGTGGATGACGGCGTAGGCCCATCGCCGGGCGGACCTGGACCTGACGCCTGGATCTGGACCTGGACTGGACCTGACCGCGGCGAGGTGTACGAGCAGCTCGACTTCGTCGAGGTCGACATCTACGTCGAGGTCGAAGTCGAGGTCGAAGGTCGAAGTCCACGACCACGTCAGGTCGACGTCCACGCCGGGTGGTAGACTCCCCGTCCCTCATGCTCCGCAGCCGGCTCCTTCTCCTCGCCGCGGCCGTCCTCTGGTCCACCGCCGGCGCGGCCATCAAGAGCTGCGGTCTCGATCCCTGGCAGATCGCCGGCGGCCGCTCACTCGTCGCCGCGCTGTTCCTGTTCCTCGCGGTCCGCGACGCGCGCGCCCGCCCCGATCGACGGGTGCTCCTCGTCGGGGCCGCCTATGCGGTCACGGTGATCCTGTTCGTCGTCGCGACGAAGCTCACGACCGCGGCGAACGCGATCTTCATCCAGGACACGGCGCCGCTCTGGGTCCTCCTCCTCTCGCCGTGGCTCCTGCGCGAGCACCCGACGCGGGGCGAGCTGCTCGCGATCCCCATCTTCGGCGCCGGGCTCGGCCTCTTCTTCGTGGACGAGCTCGCGCCGGGCCAAGCGCTCGGCAACGTGACGGCGCTCGTCTCGGGCGTCGCGTTCGCGCTCGCGATCATCGGGCTGCGGGTGCTCCGCGAGCGGGGGCCGGCGGCGCTCGCGTGGGGGAACCTGCTCGCGGCGGCGGTCACGCTCCCCGTCTGGCCGCGTGGCCCCGCCGCGACGCACGCGGATCTCGCGCTCGTCGCCTACCTCGGCGTCTTCCAGCTCGGGCTCGCCTACCTCTGCTTCTCGCGAGGCATCAGCGGGACGCCGGCGATCGAGGCGTCGCTCCTCATCCTCATCGAGCCGGTCCTGAACCCGATCTGGACGTTCCTCGCCGCCGGGGAGCGGATGGGGCCGTGGGCGATCGGGGGCGGCGCGGTGGTGCTCCTCGCGACCAGCTGGCGGACCGTCGCGCCGGTGCTCACGCCGCGGCTCGAATAGCGGCCCGGCGGCGGGCGAATCACCCGCGCGCCTGCACCTTGCGCGGCGTCGCGCCGAAGAAGAAGTCGTCGATCTCGTCCCGCCGCGCCATGGTATCGGAGTAGCCGAGCTCCATGACCCGTTGGATGTAGATCGGCTCGAAGGCGAGATACGCGAGCAGGTCCTCGCCGGCGTGCCCCGACGCGCCGATGCCCTTCAGGAGGTAGCGCAGCATCCCCGGGAAGCGCTCGTACTCGTCGGCGGCGAGGCGACCGAGGTCCTGCGACGGCCGGAGCACGAGCGCCGGGATGGGCCGGACGTCGAGATCCTTGCTCGAGAGCTTCTCTCGCGGGATGAGGGTCAGCGTCCGGTTGATCCGCTCGAGCCGCTCGAGGTCCGAGTCGAGCGAGTCGAGGAAGACCGCGTTCAGCAGCACGCCCGCGATCTCCGAGAGCGGCAGCTGGTCGGTCTTCGAGCGCTCCTCGCGCTCGGCGACCTCCGACGGGGGGCGAAGGTAGCGCACGCTCACCGCGACGATCCGGTCCGCCCCGAGGTGGATCGCGGGGCTCATCGGGTAGGTCATCCGGATGACCCCGTCGCCGTAGAACGAACCCTGGAGCGCGACTGGCGGGAAGAAGATCGGGATCGCCGCCGATGCCATCACGTGCTCGAGCGTGATCCGGGAGCGGACGCCGATCCGAGTCGAGCGCATCCACGGCTCGATGTCCGCGGCGCCCTCGAAGAAGGTCACGCCCGAGCCCGTGTGGTAGTTCGTGGCCGAGACCGCGACGGCCCGCAGCCGCCCGGCCCTGAGGTGGCGCCTCATCCTGCCGACGGGGATCTCCCTCGCGATGAGCTCCCGGAGCGGCGCGGAGTCGAGCAGGTAGTTGATGCCGCTCTTCCCGATGAGGCCGCCCGCGGAGAGGTCGCGCACCCAGCGCGACCCGATCGACGCGAGCCGCATCGCGCCCGTCTTGAAGATCCGATCGGGCGTGAGCGACGCCCAGGTCTGGCGGAGCCGCTCGGCGACCGCCGCGAAGTCCTCCGCCCCGGTCGCGACGACGATTCCGTTGATCGCGCCCGCGCTGATTCCCGCGATCACGTCGAACGGGGAAGGCCCGGGCCCAGTGATCTCGGCGATCGCCCGGATGGCGCCGACCTGATACGCGGCGCGTGCCCCGCCGCCCGTCAGTACGAGACCGGTGTGGACCACGCGCGCAATGTAGCACTTCTGCCGCAGTGCGGCATGCGTGCCTCCTCAGCGCAGCGCGCGGACGGCGGCCTTCACGTCCTCGACCGCCAGGTAAAGGTTCACCTTTTTGGCGGCCTGCGCGGTGCCGACGTACGCGTACTGGATGTTGATGCCCACTGCGCCGAGCCGATCGGCGACGCGCCCGAGCGCCCCCGGACGATCCGCCACAGTCACCTCGACGACGTCGTCCTCGGCCGTCTTCCAGCCGTGAGCGGCGAACACCTTCTTTGCGACGGCGGGCCGGTCCACCACGAGGCGGACGAACCCCTTCCCTCCCATCACCGCGGCCATGAACGCACGGATCGAGATCCCCTGCTCCCCGAGCGCATCCGCCACCTGCCCGAGCATCCCGGGCCGATCGTCCACCCACGCCGAGATCTGCCTGGCCTTCGGCATCGCCACCCTCCACGTAGCCGGACGCCTCGAACTGGTCGTCACATAACTCCGCGAGGGTGCGCGGGCCACCCGGATGCGCGGTCAGGGAACGAGCAGGCGAGCGTAAGGGAACGTCCCGAACGCGCCTCCCGTGTGGACGAGCACGGCGCGGCGCGACGGCAGCGCGTCCTCCGCCGAGCGCGTCGCGAGCCCGAGCATTGCCTTCCCGGTGTAGACCGGATCGAGCAGCACTCCGTCCTCGCGTGCCGCCCGCCGGATGATCTCGAGGCCGGCGTCGGTCGCCTCGGCGTACCCCGGTCCGACGAAGCCGTCGTCCACGTGGACGGCGTCCGCGGACACCGCCGGCAGCCACGGCCAGCGGCGGCGGGCGTCGGCGCAGATCGCGGCGATGGTCTCGCGGAAGTAGCGGGCGTCGTTGCACACCGCGTAGCCGATCGCGCTCGCGCCGCGCCAGCCGAGGAGCCGGATCCCGAGCTCGATCCCGGCGCCGGTCCCACCCGAGCCCGCGGCATACGCGATCGTGACCGGCCCGTCGCGCCACGCCGGCGGGAGCTGGTCGTGCAGCTCCGCCATCGCGAGCACGTACCCGAGGCTTCCGAGCCCGTTCGACCCGCCCTCGGGGACGACGTACGGGCGGCGTCCGGCCGCGCGCAGGGTGTCGGCGAGCGCGGCCATCACCTCGCCGCGGCGGCGGTACTCGTCGTGCGAGACGTGGCGGACCTCCGCGCCCGCGAGCCGGTCGAGGAGCGCGTTCGCCTCGGGCGGGGGCGGGGCGGCCGGGTCCGGAGTCCTCAGCAGCAACACGGCGCCGAGGCCGCGGCGCGCGGCCGCGAACGCCGTCGCGCGGCAGTGGTTCGACTGGACGCCGCCGCAGGTGACGAGCACGTCCGCGCCGGCCGCCTCGGCGTCCGCCACGAGAAACTCGAGCTTGCGCGCCTTGTTCCCGGAGAGCTCGAGCCCGGTGAGGTCGTCGCGCTTGTAGAGGAGGTCGAGGCCGAGTCGCGCTCCGAGGCGCGGAGACGCCTCGAGCGGGGTCGGGAGCCGGGCGAGCGGCACGCGTGGCGGGAGATCGGAGACGAGCGGCATCCCGCCTGAAGAGTACCAACCGCGAGCACCGGGTGGGAACGGCGCTTCCCCTTCCGCGGCGTCCGCGTGCCGCGCGAACGCTCGGATCCGCACGGCCCGGGCTGGCGCGCCGCTCGCAGATGCTCGGTGCGGGGGCGCCTGTCGCGCGGGCGCGTTGGGGGAGCTCGTGCAGGGACGGATCATCGCCGCGCTCGCGGCGCTCGCGACGGCGTGCGGCAGCTCGTCCGGCTCGCCGGCCGCGGGCCCGACGAGCGCACGCAAGATCGCGTTCGGCTCGCGCGGGCCGTGGCCGGTCGCGAACGTCGTCTACGGCGCCGCGGACGGAATTCTCGAGTCGCCGGTCGTCGGCGTCACGACCGACGAGGCGCAGAACCGCTGGGTCGCGACCCGCGATGCCCTGTACCTGCTCCGTCCCGGCGAGAAGACGTTCCGGCGGCTCGACGCGTCGGACGGCCTCCATCTCGGCGACAACGTCGTCCGCTACTGCGACGATCACCCGATCGGCCCGGGCGACCACTGCAGCGGTGCGCTCTCGACGGGCTCCGGCTTCGCGATCACGCGCATCGTCGGAGGCGGGCCCGACGAGGTGTTCGTCGGCTACCTCGGGCAGGACGAGACGCCCGGCGTGAAGTGTCCGCCGAAGGACACGTCGAAGGCGACGAGCGAGGGGTTCGGCGACTACTGCGATCCGGCGCGGCACACCGGCAAGCTCGACCGGGTCCGGATCCCGCCCGGCGCCGCCGTCACCGTCGACCGGATGGACCTCGTCTCGAACCGCCAGGGCGCCGAGTTCTGGCACGACCGGACGATCCAGAGCCTCGCCTACGATCACTTCGCTCACCCGCACACGCTGTACGCGGGGACGAACCACGGCGTGACGATCCTGTTCCCGGACAGGTTCCGGATGCCGCGGCCGGACGAGTGGTTCGATCTCGCGTACGTCGAGTGGATGGGGGACCACCTCCACGCGCGAGTCTGCGATCCGGGACCCTGCCCGGCGAGCACGGAGGGCCCGCAGCGGATGGGCGACTGGGCCGGCGTCGCCGTGGACGCGAAGGGCGACCTCTGGCACGCGGGCCGCTGGACCGCGGGGCTCATCACCTGGGTGCCGGATCCGGGCGAGTGGTTCGGGCGCAACGGCACCGCGTTCGCGCTCGCGTTCGGCGATCCCTACCCCGTCGCGGCGAACGACCAGGGGTTCGAGAACGAGCCCGTGTTCAAGGTCGCCCGCGAGGGCGACTCGCCCCACCTGACCGGCGTCGCCGTCTGTCCCGACGGGCGGGTCTGGTTCTCCTCGTCCGGCCCGCAGAGCGGCACCGGCGACACGGTCGCCGTCTGGAACGGGCGGAGCTTCCAGACGTTCGCGGCGGCCCGGCTCGGGCTCTCGGGCACCGCGGTGCGCGACGTCGCCTGCCTGCCCGACGGCCGCGTCGCCCTCGCCGGGTTCAGCTCCGGCGTCGTCCTGTACGATCCGAGGAGCGGCGCCTCGAAGCCGGTCCCGGGCCTACCGAGCGGGACGATCCTGGACCTGGAGGTCGACCTGATGGTGGCGCCTCCGTCGCTGCACGTCGCGACCGATGCGGGCGCGGCGGTGGTGCGGGTCCTGCCCTGAACCGGCCTCAGCGCCGCCGCGCGCCGGCGCGCCGCGCGGACTCGGCCAGGACCTCGTAGCGCTGGCAACCGACGATCCGCGTCGCTCCGATATCGAAGGTCGGGATCCCGGTGACGCCGGCCTCGAGCGCCGCGCGGCGCGCCCCGGCCACCCTCGCGAGGGTCACCGCGTCGCCGGCCGCGGCGAGCGCGGCGGCGGGCTCGAGCCCCGCCTCCCGCGCGATGGCGGCGAGGTCGTCGTCCGACTCGAGCGCCCGCCCCTTGCGCCAGTACGCGTCGAACGCAGCGGCGCGGAACGGCTCGAGCCTTCCGGCATCACGCGCGTGCTGCGCGACCGCGAGGGCGCGCCGCGTGGGCGCGAGCCGCAGCGGCGGCACGAGGTCGCCGATCCCGAATCCGGCGGCGAAGCTCCGCACGTAGCCGAGCATCGCGTCGGGATCGGGCAGGTACTCGGCGAGCGGGACGCCGCCGGAGGGCGTCCCGGGGTGGAGCTCGTACCCCACCCAGTCCACCTCGACATCCAGCTCCGCCTGCAGCCTGACCAGGCTGCTCCGCTCCGCGACGAAGCAGAACGGTCAGACGAAGTCTGAGAAGAGCCGGATCCGGAGCGCCATCCCCGCCCCAATAACCGCCCGCACCCGCATCCGCACCACTGCCACTGCGAGCGGCCGCCGCGCGTGCTAGATCGAAGCCCCGGCCGGGCGACACGACCCGGCGGACCCGAGACCTCCCGCCGATGACCTTCGCCTTCCGGACCGGTGCCCGCGACCCGGGGACGCGCGCGCGCCGCGGCACGCTCACGACCTCGCGCGGCGCGGTCGAGACCCCCGCGTTCATGCCGGTCGGGACGCGCGCATCGGTGACCGGGCTCACGCCGGACGACCTCCGCGGCGCGGGCGCGGAGATGATCCTCGCGAACACCTACCACCTGCTCCTGCGGCCCGGCCCCGAACTGTTCCGGCGGACGGGCGGCATCCACGGCTTCATGCGCTGGGACCGGCCGGTGCTCACCGACTCCGGCGGGTTCCAGATCTTCTCGCTCCCGGGCGACCGCACGCTCACCGAGGAGGGAGCGCGATTCAGGAGCTACGTCGACCAGCGCGCCCACCTGCTCTCTCCCGAGCGGTCGATCGAGGTGCAGACGGCGATCGGCTCCGACGTCATGATGGCGCTCGACGTCTGCCTCCCATCGACCGAGGAGCCCGGTGCGGTCCGGGCGGCGATGGACCGCACGCACCGCTGGGCGCTCCGGAGCCTCGCCGCGCGGACGAACCCGGCCCAGGCGCTCTTCGCGATCGTGCAGGGCGGCCTCGTGCCGGCGTGGCGCGAGGAGTCGGCCCGCTTCCTCACGCAGCACCCGTTCGACGGCTTCGCGATCGGCGGCCTCGCGGTCGGGGACACCCGCTCCGAGCGCGCCGACGTCGTCGCGCGCACGGCGGAGCTCCTGCCGGAGGAGCGGCCGCGCTATCTCATGGGCGTCGGCACGCCGCCGGACCTCATCGAGGCGATCGCCCGCGGGGTCGACCTCTTCGACTGCGTCATCCCCACGACGCTCGCGTGGCAGGGGACCGCCTTCACGTGGCAGGGGCGCGTCCGGCTCACCCGGAGCGAGCACCAGGTCGCGGACGGACCGCTCGACGTCGCGTGCGACTGCCCGACCTGCCGGACGTTCTCGCGCGCGTACCTCCATCACCTCGTGAAGTGCCGCGAGCCGCTCGGCCCGCGCCTGCTCTCGGTCCACAACGTCCACCACTACCTCGCGCTCATGCGCGCGGCGCGCCGGGCGATCGACGAGGGGCGCTACGCCGCGTTCGCGAGGGAGACGCTCGCGGCGATCGACCGGCACGAGCACGACGCGTCGAGGCGGCCTCCGGGGCGGAGGGCGGTGCCAGGTGTGGTGGCGACGAGCGCGATCGCCCCCTCACCCCGACCCTCTCCCCCGCTGCGCGGGGGCGAGGGAGGACGGGGATCCGGCGGGAGCGAGGCAAGACGGACGTCGAGCGCAAACGCGGTCCCCCTCTACCCCCGCAGCGCGGGGGGAGAGGGCCGGGGTGAGGGGGGCGACCGCTACGAGATCGTCCTCACCTCCCTCGGCGTACCCGCCGTCCGCGACGCCATCCTCGGCGAGGTCATGCACCCCGTCATCGGCCCGGACGTCGAGTCCGAGCGGCTCTACGTCGCGCAGTCGCGTTTGCGCGAGCGGCTCGCCCGTCCCGGCCCGCGCCTCGTCCTCTTCGACGTGGGGCTCGGCGCGGGCTCGAACGCGCTCGCCGCCCTCGCCGCGGCGGATGCGAGCCCGGACGGCGGGCGGGCCCTCGAGATCGTGAGCTTCGAGGCCGACCCACGCGCCCTCGCCCTCGCCACGTCGGACGACGGCGCGGCGCGGCTCGGCCTCGCGCCCCGCCCGCGCGACGCAGCGCGGGAGCTGCTCGCGCGCGGCCGCCACGAGGGGCCGCGGGTGCTCTGGCGGCTCGTCGAGGGCGATCTGCGCGAGACCTTGCCTCGCGAGGCGGCGCGCGCCGATGTCGTGTACTGGGACCCGTTCTCCCCGAAGGCGAACCCCGAGGCCTGGACGCTCGAGGCCTTCGCCGCCCTGCGCGCGCGGTGCGCGGACGGCGCGACCGTGTTCACGTACAGCACCGCGACCGCGACCCGGTCCGCCCTCCTCCTCGCAGGCTTCTTCGTCGGCGCGGGCGACCCGTCCGGACCGAAGGAGGAGACCACCGCGGCGGCGACCGATCCCGCGCTCCTCGCCCGCCCGCTCGACGGCCGCTGGCTCGCCCGCCTCGGGCGGTCGTCGGCCCCCTTTCCGCCGGACGCGCTGCCCGACGCGCTCGAGCTCGTCCGAGCGCACCCGCAGTTTCGATGAGAGCGCGCGCACCGACGCCGTCGAGATGGGCGCGCGCGGCGGCGCCCCGCGTCTACGCGCCCGCGCGCTGGCTGCGCGGCGCGCACGCCATGACGGTGTTCGCGTCGATCGCGCGTCCGTTTCCCCGCCCGCGCGCCCGGCGCGAGCGGTGGGAGCTCTCCGACGGCGACTTCCTCGACGTGGACCGCTACGCACCCTTCGGAGTGGGGGCCCCGGTCCTGGTCATCTGCCACGGCCTCGAGGGCTCGTCGCGCGCGCCGTACGTCCGCGGCCTCGTCGCGGTCGCGCTCGCGCACGGGCTCGCCGCGCTCGCGCTCAACTTCCGGAGCTGCTCCGGGACGCCCAGCCGGCTCCTGCGCTTCTACCACTCGGGCGAGACGGGCGATCTCGGCGAGGTGGTGCGCCGGCTCGCGGCGGAGCGACCCGGCCGACCCATCGTGCTCGCCGGGTTCTCACTCGGCGGGAACGTGGTCGTGAAGTACGTCGGCGAGCGAGGCGACGACCTCCCGCCCGAGCTGCGGGGCGCCGCGGGCATCTCGGTGCCGTTCGACCTCGAGCGCTCCGCGCGCGCGATCGACGGCCCCGGCTTCTGGAACGGGGTCTACCGCGGGCGGTTCATGCGCCGGCTGCTGCGGAAGGCGGCCGAGAAGGCCCGCCGCTTCCCCGGCGCGTTCGACGCGCCCGCCGCGGCGCGGGCCCGCTCCTTCGCCGAGTTCGATGGGATCGTGACGGCGCCGCTCCACGGCTTCCCATCGGCCGAGGTCTACTGGCGCACCTGCTCGGCGGCGCGCTTCCTCGCGGGCGTCCGCCGCCCGCTCCTCGCGCTCTCGTCGCTCGACGATCCGATCGTGCCCGCGGCCTCGATCCCGGTCGAGGCCGCGCGGGCGAACCCGCACGTCACCCTCGAGATGACGCAGGCCGGCGGCCACGTGGCGTTCGTCGCCGGCTGGCCATTCTGGCCGAGCTTCTGGGCGGAGCGGCGGGCCGTGGAGTTCCTCGCCGCCCTCGCGCGGTAGCGCAGCGGCGGGGCGCCGGCGCTGCGGCCGGCGCCTGCGCGCGCCGCGGGGCTACTTGAGGCCGGCCTTCACGAACTTCGCGAGCGCCTGGATCTCGTCGGCGGAGAGCTTCTGCCCGTACGCCGCCATCTTGCCCCTGCCGTTCGAGATGACGCCCACGATCTCCGCCTCGCTGTCCTTCAGCGTCGTGAGATCCGGGGCTCCCATCTTCTTGCCCACGGCGGTCCCCTTGCCATCCTTGCCGTGGCAGGCGCCGCACTTCCCGGCGTAGAGCGTCGCGGTCTCGGCGGCGAGCGTCGTCCCGGAGAGGGAGAGGGCGGCGATGGCGAACAGGAGGCGCGTCATGGAGCGTTCCTTTCTCGTGCGGCGTCAGTGCGTCGTGAGCCCGGCCGGGTTGGCCGGTGCGCTTGCGCCGGCCCGCTCCGGAGCCCGGAACGTACCGACGAGGATGGGGACCGCGATCTTCACGAGCAGCGTGAAGACGAGAAAGCCGATCCCGAAGACCCCAGCCGCGACACCCCACTCCATCGCGGTCGGCCGGTACTCGTAGATCTGTCCGAGCGTGTCGGGGGTCATGCCGGGGATGACGAGGCCGATGCCCTTCTCGATGTAGACGCCCGCCCAGATGAGCAGGCAGCCGAGGTTCAGCGTCACGAAGTTCTTCCGCGTGTGCGGGACGAGGAACAGGGCGAACGCCGCGACGCTGCAGAAGAGCGCGAACCAGGCGTAGGGCACGAGCGTGCGATGCCCGCCGATGCCGATCCAGTAGTACTGCGTGTAGAGGAGGTGCTCGGTCGCCGAGTAGAACTCCTTGAAGAGCTCCGCCCCGAGCAGGAACAGGTTCAGGAACATCGCGTAGGACATGAGCTCGGCGATCTTCCAGATCGCCTCGTCCTGGATCGGGAACTTGGCGGTCCGCCGGAGGACCTGGAACAGGATGATCATGACCGCCGGGCCCGAGCAGAACGCCGACGCGATGAACCGCGGCGCGAGGATCGAGGCGTTCCAGTACGGCCGCGCCGCCATCCCGTTGTAGAGGAACGCGGTCACCGTGTGCGTCGAGAGCGAGACCGGGATCGAGAGGAGCACGAGCGGCAGGAAGATCCGCTTGTCGTACGCCTCGCCCCGGTACGTCTTCACCATGAGGTACGAGACGAGCACGACGTTCACGAGGAGGTAGCCGTTCAGGACGAGCGCGTCCCAGGTGAGGAGCGAGCGCGGGAAGTTGGGCGTCCCGAGGAACGGCATGATGTGGAGGAACCGGTCCGGCCGCCCCATGTCCACGAGGATGAACAGCAGGCACATGACGAGCGCGCTGATCGCGAGCAGCTCGCCGAGGACCACCACCTCCTTGATCGGCTTCCAGTGGTAGACGTACGCGGGGATGACGAGCAGCACCGCCGCCGCCGCGACGCCGACGAGGAACGTGAAGTTGCCGATGTAGAAGGCCCAGGAGACCTCGTCGCGCATGTTCGTGACGATGAGGCCGCCGCGGGCCTGCTGCGCGTACGAGAAGGCGCCGACGAGGATGGTCGCGAGGAGGAACGCGACCCACGCCTTGTAGGCCCGCCCGCCGCTCAGCACGTGCCGGACGCAGCCGCGCAGGAAGTCGAAGGTGCCGGACATGAGCTCCTCGCTACGTCGCGTAGAAGTAGTAGAACTGAGGGTGCGTGGCGAGCTCTTCCTTGAAGACGAAGACGCGCTTCGTCTCCATGACGCGGCGGATCTCGCTCGCCGGGTCGAGGAGGTTTCCGAACTTCCGGGCGCCCACGGGGCAGACCTCGACGCAGGCCGGGTAGCGCCCGTTCCTCGTCCGCTGGATGCAGAAGGTGCACTTCTCGACGACGCCCTTCGGGCGCGGCCGGTTGCCGAGGTAGTGCTGATTCGGGTTCAGCTCCTCGGCCGGGAGCTTCGCGTCGGCCCAGTTGAAGTGGCGCGCGCCGTACGGACAGGCCGACATGCAGCAGCGGCAGCCGATGCACCAGTCGTAGTCGACGACGACGATGCCGTCGGGCTCCTTCCAGGTCGCCTGGGTCGGGCACGCCTTCACGCAGGGCGGGTTGCGGCACTGCTGACACTGCACCGGGAAGTAGAACTTTCCGGGCCGAGGCACCGCGTCGGCGTCGTAGTACAGCTCGGCGTGGGTGAGATCGACCCCGTGCTCCTTCTCCATCTCGAGCACCCGGATCCAGTGGATCTGCGGCTGCTCGCGGGACTGGTTGTTCTCCTTCACGCAGGCGTAGACGCAGCGGCGGCAGCCGACGCAGCGGGAGATGTCGAGGCCGTAGCCGAACTCGACGCCCGGACGCGGCCCCTCCGCGGTGACCTTCGTGTCCCTGCCGAACCGCTCCTTGTTCCGCTTCTCCACCTTCGCGAGCACCTTCGCGAGGTCGCCCTTCGAGAGCTCCTTGAAGTGGCGCGGCAGGAGGTCGCCGAGGTCCACGCCGCAGCCCGCGAGCGCCGACACCGCTGCGCCCGCTGCGGCGGTGCGCATGAAGGCTCGGCGAGAGGCGTCCTGGGGCCCGTCGCCGAGCGGGTCCACCCCGCCGGCCTGGAGAACGTTCAAGCCCTTGGGCTCAGCCATGCCGAACCTCCACGATCCCGTTCACCCTGAGCGTAGGCTCCGCGCAGCGGGGCCGGAGTCGAAGGGTCATCGGCCGGCCTCCTGGGTCGCCGCGGGACGCTTCGACTCCCGCAGCTCCTCCGGCCGCACCGGGCGCGGCTCCGGCTTGAGCTTCTGCAGCGTCGGGGCGACGGTGAGCTTCCCGTCCACCACGATCTCCTTCACGCCCTTGAAGGCGGGCGAGTGCGGGTTGTGGCAGGAGACGCAGAGCAGGTAGGTCTTCGGGCCGTCCCACATCCCGACCCGCCTCCCGTGCACGCCGGCCCGCCAGTCGCGGAACTTGTCGCCGTGGCACTGCCCGCAGAGCCGGTACGACTCGGTGAACGGCACCGTCGCGCCGCTCGCGAGCCGCAGCACGTCGCGGTTCTGGAGGTCGTGGCAGTCGAGGCACCAGCGGTGCTCGGCGTCGTGGTCGAAGATCGACTGCTGCTCGTCGTGGAAGCCGAGCTCGCGCCGCGTCGGGTCCTTCTGGTCCTTGTGGCACTCCATGCAGGGGAAGATCCCCTCGGAGAAAGGCGGCGGGGGGGCCTCGAAGAGGATCTCCTTCTTCTTCTCGGCCGGGGCGGCGGGCTTCGCCGCGGGCTGCGATGCATGAGCCGAGGTCGCGATGAGTGCGGCGGTGGCGACGATGCTGGCCACCAAGGGTGTGCGCTTTTGGCGCATCTGTCCTCCTGACGGATGCGAGGGTACCTCGCCGCCGGTTCTACAACGTGACGCATATCATTTTTCGAGGGGCCCTGAAAGGGCGGGCCCGCGTAATCACAGACGATTTCGGTGCGACTTCGAGTCCCACGCGAGCTGGGACGAGGTCGCGATCGTTCACTTGGAGTCGCCATGCGCTCGGCCGCTCGCGTGCGGCCGGCGAGGAGCGCGCGCGGGTCTTCGGATGGCTCAGGGCTCGGAAGCGGCGACTGGCTCAGAAGCGGCCGCGCGCGAGCAGGTCGCGCATCGCGACCGTGCCGACGACGCGGCGGTCGCCGTCGACGACCGGGAGCCGCTCGAGATCGCTGTCCCCGAACCGCGACGCGACCTCGGCGAGCGTCATCGCCGTCGTGAGCGGCTCGACCGTCCGATCGACGACGTCGGCGGCGACGATCATCCCGAGGAGCGCGCCGTCGCCGATCGTCCCCTTGAGCGCGTCGAGCCGGATGATGCCGAGCAGCTCTCCCTCCGTGGACGTGACGTAGAGGTCGTGGCCCGGATCGAGCGCGAGGAGCTTCTTCAGCACCTCCTCGAACGGCGTCGCCGGCCCGACCCGCGCGGCGTCGGGCGCGACGAGCGCGGCGACAGGAGTCGTCCGCAGCCACTCCGGGCGCGGCAGCTCCGGGAGCGACACGCCGCGGCGCCGCAGCGGCGCGGTGTAGAGCGAGTCCGGCTCGATCGCGCGGCTCGTCGCCGCGGCGACCGCCGCGGTGAGCATGAGCGGCAGGATGACGCCGTAATCGCCGGTCATCTCGAAGATGATGAGCACCGAGGAGACAGCGGCGTGCGTCGTCCCCGCGAGCACCGCGGCCATTCCTACGAGCGCGAGCGCACCGGGCGGCGCGCTGCCGGGGAGGACGCGCGCGAGCAGCTCGCCCGCGACGCCGCCGAGCGTCGCGCCATAGAAGAGCGATGGCGTGAAGAGCCCACCCGGCACGCCTGCGCCGGCGCAGAGCGCGGTCGCGAGGAGCTTCAGCACCGGCAGCGCGACGAGCGCGGCGAGCGGGATGTCCCCGAGCAGCACCTCGTGCACGGTGTCGAACCCGTTGCCGAGGATCGGCGGCCAGCGGATGGCGGCTACCCCGAGCACCGCGAGCGCGAGCGGCGGCAGCAGCGGCTGCATCCAGCGCGGCAGCCGGTCGAGCTGGACCTCGACCCAGCCCATCACGCGCACGTAGACCGCCGAGGCGAGGCCGAAGAGCGGCGCGAGCGCCAATCCGACGAGGAGCTCGGACGGCCGCAGGAGCTCGTAATCCGGGATGACGTACTCGAGGTGCGCACCCGGCAGCGTCCGCGAGACGGCAGTCGCGACCACGCAGGAGACCACGATCGGGCCGAGCAGCTCGAGCGCGAACGACCCGAGCAGCACCTCGAGGCCGAAGAGCGCGCCGCCGATCGGCACGTCGTACGCGGCGGCGATCCCGGAGGCCGCGCCGCACGCGACGATGACCCGCGCCTGCCGCTCCTCGACGCCGAGCCGCGTCGCGAGCCACGAGCCCGCCGCGGCCCCGGTCTGCACGAGGGCGCCCTCCCGGCCGAGCGAGGCACCCATCCCGACGGCGGCGATCGAGATGGCCCCGCGCGCGAGCGTCCGGCCGAGCGCCAGCTCGCGCCCGCGGTGCCAGATCGCCTCGATGATGCGCGCGGTGCCATGGCCGCCGAGCGGGACGCGAGAGAGCAGCGCGATGAGCCCGACCACCACCCCGGCGAGCGCGGGGATGGCGACGCGCCGGAGCGGGCTCGCCGCCTCGACCGCGCCGACGAACGTGTCCGCGGCAGGCCAGGCGAGCCGCTGCACCAGCCGGAGGCCCGAGAGGAGCGCGCCCGCCCCGATCCCGGAGAGGGCGCCCGTCGCGATGACGAGGACCCAGAAGCGTTGCGCCGCGCCGGGCAGCACGCGCAAGAAGTCGCGGAGCGAGCGAAAGAACAGCGGCGGCGCGCCGCCCGCGAGCCCGTCCCTCCGACCTGTGGGAATCCCGGCCAACCCGAATCCGAGCGTGCCCTCGTCGCCACGTTCAGCACCGGCGCCGCCCGGACGCAACGCCCCTCGCCGCGCCGGGGCCGGGACGACGCCCGCTATCAGTCAACGGCGCGGCGCCGCGAGCCAGTCGCCTATGACGCCGGCGGTCCGCTCGCGCAGCGCCACGTCCTGGCGCAGGCGCTCCAGGGTCTGCGCCGTCGCCTGGCGCGCCTCCTCGAGGGGGTGCGCCGCGAGGAAGACCTCCGCCTCCTCCAGGTGGCGGCGCTCGACGAGCGCGCCTATCGCCTCTACGACTCGCCGCAGGAGCATCGGGGCGGCGTGCAGCCGCCCGTGCAAGATCTCCCAGTCGGACCGGAGCCGGCCCCAGAACGGCTCGCGCGCCGTCCGGTTGCCGAGGAGCGTCCCCGCGAACGAAGCCGAGTCCTGGAGCGGCACCTCGTCGCCGAAGGCGAGCTCGATCCCACGTGCGGCGAGCGCCGGATCCTCGAACGACGCGAGCGCGAGCAGCCAGCGGCGCCGGAACGCGGGGTCGGTCTCCTTGTGGAAGAGCGCGCGGAACGCGTCGAAGCGGGCCACGTCGCCCACCCGCGCGGCCATGGTCACGGCGGTGTCGTGGAGGTTCGGCTCGAGCGCGGCGCGGTCGCCGGACAACCAGCGGTCGAGCCGCGTGCGGGCCTCCGCGACGACCCGCGGGTCGCGCGCGACGAGGCCGAGCCCGCGGACCGCGGCGGCGCGCCGGAGCCGCGCCACGTCGCCCTCCCCCTGCGCCGCGTCCCACCCGGTGGCGGCGAGCTGCGGCGCGAGCAGGCCGGAGACGAACGCCGCGAGCGCGGGGCGGTCGGCTTCGGCGACGAGCCGGTGCTCGATCGCCCCGAGCCGCGCGACGAGCTCGTCGAGCACCGCGTGGTCCTCCTCGCGCCTGAACCCGGCGCAGAGATCGAGGAAGGCCCCGATGTCCCGGGCCCCCGCCCGTACGAGCGCCCACTCATCGGAGAGCAGCGCGATCCGCTCCGCCGTCGCGAGCCGCGGCAGCGAGCGGACGAGCGCGGCGAGCCCGGTCGCGTCGTAGGCGACGCGGTAGAAGCCGGTCGCCCCGGCGTTCGCCACGACGAACTCCGGATCGCCCTCGCCCGCGAGAGGGACCTCCTCGGTCCGGCCGCGCAGGAGCACCCGCTGCTCCGTCACCCGGTCGCCGTCGCCGTAGCGCAGCACGAGCGGCACCGGCCAGAGCGACGCGTCGGGGCTCGCCCCGGGCTCGGAGAAGAAGCGCCGCTGGGTGAGCCGCAGGATGCGGCCGATCCGCGCCACCTCGACGACTGGGTATCCGGGCGCGCCGATCCAGGCGTTCGCGAGCTCCAGGACGGGCTCCCTCGACGCCTCGCCGAGCGCGTGCCACAGGTCGTCCGCGACGGCGTTCGCCTTCCCGTGCCGGCGCATGTAGCTCCGGATACCGTCGCGGAACCGCTCCTCGCCGAGGTACCCCTCGATCATGCGGAGCACCGCGCCGCCCTTCTCGTACGTGATGAGGTCGAACGCCTCGCCCGCCTCGGCGACGTTCCTGATCTCCGCGCGAACCGGGTGCGTCGAGCGGAGCGCGTCGAGGTGAAGCGCGCCCGCCTTGCCCTGATCGAACTCGAGCCACACGCGCCAGGCGGGGTTCCACTGGTCCACGATCTTGAAGGCCATCCAGGTGGCGAACGCCTCGTTCAGCCACAGGTCGTCCCACCAGGTCATCGTCACCCAGTTGCCGAACCACTGGTGCGCGAGCTCGTGGGTCACCACCTCGGCGACCCGCTTCTTCTGCGCGAGCGAGGCGGTCTGCGGGTCGAGGAGCAGCGCGACCTCGCGGTAGGTGACGAGGCCGGCATTCTCCATCGCGCCCGCCTCGAACTCCGGGAGGCCGACCTGGTCGAGCTTCCCGAACGCGTACGGGACGCCGAAGTAGTCCTCGAGCCGGGGCAGGACCTCGACGGCGACGTCCTGGCCGAACCCGGTGAGCGCGAGCTTCGCGGGCAGCGCGAACGTCCGGACCGGGACGCCGCGCACCGAGATCGGCGGGTGCGCGTCGATCCCGCCGACGACGAGCGCGACGAGGTAGGTCGGGAGCGGCGGCGTCTCCGCGAACCGGACGCGCCGCCGCCCGCCGAGGTCCTCCTCGCTCACCGGCGCGCCGTTCGAGAGGACGACGACGCCGTGCGGCGCCTCCACTGCGAGCTTCCACGGCGCCTTGAAGCCGGGCTCGTCGAAGCACGGGAACACGCGCCGCGCGTCGGCCGCCTCGAACTGCGTCGCGGCGAGCCCCTCGCCCGCGGGGTAGAGGCCGCGGAGCCCGTCCGTCATCCCCCCCGCCCAGCCGAGCTCGAGCGCGGCGGCGCCGCGCGGCACGGGCGCCGCGAAGCGCACGACGATCGTCTCGCTCGCCGTCGCGGCGACCACGGCGACCGGGTCCACGTCGCCGCCGGCGACCCGCAGCCGCGCGCGCGCCACGTCGAGGCCAGCGCCGTGGACCACGATCTCGGCGGTCGGCTCGAGGAGCTCCAGGTCGATGCGGATCGTCCCCGCGAACCGCCGGCCCTCGAGGTCGACGGAGAGCATCGCGTCGTAGGACGTCGGGCGGACGTGGAGCGGGAGCCTGTAATTCCGGTCGTCGGTCGGGTGGGCCATGGAGCCTCGCGGTGCGGACCACGGAGGATGACCACGGCGCCGCCTTCGCGGCAACGCGAAGTGGTGGCGGTCCCTCACCTGGGAAGGCGTTCGCCCTTGACTGCACGGGTCCGCGGGGCTCTCGTTCAGCCGTGCGCGCCATGATCCTCACCACCCCGCGGGCGCGGCTCGTCGAGGCGGAGCTGCCCCTCCCCGTCCCGGGGCCGGGCCAGCTGCGGATCCGGGTCGCGGCGTGCGGCGTCTGCCGGACCGACCTCCACGTCGGCGACGGCGAGCTCCCGCGCCCCAAGCTGCCGCTCGTCCTCGGCCACGAGGTGGTGGGGCGTGTGGAGGCGCTCGGCCCTGATGCGGGCCGGTTCGCGCCCGGCGACCGCATCGGCATCCCGTGGCTCGGCTGGACGTGCGGCGCCTGCCGCGCCTGCCTCTCCGGCCGCGAGAACCTGTGCGAGCGGGCGCGCTTCACCGGGTACCATCTCGACGGCGGCTACGCCGAGGCCGCCATCGTGGATGCTCGCTACGCGTTCCCGATCCCGGCGGGCTACTCGGACGCCGAGGCGGCGCCGCTCCTGTGCGCCGGCCTCATCGGCTACCGCTCCTGGGCGCCCGTGCGCGGCGCCGAGCGGCTCGGCCTCTACGGGTTCGGCGCGGCAGGCCACGTCGTCGCGCAGCTCGCGCGCCACGCCGGACAGCGCGTCTTCGCCTTCACCCGCGCGGGCGACGCCGAGGCGCAAGGCTTCGCGCGCTCGCTCGGGGCGGAGTGGGCGGGCGCGTCGGAGGAGCCGCCGCCCGAGCCGCTCGACGCGGCGATCCTGTTCGCCCCCGTCGGAGCGCTCGTCCCGGGGGCGCTGCGCGCGACCGCTCCCGGGGGGACGGTCGTCTGCGCCGGCATCCACATGAGCGACATCCCCTCGTTCCCCTACGCCCTCCTGTGGGGCGAGCGGACGATCCGCTCGATCGCGAACCTCACGCGCAAGGACGGCGACGAGCTCCTCGCGCTCGCCCCCGCGGCCGGGGTCCGGACCGAGGTGATGGCGTACCCGCTCGCACGGGCGAACGACGCTCTCGACGACCTGCGCGCCGGCCGCGTACGAGGAGCGGCGGTGCTCGTGCCCTGAGGCGCGCGGCGCACCTTCATGCGGGTGCGCACCGATGCCTGGGTGCCCCGCGCGACCGCCGCTGGGGTGGCGCCGACCGCGGATCGCTGGATTGGGCGCGATCTCGCGGTTGGCAAGGCCTTCGCAATCAAGGTCGACCATGGACCCTCGAACCGAAGCGCCGCACCGGACCGCTCTCCCCCGTGCTGCCGCCCCACGCAGCGAGCTTCCGCCCGCCCGACCGCTCGTCCTCGAGCGAGAGCTCGAGTACGCGCCTGGTGCGGTCGTGAGCCGCACCGTCGCGAAGGCGCGTGGCGGGACCATCTCGCTCTTCGCGTTCGACGCGGGCGAGGAGCTCTCCGAGCACACGGCGCCGTTCGACGCGTTCGTGCAGGTGCTCGACGGCGCCGTCGAGCTGACCATCGGCGGCGAGAAGGTGCTCGCGCGCGCGGGCGAGACGGTGCGGATGCCGGCGGGCGTCCCCCACGCGGTCCGGGCGATCGAGAGGTTCAAGATGCTCCTCTCGCTCGTGCGCGAGTAGCGCGTGCCGTACCCGCTCGCTACGACGGAGACGCCATGCTGACCCGGCTCGGTGCCACCGCGGCGCCCGACGCCTACTTCACCGAGGCGCTTCCGCTCCACGCACGCGACGAGGAGGAGTCGGTCCTTCCGCGGCTGCACGGGCGCGACTCCGCGGTGGACGCCGAGCTCGCCGCGATGGAGCGGGAGCACCGGGAGCACGGGCCGCCGCTCGAGGTCCTCGTCCGCGCGTGTCTCTACCCCGCCGCCCTCTGTCGCTTGCCGTACTCCTTGTCGAGGTAGAGCGCGGCGCCCGGCCGCTCGCCGACCATCCGCAGCCGGTCCACGATCTCGACGACCCGGGCCTCCTCCTCGACCTGCTCCGACACGAACCACTGGAGGAAGATCTGCGTGGCGCGGTCCTTCTCCTCCTCCGCGAGCGCCGAGAGGTCGTTCACGAGCGCGGTCACCTTTCGCTCGTGCTCGAGCACCTTCTCGAAGACGTCGTTCACGGACGCCCACGACGACGCCGGGGCCTCGACGGGCCCGAACTTCGCCTCGCCGCCGCGCGCGAGGAGGAAGTCGAGGCTCTTCCGCGCGTGGAGGAGCTCCTCGTCGCTCTGCACGCGCAGCCAGCGGGCGAACCCTTTCCAGGCCTTCGCCTCGGCCCAGGCCGACATCGCGAGGTAGAGGTACGACGACGCGGTTTCCGCCTGGACGTGCCGGTTGAGCGCTTGCTGCATCTTCGAACCGATCATGGTCGGGGCCCTCCTCGCTTCCCGTTGCGTCGCGCCCGTCGTGTGTCAAGCGGATCGCCCGGCGGCTCGTGCCTTCAAGGGGCACGGCGCTGCGCGCCAAGCCGCACCGCGTTAACTTGATTATGGAATCGGTGCGGCGCGCCCCCGAATGGCGCGGGCCGATCTCGAGGGCACCATGGCGAACGTCCAGACGAACGAGGAGATCCTCCACTCGCGGCAGGTCGCCGAGTCGGCGCGCGAGGCGGAGTGGCAGGGCGCGGGTTTCCTGCGCGAGCTCTTCCTCGGCAGGCTGCGGCTCGATCTCATCCACCCCTACCCGCTCGCCGGGCGCGATCGACCCGAGTTCCAGGAGTTCTACGGCGAGATGGAGCGGTTCCTCCGCGAGCAGGTCGACCCGGTGAAGATCGACGAGACGGGCGAGTACCCGCCCGAGGTGATCGAGGGCTTCCGCAAGCTCGGCGCGTTCGGCATGAAGATCCCGCCCGAGTACGGCGGGCTCGGCCTGAACCAGGTCGAGTACGCGAAGGTGATGCAGCTCGTCGGCAGCTACGACGCCAACGTCACCGCGCTCCTCTCGGCGCACCAGTCGATCGGCGTCCCGCAGCCGCTCAAGCTCTTCGGCTCGGAGGAGCTGAAGCGGAAGTACCTGCCGCGGATCGCGAAGGGGGCGATCAGCGCCTTCGCGCTCACCGAGGCGAACGTCGGCTCGGATCCGGCGCGCCTCGCGACGACCGCGGAGCCGACCGCCGACGGCAAGCACTACGTGCTGAACGGCTCGAAGCTCTGGTGCACGAACGGCACGATCGCGGAGCTGCTCGTCGTCATGGCCCGCAACCCGAAGACGAACGCGATCAGCGCCTTCGTCGTGGAGACGGCGTGGCCCGGGGTCGAGGTGACGCACCGCTGCCGGTTCATGGGGCTGCGCGCCCTCGCGAACGCCGCGCTGCAGTTCACGGACGTGAAGATCCCGGCGGAGAACCTCATCGGCAAGGAGGGCCGCGGGCTCAAGATCGCGCTCACGACGCTCAACACCGGGAGGCTCTCGCTCCCCGCGGCGGTGGTCGGCGGCTCGAAGGTGTTCCTCGAGGTTTGCCGCAAGTGGGCACAGGCCCGCTCTCAGTGGGGCCAGGAGCTTGGCAAGCACGAGGCGATCGCGCACAAGCTCGCCGAGATGTCCTCGACCGTCTACGCGATGGAGGCGGTCTCCGACCTCGCGCAGTCGCTCGCGGACCAGAAGGGCTACGACATCCGGCTCGAGGCCGCGGCGGCGAAGGAGTGGAACACCGTCAAGGCGTGGCGAATCGTCGACGAGACGATGCAGATCCGCGGCGGCCGCGGGTACGAGAAGGAGTCCTCGCTCGCGGCGCGCGGCGAGGCCCCGATCGGGGTCGAGCGCGCGATGCGCGACCTGCGCATCAACCTGATCTTCGAGGGCTCGTCGGAGATCATGCACCTCTTCATGGCGCGCGAGATGCTCGACAAGCACCTCGAGGTCTCCGGCGCGCTCATCGACCCGAAGGTCCCGGCGGGCAAGAAGCTTGCGATGCTCCCGAAGGTCGTCTGGTTCTACGCCACCTGGTACCTCGCGCTCTGGGGGCGCGGCCTCTTCGCGCCGCGCCACGCCGAGTTCGGAAGGCTCGCGCGGCACCTCCGCTTCGTCGAGCGCGCATCGCGCAAGCTCGCGCGGCAGATGTTCCACTTCATGGTGGTGTTCCGCGCGGCCGGCGAGCGAAAGCAGGCGTTCCTCTTCCGGCTCGTCGATATCACGAACGACCTCTTCGCGATGGCGGCGTCGGTGTCACGCGCCGAGGCGCTCCGTCGGGCCGGCCGGCCCGAGGCGGCTCGGGCGGCGCGGCTCGCCGACCACTTCTGCCTCGCGAACCGCCGCAAGGTGAGCGCGCTCTTCAAGGCACTCTGGCGGAACGAGGACGACGATGCCTACCGGCTCGGCCGGGAGGTGCTCGCGGGTGAGCACGCGTGGCTCGAGAAGGGCGGGATGGAGACCGGCCTCACCGTCGACGACCTCCGGCCCAGGCTCCCGGATCGCGCGCCGGCCCCGGCGCCGCAGCGGCCTGCGGCGGCGCTCGGCGTGAAGGGCGCGCCGGTGGCGTAGCGAAAGTTGCCCACGGCCTCCCCCAGCGCCCGCGGAGGGAGGCCGTTCCGGTTCCGGCGCTCACTGCCGCGCGGTCCCCTCCTCCTGCCTCGCGCCGCGGCCCTGCCGCTCCGAACCCTCCTCCTCCTTGAGCGAGCCGCGGATCTGATCGCGGAACTCCGGCGTGTCGCTGTGCCCGTGCACGTCGACCGCGTGCATCACCGCCGCGCGGACCACCTCGTCCTCCTCGCCGGCGATCGTCAGCGTGCAGCCCATCTCGCTCGGCATGTCGCGACAATCCACCATCTTCCGTGCCATGTGATCCTCCTCACGTTCATTCGCCGCGCGGACCGCCGTCGGCCCGCTCACGTGCATCCATACGAATCCCCCGCGCGCTCCGAAACGCGCGTGCGGGGGGCTCGGCAGGCCGGACGGGCGATCGGCCGGCGGCGCGATCATGATGGCGGCGGCGGCACGATCTCCGGCCCGAGCGCCCGGAATCCGTCCGCCACGGCGCGACACACGTTCTCGACCAGGTCCTCGCGCGCGTTCACGAGGTAGAGGCGAGGCCCGAGCGCCCACGTCTCGCGGACGACGCGGCGCGGCTCCGGCGGGGTCGCGCCGGAGCGCTGAAGCGCGGCGGCGAACATGGGGAGGACCTTGTCCGAGAGCCGGAGCGCGGTGTCGACGACGAAGAGGGCGAGATCGGGGCGCACCGCGCCGACCCGCCGGAGGAACGCGCTCACCTCCGCGCTCGTCAGGTGCTTCGGAGGCGACGACTTCGCCTCGAGGTAGACGAGCTTGCCTTCCCCGGCGGCGACGACGTCGAGGTCGCCCCCCACCCCGCGCGCGCCGGTCCGGACGCCGGTCGCGACCTCGAACCCGAGCCGCTCGCGCAGCTCGCGCGCGAGCCACCACTCGAGCGTACCGCCGAACGACCGCGCGCCCCGCTGCAAGCGGTAACGCCGCCCGCGCCCGACCCGCTCGGCGATGCCGAGGGCGACGGCGACCTCGGCGAGCTCGCGCACCTTCGCCGCGCTCACGTAGCGCGTCGCTTCGCGCGGCAAGAACCCGCGAGGCCGCAGGATGGCGCCGCGCAGGAACAGCCGGAACGCGTAGTGCCCGAGCTGCCGGGCGATCGCCGCATGGACCTCCGGCGCCGCGGACGGATCGAAGGGCAGGTCCGGCGCCGAGGGCCGCGGGTCGAGGCCGCGGCGGCGAAGCATGGCGAGCGGCTCGCCCCCGACCGGTCGCGACGCAGGGCGGGGCGCCGCCCTCGTGGCCGCGGCGGCCTCGAGCTCGCGCGCGGTCGGCCGACTGGTCATGCCGCCGCCGCGCCGACCCCGACGCGAGGCGCCCCGGCGCCCGATCACCCCGCTCGATACAGCCGGACCGCGAACCACGCCCGATCGTCCGTCCAGGCGGCCTCCGGCACCCAGCCCGCGATCGCGGCGAGCGCGTCGAACGCGCGCGGCTCCCACTTGTAGGCGCTCTCGGTCTGCAGCGGCTCGCCCTCCTCGAACCGGAAGACCCACCCCGCGACCGCGACGACCTGCGGCTCGATCGACACGAGGTGCATCTCCACGCGGGAGTGGCGCGGGTCCCAGATCGCGCGGTGCCGGAAGCAGGACAACCGGAACTCACCGCCGAGCTCGCGGTTCATCCGCGCGAGCAGGTTCAGGTCGAACGCCGCCGTGACGCCCGCTGCGTCGTCATAGGCAGCGACGAGCGCCGCCTCCTCCTTCGGAAGGTCGAGCCCGATGACGAGCCGCCCGCCCGGCCCGGCGTCCTGCGCCATGCGGCGGAGGAGCGCCACCGCCTCGGGTGGGTCGAGGTTCCCGATGGTCGAGCCCGGGAAGAACGCGACGCGCCGCGTGCAGCGGAAGTCGCCGAGGGGCAGCGTGAACGGCGAGGTGAAATCGGCGAGGACGGGCCGGACCGGGAGGCGCGGGAATCGCGCGCCGAGCGCCTCCGTCGCCGCGAGGAGCGGCTCGCGCGAGATGTCCACGGGGACGTACGCGGCGGGGCGCCGCAGCGCGGACAGGAGGAGCGCGGTCTTCCGCGCGTTCCCGGCGCCGTACTCGAACACGAGCGCGTCCGGCCCGATCGCGTCCGCGATCTCGCCGCCGTGCTCCTCGAGCAGGGCCGTCTCGACCCGCGGCGGGTAGTACTCGGGCTGCTCGCAGATGACCTCGTACAGGGCCGACCCGCGCGCGTCGTAGAGCCACTTCGGCGGCGTCCCCTTCCGAGGGCGCGAGAGCCCGTGCCGCACCTCCTCGGCGAACCGCACCGTCTCGACCGCGAGCGCCTCCCGCTCGAGCTCCACACCCTCGAATCCGATCACGCGTCGTCCCTCGCGAGCCGGACGCCGGTGAACTGCCACCGCGCCTCCGGCGGGAAGAAGTTCCGGTAGCTCGCTCGCACGTGCCCGCGCGGCGTCCCGCAGGAGCCACCGCGCAGCACGAGCTGGTTCACCATGAACTTGCCGTTGTACTCGCCGAGCGCGCCCGCGAGCGGGCGGAAGCCCGGATACGGCGCGTACGCGCTCTGCGTCCACTCCCACACGTCCCCGAGGAGCTGCGCGAGCCCCTCCCCCTCGCGCGCTGCCGCGGGATGGAACCGCCCGTCGTCGGCGAACGTGCCGTCCTCCCGCGCGCCCTCCGCCGCGACCTCCCACTCCGCCTCGGTGGGGAGCCGCGCCCCGGCGAAGCGAGCGTAGGCGTCGGCCTCGTAAGCCGAGATGTGCGCGACGGGCTCCGCCTCGTCCACCCGCCGCATCCCCCCGAGCGTGAACTGCCAGAAGCTCCCGCGCTCTTCGGTCCAGTAGAGCGGGGCGCGCCATCCGTTCCGCTGCACCGCCGCCCACCCGTCCGAGAGCCACAGCTCCGGCCGCACGTACCCGCCCGAGCGGATGAACGACAGCCACTCTCCGCAGGTGACCGGCCGGGAGGCGAGCGCGTGCGGCTCGAGGAGAACGCGGTGGCGCGGACGCTCGTTGTCGAACGCGAACCCGCGCGGGCCCGCGCCGATCTCGCGCACGCCCCCGTCGCGGGCGATCCACGCGAGCCTCGGCGCGGGGGCGCCGGAGGGCGCCGGCGCCGGCCCGTAGGCCGGACGGAGCGGCTGGACCGAGAACCCGTGCTTCACGTCCGTGAGGAGCAGCTCCTGGTGCTGCTGCTCGTGGGCGATCCCGAGCTCCACGACGTCGCGCAGCGCCTCGCCGCAGTCGCCCGCGAGGAGCGCCGCCACCCGGTCGTCGACGACGTCGCGCCAGCGGAGCACCTCCGCGAGCGACGGACGGGAGAGGAGTCCGCGCTCGGGGCGCGGCTGCCGTGACCCGGCCGCCTCGTAATAGGAGTTGAAGAGATAGCCCCACGCCGGCTCGTGCGGGGGGATCGGCGGCGCCGCCTTCGCGAGCACGAACGTCTCGAAGAACCAGGTCGTGTGCGCGAGGTGCCACTTCGCGGGGCTCGCGTCGGGCATCGACTGGAGCATCGCGTCCTCGGCAGAAAGCGGCGCCGCGAGCGCCACCGTCGCCCGGCGGGCCGCCGCGAACCGCTCGAGGATCGAAGTCCCGCGGCCGCCGGGGCTCCCAACGATCGCCGCCACGCACGCTCCACCGCCGGGCGGTCTCGCCGCGGCACCGGTGCAAACGTCGCCACGCAGGGGACGCCGGGCAACGCGCCGCGCCGCGATCCGATCCCTGCCGGGCCGTCCGAGGACGTTTCCGCCCCGCCTGGCGCCAGCCGCGCGTTACCCTCCGGCCGTGCACGATCCCCGCGCAGAGATCTCCCGCCGCCTCGCCGCGCGCCGGGACGCCGTCGTCAGGCTCGACCGGCGCGACGCCTGGCTCGCGCGTGGGCGGCTCGCCGCATTCGGTCTCGCCCTGGTCGTCTCCTGGCTCGCGTTCGGCGCCCAGCAGCTCCCGGGCTGGTCGCTCCTCGTCCCCCTCGCCGCCTTCCTCGCGCTCGCGGTGGCGCACGACCGGGTCTTCCGGACGCGCGAGCGCATGCGGCGCGCGATCGCCTTCCACGAGCGCGCCCTCGCCCGACTCGACGGCCGCTTCGCCGGGACGGGGACGCCGGGTGACGCCCACGCCGATCCCACCCACCCGTACGCGCTCGACCTCGACGTCTTCGGGAAGGGCTCGCTGTTCGAGCTTCTCTGCGCGGCGCGCACGCGCCCGGGCGAGGAGCGGCTCGCGGCGTGGCTCCTCGCGCCGGCGCGCCCCGAGGCGCTGCGCGAGCGCCAGCACGCCGTCGCGACGCTCGCGCCGCGGCTCGACCTGCGGGAGGACCTCGCCGTCCTCGGGGACGACGTCCGCGCCGCCGTGGATGCGCGGACGCTCGCCGCATGGGGCGAGGAGCCGCCGATCATCGAGGCGTGGCTCCTCCCCGCCTCGCTCGCGCTCGCCGCCGCCGCGGTCGCCGCCGCGGTGGCCTGGGCGCTCGGCCACGGCCCGCTCCCGCTCGCCGCGATCCTCCTCGGCGAGTGGGGCTTCGTCCGCTCGCTGCGCGCACCGATCGACCACGTCCTCGCGGGGGTCGAGCGTCCCGCCGCGGAGCTGCGCGTGCTCGCCCTCCTCCTCGCGCGGCTCGAGCGCGAGCCGCTCGAGGACGGGCGGCTGGGCACGCTCCAGGCGGCGCTCCGCGGCCCCGGCGCGCGCGCCTCGAGCCGGATCGCCAGGCTCGAGCGGGCCGTCTCCCGGATGGAGTGGGCGAAGAACCAGCTCTTCGCCCCGGTCGCCTTCGCGCTCGCGTGGTTCCCGCTGCACGCCGCGCTCGTCGAGCGCTGGCGCCGCGCGAGCGGAGAGCGAATCCGAGGCTGGCTCGACGCCGCGGCCGAGCTCGAGGCGCTCTCGTCCCTCGCCGGGTACACGTACGAGCACCCGGAGGATCCGTTCCCCGAGCTCGTGGAGTCTGGCCCGGAGCGGCGGGCGACCGTGGACGGCGACGCCCTCCGCCACCCGCTCCTCGCGGGCGCGGTGCCGAATGACGTCCGGCTCGGCGACGGCGGCCCGCGCGTTCTGCTCGTCTCGGGCTCGAACATGTCCGGCAAGTCCACGTATTTGCGCACGGTCGGCGTGAACGTTGTCCTCGCGCTCGCCGGCGCGCCCGTGCGCGCGACGCGCCTGCGGCTCACGCCGCTCCACGCAGGAGCGACTCTGCGGATCCAGGACTCGCTCCAGGCCGGCCGGTCCCGGTTCTACGCGGAGATCACGCGCCTGAAGGAGCTCTCGGACCTCGCGGCGGGGGAGATGCCCGTCCTGTTCCTCCTCGACGAGATCCTGCACGGAACGAACTCCCACGACCGGCGGATCGGCGCCGAGGCGGTGGTGCGCGGCCTCGTCGGCAAGGGCGCGATCGGCCTCGTGACGACGCACGATCTCGCGCTCACCGAGCTCGCCGGCGCCGACCAGCCCCTCGCGAACGCGCACTTCGAGGACCAGGTGAAGGACGGCGAGATCGCGTTCGACTACCGGCTGCGGCCCGGCGTCGTCGCGCACTCGAACGCGCTCGCGCTGATGCGCGCGGTCGGCCTGCGGATCTGACGCAGGCGGCGGCTCATCCCTCGACGGTGAGGATCTCCGCGCCGCTCGCGGTCACCGCGATCGTGTGCTCGAACTGAGCGGACCGCTTCCCGTCGGCGGTGACCGCGGTCCAGCCGTCATCCCAGAGCGCGTCCTCCCACGTCCCCTCCGTGATCATCGGCTCGATCGTGAAGGTCATGCCCACCTCCATGAGCCGCTTCACCGACGCGTCGTAGTGGTGCGGGATCTGGAGCGACGTGTGGAACGACTCGCCGATGCCGTGGCCGCAGTAGGCACGGACGACGCCGTAGCCGTGCCGGGACGCGTGCGCCTCGATGACCTTGCCGATCTCCGAGATGGGCCTCCCGGGCCGGACCACCGCGATCCCCTTCGCGAGGCACTCGCGCGCGACCTCGACGAGGCGGCGTCCGTCGGGATCCACGTCGCCGACGAGGAACGTCGCCGAGCAGTCCCCGTGCATCCCATCGAGGTAGACGGTGACGTCGAGGTTCACGATGTCGCCGTCCTCGAGCGGCCGGCTGTCCGGGATGCCGTGGCAGATCACCTCGTTCACCGAGGTGCAGAGCGACTTCGGGTAGCCGCGGTAGTTGAGCGGGCTCGGGTAGCCGCCGAGCCGGATGGTCTCGGCGTGGGCGAGCTCGTCGAGCGCGTCCGTGGTCAGCCCGGCGCGGACCGCCTCGCCCGTGACGCGCAGGACCCGGGCCGCCGCGCGGCACGCGCGCCGGAGCCGCTCGAGCTCCTCGGGAGTCTTCACGTCCTTGCCCGCCGCGCGCGGGCGCCCGGTCGCCGCATACTCCGGGCGCGGGATGCTCGCGGGGACCGCCCGCCGCGGGCTCACCTTGCCCGGCGCGAGCCTGGCGCGCGTGCGGCGCGGCGGCGGACCGGCGCTCTCCCCGCGCGCGTCGGCGTCGAGGTGGCACTTCTTGTACTTCTGCCCGCTGCCGCACCAGCACGGATCGTTCCGCCCGGGGCGGGTGCGCGAGGTGATTCCTACGTCGTTCACGGACCCGTTCTAAGGGAAACGCGGCAGACCGGCAATGAACCCGTAACCCCGACAGAACCTGCCCGGCGCCGGCGCGAACCCGTGCCCTGCCCCCGTGTCCCGTTCCCGTCTTGTCCCGTGCCCCTGCCCGTGCCCGTGACCGGTCGTTCGAAACTCGATCCCCGTTCGGCTCCGCTCGCTCAGCTCACGCCGCCCGTCAGATCTGGGCCGGCTGATCGGTCTGGCCCGGAATGCTCTCCGAAGGCGATCCCTCCGCGATCAGCTCCTCGGCGAGGGTCTCCATCCGCGTCCCGAGTTCCTCGAGCTCCTCCTTCGAGCAGGCCTTTCGCACCTTCGGGAACAGCTCCTTCTCCTCCTCGTCGACGTGGTGCTCGACCTGCTCCTTCAGCACCTTCATCCGGGCCATGAACTGCTCGTCTCCGGTCCCGCCCTCCATGATCTCCGCGAGGAGCCGCTTCATCGAGAGGTGCTCCTCGACGGACTCGCGCAGGATCTCCTCGGTGTCCTCCTGCTTCGACTCCGGATAGAAGAGCTTCTCCTCGATCTCCGCATGTACGGCGAGTTGATCGGAGATGTCGCGGCAGAGCCGCTCCTTCGTCTTCCGGGCGCCATCGCCGGCGTCGTCGAAGTCCTCGAACAGCTCCTCCACTTCCCGGTGCTGCTTCTCCAGCAGATCGATGGCGTTCATGGGTCTCCCCCCCGTCCTTCGAGCCTAGGCACCTCGGACGAAAACGGCCGGGGAGCGGGAGGCGGCTGCCTGCCCGATCCCCGGCCACCCGGGAGGAGGAACGCCCGGGGCGCGGGTCCTGGACGGCGTTCAGGCGGCGCGGCGGAGGGGCGGCGCCGCGCGATCGGTGCGGCGGAGCGCGATGTCGCGCGCGATGGCGCGGACGACGAAGGCGAGCAGCGCCACCGCCCCCACGTCGAACACGAGGTCGGGCACGACGCGGGCCCACGTCACTGCGTGGATGAACGCGCTCCCGGTCACCTCGGGGCTGCGCGCCCACCACAGCCCGCGCTGGACGCCCTGCACGAGCTGGTAGATGCCGGCCGGTAGGAGCGAGAAGAGGATCATCCCGGCGAGCCCGCCGTTCAGCCCCCAGAACGCCACCGCGAGGAGCCGGTCGCTCCACGCCTCGCGCCGCACGATGTTCCGCATCGAGAAGAGCATGAGCGCGATGGCGAGGAACCCGTACACGCCGAAGAGCGCGCCGTGCGAGTGGATGGGCGTCGTGTTGAGCCCCTGCGCGTAGTAGAGAACGATCGGCGGGTTGATGAGGAAGCCGAGCACGCCCGCGCCGACGGCGTTCCAGAACGCCACCGCCACGAAGAAGTAGAGCGGCCACTTCCACGGCGCGACGTTCCCTCCCGAGCGGGCGAGCCTCAGCGTCTCGAACACCTCGAAGCCGAGGAGCGTGAGCGGGACGATCTCGAGCGCCGAGAAGGTCGCGCCGAGCGCGGTGATGAAGAGCGGCGTGCCGGTGAAGTAGAGATGGTGGAAGGTGCCGATGATCCCCGCGCCCAGGTAGAGCAGGATCGAGAAGTAGGTGGCCCGCTGCGCCGCCCGTTCGCCGACCGCGCCGATGCGCGAGAGGATGAACGCGAGCGCCACGGTGGCGAACACCTCGAAGAAGTTCTCGACCCACAGGTGCACCACCCACCAGCGCCAGTAGTCGGCGACGGCGATGTGCGTGCCCGGCGTGTAGGCGAGCCCGACGGAGTAGAAGACCGGGATGGAGATCGAGGCGTAGAGGAGCAGGTGCGTGAGGCCGCCGCGGTCCTTCTCGGCGGCGAGCGCGGGCTTCACCGCGCGGTACACGAGCACGAGCCAGAGGAGCATCCCGGCGATGAGCCCGACCTGCCAGACGCGGCCGAGCTCGATGTACTCGTACCCCTGGTGGCCGACGAGCCAGCCGTTCGGTCCCGAGAGCTTGCCGCGGACCCCGAGGTAGGTGCCGGCAAGCGCGCCGACGACCACGACGACGAGCGCGGCGAGGAGCGTGAGCACGAGCGCGCGCTGCCCCCTCGGCTCGTGACCGTTCGAGACCATCGGCCCGATGAAGAGGCCGGTCGCGAGCCAGCAGGTCGCGATCCAGAAGACCGCGAGCTGCAGGTGCCATCCGCGGGTCGCCGCGTACGGGAGGAGCGCGCCCGTGTCGATCCCGAAGATCCGGTTCCCCTCGACGGCGTAGTGGCCGGTCACGGACCCGAGGAGCGCCTGGAGGATGAAGAGCAGGATCGCGACCGCGAAGAACGGCAGCGCCGCGCGCTGGCTCGGAGTCGGCCGGGGCTCCTCGAGAGGCGCGATCCGGACCGGCTCCTCCGGGTCCTTCGCCTTCATGCGGAGGTACGCGAAGATCGCGACGGCCGTCCCGAGGATGAGCAGGACCACCGAGACGATCGACCAGAGGAGCGCCGACGGGAGCGGCACGTTCCCGACGAGCGGATCGTGCGGGAAGTTCGCGGTGTAGCTGAACGTCTCGCCGGGCCGGTTCGTCCCCGCCGCCCACGCCGTCCAGAAGAAGAACGCAGTCATGGCGCGCGACGCCGCGGGATCGGAGACGAAGCCGCGCGGGATCGACATCGCGTCGGAGCCCTCGGCGAACAGCCGGCCGTAGTACCCGACGAGAGCGGGGAGCGCCGCCGCCTGTCCGGGCGAGAGCGTCAGCGTCTCGGTCGCCGCATCGTACCGGTTCGCCCGGAGTTCCGTACGCACCTCCGCCTCGACGCGCCCCCGCTCGCCGGCGGGGAGGGCCTCGAGCTCGCCCTGCGCGAAGCGCGTCGCGGCCGCGGCCGGGAGCCCATGCGCGAGCCCGGCGGAAGCGAGGCCGATGCGGTGGAGCACGTCCGCCGACCAGTCCGGCGCGAGGTACGCGCCGTGGCCCCAGATCGACCCGGTCTGCTGGCCGCCGCGCGACAGATACTGGCGCTGGCCGAGCCGGATGTCGTCCCCGGTGAGGACGACCTCGCCGGACGGCGCGACGACGCGCTCCGGGATGGGTGGCTTGTGCCGTGAGATCTGGGCGCCTCCGAACACGAGGACTCCGAAGCACAGGACGATGACGAAGAGGAGGACGGCGCGGCTGCGGTGGTTCATGGGGTCGGGGATCTCCTGGTGAAGGGTTCGATGGGATGGGCCGGAAGCTCGCGCTCAGCCGCAGCAGCCCATCCGCTGCGCGGGCGCGCCGGGGTGGACGGCGGGCGCGTGGCGCTGGACGAGCTCCTCGCCGAGCGCGTGGAGCCGCGCGTGCGCGCCGGCCCGCTCCTCGTCCTGCTCGAAGCGGTCGCACGCGACCGCGACCGCCTGCATCACCTCGGGCGGCAGGTGCTGTTCGGCCATCGGGTAGAGGACCGCGTCCTCCTTGTGGATGTGCGCGTGCAGGAGGTCCGAGAACCCGCGCGCGACCTCCGCGACCTCGCGGCGGTCCGCGTCGCTCCACGGACCCGCCTGGCCGGCGCGGTCGCGGAGGATCCCGACGAGGCCGCGCCCCTGGTCGTGCTCGTGCAGCATCACCGCGATGGGCCCGCCGTTCCGAGGAAACCCGTGCTCCACCATGGCGGCGAAGAGGATGCCCTCCTCCTTGCCGTGGTGGCACGCGTCGGCGAACTCGCGGACGAAGGTCACGAACCGCCCGAGCTCCTCCTTCTCCGTGGTGCCCTTCCGCTCGATCTCCTCGGCAAAGGCGACGAGCCCATCGAGCACCCGCTCGATCACCCGGTGCTCGTTCATCAGCGACTCGATGGCGTCCATTCCGTTCCCCGTCTCCGGCCTCGCCGGTGCTGTGAGTTGTCTGGGTCATCCCTGAGCAAGAGCGGGGCCGACCACCAACCCCGCGCCTTTCCTGCGCTTTGAGCGGCTCACCGCTGGGGCGCACCCATCGTTGGTTGCAGCGGGCACCGCCATTTCGGTAGACACCTTCGTATGGGTCACGGCCTCCCGGTCCTCGCGCAGGACGACGCCCACCGCCGCATCGTCGAGGAGGCGATCGAGCTCGTCCTCTCGACCGTGGATCTCGCGGCGGTGCTCGATCGCACCGGCCAGCTGCTGCGCCGCCACTTCGGCGAGACGCGGGTCGCGATCAACCGCATCTCACCGCTCGACCGGACGCGCGCAGACGTCGTGCTCGTATCGGATCCGCGCCAGCCCTCCCCCGACATCGGCGTCTCGTTCCCGCTCGCGGGCTCCGCCGCGGGGCAGGCGCTCGCGGAGCGCGCGCCGTGCGTCGTCGATCCGCTTCGGCCGCGCGAGGCGCGCTTCCGCGACGAGCCGCTGCTCTCGGCGTACGGCTACGGCTCGCTCGTCTCTTTCCCGCTCGTCTTCGAGAACGAGGTGCTCGGGACGCTCGACATCGCCCACCCGCCGCGCGAGGGGCTCCTCGCGTGCTGCTTCGAGGTCGCGCGCCAGGTCGCGCACCTCGTCGCGATCGCGCTGCACAACAGCCTCATGGTCGAGGAGGTGCAGCGGCTGAACCGGCTGCTCGGGAAGGAGAACGCGCTCCTCAAGGAGGAGATCCGGCAGATCAAGCGTGAGTCGCGCTACGTCGCCGAGAGCCGGCTGATGCGCGACGTGGTCGAGCGGATCCGGCTCGTCGCGCCGTCGACGACGACCGTCCTCGTCCGCGGCGAGACCGGCACCGGCAAGGAGGGCCTCGCGCGGATGGTCCACGAGTTCAGCCCCCGGTTCAACGCACCGTTCATCCCGGTGAACCTCGGCGCGATCCCCGAGGGGCTCATCGAGAGCGAGCTGTTCGGCCACGAGAAGGGCGCGTTCACCGGCGCGACGCGGCGGCGGCCGGGTCGGTTCGAGCAGGCCGATGGCGGGACGATCTTCCTTGACGAGGTGGGGGACGCGCCGCCGTCGGTGCAGGTTCGGCTCCTGCGCGTGCTGCAGGAAAGGATCGTCGAGCGGGTCGGTGGCACGGAGCCCGTGCCCGTCGACGTGCGGGTCGTCGCCGCGACGAACCGGAACCTCGAGGAGATGGTCGCGCGCGGCACCTTCCGGGCGGACCTCTACTACCGGCTCGCGGTCTTCCCGCTGGAGCTGCCGCCGCTGCGTGACCGGCGCGAGGACGTGCGGCCGCTCGCGAGCTACTTCCTTGCGCGACACGCCGCAGCCATGAACCGGCGCCCGCCCCAGGTTTCCGAGGAGATCTGGCGCGCGCTCGAGGCATATGACTGGCCGGGCAACATCCGCGAGCTCGAGAATTTCTTGCAGCGCGCGCTCATCCTCTCGCCGGGCCCGACGCTCACCGTTCCCGATCTGCCGGGCGGCGCGGCGCGCGCGGCCGAGCCGGAGCCGGCCGCCGCGGCGCCTGGGCGGTTCGACGACGAGGTCCGCACGCTCATCGAGCGCGCGCTCTCGTCCGCGGGGGGCCGGGTCTACGGTCCGAACGGCGCGGCGGCGATGCTCGGGCTCCGGCCGACGACGCTCCAGGGCAAGATGAAGAAGTACGGCGTCGAGCCGCCCGCTGCGCGCACGAAGGCGGGCTGAGGTCGCTGCGCGGCACGCGCGCGCGTGCGACCTTCACCCACACCGCGCGTCACGAAGGTCCCCGCGCGTCCCACGCCCGCGGTACAATGGGCGCTTCCTTTGACCCGGAGCCCCCGCATGCGCGCGCTCGCCTCCCTCGCTCTCGCCCTCGCCCTCACCGGCTGCGTGTCCTTGGACACGTTCAACAAGAAGGAGGCGGAGGCGAGCAAGTTCCGCCAGGACTGGGAAGACGAGGTCGCGAAACGCGCGGTCCTGCAGGAGAAGATCGCGGCGCTGAAGCAGCAGCTCGACACCCTCGTCGCCGACGTGAACTCGCTCCGAGACAAGATCCGCTCCGACGAGGGAACCCTCACGGTCAAGGAGGCGGAGCTGCGCGCCGCGCGGGACCGGCTCCTCGAGCTGCAGGCGCTCGTGGACGAGCTCTCGAAGTCGAAGAAGAAGCTCGAGGCGGCGAAGGCCGAGCTCGAGAAGAAGAGCGGTGAGTACGCGCAGCTCGCGTCCGCGCTCCGCGGCGAGATCGAGTCCGGGCGCGTCGAGCTGATGGAGCTGCGCGGGCGGACCACCGTGAAGATGAAGGACAAGATCCTGTTCGCGTCGGGCTCCGCGACCCTCGGCACCGACGGGCGGGACGCGCTCCGCAAGGTCTCCGACGCGCTCCGCGGCGTGCAAGGCAAGCTCATCCGCGTCGAGGGGCACACGGACAACGTCCCGACGAACCCGAATAGCGTGTTCCCGAGCAACTGGGAGCTCTCGTCGGCCCGCGCGCTCGCCGTCGTCCGCTTCCTGCAGGAGAACGGGGTCGATCCGACCCGCCTCTCCGGCGCGGGGTTCGGCGAGTTCCAGCCGATCTCGGCGAACGAGACGCCCGACGGCCGCAGCCTCAACCGCCGCATCGAGATCGTGCTCGTGCCGCTCGAGGGCGCGATCCCCGCCCCCGCCGCCCCGGCGCCCGCGGTGGCGCCCGCCGCGACGAAGACCTAGCGTGCGCGCGCGTCAGCGCGCGCCGTGCCCGAACTGGATGCGGAAGACCTCCGCGAGCACGCCGCCCGCGGTGTGCGCGCCGCCCACGCCCGCGCCCTGCACGACGAGCGGGCGCTCCGCGTGGCGCGCCGTCGTGAACGCGACGAACGCCTCGACGCCCACGAGCCCGGCCGCCGGGTGGCTCGGACCGACCGCGCGTGGCCCGACCGCCACCTCGACCTTCCCCTCCTGCCCGACCGCGATCCGCGCGAGGTAGCGCGGCACGGTCCCCTGGTCCGCGAGCCGGCGGACCTCCGTCGCCATCGCCGCGTCCTCGCGGCGGAGCGCGGCGATGAGATCGTCGGGGCTCCCGGGCACGAGCAGGTCGCGCCCCACGAACGGCTCGACCTTCACGTCCTCGAGCGCCACGTGAGCGCCGAGCTCGCGCGCGAGGATGAGCGCCTTGCGCGCGGTGTCGAGCCCGGAGAGGTCGTCGCGCGGGTCGGCCTCGCAGTAGCCGAGCCCGATCGCCCACCGCGTCGCGAGCGAGAGCGGGACGCCGCGCGCGAGCTCCGAGCAGAGGTACCCGAGTGTCCCGGAGAGCGAACCCTCGACGAGCCGGACGCGGTCGCCCGAGTGGACGAGCCGGCGCAGCGTGCCGATGACGGGCAGGCTCGCGCCCACGACCGTGTCGTAGTGGTAGTGCGCGTGGTGCTGGCGCCGGGTGAGCCGGAGCTGGTCGAGCCGCCGCGGGGGGATCGCGAGCGGCCGCTTGTTCGCGGCGACGACGTGGACGCCCCGCCGGAAGGCCTGCTCGTACACGTCCTCCATTCCGTCGGCCGCGGTGAGGTCCACGACCACCGGCCTCGGCAGCCGCGCGAGCCGGTCGAGGATCGCCGGCGCGCTCACCGCGTCGAAGGGGCCCGTCGCGGGGGCCGCCGCGAGCGCCTCGCGCCAGCGCGCGAGGTCGATTCCGTCCTCGTCGAACGCGGTGCCGCGCCGGTCGGCGACGCCGACGACGCGCAGGACGGTGTCGTAGTCGCGCTCGAGCTCGGTCCGCTGCGCGCGCACCTGCTCGAGCAGCTCGGCGCCGACCTTCCCCTTCCCGAGGACGAGGAGTGAGATGCCCTGCTCCGCGTAGACCCGGTCGATCGCCGCCTCGCCCGCCGGCTCAGCGGCCGCGCCGCGCCCTCTCACCGGACGCGACCGCCCGCGGAAGTCGGCGACCATGTCGTCGAGCCGGTCCACGTCGATGAGGAACGCGTCGTGGCCGTGCGGGGAGTCCATCATCGCGAGCCGCGCGCTCGGCGCGAGGGTCGCCACCTCGCGCTGCTCCCACGGCCAGTAGAGGACGTCCGAGTCGATCGACACGACGAGCATCGGCTGCCGGATGGACCGGAGCACGTCCTCGAAGTCGCCGCGCCCGCGCGACACGTCGTGCGTGTCCATCGCCTTCGTCAGCGTGACGTAGGTCGCCGGGTCGAAGCGCTCGACGAGCTGCTGCCCCTGGTAGCGGAGGTAGCTCTCGACCGAGAAGAGCTCCTCCGTCTGGGGGCGACGACCGAAGCGCATCTCGAAGGACGGCTGGCTCCGGTACGAGAGCATCGCCATCATCCGCGCCACCGCGAGTCCCGCCGCCGGCGGGTCGGCGGGATCGTAGCGCCCGTCGCGCCAGCGCGGATCGGCGTAGATCGCCTGCCGCTGGGCCTCGGAGAGTCCGATGCACCAGGCCGAGTGACGGGCGGTCGACGCGATGAACACGGCAGACTCGACGAGGTCCGGGTAGAGGAGCGCCCACTCGAGGACCTGCATGCCCCCGAGCGACCCGCCGATGACCATCCGGATCCGCTTCACCCCGAGCGCCGTCGCGAGCGCGTGCTGCGCGCGGACGATGTCGCGGATCGTGATCGCCGGGAACGTCCCGAGCCACGGCCGGCCCGTGGCGGGATCGATCTCTGCGGGGCCGGTCGTGCCGTAGCAGCTGCCGAGGATGTTGGAGCAGACGACGAAGTCCCGCTCCGGGTCGAGCGCGCGGCCGGGGCCGAAGAGCCGGGTCCACCAGAGGTCGGCGTCCGCGGACCCGGTGAGCGCGTGGCAGACCACGACCGCGTTCGCCCCCGCCGCGTCGAGCGTGCCCCAGGTGCGGTAGGCGACCCGGACGCGGGGGAGCTTCCCACCGAGCTCCAGGGCGATCTCGCCCGGGAGCTCGAGGACCCGCGTCTCCGGGGAGACGAACGCGGCGCGCCCGGCGCCCGGCGCGGGTCGCTCCGCGCTCGCGTCGCTCGCCCCCAGGGTCCCAGATAAAGTGGCGGCTTCGCCGCGTTTATCTGAACTCGTCCCCATGGAGCGCGGAAGGTATCGGCGGGGGGGCGCTGGGTCAAGGCGCGCGCGCCGCCTCTGCGCCGCCGTCCGCGCCCGTCGGCGCGGGGAGCTCGACGACGACGCGCGCGCCGCCGCTCCGTCCCGCAGCCGCGCGGATCGACCCGCGGTGTGCGTCGACGATCTGCCGCGCGATGTGGAGCCCGAGGCCGAGGCCCGGACCGCGCTGCGCGCGGTCCACCTTCTCGTACGGATCGAACACGCGCTCGCGCGCGAACTCGGGGATCCCGGGCCCGCCGTCCTCGACCGCGAGCACCGCGCGCTCCCCCTCGCGCACGAGCGACAGGACCACCCGCGTGCCGGGTGCGTGGTGCGCCGCGTTGACGAGCAGGTTCGCGATGACCTGCTCGAGCCGCGCCCCGTCGCACGCCGCGACGAGCCGCGCCGGGACGTCCACCTCGAGCACGTTCCCGCTCCGAGCGAGCACCTCGCGCAGCCGCTCGGCGACGCCGCGTGCGAGCTCCGCGAGATCCACGGGCGCGGGGCGGAGCGCGAGCCGCCCCGCCCGGATCCGCGCGAGATCGAGCAGCTCCGCCACGAGCGCCTCGACGCGCTCGAGCTGGCGGAGCGCCGCGGCGAGCCAGGGCGGAACGGGCTGCTCGCCCGAGTGCCGCGCCCCGTTCTGCAGCTGGAGCTTCAGCGCCGTGAGCGGCGTCTTGAGCTCGTGCGAGGCGATCGAGAGGAACTCGTCGCGCGAGGAGACGGATCGCGCGAGGTCGGCGTTCGCCCGCACGAGGTCGCCGGCGGTGCGCGTGATCGCGCGGGCGAGAACGCCGAGCTCGTCCTGGCGCTCGCCCCCGGGGACCGGGATCGGCGCGCGCTCGGTGGCGATCCGCCGGGCGGCCACGGTCATCGCGCGCACCGGCCGCACGAGATAGGCGTCCACGACGAGCGAGAAGGCGAGGACGAGCAGCCCGCTCGCCGCGAGCACTGCGACGAGGAGCACGACCGATCGCGAGCGGACCCGGTCGATGTCGGCGATCGCGCGCTCGAGCCGCCGCAGGTTGAAGACCGCCAGATCCGTGACGAGCGCGCTCGTTCGCCCGGTCGCGAGCTCCCAGCGGGCGTAGGCGCTCGCGACGGCGCGCGGGTCGGCCGCCTCGACCGCCGCGACGAGCCGGCCGCGCTCGCGTGCGCGGAGCGCCCGCGCCTCGACCACCTCGCGCCACAGCTCGCGGCCGCGCGGCGACAGGTCGAGCCTCTCGATCTCCGCCGCGAGCGCGTCCATCTCGATGTCGGTCGCCGCGAGCCGCTCGAGCTTCTCGCTGCTCCTGCCGAGCCGCAGCGCGAGCACGTCGTGCTCCTCGCCGGCGGTGAGGTGCGCGAGGCGGAACGCGAGCGCGTTCGCCCGCCGGACGTCCTGGACGCGCCGCTCGACCTCGATCGTCGCGCTGCGCGACGAGGCGGCGACGAGCGCGAGCGCGGCCGCCGCGAGGGCGGCGAGGAGCAGCGTCGGCAGGAGCAGCACCTTGCGCACGGCTAGCTTCCCTCCCACCGCACGGGCGACACGAACGTCACCGCCTCCGGCGCCACCTCCGAGAGGACGTCCGGCTCGAGGAGCGCCGCCACGTCGAGCGGCGGCCCGGCGACCCGCCCTGCCGAGCGGAACCACGCCGCCTCCTCCTCGAGCACCGCCGCGAGCTGGTGCGTGAGCCCCAGCTCCGCGTGGATCCGGCTCCACGCGTCGCGCAGCTCCGCCTCGTTCACCTCGGGGAACTCCCCGCGGAGCGCCTGGAACGCCTCCTCCGGCCGCTCCCGCACGAGCCGCTCCGCGTCGGCGAGCGCGCCCACGAGCTTCACGAGCGCGCTGCGCCGGGGGTGGTGCGTCGCGGCGCGCACCGCCAGCACGGACAGCTCGGCGTACACCTCGGAGCCGATCTCGGCCGTCCCGCTCGCGCCGAGCATCCGGCGCGCGCGATCGACGTGCGGAGGCCAGATGGCGGCCGCGTCCACGTCCCCCGCGACGAGCGCGTCCACCGCCTGCGGCGGGTCGAGCTCGACGATCCGCACCTCCTCCTCGAGGTCCGCGAACGCGAAGACCGTGTGGACGAAGTACTCGGCGTTCGTCCCGCGAGGGACGGCGACCCGCTTTCCGGCGAGGTCCTCCGCACGCTCGATCCGCCGGTCCGCCCGAGCGACGATGCGCGTGCTGCGGTTCGACGCGTGCAGGGTCGTGAGGACTTCGAGCTCGTCGCGCAGTGGATGCAGCACGATCGGCGTCTCGTAGGAGGTCGCGGCCTCCACCTCGCCCGCCGCGAGGGCGGCGATGGCGTCGCGCCCGAGCGGGTACCGGCGCTGCTCCACCGTGAGGCCGCGGGCGGCGAAGTACCCCTTCGCCTCGGCGATGAAGACGAGCCCGAAGGCCGGCAGGTGGGCAGTTCCGAGCGTGATCCGCTCTCGACCGCCGCCCTTGCAGCCTGCGGCGAGCAGCATGGCAACCGCTGCGCGACGCGCACCCTTCATCATCACGGCCCTCCTCGGCAGGACGGCCGGATCTTCCGCCCCACCCGCAGCCCTGGAGGGCTCCTTCTTGGGGCGGATGACGGATTCGCGAGCGAGGGTGCGGCCGGCGCGACGGCGGACCGAGCGCCGAGGCCGGCGCCGTGATCGCTAGCGGCTCGACGGGCGGCTCGTCCTGCGGCGGCTTCCGCCGGAGCGCGCACCAGCGCGCGACGAGGAGCCGGCCCGGCGCGCGCCGCCGCGCGAGGGCGACGCGCTCTTCGCGCGCGCACCGGCGCGCGACCTGCTCCGGCCGCCCTTGCGGCCGATCTCGGAATAGAACTCGGGCCCGCGGTTGCGCAGGGTCGCGTTCCCTCCCTTGCGGCCCGCAGCGCTTCGCCCACCGCTCCGGCTCGCGCGACGGCTGCTGCTCCGCGCGCCGCTCTTCCGGCTCGTCATCTTCGCCATGCGATCGCTTCTCCCGAGCGCGACCGTGCGCTCGCTCTGGTCCGCGCGAAGCGTGCTCACGCCGGGTCGCACCCGCAAGCGGCCCTTCCGCCGGGACGGGACGCCGACCCCGAACCGGTCGCAGAGGAGCGCCGCGAGCGCGGCGACGTCGCGCGAGGTGAACGCCTGGATCGGGCGCGGCGGCGGCTCGTCCGTGACGATCGCGAACACGCGCCGATCGCGCGCGCACAGGAACTCCCTCGCGACCGACCGCCGGTGGACCTCGACGCGCGGGACCGGCTCGTCCCGGAACCCCTCCGCGAGCACGAGCTCCACGGGCGGCAGGACCCGCGCGAGCGCCCGGATCCCTCCCGCTGGCGGTCCGAAATACGCCATCCCCGCGGGACCCTCGATCGCGGCCGCGACGGCGCCGGCCCGCCGGACGACCTCCGTGTCCTTACCCGGCCCGTCGAACGGGTGCGCGTGGCGCGTGTGCTTCAGCACCGCCACGCGGACGCCGCGGCGAGCGAGCGCAGGGATGAGCCGGACGAGGAGGTGCGTCTTCCCGGAGCCGCTCGGGCCGGACACGGCGACGACCGGCGGCCTGCGGGTGCGGGCCATCGGCTCACCCGCCGCGGGGCGGCGTGGACGTCGAGTCGGAGGGCGCGTCGTCCTCGAGGAGCCAGGCCGTCACCGCCGCGCCGGCCGGGAGGTCGCCCGCGCCGGCGGGGACGAGGAGGAGCGCGTCTGCGAGCGCGGGACCCCGGATCTGCGCCGAGTCCTTGCCGAGCGGCCGCGCGGCGCCGCCCGGCTCGAGCCGCGCCCACAGCAGGCGCGCGCGCCCGGGCCGCCCCTCGACCGCCTCCGCGAGCCGGACCGGGAGCGCGGTCCGCTCGCGCCTCCCCGCGCCCGATAGCGCGAGCAGCGCCGGGCGCGCGAAGACCTCGAACGCGACGAGGCACGCGGACGGGCTGCCGGGGAGCCCCAGCACGGGCTTCCCTCCCGCGAGCGCGAAGAGGAACGGCTTGCCAGGCTTCATGGGCACACCGTGAACCCGGACGTCCGCGCCGATCGCGGCGAGCGCCGCGCGTACGTGGTCCCGCTCCCCCACGGACACCCCGCCGATCGTGACGACCGCGTCCGCCGCCGCGAGCGCCGCCTCGAGCGCCGCCTGAACTTCCTCGAGGCGGTCCGGCACCGCGCGCCGCGCCGGCGCGGCGCCGAGCGCGTGCACGAGAGGCGCGAGCGCGACCCCGTTCGAGTCGGGGGTGCGGCCGGACACGATCTCGTCGCCGGTGGACAGGATCGCGACGCGCGGTGCGCGGTGGACCCGGACCGGATCCGCGCCGACGGCCGCGAGGAGCGCCGCCTGGCGCGCACCGATCCGGATCCCCGCCGCGAGCGCGAGCGCGCCCCGCGCGACGTCCTCGCCCGCGCGCCTCACGTTCTCGCCGACGCGCGTGGAGCCGAGGAACTCGACGCGAACGCCGTCCGCGCGCGTCCCCTCCTCGCGCACGACCGCGTCCGCGCCATCGGGCAGCGTCCCGCCCGTGAAGATTCGCGCCGCCTCGCGCCGCCCGAGCGCACGGGCAGGGACATCACCCGCATAAATCGTCTGCGCGACGGCGAGCGCGCACGGTCCCGCGACGTCGGCGGCGCGGACCGCGTAGCCGTCCATCGCGGAGCAGGTGTGGGGAGGCGCCTCCACGCGCGCGACCGCGTCCGCCGCGAGATAGCGGCCGAGCGAGCGAGCGAGCGGGAGGTCCTCCGAGCCGACGGGGCGAATGAAGGCGAGAATGTCGTCGCGGATCGCGAGGAGCCGGTCCATGGGGGTTTGCATCATGCCACCGGATCTCGCGTCCGGGGACCGTCCGCAAATGTTGCGCAGGCGATCCCTTGATCTTGGCCAAAGCGCAAGGGGTGCACGGTCGTACCCGTAAACCCTCGATCCTTCGCGGGCCTAGCTCATGCAAACAGACGCCGGTCAAGCAGCTAGGCCCACGGAGGACGTGCGTGCTCTCCAACGCCCCAGTCACGGACTGCAATGCTTGCTCGCTTGGTCTCGCCTCGGCTGGGCGGTGCCGACTCACCCCGACGAGCCGCGAATCCGGCGCGACGATCTGCGCGCAGGGCGAGCGCCCTCGCACCGTCTACTTCGTGAAGGAGGGGTTCGTCGCGCTGTCGGCGGTGAGCCCGCGCGGCTCCGAGCTCCTCCTCTCGCTGCGCGGACCTGCCTCTCTCCTGTGCACCGAAGCGCTCCAGACCGAGCCGTCGCCGTTCGAGGTGCGCGCCCTCTCGCGGGTGAAGATCTGCGGGATGAGCGGCGATGCGCTGTCGCAGTGGGTGGGCCCGGATCGGAGCGCCGCCCGCGTCGTCCTCGACCTCCTCCTCACCGAGTCTCGCCAGCAGCGCGACGAGGTCAACTGGCGGCAGGGCGACTGTCTCTCCCGCGTCGCCCGCTTCGCCCTCGCCCACGCGCGCTTCCTCGCGGACCGCCCGAATGCCGTGCGGAAGCAGGTGGTCGCGCGGCTGCTCGGGATGCGCCCCGAGACTCTCTCGCGCTGTCTCACGAAGCTCGAGAACGACGGCGTCGTGGACGCCTCACGCGGGGTGCGCGTCCTCGATCAGCGCCGGCTCGCGGCGATTGCGATGGAAGACAACGCAGCCTGATCCTGTTAGACCACTTCGCAGTCGCAGCGAGAAAGGAACTCATCGATGCCCAAGCTTGGTATGGGCGAGCTCGTCGTCATTCTGCTCATCGTCGTGATCCTCTTCGGAGCGAACAAGCTTCCGCAGCTCGGCAAGGGTCTCGGCGAGGGCATCCGCAGCTTCAAGAAGTCGTTCTCGGGAGAGGACGAGGAGAAGCCGACCTCGTCGTCCACGAACACGCAGCCCGGCGAGCCGGGCCGCAAGGTCTAGCGCGGCGCGTCGGCTCCGACCCTCGCGAGTCGGGGCCCCTCAGGGGCGACGGCGCGCCGCACCCCGCGTGCGTACATCGGCGCAATGCCCGCCCCCACCCGCTCCGCCGCCTCGATCACCCTCGAGGTCGGCCCGTCGTTCGCCGCCGAGGACGCGGCGCGCCTCCACGACGCTCTCGTCCGCGCCGCGCCCGGTGCGCAGGTCGAGATCGACTTCCACCGCGTCCGCGATTACGAGGCCGTCGCGCTCGCGGCGCTCGCGCGCGATCTCGCGTCGCGCGGCCACGGCGTCGCGCTCCGCGGGATGTCGCAGCGCCAGCTGCGCATCCTCGGGTATCTCGGGTACGCTGAGATTCGCGCCGAGGACTGACTGCAGCGCATCGCGTAACCCGTCTCCGTCGGCTCGCTAGGCACCGCCGCGCGCGCCGTCCCCGCCGCCCGCGGCGAGCGGCCCGGCCGACGACGTGAGCCAGGCGACGACGTCGAGCGCCGAGAGCACTCCCACGACGAGGCCGTCACCGGAGACCACCGCGATCCGGTCGAGGCCGTGCGCCACGAGCAGCGCGGCCGCCTGCGAGAGCGGCGCCGTCTCCGCGACGGACAGGGCCACCCGCGTCATCGCGTCGGCGACCTTCGCCCCGGGTGCGGCCCGAAGCAGCTCCGCCTCCGCGACGACCCCGACGGGCCGCCCCTCTCCGTCGACCACCGGCGCGGAGGGTTGCCCGCGAGCTCGGAGCGCGTCCGCGGCGGTCGAGCGCGCGAGTCCGGGCCGCAGCGCCACCGAGGTCCGGCGCATGACGGCCCGGACGGGTGGGCCGTCCCCCGGGAGCTCGGCACCGACCGCGCATCGGCAGCAGAGCCACTCACCTCGGGCGAGCGCATCCTGCGCGAGTCCTTCGCTGTCTCCGCAATGCGCGCACTCCTCCACCGCCGTGCTGCGGCCTCGCACGGGGCAGCGGACGCTCGAGAGCGTGACGGATCGCCCGCGGCCTGAGACCACCTCGACCGTGCGCACCTCGAGGAGCCGGGCGGCGGGCGGAGGCTCGAATGTCTGCTTCATGGGGGAACTCCTCTTGATTCGACCGCGGCAGGGCCGCCGCTCGGTATTCGGGGATTCGCCGCATCGCTGCATTTCTCTTACCGGGCGCGCTGCCGCGCGCTCGTGGCTGCGAGCAGCACGGCAGACGCTCGGGAATCGACCCGTCAGGCGACGTGCGCGGCTGCGCACGGCCCCACGTGCACCATTGCGCGTCCCCCTTGCGTGGGAAATGATTTGATCAATAGGAGGTGACGCCATGAAGCGGATCCTCATCGCAGTGGACGGCTCCGAGCCGGCGCTCAAGGCTGCCCGCATGGGTGCGGACATCGCGCTGCGCTTCGGCGCGAAGCTGACGCTCGTCCACGTCGTCCCGAAGCTCCTCCTGCCCCCCGACGTGTACGGCCTCACGATCGCGGAGGTGGAGAAGGAGCACCGGGCCTACGCCGACCGGCTGCTCGAGAACGCGGTCTCGACCCTCGAGGAGCCCGGGCTCGAGATCTCGACCTCGGTCCTGTACGGCTCTGCCGCAGAGGCGATCGCGGAGGAGGGCACCGCGAGCGACGTCGGGATGATCGTCGTCGGCAGCCGGGGGCACGGCGCCGTCGCGCGCATGTTCCTCGGCAGCGTGTCCGATCGCCTGGTGCACATCAGCCCGAAGCCGGTGCTCGTCGTCCACTGAGCCGCGAGCCGCCGCTGCCCGGTGGCCTCACGGGAAGGAACTGACCGCGCGATGCAGGGGGTGGGCTGATAGACTCGGGCCTTCCCTTGGGAGGAGCCCGATGATCTCCGTCGCGGACTTCATGACGAAGGACCTCGTCACGGTGCGGGAGTCGGACGACCTCGCCCTCGCCGAGTCGCTCCTGAAGCTCGGCGGGATCCGGCACCTGCCGGTCGTCCGCGAGCGGAAGCTCGTCGGCATCCTGACCCACCGCGACGTCCTCCGCTGCGGCGAGTCGGGGAAGCCCGCCGCGCGCGAGCTGCCCGTCGCCGACGTGATGACGCGGACGCCCACCTCGGTCCGTCCCGCGACCGGCCTCGCGCACGCGGCGCGGCTCATGCTCGAGCGCAAGTACGGATGCCTTCCGGTGTGCGAGGAGGACGGGACTCTCGTCGGGATCGTGACCGAGGCCGACTTCGTCCGCTTCGCCGCCGACGTCGTCCGGGACCTCGACATCGTCGCCGACGCCGTCCGCGCGCAGGATCGGACCGGCGACGCGTAACGTTGCCAGGGCTGGCACGCCGGACTACTCACAAGGCGCATGCCCGAGACCGTGTTCGAGGAGCTGAAGCGGTACGTCCGGTTCGGCGACGACGACGAGCGGGCGCTCCGCGCGCTGCACGCCGCAGCGTCGGCGAGCTTCGAGGCGATCGCGGAGGTCTTCTACGACCGGATCCTCACGCACGAGGAGGCGCGGAAGGCGCTCGTCGGCGGCGAGAGCCGCGTCGGGCAGCTGAAGGTCACCCTCGTCGCCTGGATGCAGACGCTCCTCACCGGACCATGGGGCGAGGCGTACTGGGACCACCGCTACGCCATCGGCCGGGTGCACGTGCGGATCGGGCTGCCGCAGCACTACATGTTCGGCGCGATGAACGTGATCCGCGGCGAGCTCGCGCGCATCGCGTGGCAGCACTTCCAACCGGATCCGGACGAGCTCGAGCGCGTGCGGGCGGCGCTCGGGAAGATCATCGACCTCGAGCTCGCCATCATGCTGCACACCTACCGTGACGATCTCCTCGCGCAGCAGGCGCGCATCGAGCGGCTCTCCACGTTCGGGCAGCTCGTCGGATCGATCGGGCACGACCTGCGCAACCCACTCGGCGTCATCGAGACCTCGCTCTACATCCTCCGCGGCCGCGTCGGCGAGGACCAGCGCACGACGAAGCACCTCGACCGGATCTCCGAGCAGCTCGGGATCGCGAACGGAATCATCTCGAACCTGCTCGACATGATCCGGAACCGGCCGCTCCAGAGCGAGCGCGTGCGGCTGGTCGAGGTGGTCTCGGGCGCCGCAGGCGCGGTGAAGCGCCCGGAGGGGGTCTCGTTCGCGCTCGACGGGCTCGAGGCGCTGCCGGCGGTGGACGGCGATCCGGTGCAGCTCCGGCAGGTGTTCGTGAACCTGCTCGAGAACGCGGTGTACGCGGCCTCGCCCGAAGGTGCCGTCGCGGTGCGGGGCGTGAGCGACGGCGCGGTGGTCGAGATCCACGTCGAGGACAGCGGCCCGGGCGTCGACCCGACGACGCAGCGCCGGCTGTTCGAGCCGCTCATCACCACGAAGGCGCGCGGCATCGGGCTCGGGCTCGCGCTCGTGAAGAGGATCGCCGAGCGACACGGTGGCTCGGTGTTCTACTCGGATCGGCCGGAGGGCGGCGCGCGGTTCACCCTGCGGCTCCCCTCTCCCGCGTCGACCTAGGAGTCGGCCATGCGCAGCTACCTCGTCGTCGACGACAACCGAGACTTCGCCGAGAACCTCGCAGAGATCCTGCGCGATCGCGGCGACGACGTGGCCGTGGCCGAGAACGGCGAGGCGGCGGCGGCGCTCGTCCGGACCCGCCGCTTCGACGCGGTGCTCACGGACATGCGCATGCCGCTCATGGGCGGCGCCGAGCTCGTCCACGAGATCAGGCGGATCGATCCGGGCGCGGCGGCGATGGTGATCACCGCCCACGTCGGCGACGACGCGCTCGAGGCGGCGCGGCGCGAGGGGCTCCTCGCCGTGCTGCCGAAGCCGGTCGAGGTGCCGCGCGTGCTCGCGCTGCTCGCATCCGCGCGACGCGACGGGCTCGTCGTTGTCGTCGAGGACGACACGCGCCTGTCCGACAACCTGTGCGAGGCGCTCCGCACGCGCGGCTTCGCCGCGGTCACCGCCGCCTCGGTGCTCGAGACCGAGCGACTCGGGCCGGTCCAGCCGTTCTGCGCGCTCGTGGACCTGCGCCTCCCGGGCGGCCCGCACGGCGAGGCGATGCGCCGGCTCGGGCAACGCTATCCCGGCATCCCGATGCTCGTCGTCACCGCCTACCACGATCCGCCGCCGCTGCCGCACGAGGGCTTCTTCACGAAGCCGTTCGACACGCGCGAGCTCCTCGCTGCCGTCGAGCGGCTGCACCGCGCCCGCCCCGGCGCCGACGTCCGATGAAAGAGTCCCCGAAGAAGGCGCGGATCCTCGTCGTCGACGACAACGCGCCGCTCGTCGAGAACCTGTCGGAGATCCTCGAAGGCGCCGGGTACGCCGTCCGCGGCGCCGCGACCTGCGCCGCCGCGCTCCCGCTCGCGCGCGAGGGGTTCGACGTGGCGCTCGTGGACCTCCGGCTCCCGGACGGGGACGGGACCGCGCTCGCCCCGCAGCTGAAGGAGGTCCAGCCCGACGGCGAGGTGGTCCTCCTCACCGGGTTCGCGACGCTCGAGTCCGCGGTCGCCGCGGTGCGCGCCGGCGCCTGCGCCTACCTCGTGAAGCCGTGCGCCACTCAGGAGCTGCTCGTCACCGTCGAGCAGGCGATGCGCCAGGTCCGGCTCCACGCCGAGAAGCGCGACCTCTCGCACCGCGCGCAGATGGCGGAGAAGCTCGCGGCGGTCGGCACGATGACGGCGGGTCTCTCCCACGAGATCCGCAACCCGCTCAACGCGGCCGCGCTGCAGCTCTCGGTCCTCGAGCGCCGGGTACACCGGCTCGCGAAGGAGGTCCAGCCGCCGCTGCTCGAGCCGCTCACGGTCGTGAAGGACGAGATCCGGCGGCTCGACCATATCCTCGAGGACTTCCTGCAGTTCGCGCGCCCGCGCGACTTCGCGGCGCACGCGGTGGACGTCGGGTCGGTCGTGAACCGCGTCCTCGACCTCCTCGGGGGTGAGGCGGAGCGCCGCGCGGTCCGGCTCGAGCGCGATGTCGACCCCGTCCCCGCGGTCGCCGGCGACGAGGAGCGGCTCCGGCAGGTGCTCGTGAACCTCGGGCTGAACGCGCTCGAGGCGGTCCGGGATGGTGGGCTCGTGCGCGTGTCCTGCCGCCTCGACGCGACGCCGGACCACCCCGAGCCCGCGGTCGAGGTCCTCGTGGACGACGACGGTCCCGGGGTGCCCGCCGAGGCGCGCGACCGGATCTTCGAGCCGTTCTTCACGACGAAGGCGAAGGGCTCCGGCCTCGGGCTCTCCATCGTCCACGCGATCGTCACCCAGCACGGCGGCCGGATCCGCGTGGAGGGGTCGCCGGAGGGCGGGGCCCGCTTCGTCCTCAGCCTGCCGCGCCGCCGGTAGTGCTCCTCGCGCCGCGGCGCCTCAGCGCCGCGGCGGGGATCGAGGCGGCGAGCGCGAGCGGACAGGTGGCGTGCAGGGGGTCTCCTCCCGCGGTCGCCTCGGCGCCCGCTCGGGGAGCTTACCGCATCGAGGGAGGCGCGGACCTCGCGGCGCCGAGCGCAACCCGGCACCCTCGCCCGGGCAGGCGGAGGGGTTCGGGATGCGCTCTAGTCGGCCGCCGTCTCGTCGCCCGTGTCGTCGTCGTCGCGCTCGCGCGCGTCGCGGCCGCCGGCCGCGTACTCCTTCAGCCGGTACTGGATCTTGCGGACGCTGATGCCGAGGATCTCGGCCGCGCGCGAGGTCGAGCCGCCGACCATCTCAAGGGTGCGGAGGATGGCCTCGCGCTCGATCTCGTACAGCGTCGCGCCGGGGATCAGCGCGCCCGGGGAGCGCTCGCGCGGGCGAGGCCCGCGGAGCGTCGGCGGCAGATCGTCGGAGGTCAGCTCCGACCCCTTGCAGAGCACGACGGCACGCTCGACGACGTTCTCGAGCTCGCGGACGTTGCCCGGCCAGTCGTGCGAGAGGAGCGCGTTGAGCGTGCCGGGGGCGAGGCCGCGGATCTCCTTGCCGTAGGCCTTCGAGTACTTGTCGATGAAGTGCGAGACGAGCGCGGGGATGTCGCCCTTGCGCGATCGGAGCGGCGGGAGCGTCACCGCGACCACGTTGAGCCGGTAGTAGAGGTCCTCGCGGAACTTGCCCGCCTTCACCTCGGCGGCGAGCTCGCGGTTCGTCGCCGCGACGAGCCGGACGTCCACCTTGATCGTCTGCACCCCGCCGACGCGCTCGAACTCCTTCTGCTGCAGCACGCGGAGGAGCTTGATCTGGAGCGCGGGCGTGATGTCGCCGATCTCGTCGAGGAAGAGCGTCCCGCCGTCGGCGAGCTCGAAGCGCCCCTCCTTGCGCCCGATGGCGCCGGTGAACGAGCCCTTCTCGTGGCCGAACAGCTCCGACTCGAGGAGCGTCTCGGAGAGGGCTGCGCAGTTCACCTTGATGAAGGGCTTGTCCGCGCGCGGCGACTCCTCGTGGAGCGCCTGCGCGATGAGCTCCTTGCCGGTGCCGGACTCGCCGAGGATGAGGACGGTGGCGCGGGTGGGCGCGGCGCGCTTCACGACCTCGTAGACCGCCTGGAGCTCGGGCGCGTCGCCGACGATGTTGTGGAACCGGTACCGCTCGCGCACGCGCTCGCGCAGGTTCGCGGTGTCGCGCTGCAGCCGCAGCTTCTCGAGCGCCTTCTCGAGGACGACGAGGACCGCGTTCACGTCGAGCGGCTTCACGAGGTAGTTCTCGGCGCCCGCCCGCATCGCCTCGACCGCGGCCTCGACGCTCGCGAACGCCGTCATCATCACGAAGACCGCGTCAGAGCCCTGCTCTCGCGCGCGCTTGAGGAGCGTGATGCCGTCCATGCGGGGCATCCGCACGTCCGCGAGGACCGCGGCGGGCGCGAACCCCGGGAGCAGCGCGAGCGCCTCCTCGCCGTCCGCCGCCTCGGCGATCTCGTACCCCTCCTCGGAGAGGATCGTCCGGAGCGCGACGCGAGCGTTCTGCTCGTCGTCCACCACCAGGATGCGTTCCTTGCCCGTTCGGGCACCCGAATTCGGAGTGATCATGCCGATTTGACCTTGGTTGAACCGCGCAAAGAGTGCGGGTCCCCGCAGGTTATGCATGATTCCGGCCCCGAGATCCAGCCCCGCTGCCGTAACCGCGCAGGAATGGGAGCGGCGGATGGCGCAGCGGGTCATCGCCGCGCGGGCGGAAGCGGCGCTGCGCCGTCGATCCGCCCCAGGCGGTCGTAGGGGCGCCAGCGGAACCGCGCGCCGAGAGATTCCGCCACGGCGCGGCAGCGCGACTCCGAGATCTCCGGCAGTGCGACCGCGCTCGCCGCGACGTCAGGTATGCAGCGGACCGCGCTCCGGACGAACGCCTTCATCGCCTCGAACGCGGCGGCGCCGTAACGGCTCGGGCAGATGCGCGCGTAGGTCTCCGCGTCGGAGGCGTTGAGCGACACCGAGACGGCGCTCACGCCCGCCGCGGCGAGGAGCGGCGGCACCTCCCGGCCCTCGCGCAGCGACGCGAGGCCGTCCGTGTCGACTCGCACGCGCGCGACGCCGGCCGCGGCGAGGCGGCGCGCGACGTCGAGCAAGACGTCGAGCCGCCGCGTCGGCTCGCCGAGGCCGGTGAAGACGACCTCCGAGCGGCCCTCGAGCCGCTCGCGCCGGACGGCGTCCCAGACCTCGTCCGCCGAGGGGTTCCGCACGAGCTTCAGGTCGAATCCGCCGACCACCCAGTCATCGTCGCGGATCTTCGGGCAGAAGGTGCAGGCGAGGGTGCACGCGCTCGTGAGATTCACGTACAGCGCGTCGCCTAGCACGTACGCGAGCACGGGCGGCGTGTCTCGCGGGCTCTTCTCTGCGGCGGTCATCGGCGTTCCGCTGAATATCAGGGCCCCGCCGCGGGTGCCACGGCAACGGCCGCGCGAGGCGCCGCAGCGTCCATCCCTCGACGTCTCGCGGCAGCAGGCGACGGGGCGGGCCGCTTTACTCGAGCGCAGTCGCCGCGGTGCCGCTGCAGGCGATGCAGTAGCGCGCCTCGGGGAGGGCGCGGAGCCGCTGGAGACCCATCGGCCCGCCGCAGTTCTGGCAGGTGCCGTAGCGCCCTTCCTCGATCCGGATGAGCGCGGCGTCGATCTCGGCGAGCTCCCGGCGGACGACCTCGCTCACGGGCTCGAGCGCGGCCTCGTAGTCCGACCAGCGCGCGCTCGGATCTCCGTAGGTGGGACCGTCGTGATCCGAGAGGGAGTGGCGGCGCCGGAGCAGGACCTCGCGGGCTTCCGCCTCGATGCGGCTCATGCCGCGGGCGTCATTCACGAGGCGTGCCCGCGAGATTTATCAATGCTTTCGGGTGAATGGGCCGCGAGAGTTGCACGCCCACGCGGGTGGTGCGCATGGCTTGCGCCGCGGGGGTTCCGCCCACCCTACCGGCGCCCGAGCGATCGCGACACCGCGAGGTATCCCGCCGCGAGCGCCGCAGCGGCCGGGAGCAGCCACAGGTTCCGGGCGATCCGGTGCTCGAGCACGTCGATCCGATCGCCCGCGAGGAGCAGGGCCCAGCGCGCGGCGTGGTGCTCCGGGATGCGGTACGCGGCGCGGCGCACGAGCCCGGAGAGGCCGCTCGCCGGCTGGGCGGTCCCGAACACGGGCGTCGCTGCGCGCAACCCCTCGCGCGAGAGCGGCGCCATACTGCGCTGCTGCTCGGGCCGAGCCCACCAGGCGCCCGGGTCGGGCGCGTTCCGCTCGCGCGGGACGCCGGGGCGCGACCCCGCCGCCGCGTCCACCGCGGTGAAACCCCTCGTCTGCAGCCCCACGCGGTCCGCCATCCCGCCCTCACGCCTGCGGAAGGAGGACGCACTTCACACAGCCGTCCTCTTTCCGGTCGAACAGCTCGTAGGCCTTTGCCGCCCGCTCGAGCGGCAGCCGGTGCGTGATGAGCGCGCGCCCGTCGAGTCGTCCGGCGCGCACGTGCTCGAGCAGGTGCGGCATGTACCGCTTCACGTTCGCCTGGGCCATCCGCAAGGTGAGCCCCTTGTTCATCGCGACGCCGATCGGAACGAGGTTCGCGGGCGGCCCGTAGACCCCCACGATCGAGACGGTCCCGCCCTTGCGCACCGCATGGATCGCCCAATCGAGCGCCACCGCGGAGCCGGGCGCGAGCTTGAGCTTGCGGCCGACGAGCGTCTGCAGCGCGGACCCGCTCGCCTCGAGGCCCACGGCGTCGATGCAGACGTCCGGCCCGCGCCCTCCGGACCAGCTCTTCAGGGCGGCGATCGGATCCTTCTCGCGCCGGAGGTCGATCGTCTCGGCCCCCGCCCAGCGCTCCGCCATCCGCAGGCGCGCCTCCACCCTGTCGAGCGCGACGACGCGCGTCGCGCCGAGGAGGAAGGCCGAGCGGGCCGCCACGAGCCCGACCGGCCCGCAGCCGAACACCGCGACGGTGTCGCCCTCCTTCACGCCGCCCATCTCCGCGGCCTGGTAGCCGGTGGGGAGGACGTCCGAGAGCAGCAGGACGTCCTCGTCCTCGAGCTCGTCGGCGATCTTCATCGGGCCGACGTCGGCGAACGGGACGCGCACGTACTCGGCCTGGCCGCCGTCGTACCCGCCGGTCGTGTGCGAGTAGCCGTAGACGCCGCAGGCGAGCTCGTTCGCGGGATTCGACGACTCGCAGTCGCCATACAGCCCGCGCCGGCAGTAGAAGCAGGTCCCGCAGGAGATGTTGAAAGGAACGACGACGCGGTCGCCGCGCGCGAGGCTGCGCACGCCAGGCCCGACCTCCTCGACGACCCCGGTGAACTCGTGACCGAACGTGGTGCCCACGCGCGTGTCCGGCACGAGCCCATGGAACAGGTGCAGGTCCGAGCCGCAGATCGCGGCGCGCGTGACGCGGAGCACGATGTCGTCCGGGTGCTCGATCACCGGGGCGGGCTTCTCCCGCACCCGCACGCGGTAGGGGCCCTCGTAGACGAGCGCGCGCATCGGTGCCCCAAACGTTCGTTCGAGGCGTGCAGCGCGCAAATCCGTGGGGCGTGTGCTCCCCCGCTAGAGCTCCGCCGAGCGTGCCATGCGCACGCCCGCCGCTGAGAGGGCCGCGTCGGTGTCGGCCCGCCGGTCCGGGAAGACGGCGCGCGTGAGGTCGTCGAGCACGATGGTGTCGAGCCCCTCCGCCGCAGCGTCGACCGCGCTCGCGCGCACGCAGAAGTCGCGCGCGAGGCCGCAGACGAAGACGCGCCGCACGCCGCGCGCCTTCAGCCAGGCGCCGAGCCCGGTCGTCGGGCGGCGGCCGTCCGGCCCGAGGTTCTCGCGGAAGGCGCTGTACGAATCCACCTCGAGGCGCGTCCCCTTGCGCAGGAGCAGCGTCAGCGCGGCGTCCGGGAGCGCCGGGTGCAGCGCGGCGCCCCGCGTACCGCGCACGCAGTGGTCGGGCCACAGCTCCTGCGGCCCCTGGGGGAGCGCCAGCGCCTCGAACGGCCGGCGGCCCGGGTGCGAGGATGCGAAGGAGACGTGGCCCGGCGGATGCCAGTCCTGCGTCGCGACCACCGTCTCGAAAGCGGGCGCGAGCGCCGCGACGGGCGCGACGATCGCGTCGCCCTCCGCGACCGCGAGCGCGCCGCCGGGCAGGAAGTCGTGCTGCAGATCGACGACGAGGAGCGCGTCGGTTTTGCGCTCGATCCGCATCGAAGAAACCTCCTGCCGGACTCTTAACCTGCCGTTGTCCAAACGCCCGCGCTGAGCTAGCTTGCGCGGACCATGGACAAGATCTGGGTCAAGGACGTCAAGGAGGGAGATCGCCCGAAGAGCATCTTCCTCGTCGCCCGCAAGGCGACGCCCACGGCGAAGAGCGGCAAGCCCTACCTCTCCGTCACGTTCCAGGACAAGACCGGCGAGCTCGAGGCGCGCGTCTTCGAGAAGGTCGAGGAGACGGCGGCGCTGTTCGAGGAGAAGGACCTCGTCGAGGTCGAGGGGATCGTCGGCACGTTCCAGGGGAAGCCCCAGCTCAAGATCGAGTCGATCGCCAAGGTGGACGCGGCCGGGCATGAACCGACCGAGTTCGCGTGGGTGGCGCCCCCCGAGCCGAAGAAGCCCGAGAAGCCTGCGGCGGCCGCCGTCGTCGACGACGCGCTCTGGAACGAGCTGCTCGGGCTCGTCGGCACGATCGCGGATCCTCACGTCCGCGCCCTGGTCACGGCCTTCGTGGAGGACGAGGACGTCGCGAGCCGGCTCCGCCGCTCCGCCGCGGCGAAGAGCGTGCACCACGCGTACGCGGGCGGGCTCCTCGAGCACACCGTCTCCTGCCTCAAGCTCGCGCACCGGCTCGCCGACCAGTACCCGCAGGTGGACCGGGACCTCCTCGTCGCCGGCGCGTTCCTCCACGACCTCGGCAAGATCCGCGAGCTGCAGGGCGAGCGGAACGCCGAGTACACCGACGAGGGGCGCCTCGTCGGGCACCACGTGATGGCGGCGCAGTGGATCCACGACAAGGCGCGCCGGGTCGGCGTGCCGCGCGATCTCGAGCACCACGTCGTCCACCTCGTGCTCGCACATCACGGGAAGCTCGAGTACGGCTCGCCGAAGGTGCCGATGACGCTCGAGGCGCTGCTCACGCACTACATCGACGACCTCGACAGCCGGGTGAACTCCTGGCTCAACCTCATGGGCCGCGAGGGCGGCACGCGGCGCTGGACGAGCTCGGACAACGTATACGAGCAGTCGATCTGGCGCGGCGCGCTCCCGACCGTGCAGGTCGAGAAGAAGGGCCCGCCCGCCGAGCTCCTCACGCCCGTCATCTACGTCCCGCGTACCGAGGGCTCCGGTCAGGGGCCGCGCCCGCAGAAGAAGCCGAAGGAGAGACGCCGCCCCGAGCCGCGGCCGCCGCAGCCCGCGGGAGAGGCGAAGCCCGCCGAGGGCGCCGTCGCGGCGAAGCCGGAGGGCGCGCCCGCGCGCGCCGAGGAGCGCCCGCCGCGCCCCGAGCGTCCGGACCGCGGACCGCGCGATCAGCACCGCGGCTTCGGTGGCGGCGGGTTCGGCGACAAGAAGAAGGGCTACATGGGGCCGCGGCTCCCGGGCGACGCGGGGCCGCGCCGCGCGCCCGAGAAGAAGGAGAAGGCGCTCACCCACAACCCGTTCGCCGCGCTCGCGGCGAAGCTCGAGGACGCAGGCAAGGCGGAGGCGAAGGCCGAAGAGCCGCGTCCCGCGCCCGAGGCCGTCGAGCGGGCGCCGGTCGAGACGGCGCCGGTCGAGCCCGCCTCGGCCCCCGCGTCCGCCCCTGCCGAGGCGGCGCCCGAGACGAAGCCCGCCGAGTGATGAACACCCCTCTCCCCCCGCGGAGAGCGGGGGAGAGGGACGGGGCGGGACGGGGTGAGGGTCTCGAGCCCGAACGCCTTGCGCCCCGGGCGCGCGGGTGACGCCGCGGCGCTCCCGCGTAGAATCCTGCCCGCGGGTCCGCCCGCGCGCCATGGTCCCCTTCGGCCGAACCGCCGCGGCCACTCGTTCGTCTTCGTGTCGCCGCTATTGGCCCGGATTGGGAGCGCGCAGAATCGGCCGCGGCAACCATGCTCGCCAGACGTCCGTCACCGGGCGGTTACGGCCATCCGGCGAGGGGCCATGCCCTCCCGCCATCGTCAACTTCTCGGGTCCTCAGCTCCGTTGGCCGGTTTTCAGCCGTCCATCACTGTCCGGTCTTGGCCGTCCACCGAGGCGTGGCTCCCTCGCCCGGTTGGGCATCTACTTGACGACACCTCGTGGCAACGCGCGCAGATTCTCTTGCGCCCGGGCGTGCAAGGGATCGAGTCGGATGGCCTCACGGTACTCGCGGACGGCGTCATCCAGCCGTCCCATCCTCTGGTAATCGACGCCGAGATTGTTGTGGGAGTCCGCGTGCGCCGGCAGCAGCCGGAGCATCTCGTGGTATTCGCGGACGGCGTCGTCGAGCTGTCCCAACGAGTCGTAGATGACCGCGAGATTGTAGTGGGACAGCCCTGTCGTGGGGTCGAGCCGAATGGCTTCGCGGAGCTCTCGCGCGGCCTCGCCGAAGGATCCCTTCATGCCGTAGGCAACCCCGAGCTCACGATGGGCGGCTGAGGCCGATGGTGCGAGCCGGATGGCTTCACGAAGCTCTCGGACGGCGTCCTCGAGCTGCCCCATCCTGCCGTACGACACGCCGAGCTCGCGGTGAGCGACAGAGAGTGAAGGCTCGAGCCGAACGGCTTCGCGGAGCTCGCCGATCGCTTTCTCGAGCAGGCCCGTGTCCGCGAGGATCACGCCCAAGTTGCAGTGAGCGATCGCGTACCCGGGATCCACCCGGATCGCCTCGCGAAATTCGCGGACCGCTTCCTCGCGGCGGCCCCGAGCCTCGAAGACGGTACCAAGGTTGTTGTGGGGGCGTGCCTTGCGGGGGCTCTTCGTGACGACGTCTGTCCACAGCGTGAGCTCGTCGGTCCAGACGGCGTTCCGCGAGAACGTCGCGAACTCTAGCGGGCCAACCGTCAGAAGCAGCGCGAGCGTAACCTGGGTCGCCGGTGCGAGTCGCAGGCGCGCCCGTTCGAGCACGGAGAGCAGCACCGCTCCGAATGCGATCACGAGGCCCACGCTCGGAAGGTAGGCTCGGTGCTCGAACATGACGTCGCTGATCGGGATCACCGACGATTCGATCGAGGACGTTACGAAGAACCAACCGACACCCATAGAGAAGAGGATTCCCACGGCGCGATTCCGCTCTTGGGCCCGGACGAGCGAGAGGACCGCACCCGCACTCAGCGCGAGGAGCACCCCGAGCGCGAGCACGACTCCGGGCTCTCCCGGCGAATGCGAGAGGCTGAAGTCGTGATCGAGGTTCTGTCCCACGGGCAGCAGGAGCAGCCGAAGATACGTCACGAGGACGCGCGACTGGGTGAGCAGGTACACGAACCTAGGGATCTCCCGCGTCTCGGCGGGCAATTCGATCCGGTCGCTGAGCGCACGAGAGAGGCCGCTCGAGGCCACGTTCATGGGCACCAGCAGCGAGATCGCCATCAAGGGAGCCACGTAGAGCAGCCGCCTCGAAGCGCCGAAGAACAGAAGCTCCAGCCCGGCGGCCACGAAAGGCAATGTGAAGCTGATCTCCTTCGTCTCCATCGCGGCGGCGCCCGCGATCGCAGAGAGCCCGTACAGCACCGCGGCGCGAGTCTCGGAAAGCCGCTCGTCGTCGAGGCGGAGGCGCGCCTCCAGATGGAGCACCAGGGACAGGAGATAGAAGAGGGTCGCCAGCGACGTGAACCGCTGGACGATGTACGTGACCGCCTGAGTCTCGATCGGGTGCACCGTGAACAGGAGGGCCGCCACCAGCGGCAGGTATCCACGGACGAGTGGACCCACCTCCGCACGTCGTATCCGCGGGGTCCGGAGAACGACCGCGGCCAACCAGTAGACGAGAAGGCCGTTGCAGACGTGGATCAGGATGTTGACAAGGTGGTAGCCGAATACGTCCAGCCCCCCGACGCGGTAGTTGAGGGCGAACGTCAGGTAGCCGAGCGGACGTACGCCGGACGGCGGCCAGTAGCCGTGCAGGTCACGAACCCACTCGTTTTCGACGATGTTCGGGGTGTCGTCGAAGTGAAACGGCGCAGAGAACGTATTCGAGTACGCGAGCGTCGTACCAGCGATATCCATCTCTCTCGTTCGTGTCACTTCGCCGACCCAGCTCGAGATCTGGGAGATGCTACCATCTGATGATAGCGCCGGCGATGCGGCGAGATGTGTGGAGTCCCTGCGTACGCGTACGCTAGAGCGCCGATCGGTTGGGAAGCCCCATGAATCCGATCGCTTGCACGCCGGGGATCGACAGGGCCCATCCGCCCGTGATCCTCTTCGCCTTCGAGCGAGCCTGCGCTCGCGCGGAGGTGGCGATGGAGCGGTGGCGGCCGAGCCAGACGGTCACGAAGCAGGAGCAGTTCATCCTCAAGCGGCTTGAGAAGAAGCGAAAGCTGTTCGGCTTCCTGCGCAAGCTACAGAAGACCCGCACCGGCCGAGCGAAGCTCCGCGAGCGCGTCCGCGTCGAGCACCGCCTCCCGCATCTCGCTCGCCGCCAGGGGCACCGCGCTCGCTATCGCGGCGTGCGCAAGAACCTCTTCGACCTCCGCCGCGCGTGCGCCATCCAGAACTTCGAGACGATCCAGCGGAAGGCAGCGTAATGAGATCGATTTCAAACCGGTCGGTGTTCTAGGAGCACCGTCATCATCACCGGGTGATACGGCGGAACCCCGCGCTCCTCGTCATACGTATTGATGATCGCGCTCAGATCGATCTCGCACCGGCGAGATCGCTGACGAAGTGCGGCGGGTCACCCACGGCCTCGCGCGCGGACGGGGCAGCAGCCAAGCCTGCTCCACCAGCCAAAAGGGGGACAGGTCGTCAATACGCGTTCACGCGCGCGGAGCGGTGTCGTGTCAGCGACCTTCACGTTCGGTCGCTGACACGCATCGCGGGGGCCACTACATGGCCGACGCATCGCTCGCTCGCATCTTCTCTTCTCGACGAGAGAACTACTGGACTTGTGAAGGAACGTTCCAGTTGCCTCCGCCATCGCCGAGCTCACCGTGCTCGTCGTTCCCCCATGCCCAGACGCTCCCGTCGGTCTTCACGGCGATAGAGTGCCATCCACCAGCGGCGATGCGCTGGAAGTCGCTTCCGATTAGTCCGGGTGATGGTAGCGACCCATAAGTCATCCCGTTCCCAAGCGCGCCATACCCGGCGTAACCCCAGGTCCAAAGCGTGCCGTCGGTCCTAACCGCCAACGAGTGAACGCCCCCAGCCGCAACTGACGTGAAGCTATCACCGATCTGCACGGGGGAGCTCCGGTCCGTGGTCGTCGTATCGCCGAGCTGACCGGCCCAATTCGACCCCCACGCCCACAGCGTACCGTCGGTCTTGACTCCGAGCGTGTGACGGCCGCCGCCGGCCACAGAGGCGAAGCCGACGCCGATCTGCACGGGCACGAAGCGATCGCTGGTTGTTCCATCGCCCAGCTGGCCGGCAGAGTTCGAGCCCCACGCCCAGAGGGTCCCATCGGCCTTGATCGCCATGGTATGGTCCCAACCGGCCGCCACCGCCGAGAACCCGCTGCCAATGAGCACGGGCGAGTCCCGATCCGTAGTCGTTCCGTCTCCGATCTGCCCGGAATAGTTCGAGCCCCAGGCCCAGAGCGTTCCGTCAGTCATCAATGCCACAGCGTGCGCATCGCCGGCCGATACGGAAGCGAAATTGCTGCCGATCTGCGCAGGAATGAGCTGACCATTACCCCACGCCCATAGCGTTCCGTCGCTCTTCACTGCAGCGGAGCGGTTCGAGCCGGCCGCCGCCGCAGCGAAGCCGTTGCCGATCAGCAGGGGGTAGTGCCGCAGGATCGTCGAGCCGTCGCCGAGTTGCCCCGAGTCGTTGGCACCCCACGCCCATAGCGTTCCGTCGTTCTTCACGGCGACAGTGTGGCTCAGGCCCGCGGCGATGACACCGTAGCCGCTGCCCATCTGCGCTGGATAGTATCGACGATTCGCCGCTCCGTTCCCGGTCTGCCCGTACGTGTTGTCTCCCCACGTCCAAAGGGTTCCATCGGTTTTGACGGCGACGGTGAAGTCGTCGCCCGCCGCGGCTGCACCAAACGCAGAGCCGATCTCCGTAGGGGAGTAGCGGTCTAAGTTCGTCCCGTCCCCGATCTGGCCAGCGTAGTTGGCGCCCCACACCCACACCGTTCCGTCTGACTTCACGGCGATAGTGTGGTTGTTCCCGGCTGCGACGGAAACGAAGTCGCTGCCGATGGCCGTCGGCGAGTAGCGGTTCGTGGTCGTTCCATCACCAACCTGCCCGTAGCTGTTGGCCCCCCATGCCCACAGGGTCCCATCCGACTTCACCGCCACCGTTTGGCCGTTGCCTGCCGCGACTGCGACAAACCCAGTCCCAACTTGAATTGGCAAGTGCTGGTCGGTCGTCGAAGCATCGCCAAGTTGCCCGCTGCTATTCGCCCCCCACGCCCACAGTGTCCCGTCCTTCTTCAGCGCCAACGTGTGGTACGAGCCAGCGGCGACTGAGGTGAAGTTGTTCCCGATTCGGACGGGGGTATACCGACTTGCGGTCGACCCGTCGCCGAGTTGGCCGAACGAGTTGTCTCCCCAGGCCCAAAGTGACCCGTTCTTCTTTACCGCAACCGTATGCGTTCGGCCCGCAGCTATGGAGACGAAGTCCGTCCCAACTTGAACCGGCGTGTACCGAGTAGTTGTCGACCCGTCGCCCACCTGCCCCCACGAGTTATTGCCCCAAGCCCACAGAGATCCATCGTTTCGCAGGGCAGCCGTATGGTACGAGCCTGCGGCGACATGGGTGAAGCCTGCGCCGATCTGCACGGGATTGTGCTGGTCCGTGGCAGTGCCATTACCGAGCTGACCGTACCCGTTCCATCCCCATGCCCAGAGGGTCGCATCCGTCTTAATCGCCACGGCGTGTCCCGCGCCCGCAGCGACCTCTTGCCAGTCGTATCCGGTTACCGCGGCCGAACTGGTCGCGGTCCGCGACCCGCTTCCGCTACATGCTGTGAGAAGAAGCAGAAACGCGACGACTTGCCTTACTTTCGCCATCACCGATGACCCTCCGAGGTGGTCGAGCGGTTCGAGGGGACGCCGCAAGGCGGCCCGCTCTCGCCGCTCCTCGCGGAACGTGGAAGAGATGTTGCTGTGAGTGGAGCGCACCCATTGTGGAGTAGACCGTCGAGTCCTCCCCACCGTGGGTGGAGGATTCCGGAGAGCCTGGCGAAGGAGTTCGGCGTCAGCGATACGATGATCCGGATCTCGGTCTGCCAGGCCTGGACATCCACTACAGCGACCCAGGGTGTTATTGCACTAATGGTGCACACGATGTGCCGAGCCACTGGCTCGCGATAAGTCCTCAGATTTCGGTAGGACTGCTTCAGCACGTGCTCGGACGGATGAACTCGGTGGGGCATCGCGCGCAGCGCCTGCGTCATATGACGCAGCATGAATCGAGCATTTCGGCCATAGGGCGGCGCGCGCCGTGTCCGTCGCGGACTGGCGAGCCAGGCGAGCATGTCCAGCTCGACACCTGCTGGATGATGCTGCTCGAGTCGGATCTCTTCGGCCAGGCGCCGCCGCGCGTGGATCTTCACCGCGGTCCGCTCACGTCACCGCCGGAGGTCGTGGACCCAGACGCCCTCCAGTCCTGCGGCCTTGCGCGCCCGCTCGGCCGCGCCTGGATGTCCTGCCAGGGCGATACGTCGCCGGGGCCAGGAAGCACGAAGCCCCCGCCGGCAAGTGCAGGCGAGGGCTCCGACAATACTGGTTGTGGGGGCGCGATCCGCAGTAACTGCGCAACATTGGAGATTCCGAATGAAGACCACTACGCTCGCGGGAGGCGCGCCCGGGTGGCGTGACGGCGCCCGTGCGCCCGGGTGTGGCTCTCATCCTGATCACGCCGCCGCCTTCACGGACTGTCGTAGTGGCCGCAGCGTGAGGTCCATGCGTCCCAGCGGTCACTGAGGGCGACGGTGCGCAGATGGATGATGTGCTCGCCGGTGTCTTCCTTCCACGGCGATCTTGCCGACGTAGGCCCAGTCGATCTGGGCCTGCTCGCCGGGGAGCGGCTCGGTGCGGAGGTACACCTCGCGACGCGGCTTGGGGCGGACCTCGGCCACGTACTCGCGCAGCGTGCGGACCGCGCCGGCGTATCCGCGCTGGGCGACCATGTCGTGCAGCCGCGTGGCGCGCAGTCGCGGGTAGCGCGCCAGGGTCTCGGCGGTCTCGGCGATGAACGCGCGGTACGGGTCGACGAGGCGCGGCCGCGGCGTACCGCCTGGGCGTGCGTCCCCGAGGCCGAGCACGCGGCGGCCACGTCGGGGTGGACTCCGAGTTGGGCGACGATCGTGCCGACGTCATCGAGGGGAGCCGCTTCGAGATTCCGGGCCGGTACCGGCACCTGGAACGCGTCGAGATCCGCTTCGCCAGCTGGGATCTCACGTCGTCCACCTCGCCGACGCGCGGACGGGCGCGGTGCTCTGCCGGCTCTATCCGCAGGACAAGACCCGGAACGCGAGCGGCCAGCGCCGCCCGCTCGACCCGATCTCGGCGGGGCCTCTCTCCGTGGCGCCGGCGACTGGCCTGCCGCCGCTCCTCGCGCAGTTGCTCGCGAAGCAGGCGTCCACCGGGCTGCCGCCCGCGTACCTCACCAAGGATGAAGGAGACGAACCGTGAACAAGAAGCTACTCTCGCCGTACGGCCTCAAGTGGAACCCCTTCGCGCCCGACGTGCCGGTCGAAGCGCTGCACGCCTCACCCCGGACCGACTCCTTTTGCCTGGCGGGTCGAGCAGCTCGTTGGCGAGGGCGGCTTCGCCCTCGTCACCGGCGATCCGGGCACCGGGAAGTCGGTGACGCTGCGCATCCTCGCCGAGCGCCTCGCGAACGAGCGCGACGTGAAAGGCCGAGGAGCCGCGTCCCGCGGCCGAGGCCGTCGAGCGGGCGCCGGTCGAGACGGCGCCGGTCGAGCCCGCTGCGGCCCCCGCGTCCGCCCCTGCCGAGGCGGCGCCCGAGACGAAGCCGGCCGAGTAGCTCATCCGT
>WNFU01002074.1_pt1 | contig 85022 bp, 81 predicted proteins | sample 5400121 | NCBI WGS metagenome assembly WNFU01 (sample SAMN13153360, study PRJNA577476) | soil metagenome | isolation source: 100 cm soil or saprolite under grassland replicate 1 | place: USA:California | collected 2016-06-15
AGTGCATGACCTCGTGGAGCACGCCGTCCACCCGGAACCGGACCCGGACGTCCCGCTCGTGGGGCTCGATGTGCACGTCCGACGCCCGGTCGGCCACGGCCTGCGTCATGATGGCCTGCACCAGCTTGACGATGGGGGCGTCCTCGACGGCGGCCTCGACGTCGTCGAGACCGTCCTCGGCCTCGAGCTTGCTGGAGGCCTCACTGGCCAGGGCCTCCACCTGATCGCCCATCCCCCCGAACTTGGCGATGGCCCGCTCCACGTCACTGGCCGTGGCCACGATGGGCTGGACGTCTCGATTGGTGATCGCGCGGATGTCGTCGAGGGCAAACACGTTCGCCGGGTCGGACATGGCGACGAGCAGCTTCCCGTCGCGCTCACCGATGGGGAGCGCCCGGTATCGCCTGGCGAGCTGTTCGGGGAGGAGGGTGGCGGCCAGGGGGTCGATCTGGTGTTCGCTGAGATCCACGAAGTCCAGCCCGACCTGCTCGGCAAGTGCCATGACCAGGTCCCGCTCCCTGATGTAGCCGAGGTCGATAAGGGTTCGGCCGAGCGAACGGGCCGTGCTCCTGTGCTCGCCAAGGGCTCTCTCCAGTTGTTCGTTGGTGATGAGGCCCTGCTCGAGCAGGATCTGTCCGAGCTGCTTCGGCTTGCGCTTGGTCATCACCATGATCCGTTTGGCCTAGTTCGCTTCATTGGTTCTCGTCATCGCCTGTGGTCTCCTGAAGGAGCTTGGACAACTCTTGGGCGAGGGCCACACGGTCCACCTCGGTCTCCTCTTCCTTCTCTGCCGGCTCTCCCGGACCGGTCGACGGCCCTTCGGCTGGTAGCGGCCCGGCCGTGGGCTGCGGCGGCTCGGGCGGGACGGATGGGGGGTCGACCGGACTCGGCTCGGGGGCGGGCGAAGGGGTGGGGCTCGGGTCCGGCGTGGCGGGCGCGACCCGTGGCTCGGCGACCTGCTCTCCGGGCTGTGGCGCGGCCTCGGGGGTGGCCCGGGCCGGGGTCACCGCGGTCGGCGTCGGCACCGACGGCCGAGCTTCCGGGTGGAGGGAGGTTCGTGGCTTTCCGCTCGGAGCGGGTGGGACCTCCGGCACCCTGAGCGCCTCTCGCCTGGCCCGGACCTCCTCGGCCGTGTACAGCATCTGGTCCAGCTGGTCGATTAGCAGGCCTGGTCGCACTCCGAGACCACTCACGGCGAACGCGGCGTAGGGTCCGCGCCGAACGTACGTCCAGATCTCGTCGCCGAACTCGACGAACCCCTTCTCCGGCTCACCCACGACGGCGAAACGCAGCCAGGTCGATTTGACGGGGCCCTCCTCCCCCGCCGGAAAGGCCCCGAGGACCAAGCCGTCCCTGGACAGGATCAGACAGCCCCGCAGCTCGGCGACGCTGGCCGCAACCCGTGCCGCGAGGGCGGAGAACTCTTCCATGGAGACTGCTCTGTTGCTATCGGGGTAGGCGTGGAGGCACTTGAGAACGGGGAGGAGGGGACGTCACTCGATGGGTTTGGTCTCCGCCATCTCGGCCAGCGCCGCGGCCGACATGGCCGACAGCGGCGGCTCCAGCCCTGTCCACAGCTCGAACGACAGGGCCGCCTGGTGCAACAGCAGCCCCAGGCCTCCGAACGCGGACGCGCCCGCCTCCTTCGCGGCAGCCTGGAGCGGCGTGAGGGAGGGGCGATACAGGAGGTCGACCACGAGCATGCCCGGTCGAAGCCTCGGGTGCGGCAGCGTCTCACCGGCGGCGCCGAGCGGCGTCGCGTTCACCACCAGATCGACGTCGACCGCCGGCGCCTCCTCGAAGGAGACCGCCCGAACCCCGGAGGGCAGCCCCTCGATCATCGCCCGGAGCGTTTCGGCCCGGGTCGGATCGCGGGCCGCCACGGTCAGGGCCCCCAGTCCACCGCGGGTCAGCGCGAGGGCACAGGCCCGGGCCGCTCCTCCGGCTCCAAAGATCAGGGCCGACCTCCCACCCGGGTCGAATCCGGCATCGCGTCGCAGGAACCGATCGAACCCCGGGGCGTCGGTGTTGTGCCCGGTCAGGCCGGCGGCCCCCACCACGAGCGTGTTGACGGCATGGAGGCGTTCGGCGTCCTCGGACAGGTCACGGACCAGCCGGGCCGCGTCCGTCTTGTGTGGCATGGTGACGTTCGCGCCCACGAACCCCATGGCCGGCAGGCCCGACAGCGCAGCCTCGAGGTCGCCCGGTGCCACCGGCAGCGGGACGTAGGCCCAGTCCATGCCGACGGCGGCGAAGGCCGCGTTGTGGATGATCGGCGACAGGCTCTCCTGCACCGGCCAGCCGATGATGCCGACTATCCGGGTGGAGCCCCGCGCGGGCAGCGGATCGCCGGCGTCAGCCATCCCCTCGGGTCACCCCAGGCACCGTGCCTTGTCCTTCTGGAACCGGTCGTAGGAGGAACTGAAGGCGTGACTGCCGTCGGTCCCGCAGAGCACGTAGTAGAGGTAGCCCACCTTCGCCGGGTCGAGCGCGGCCTGGAGCGACGCCAGCCCCGGACTGGCGATGGGGGTCGGAGGCAAGCCGGAGTGCAGGCGCGTGTTGTACGGGCTTCGGATCTGGAAGTCCGAGACGGTCAACCCGTTCGCCGGATCGGGGTCGATGTATGCGACGGTCGCGTCGATCTCCAGGGCCATGCCCCGGGCCAGGCGGTTGTAGATGACGGCGGCGATGAGCGGCCGGTCCTCCGGGACCCTGGCCTCGCGCTCGATCATCGAGGCGATGATGACCACCTCATATGGCGACACTCCCAATCCCTCGGTGTTGTGCCAGGGAAGTGAATCCGCCTCCGTCGAGAACTGCTGAAGAAGGCGGTCGATCACCTCGCCCGGGGAGGTGCCCTGAGCGAGGAACTCGTAGGTCTGTGGGAACAGGAACCCCTCCAGGGACTTCCCCGCAGGTAGGTACGGCGGCAGCGAGCGATGGCCGCGGTCGGCGGCATCGAGGAACCGGTCCGCCGGGATCCCGATCACCTCATGGACGCGGTCAGCGATCTGGGTCAGCCGGTAGCCCTCCGGGATCGTGAGGCGGACCGTGGGGACGGGTGGCGGCGCCTTCGTGATGACGTCGAATGCCTCGCTCGGCCTCATGTTGGTCGTGAGGTCGTAGGTCCCCGCGCGGACCTCGTCGGCCTGGCCGTTTCGGGCGATCATCCACCTGGAGACCGTGGCGCATCGAAGGACCCCACGGTCGTGGAGCGCGTTCACGACATCCTCGCCCGACGCCCCCTCCTCGACGGTGAAGGCGACCGGCGTCCGGGGTCCCGAGGCCCCCTCGCACCAGAGGTAGTACCGAACACCCAGGACCACCAGGAGACCCGCGACCAGCAACAGCGTGAGGCCGATCCGCAACCCGCGACTCGGTCTTCGGTGCCGACGCCCGGGGTACGTCCTCGAGTGAGGCGGGCTGGTCTCGAGCATGGCGGTGTCCGAGCATACCGGCCAGTCCCGTCGGTCGGTCTGCCTACGTCGCTTCTGGCCGGTCGAGATAGGACTGCAGGATGACCGCGGCCGCTGATCGGTCCACGGCCCCCCGCCGGTCGCGGCTCCCGGCGCCCGCCTCCCGCAGCGCCCTTTCCGCCTCCACCGTGGAGAGTCGCTCGTCCTGCAGCACCACAGGGACCGGGAGCACCTGTCGGAGCGCTGCGACGAACTCCTCTGCGTGGCGTGCTCGGGTCCCCTGGGCGCCGGACATCTTCAGCGGGTGTCCCACCACGACCATCGTGACCTCGTGATCCCGAACCAGCTTGGCGATGGCCTTCAGGTCGGCTGGCGCCCCGGTGTGCACCGTTCCCATGGGTACCGCCACACGGCGCCCCGGGTCGGAGATGGCCACCCCGATGCGCACGTCACCCAGGTCCAGGCCCAGGATGCGGCCCGCCTCAGGCACCGGTGTTCGAGGCGGAAAGCAGCTCCTCCAGACGTTTCGGGATGAGCCGTTCGACGGCCTCTCTGACGGCATCGCCGTTCGGCCCCCCGGCCGTACCGAGGATGGGCTTTCCCCCCGCCCGACCGCCGATGGCCCCAGCCGCCGGCTGGAGCAAGAGCGGCGCCGTGACCCCCCGGCCCACCAGGTTCTTGCTGCACGCCGCCACGATCAGCGCGCCTCCTCCGTGGGCCGAGCCGAGCACCACGGCGGCCCCATCCGTGCCCTCCAGGCGGACCACCGCCCCCTGGGCAAGTTCCCGCAGCTCGCCGGCGTCGCCGTCGTGCAGGGCCGTCACCACCCTGGCCCCGGCCACCTCCGACGCCCGGGAGGCGATCTGCTCGATCAGGTCGGCCCGCTGCGCCGCGCCGATCTTGCCGAGCTCGCTCTCGTACCGCTTCAGCCGTTCCAGGAGCCCGCGGACCCGGTCGGGGATGGCCGGCGGCTCGCTCCGCAGGAGGTCGGAGACCTCCTCGATGATGACGTGCTCCGCGTTCCACTCCTTCAGGGCGTCCGGGCCGACGAGCGCTTCGACCCGGCGCATCCCCGCGCCGATGCTGCCCTCGCCCAGGATGCGGACGATGGCGACGTTCCCGGTCCGGGGGACGTGGGTCCCTCCGCACAGCTCGATCGAGTAGTCCCCGACCTCCACCACCCTGACGAACTCGCCGTATCGCTCGCCGAACAACGCCAGAGCTCCCTGGTTCTTGGCTTCCTCGAACGTGGTCTCGTAGATCCGCACCCGCGCGTCCTCGGCAAGCCGGTGGTTCGCCACCTCCTCGGCCTGGGCCAGCAGGTCACGAGGGACCGCCGAGTGATGGGGGAAGTCGAACCGCAGGCGCCCTGGAGCCACGAGCGACCCCGCCTGCCTGGCGTGCTCCCCCAGGACGTGCCGCAGGGTCCAGTGGACGACGTGGGTGGCGGTGTGGGATCGAGCCGTTGCCTCGCGGCGGACCCGATCGACCTCCGCGTGCACGTCCTCGCCCTCCTGCACCTCGCCCGACTGGACCACGCCGACATGCATGATCACGTCGCCCGGCCCCCACTGGGCGTCCACCACTCGGATCAGCCCGCCGGCGGTCCGTACGTAGCCGTGGTCCGCGACCTGGCCTCCGGACTCCGCATAGAACGGAGTGCGATCCAGGATGAACCGAACGTCCTGGCCCTCTTCGGCCCCCCCCGACCGGTCGCCGTCGAGGAGCAGGGCGGCCAGGTGACCCTCTGCCTCGAGAGTCTGGTACCCGAGGAACTGTGTGGGGCCGGCGGAGGAGGCGACCTCGGCAAGCTCCTCTTCCGCCTGCTCCTTCTTCGCGGCCCGGCGGGCCCGGTCCCGCTGCTCGGCCATCAGGGACTCGAACCGCTCCTCGTCGATGGACAGGCCCGCGTCCTCGAGCAGCTCCCGGGTGAGCTCCCGTGGGAAGCCGAAGGTGTCGTGCAACTTGAACACGACATCGCCCGACAGGACGCCGTCACCCTTCGCCTTGTCCATCTCGGCCTCGAGCAGGACCATGCCCTGGCGAAGGGTGCCGGCGAAGCGCTCCTCCTCCGAAGCCGCCACCTGCTTCACCTGCGACCGGTTCTGTACCAGCTCGGGATAGGCGTCCCCGAACAGCTCGACGGTCCGGTCGGCCAGGTGCTCCACGACCGGACCCTCGATGCCGAGCCGCCGGGCATGGCTCACCACCCGGCGGAGCATCCGGCGGAGCACGTACCCCCGGCCCTGGTTCGAGGGCAGGACACCGTCGGCGATCAGGAACGTCGTGGCCCTGCCGTGTTCCGCGATGACCTTCAGCGACACATCGGTCGAGGGATCCTCCCCGTGGCGCTCGCCCGACAGCGACTCGGCCACCTCAAGGAGCGGATGCAGGAGGTCCGTCTCGAAGATGTTGTCCACATCCTGCAGCACGGTGGCCACCCGTTCGACGCTCGAGCCGGTGTCGATGTTCTTCTCCGGCAGTTCGCCGACGAGCCGGCACTGATCGTCCACCTCCTCCTGCATGAAGACGTGGTTCCAGATCTCGAGGAATCGCTCCTCATCGACGGCGGGACCGCCCTCGGCGCCGTACTTCGGGCCACGGTCGACGTAGATCTCCGAGCACGGGCCGGCCGGGCCGGCCGCATGGGTCCACCAGTAGTTGTCCTCCTTCCCTCGCCGGACGATCCGCTCGGCCGGGATCCCGATGTCCCGCCAGATCCCCACGGCCTCATCGTCGCTCTCGTAGACCGTGACCCAGATCCTGTCGGGCTCGATCCCGAACACGTCGGTGACCAGCTCGAAGCCCCATCCACACGACTCGCGCTTGAAGTAGTCCCCGAAGGAGAAGTTCCCGAGCATCTCGAACAACGTGAGATGCCGGGCCGTGTGCCCCACGTTGTCGATGTCCACGGCCCGGAAGCACTTCTGGACCGATGTGGCCCGGGGGAACGGCGGCTGCGTGTGTCCGAGGAAATACGGGATGAACTGGTTCATTCCGGCGTTCGTGAGCAGCAGCCCGGATTCTTGCGGTGGGATCAGGGACGAAGACGGCACGCGGCGGTGCCCTCGCTCCTCGAAGAATCGCAGGAAGCGTTCGCGGATCTGCCGGCCCTCCATGGCCGGCTAGTCTAGCTTTCGGCTCTCGCCCGACTCCCTGCGGAGCTGCTCCTCTTTCTCCTGCATTGCCCGCCGGCCTTCTTCCATGGACTCGGAGACCCGCCTGGACAGGTCGAGGAGCCCGCCGCGCGCCTCACGCGCGAGGGTCGAGGGAGCCACCTTGTCCATCTGCCGGCGGGCGAAGCGCGCGGTCATGATCGCTCCGGCCGCCCCGGCCCCCAGGCCGAGCGCGAGCCAGAAGAGCCGCTTCACTTCTTGCCGTCGGGCTTCCCGCTCCGGAACCGGGACGCGGCCTTGGACAGGCCGGCGCCAAGCGAGATGATCCGGACCAGCGGGCCACTCGCGGCCTGCTCGACGAGCCGCGAGATCTTCTCCACGCGAGCCACGATGTTGCCCGCCGACTCAAGCATCCCGTCGACCCGGTCGAGCTCGCGGTTTGTCTTCATCACCGAGTTGCGGACCTCCGAAAGGAGCGGGACCGTCTCCTCACGGATCCCATCGATCAGCATCTTCGTGCTGGTCAGCACGTTGAACGTGTTGACCAGCACCAGGCAGAGGCCGAGGACGAGCAGACCCCAGAACGCGGCCAGGACGATCAGCGCCACGTCTCCGGCGCTCGCGAGGACGGCCATCGCAGTCTCCTTCGGGAACAGGTCCGCGCATCATACCGGGGCGTCGGGCCCGGGTTTCCCCTCGGTTTCCTCCCCTTCGCCGGACGGCTCGTAGTAGCGCGCCCCCTCGAACCGGGCCGGTCGGTAGTCCTGCTCGACCGAGTGGCCGGGGAAGTCATGTGGGTACTTGTACCCCTTGCCGTAGCCGAGCCTGCGGGCGGTGGGGGTGCCCGACTCCCGGAGGTGGAGGGGCACCGGGTCGGCCGACGCCGCATCCTCCATGGCCTTGGACAGGGCGGTGATGACGCTGTTCGATTTCGGCGCCCGAGCCAGGTAGATGGCCGCCTCAGCCAGGTTCAGCCGGGCCTCGGGGAGCCCCACGTACTCGACGGCCTGGGCGGCGGCCACGGCGATCTGCAAAGCATGTGGGTCGGCCAGGCCGATGTCCTCGGAGGCGTGCACCACCATCCGCCTGGCGATGTACCGGGCGTCCTCCCCCGCCTCCAGCATCCGGGCCAGCCAGAACAACGTGGCGTCGGGGTCCGAGCCCCGGATGCTCTTGATGAACGCGGAGATGACGTCGTAGTGCGCATCGCCCTGCCGGTCGTACACGATGGCCTTCTTCTGAACGGCGTCGGCGGTCCGCTCCCGGGTGACCACGACCTCGCCCGCCTCCTTCGCCGACAGCACGGCGGCCTCGAGCCCGGTCAGCGCGATCCTGGCGTCGCCGCCGGCCACCTCCACCAGGTGGTCGAGTGCATCGTCCTCGACCTTGACCGGGATGCCGCCGAGGCCTCGGTCCTCGTCCTCCAGCGCGCGAAGCAGGAGCGCCCGAACCTCGGACGGCGACAGCGGCTCCAGGCGGAGCAGGAGGCAGCGCGACAGGAGCGGCGTGACCAGCGAGAAGTACGGGTTCTCGGTGGTCGCGCCGATCAGGGTGATCGTCCCCTCCTCCACCGCGGGCAGCAGTACGTCCTGCTGGGCCTTGCTCCACCGGTGGACCTCGTCGACGAACAGGACCGTCCGGAGCATCCCGCCCTTCGCCCGCTCCATGACCTTGCGCGCATCGGCCACCCCCGAGGACACGGCCGAGAGCTGCACGACCTCCGCCCCGACCGCGTCGGCCAGGAGGTGGGCGAGCGTGGTCTTCCCGCTCCCCGCCGGACCCCACAACACGACCGAAGGAAGGTGCCCGCCCTCGATCAGCTCGCTGAGGGCCGTGCCAGGGCCGACCAGATGGGTCTGGCCCACGAACTCCCCGAACGAGCGGGGCCGCATCCTCGTCGCCAGGGGGACCTCGGCCATCGCTTACAGCCGCTGTCCGTACCGGATGATCCGCTGCGGCTCAATCCGGTAGAGCACCCGGACCTGCGCCTCGACCGGCGTCCACGGCTCACCGTCGTACCGGCGCGACAGCCTGTCGATGTGCGCCTCCGCCTCCGGCCCGGTCACCCGAGCCACGACGGGCCCCTGGATCGATACCCACTGGTAGAAGTCCTCGCCGATGACGGTCACGGCGGCGCGGGGGTCACGCCGCAGATTGCGGTCCTTCCGCCGGCCCTCAGCCGTGTTGACCAGCACGTGACCGTCCGCCGCATCCACCCATGTCACCGTGGCATGCGGCGCCCCGTCCTCGAACAGCGAGACCAACACGCAGTAGTTCCCTCCGGTCAGAAGCGCGAGGTCCCAGTCGGTCAGTGGGGCGGTCACGCACCCCTGTCCTTCGTCGTCTCCGGCCGAGCGATCACCTTGATGCCGAGCTCCCGGAGCGGTTCCTCGGGGACGGGAGTGGGAGCCCCAGTCAAGGGGTCCGCCCCCGACTGGGCCTTGGGGAAGGCCGTCACGTCGCGGAGGGTCTCCTTCCCCGCCATGAGCATGGCCAACCGATCCAGGCCCATGGCGATCCCACCGTGCGGTGGCACGCCGTACCGGAACGCCCGAAGCAGGTGGCCGAACTTCTCCTCGGTCTCCTCTGGCGTGAGGCCGAGCACCTCGAACACTCGTCGTTGGGTGTCCGGGTCGTGGATCCGGATGCTACCTCCACCGAGCTCGAAGCCGTTCAGGGTCAAGTCGTAGGCCCGGGCGGTGGCCGTCTCGGGCGACAGGTCGTTGGAGGCCGGCGCGGTGAACGGGTGATGGACCGACACCCACTTGCGCTCCTCCTCGCTCCACTCGAACAGGGGCGGCTGGATCATCCAACAGAACCGCCACTCGCCCTCTGGGATGAGGCCCAGGCGCGCCGCCAGGTGGCGGCGAAGCCCGTCGAGGGCAACGTTCGTCCGGTCGACCCGGTCGGCGACGATCAGCATGAGGTCCCCGGGCCCGGCACCTGTGGCCATCGCGGCGGCACCGGCTTCCTCCGGCGTGACGTGCTTCTCGACCGGAGAGCGGATCGCGTCCTTGTCTTCCACCACCATCCACACGAGCCCGGCAGCGCCACGCTCCTTCGTCAGCTGCACGAGCTCGTCCAGTTCCCTACGCGACAGCTGTGATCCCCCCGACGCCGCGAATCCCTTGACCACGCCACCCCGGGACAGGGCGTCGGCGATGGCCCGGAATCCGGTGCCGGCGAAGGCCTCCCCCAGGTCGGCCAGCTCCATGCCGTAACGAAGGTCGGGGCGGTCCGTCCCATAGCGCGCCATCATCTCGGCGTACGTCAGGCGGCGGAACGGGACCGGGACCACGACGCTCTTGATCTGGGCCACGATCCTCGCGTACAGCGGCTCGATGACATGGAAGACGTCCTCCTCGTTCACGAACGACATCTCCATGTCGAGCTGGGTGAACTCGAAGCTGCGATCGGCCCGGGGAGCCTCGTCGCGCAGGCACCGGACGATCTGGTAATAACGGTCCTGACCGGCCACCATCAGCAGTTGCTTGAGCTGCTGGGGGGACTGGGGGAGCGCGTAGAAGCTGCCTGGCCACAGGCGAGCCGGCACCAGGAAGTCGCGGGCCCCCTCGGGGGTGCTCCGGGTCAGGAAAGGCGTCTCGACCTCCACGAAGGCCAGGCCCTCCATGTGGTCGCGGATGATCCGGCTGATGGCGTGGCGGAGCTGCAACACCCGGGTCATCTCGGGACGGCGGAGGTCCAGGTAGCGGTAGGTGAGCCGCAGGAGCTCGTCGGCCTCGATTCGGTCCTCCACCGGGAACGGCGGCGTGTCCGCCACGGCGAGGACCTCGACGGTACGAACCGCCACCTCCACCTCGCCGGTCGGCATCGCCGGGTTCACGGTTCCCTCGGGCCGTCGCCGGACCTCCCCCGTTACCCGGATCACCGATTCGGTCTTGAACTGCTGGGCAACCTGCTGAGCTTCCGGCGCCTCCTCCGGATGGAACACCAACTGCACCATGCCCTCGCGATCGCGGAGGTCCACGAAGGTCAGCCCACCGTGGTCCCGTTGGCGAGCCACCCATCCGCACACGGACACCTCGGATCCGACGTCGCTTCCGCGAAGCTCCCCACACGCGTGGGTGCGCATGGAGGTGGCGAGCTCAGACATCGCCGCTCGCCAACCGTTTCACGGCTTCGTCCCGAGGCACGGTCTCCTCCACGCCGTCGGCCAGCCTGCGGACGGTCACCGTCCCATCGCTCAGCTCTCGCTCGCCGAGGACCGCCGCGTACGCCGCGCCCGAGCGATCCGCCATCCGGAACTGAGCGTTCAGCGGCCGGTCCTCGAACGGCACCTGCGCGGGCACCCCCGCCTGGCGGAACGCCCGGACGAGCTCCCTACCGGCGGGGAACGCGTTGGGACCCACGGTCACCACGAAGACCCCGAACCTCGCATCCAGGTCGCTGACCCCCTCCGCTTCCAGCGCGATCAGGATCCGCTCCAGGCCGAGGGCGAATCCCACTCCCGGCGTCGGGGTCAACCCCAGGACCTCGGCGAGGCCATCGTACCGGCCCCCCCCGCCCACGCTGGCCTGGCTCTCGGGGAGGGCCGGGCTCACGTACTCGAACGCGGTGCGGACGTAGTAGTCGAGCCCCCGAACGAGGGTGTCCACCTGGTGAACGACTAGGCCCTCGTCGTCCAGGGCGCGAAGGACCCCGTCGTAGTGCTCCCGGCACGGCCCGCAGAGGTTGTCGAGGATCTTCGGCGCGTCGCGGGCCACGGCGCGGCAGGACTCGTCGGTGCAGTCGAGCACCCGAAGGGGATTCTCGCGGAAGCGCTCCCGGTGCTCGTCCCGCAACCGTTCCCGGTTCGCCTCGAGGTAGGCCAAGAGCCGTTCACGGTACGTGGGACGGCAGACCTGGTCCCCCAGGGAGTTCACCTCGAGCCGAAGGTTCCGGATCCCGGCCAGCCTCAGGTACTCGTGACCGAGCAGGATGGTCTCGGCGTCGGCCGCGGGGAGCCCAGAGCCGACCACCTCCACGCCGAACTGACGGAACTCGCGCAGCCTTCCTTTCTGGGGGCGTCCGTACCGCCACATCGGTTCCACGTAGTACCCCTTGAACGGCAGGCTCACCTCGGCGCTCGCACCCAGTACGGCCCGGACGACCGGCGCCGTCCCCTCGGGACGGAGCGTGAGTCGGCGGCCACCCTTGTCCTGGAAGGTGTACATCTCCTTCTGTACGACATCGCTCGTGGCTCCCGACGTCCTGACGAACAGCTCCGTCGGTTCGAACGCGGGCGTTTCCGCGTAGCGATAGCCGTACAGGTTGGCCACGTCGTGCGCCAGGTCGTAGAGGCGACGCATCCGTTCGGACTCCGGAGGGAGCAGATCCGTTGTCCCCCGAGGCGGGGCGAGCTCCATCTGCCTACAGCTCCGAGAGGAACGGATTCCTCGACCGCTCCCGTCCCACCGTGGTCCGAGGCCCGTGGCCGGGGAAGACGTCGAGCGGGTCGGGCAGATCCAGGAATCGTCGGAGGCTCCGATGCATGTCTTGCGACGAGCTGTTGGGGAAGTCGCTCCGCCCGATGGAACCGGCGAACACCAGGTCTCCCGACAGGACCCATCCGTCGGTGACGAAGCAGGCGCTCCCCGGCGTGTGCCCGGGGGTGTGCATCACCTCGATCTCGAAGCCGGCGAACGTCAGCACCTCCCCCTCGATCACGGTCCGTACGTCCTTCACCGGCACCGGGGGCACGTCGTGCCCGGCCCCCCAGCGCTGGGGGTCCGACAGGGCCGGCGCATCCGCCTCGTGGATGTACAACGGGAGATCGTCCCCACAGAGCTCAGCGGCCGACCCGATGTGATCGAAGTGGCCGTGTGTGGCCAGGACCGCTTGGGGTCGCTTCCCCCCCGCGAGCAGGAGGGCGCGGATCCGCTCCGGGGAGAACCCGGGATCGACCACGACGGCGTCATCGCTCCCGTCTGCGCTTATGAGCCAGCAGTTCGTCTCGAAGGAGTTGTCGGAGAAGGAGTCGAGATACATCGGGCGGCCATCGTATCCGATGGCCGCCCGATGCCCCCTACAGCGCCGTGCCGTCGATCCACAGCGTGACCGGGCCGTCGTTCACCGATTCGACCTCCATGTGTTCCCGGAACGCGCCCCGTCTCACGGTCGCCCCGGCAGCCTCCAGGGCTCGGGCGAACGCCTCGATCCGGTCCCTGGCGACCTCCGGCGGCGCGGCGCCGACCCACGAGGGCCGGCGCCCCTTGCCCACGTCGCCATACAGGGTGAACTGGGGGACCACGAGGACCTCACCGTGCACCTCGGCGAGGGACAGGTTCATCTTCCCCGCTTCGTCCTCGAAGACGCGAAGGTGCACCACCTTCTCTGCCAGCCGGTCGTACTGGCCGAACGCGTCGTCCCCGCCCACCCCGACCAGTAGGAGGAGGCCTGGCCCGATCTCGGCGACCGTCTCCCCCCGCACGCGCACGGCGGCTCTGGACACCCGCTGAAGGACGATCCGCATCCGCAGCTACCGCGGAACGACGCGGTAGGCCTCGTAGACGTTCTCGACCTTCTTCACCGCCGACAAGATCTCGGAGAGATGCGTGATGTCGGCGAGCTCGAAGGTGAACCGGAGCTTCGTGATCCGATCCCGGCTCACCGTCGACGTCGCCGAGATGATGTTGACGTGATGGTCCGACAACGCGGTGGCGACGTCCGACAGGAGGCGCGTGCGGTCCAGGGCATCGACCTGGATCGTCACCACGAACGACGTCGGGCGGCCGGTGCGCCATGACACCTCGATCAGGCGCTCGGGCTCGCGGGCCAGCCCCTTCGCGTTGGGGCAGTCGGTCCGGTGAACCGAGACGCCCTGGCCCCTGGTGACGAACCCCAGGATCTCGTCCCCGGGGACCGGCGTGCAGCATCGGGCCAGGCGCACCCACACGTCGGCGGAACCCGGCACGACGACGCCGGAGCTGACGTCGGGCCCCCCAACCCGAACCGGCCGGGCCAGCGGGACCTCGGTCGCATCCTCCTCCGTCGCCCCGGCGACGGTGCGCATCAGCCGGGCGAGGACAGACTGCGGCGAGACGTGGCCCTCCCCCACCGCCACGTACAGCGATTCCAGGCCGGTGAACTTCATCTCCGCCGCCACCTGTTCCAGGGCCTCCTCGGTGGCCAGGCGCTTGAACGGGACGTTCTGCTTGCGCATCAGCCGATGCAGCTGTTCCCGGCCCTCTTCGAGCGCGTCCTCCCGCCGCTCACGGGAGAACCATTGGCGGATCTTGCTGCGGGCCCTCGGCGTGACCACGAACTTCAGCCAGTCCTGGGACGGGCCCTCGCCCGCCGCTTTCGATGTCAGGATGTCCACGGTGTCGCCCGTCCGCAGCTCATAGTCCAGGGGCACCAACTTGCCGTTGACCTTGCCGCCGATGGTGCGGTGGCCAACTTCCGTGTGGATGGAGTACGCGAAGTCCACGGGCGTGGCCCCCGCGGGGAGGTTGACCACGTCGCCCTTGGGGGTGAACACGAACACCTGCCCCCGGTACAGGTCGATCTTCAGGCCCTCCATGAACTCCCGGGGGTCGGCCATGTCCTTCAGCCACTCCATCATGTGGCCCAGCCACGCGAGGTCGGCGGCCTCCTTGGTCCGTTTGCCGTCACGGCCCTCCTTGTATCGCCAGTGCGCCGCGATGCCGAACTCCGCGGTGCGGTGCATCTCGTGGGTCCGGATCTGGATCTCGATGGGCCGGCCCTGGGGACCGACCACCGTGGTGTGGAGGGACTGGTACATGTTCGACTTGGGCATCGCGATGTAGTCCTTGAACCGCCCGGGTACCGGCTTCCACAGGGAGTGGATGGCGCCGAGGGCGCCGTAGCAGTCGCGGAGGTTGCCCACCAGGATGCGGATCCCGGCGAGGTCGTAGATCTCGTTGAACTCCTTGCCGCCAAGCACCATCTTCTCGTAGATCGAGTACAGGTGCTTCGGCCGGCCCTCGACCTCGGCCTTGACCCCCGCGTCCTTGAGCCTGGCTCGGGCCGCGGACAGGACGGTCTCCACGTACCGCTGTCGGTCGCCGCGCCGCCGTTCCACTAGGCTCGCGATCTCTCGGTACGGCCCCGGATACAGCGTCTTGAACGAGAGATCCTCGAGCTCCCACTTCAGCTGTTGAACGCCGAGGCGGTGCGCGAGGGGCCCGTAGATCTCCAGGGTCTCGATGGCGTTCTCCCGCTGCTTGGTCGACGAGAGGGCGGACAGCGTGCGCATGTTGTGGAGACGGTCGGCCAGCTTGATCAGCAGGACCCGGACGTCGCCGGCCATGGCCACCATCATCTTGCGGACGTTCTCGGCCTGTTCCTGCTGGCGCGACTTGAACGTGATGGCCTGGAGCTTGGTCAGGCCGTCCACGATCCGGGCCACGTCCGAACCGAAGTCCACCTCGAGCTCTTCAAGCGTGACCTCGGTGTCCTCCACCACGTCGTGCAGGAGCGCCGCGGTCAGGGTGGTCGTGTCCAGCCCCAGCTCCGCCAGGATCTGGGCCACCGACAGGGGATGCTCGATGAAGTCCTCTCCGGACAACCGCTTTTGGCCGGCGTGATGGTCCCCGGCGAACCGGTAGGCCCGCTCGATCTCCTTCGTGTCGGCCTTTGCGTTGTAGGAACGGAGGGTTCGGAGCACCGGCTCCAGGCCGTCCGGGGCCTGCCCTTCCTCCGCCCCCGGTCGCAAGCGAGAGAGCAGACCTCCCCGGCGTTCGGTCCTGGCCTGCTCCCGGCTGTCCACGGCGGTCCTCCTGGCAAGCCAGTGTAGCCGTGCGGTGCGGACTCAGTAGCTGATCAGCGTGAACAGGTCGTAGCCGTCGAGCTGTTGGCGGCCATTCAGGAACCCCAGCTCGATCAGGAAGGCGATCCCCACCACCTTGCCCCCGATCCGCTCCACCAGGTGCGCGGTGGCCCGGGCGGTGCCGCCGGTGGCGAGGACATCGTCGACGATCAGGACCCGCTCCCCGGGATCCACGCCGTCACGGTGGACCTCCAGCGTGGCGGTCCCGTACTCGAGCTCGTACTCCTCGGTCTCGGTCTCCCACGGCAGCTTGTCCTTCTTCCGCACCGGGACGAACCCCGCGCCGAAGTGATACGCCACCGGTGAGGCCAGGATGAACCCACGGGCCTCGATCCCCACCACCTTGTCCACGCTCCCCCGGCCGAAGTGGACCACGATGAGGTCGATGACCGAGGAGAAGGCGATCTCGTCGGCCAGGAGGGGGGTGATGTCCTTGAACAGGATGCCCGGCTGAGGGAAGTCCGGCACGTCCCTGACGAGCGCCTTGAGCCGCTCGACGTCCACGTGCTACCTCCGCTTGCGCTTCTTCTTCGGCCTGGGACGGGGCCGTCCCGCGGGGACGCTTCGGGCCGAGCTCCCGCCGGCCGATCGGGCGCCCACCGCGGAGGCCACCGGCTGGCCGTCCTCGCCGGCCGCGGCCATGGCCCGCTCGCTGGGGACGGGCCGGAGCGGACGCCCCGCGGCGTCCCGGGCCGTAGCTCGGGTGCGAAGCTGCGCGTACTTCGGTTCCCGCTCCTTCAGCAACGAGAGGATGGGCGCCGCGACGAAGATCGAGGAGTACGCGCCCGAGATGACGCCGATCAGCATGGCGAAGGCGAAGTCCTTCAGAGTGGATCCGCCGAACAACAGCAGCGACGCGATGGGGAAGAGCACCACGAGCGAGGTGTTCACCGACCGCATGAACACCTGGTTCAGAGACATGTTCACCACACCCCCGTACGTGTCCTTGGCCAGCAGGGCGGGGGACTCGGTGTTCTCCTTGATCTTGTCGTAGATCACGACCGTGTCGTACAGGGAGTACCCCAGGATCGTCAGGATGGCGATGACGGTAGCCGGCGTCACCTCACGGCCGGTCAACGCGTAGACCCCGCCGGTGATCAGGACGTCATGGACCATGGCCACCTGTGCTCCCACGGCCATCTTCCATTCGAACCGCATGGCGATGTAGAGGGTGATGGCCACCAGCACCACGATCAGGCCCTGGAGCGCCTTGCGAGAGATCTCGGCCCCCCACGTCGGCCCCACGTCAGTCCGGCTGATGTCGGAGGGACTCACCCCGGCCTGACTGGCCAGCGCGTCGATCAGCTCCGACCGCTCGACGTCGGAGAGCTCGGTGAAGCTGGGGGTGCGAACAGAGAGCTGGTTGCCACCGACGATCTGAACCTCGGTGCCCGAGAGGCTCCACGGCGGCCGTTGAAGGATCGCCTGCACCTCCTCGGCCGAGACGCCCGTGTTGTTGGTGTATGTGAGCTGCGAGCCCCCCTCGAAGTCGATCGACAAGTTGAGGTGGCGAACGGCGAGGCCCACGATGGACAGCGCGATCACGGCACCGGAGAGGAGGAACCACCACTTGCGGTGTTCGATGATCCGGAAGTGCGGCTCGTTGTGCCCCCGGAAGGTGGCGACGGCGTGTCCGAGGTTCATTTCGATCCTCCGGCCACCGGCACCGGCTCGCCCCGGATGGGCTCTGCGGCCACGCCACTCGTCAGCCCGAAGCCGTGCAGGTTCACCAGGCGCTCGTTCCGTGCGATCAGGAAGACCGTCGGCCGCTTGAAGAAGTACACGACGAACAGGTCGAGCAGGGTCGCCACGCCGAGGGTCAGGGCGAACCCCCGCACCGAGCTGATCGCAGTGACGTACAGGATGATGGCGGCCAGGGCCGTGACGATGTCGGCCGCCACGATGGTGCGGTACGCGCGCTTGAACGCTGGCTGCACCGCGGCCCTGGGCGACTTTCCGTGTCTCACTTCGTCCTTCAATCGCTCGAAGAACACGATGTAGGAGTCCGCGGTGACGCCGAGCGAGATGACCAGGCCCGCCACCCCCGCCAGGGTCAGGGCGTAACCGAAGGCGCGACCGGCGATCGACGCGAGCGCCAGAGCCAGCACGGCCCAGATGCTCATGCCCAACCAGGCCACCAGGCCCAGCAGCCGGTAGTAGAACAGCAGGTACAGGGCGAGGAGGATCAGACCGACGACCCCCGCCACCAGGCCCTGATGGAGCGATTGGCGGCCGAGTGTGGGGCTCACCGTCTCGACCTGCTCCTTCTTCAGGTTGACCGGGAGCGCGCCCGAGTTCAGCTGCGTCGCAAGGTCCTGGGCCTCGGCCTTGGTGAAGCGCCCGGTGATCTCGCCGTTGCCCCCCGTGATGGGTTCCTGGATCGTCGGCGCCGAGATGACCATGTTGTCCACCACGATGGCCAGCTGCTTGCCGTTCAGCCGGGTGGTGACGTCGCCGAAGGTCTTGGCGCCGGAGGAGGTGAGCGTGAAATTGATCCTCCAACCGGCCACCCCGTTCTGACCGCCATAGACCGCGTCGGCCCGCTTGATCATGTCGCCGGTGATCTCGACCGGCCCCAGCCGGAACTTGTCGCCCTCCTGCCCGGCGAACACGACCGTCTGGTCCTTCAGCGCGTCGAAGCTGCACGCGGCCGTCCCCTGTTCGATGCCCGTCCCACATGTGACCGGCGTGGACTCGAACTCGGGCGTGCCGGGGGCGATGACCTGGAGCACCTCCCGCTCCTCGAGCCGGGCGGTGGTCCCGATCACCTGGAGCAGGCGCTCCTGCCCGGTCTTCTGCAGCTGCGCCTCAGCCGCGTCCCTGGTCAAGTAGCACCCGAGGCCCTTCCCGGCCGAGCTGATCACGCAGAACTCGCGCGTCTCGTGCTGGACGGAGATGGCGGACAGCACCTGCTGGGCTTGTGCCTCATCGGGGAAGCAGGCCGGCCCGGTGTCGGTGGACAGGGTCTCCCCCTTCGATCCCTGCACGCAATAGCTCTGCGAGACCGTGGTGCCGATCCCGGCCAGCGCCGCGTCCGCCTCGTCCTTCGAATCGAAGCACGGATCCGTGGCCAGGCCGGTGTTGGCCAGGCACCGCTTTCCCTTCTCCTTCGACACCGTGATGCCCTTGATCGCCGTGTCGGCGTCCTTCTGCGAGCCGAAGCACTGGGGCGAGCCGTCGAACTCGGAGAGCCCCGACAGACAGACGCTGTTCACCACGGTGCTCACCGCGGTGTCGTCAAGCTCGGTCGCCGCCTCCGACTCGGTGGGCAGGCACCGGTAGACCGATCCGCCGTCCCCCTCCAGGCAGAACTGCTCCTTCGAGCGCTCCCCGATGGATCCACGGGCCAGGCCCGGAAGCTGGACCTCGATGGTGTTGCCCGACAGGAACAGGAGCGGCTCGCCCACGCCGAATGCATCGACCCGGTTGCGGATGTTTTCCAGGGCCCGTTCCATGACTGTCTTTGGCGTCCCATCGGGCGCGGCCAGCACGACCGACACCCCGCCTTCCAGGTCCAGGCCGAGCACCGGGCGGATGCCGGCCACGAATGCCACGACGGACCCGGCCAGCAGGACACCGATGAACGCGACCGAGAGCCAGAGGTTGCGGCTGCTGCCCCTCACGCCAGCTCCGCCCCATTGATCGTGAGCTTGAACTTGGTGTCGAGGACCTCGGCGGCCTTCCGGCACATCTGCATGCGGCCGAGGAAGATCTCGAAGTATTCCATGACCTGGCTGATCTCGGTGTCGATCGTGAGCTCGAGGGTGATGGTGCGGGCGGTCGAGTCTACCCGCAGGAAGGACTGTTCGGCGGCGAAGTTGACCCGGTCGTGGATGTCGAACTCGATCTGCCCGGACTTGCGGACGCGGCTGCGGTGAACGTCGGACTTGTCGGCCAGGATGACGGCCGCGGCAGCCGGCGACACCTGGTAGCCGTTCTCCTCCTCGTGGTTGGCCACTGCGGCGACGATGGCGGCCAGGTCGGTCCCGGCGACATGGTCCTTCAGGGCCTGGTACACCAGGACCGCCCCGATCTGCCCGTGGACCTCTCGGGACACCATGTTGCCGACGTCGTGGAGGTATCCCGACACGCTGGCCAGGTTGGCAGTGTGCTCGTCGAACCCAACGCGGGTCAGGACGTTGTAGCTGATCCGGGCCACCAGGTTGGCGTGGCGGAAGCCGTGCTCCGTGTAGCCCAACGCCTCCATGACCCGGTCCGCTGCGGAGATGAACCCGGAGAGCTCCGGGTTGGCCTGGACAGCCTCTAGGCTGACCGCCTCCGGCTGGGACTCGGGCCGCTTTCCGGCTGCCGGCGCCCGTTCGGGCGACGGCGCCCGTGGAGCGGCGTCAGCGCTGCCCTTCACGGCCGGCTGCCGGCCTCCTCGTCGAAGCCGTGGTCTTCGGTGCCCTCGTCGCCCCCGCCTTCCTCCTCCGCCTCATCGACCAAGCGCTGGGCGATGGCCCGGCGGAGCATGCGCACCTCGGTCCCGGGGGCGATCTCGACGGTGACGATGTCGTCCTCCTCGTCGATGTCCTTCAGGGTCCCGAAGATCCCGCCGGCCGTCATCACCTCGTCCCCGACCTTCAGGCTCTCGAGGAGGCTCTGTTGCTGGCGCTGGCGCGTGCGGTTGGGCCGAAGGAGCAGGAAGTAGAAGACCCCACCGAGGAGGACCAGTGGGAAGAGCAGGCTGAGGAGCGAGCCGCCAGAAGACGACGTTCCGTCAGAGCTCTGAGCGAGGATCTGGATCATCGGGGAACCTCTTCGCGTGGTCGGGACGAACCCGCAGCATACAGGCTATCGCCGCCCATGCCGGACGGGAGGCTACGACAGCGGCAACGGCTCTCGGACTGGCAACCCGAGGTGCGAGTAGGCCCGTTCCGTGGCCACCCGGCCCCTGGGCGTGCGCTTGAGCAGGCCCAGCTGGAGGAGGTACGGCTCGTACACGTCCTCCACCGTGTCCGTCTCCTCCCCCACGGCGGCGGCGAGGGTGGACAGCCCGACCGGGCCCCCGCCGAACTTCTCGATCACGGCCGACAGGATGGATAGGTCCAGCTTGTCCAGACCCTCCTCGTCGACGTCGAACAGCTCGAGGCCACGCCGGGCCACCTCGGCGTCGATCGCGCCGTCGTGGCGGACCTCCGCGAAGTCCCGGACCCTTCGCAACAGGCGGTTGGCCACCCGGGGTGTGCCCCGAGACCTCCGGGAGATCTCCGACGCGCCCTCGCCATCCAACGCCACGTGCAGGATGCCCGCGGAGCGGCGGACGATCCTGGCCAGGTCGTCCCGCGAGTAATAGTCCAGCCGGGGCGAGAAGCCGAATCGCTCCCGAAGCGGCAGCGTGATCCGCCCGGGCCGGGTCGTCGCGCCAACCAGCGTGAACCGTGGGAGGTCCAGGCGGATGCTGCGGGCGCTCGGCCCCTTGCCCAAGACGACGTCGAGCTTGAAGTCCTCGAGCGCCGGATACAGCACCTCCTCCACCGGTCGGGGCATGCGGTGGATCTCATCTACGAACAGGACGTCGCCCTCCTCCAAGTTCGTCAGGATCGCGGCAAGGTCCCCGGGGCGGTCCAGCGCCGGCCCGGACGTCGGGCGGAACCCCACGCCGAGCTCGTTCGCCACGATCCCGGCGAGGGTCGTCTTGCCCAGGCCCGGTGGTCCGGAGAACAGGAGGTGGTCGATGGTCTCCGACCTGGCCTCCGCCCCCTCGATCAACAGCCCGAGCTGCTCGCGTCGAACTCCCGCTCGTCGGGGGACAGCTCCGGCTCCACGATCCGGTCCTCCGCCACTAGCCCCGCCCGATGTGCTGGAGGGCCTGCCGAAGGAGCTCGTCGACCGGGCGCTCACCGTCCGCCCGTATCCCCGCCATGGCCTCGCTCGCCTCTGGGGCCGACAGCCCCAATGCGAGGAGCGCCTCGCGGACGTCCGCGAGCGGGCCATCGACGACCACGACGTCGCCACCCAGCTTGTCCTTCAGGTCCAGCAAGACCCGCTGGGCGACCTTCTTGCCCACACCCGGCACCAACGTGAGCGCCGCCACGTCGCCTGCGGCCACGGCCCGGCGGAGCGCTGCGGGCGACAGGACCGAGAGGAAGGACAGGGCGAGCTTGGGGCCCACCCCCGTCACCCTGACCAGCAGGTCGAACAGCGCGCGCTCGTCGTGGGAGGCGAAGCCGTACAGCAACATCGTGTCGTCGCGCACGTGCATCCGGGTGTACAGCCTTGCCGGCCGGCCGACGGGAGGGAGCGTCCCGGCCGAGGAGGACGGGATCAGCACCTCGTACCCCACGCCTCCCACCGAGAGCACCACGCTTCCCGCGCCTTTCTCGGCCACTTCTCCGTGCAGGAAGGAGATCATCGGGCCCCGACAGCTCCGGCGCGTCGCAAGCGAGATTGATGGAGGTGACACAGGGCCACGGCGGCCGCATCCGCCGCATCGGGCTGCTCGGGCACCCCCTCGACGCGATGTGCCCGGACCATCGTCACGCGGACCCGGTCCTTCTCCGCGTTGCCGACCCCGGTGATGGCCATCTTCACCTCGAGTGGCGCGTACTCCTGGACCGGGATCCCCGCCTCGGCCGCGATCAGCAGGACGACGCCGGTGGCCCGGGATACGGACAGCGCGCTCGTCTTGTTCTGACCCCACATCACTGCTTCCACCGCCATGGCCTGGGGACCGTGGCTTCGGATCGCCTCCCGTACCGCCTCCGCCAGGCGGCGGAGGCGGTGCGGCTCGGCAAGTCCGGACGGGGTGCGAACGGTGTCCGACCAGAGCACCCGGGCCCGTCCCCCGGCCTCCGACACCGCCGCGAGGCCCGTGGCGGCCAGGCCGGGGTCCACGCCGAGCACGCACGGCTCGAACATGTGTTCAGACTAGGTTCGAAGCGGTGGCCGAGCAAGCATCCGCCCCTATCCCACCTCGGCCATAACCTCTTCAGGGATGTCGAAGTTCGCGTAGACGTTCTGGACGTCGTCGAGCTCTTCGAGCGCGTCGAGCAGCGCGAGTACCTGCCGGGCCTGGGCCCCCTCCACCGGCACCTGGGTCTGCGGCACCATCGTGAGCTCGGCAGAGAGCATGGGGATGCCGGACGCCTCCATCACCTCCCGGACCCTCCGAAGGGCGGTGGCATCCGTCGTGATCTCCCATGTGCTCCCGGCGTCGGCAACGTCCTCGGCCCCGGCATCGAGCGCCATCTCCAGGAGCTTCTCCTCGTCGATCGCCGGGGACTTCTCGATCTGCACCACGCCCTTGCGCGTGAACATCCACCCGGTGCTCCCCGGATCGCCGAGGCTCCCCCCGTTCCTGGTGAACGCATAGCGGACGTCTTGGCCGGTGCGGTTGCGATTGTCGGTGAGGGTCTCCACGAAGAGCGCCACGCCTCCGGGCCCGTAGCCCTCGTACGTGACCTCCTCGTAGCGGGCCCCGCCCCCCAGCTCGCCCGTTCCGCGCTTGATGGCGCGCTCGATGTTGTCCCAGGGCACGGAGGCATCCCGGGCCTTGTCCACCGCCGAGGCGAGCGTGGAGTTCCCGTCGATGCTGCCCCCGCCCTCCTTGGCCGCGACCTCGACGGCCCGGAGCAGCTTGGCGAATGCGTTGCTGCGCTTGGCGTCCGCCGCCGCCTTCTTGCGCTTGATCGTGCTCCACTTGGAATGTCCGGACATCTACGCCTTCCCCGCGACGTACTCGTGCAACCGCGGCTCACCGGCCAGCTCGGGGTGGAAGGACGCCACGACAAGGTTCCCCTGCTCCAGGACGACCGGATGTCCCTCGTGCCGGGCGAGCACTTTCACGTCAGGCCCCACGTCCTCAACGATCGGGGCCCGGATGAACACCGCCCTCACCGGATGCTCGATCCCGTCCACCTCGACATCCGACTCGAAGGAGTCGACCTGCCGGCCGTACGCGTTCCGGCGCACGGTGATGTCGACGAGAGACAGCAGCGGCTCGCCAGGTTCGACCCGCTTGGCCATCACGATCATGCCGGCGCAGGTCCCGAGCATCGGCATCCCGTCGGCGGTCCGATCGCGGATCGGTCCCATCAGGCCGGCACTCGCGGCGAGCTTCCCGATGGTGGTCGACTCCCCGCCCGGGATCACCAGCAGGTCGACCTGGGCCAGGTCCTCAGGCAGGCGGACCTCGACCGGCGCGATGCCGAGGCCGGCGAGCACGTGCGCGTGCTCCCGGAAATCACCCTGGAGCGCGAGGACGCCGCCCTTCATGGCCGACCCATGGCCGAGAGCGGCTACCAGCCGCGAACCTGGAGGAGCCCCTCCTCGCCGAGCTCCTTGATGTCCAGGCCGTGCATCGGCTCGCCCAGGCCCTTCGACACTTTGGTCAGGACGTCGGGGTCGTTGAAGTGGGTCGTGGCCTCGACGATGGCCCGGGCCCGGACGCCGGGATCCTCGGACTTGAAGATGCCCGAGCCCACGAACACGCCATCCACCCCGAGCTGCATCATCAGTGCCGCGTCGGCGGGCGTGGCCAGGCCGCCCGCGGCGAAGTTCACCACCGGCAACCTGCCGGCCGCCGCCACGTCTCGCACCAGCTCGACCGGCGCGCCAAGTTCCTTGGCCGCCGAGACGTACTGCTCCGGGCGGAGGCTGTGGAGCCAGCCCGTTTGGCGGAGCATCGTCCGCTGGTGCCGCACGGCCTCCACCACGTTGCCCGTTCCGGCCTCACCCTTGGTCCGGATCATGGCCGCGCCCTCGGCCAGTCGCCGGAGAGCCTCGCCCAGGTCCCGCGCCCCACAGACGAACGGCACGGTGAACGCCCACTTGTCGATGTGATGCTCCTCGTCGGCCGGCGTGAGCACCTCGCTCTCGTCGACGTAGTCCACGCCCACCGACTGGAGGATCTGGGCTTCGGCGAAGTGCCCGATGCGAGCCTTGGCCATCACCGGGATGGTCACCGCGCTCATGATCTCCTCGATCTTGGCCACGTCGGCCATCCGGGCAACGCCCCCGTCCCTGCGGATGTCGGCGGGGACCCGCTCCAGCGCCATGACGGCGCATGCCCCGGCGTCCTCGGCGATCTTGGCCTGCTCGGCGTTGGTCACGTCCATGATGACCCCGCCCTTCAGCATCTCGGCCAAGCCCGACTTCACCCGGAAGGTGCCGGTCTCGCGATCCACCGTTGCCTCCTGCCCGCGCTCCGAGGCTTCAGTCTACCGCCGCACTCCGAACGGCCAGAGGGTGGCCGGTCCTACCGCTGTGCCTCCACGCTGATCGTGCTGGGGAGGAGCTCCACCCACGTCACCCCTGGCGCGAGGGCGATCTGCGTGCCGGCCTTGGAGACGAGCGTGGTCACGTCCTTCAGGGTATCGCGCTCCCATCGGCCGATGACCATCCGCCCGTCTCGGAACACGTAGGCCTTGCCCGAGCCGGTCAGCTCGACCTCGGGCGAATGGTTGCCGGCCGCGTCGACCATCGGACCGCTGCTGACCTGGACCTGCATGACCACCACGTTCGCCGCGCTGACCTGCGTGCCGTCCTCGAGCACGTGGGGGACGGTCCCGTGGGACCGGAGCCAGGCCGCCTGGCTTCTCCTCCAGGTCCAGTACACGTCGGAGTAGGAGGAGAACGGCAGGTGCACGGTGCGGGCCTTGCGAGACGGTCCCGCCACCTCGGGATCGTACGAGAAGACGGGCGAGGGAGCGCCGTCCCGCGACTTCGCGGCCTTCCACAGCTGCCGGGAGGACGTGTACAGGTTGTGCGGAGCCGCGCGGCTATCGTCGCGGCTGTACGCGGAGACGGCGAAGTCGTAGTTCATGTCGATCACGCCCGCACGGTCGATGGCCCGCACCACCGGAGCCTGGCCGCCGGCGTAGCCCATCACCGGGTGGCCGAACTGAACCAGGACCTTGGGATCGGTGGTCCGGCCGCTTCGGACCGGCCCAACCGTCCCCGCGTTGTGGCACTGGTACACCACGATGAACCTGGTGATCCCTCCCTCCACGGGTTCCTCGTAGACGACATCGGCCCTGTCCAGGCCGGCTTGGGGCCGGGCGTCCGGGAGGTTCTCCACCTTGATGGCGAGAGCAGGGCGGTCGGGGACCTGGCCATGAGGGGCCGGCTCCCCGGTGAGGGGGCACTGGGGGGGCGGCGGCTCGGCCAGGCCGACTCTGGACATTGCGTCCTGGACGAAGGCCGGAGCCCGGTTGGGGAAGATGACGAAGTAGCCGACGGCGGCGAGCGCCAGGACCGCGACGGTCGACGCCCCCGCCGCCACCTTTCCGCGACGGGTCAAGCTCAAGGGACCTCCATGTGGTTCGGGTGGGTATCGGGGGGCCTGCGGGGCACCGGCCGTACGCCGGACCGGAGGATGCTACCCGCCGGCCGGGCCGCCCTCAACGAGGTGCGGCAAGAACGTCACATCTCCTCGAGGCGGCGGATCCGATCCTCGATCGGCGGGTGGGTGGAGAACAGCCGTTCCAGGGGGCCCATCCGCTCGCCCTGGATCCGCGACGGCTGGCTCAGCCACAGGTGGGCCGTGGCGTTGTTCGCCGAGCGCATGGGGATACTGCTGGCAGCCGCGATCTTCTTGAGCGCGGCCGCCAGTCCGGGCGGGTACCTGGTGAGCATCGCTCCCTGGGCGTCCGCCAGGTACTCACGTTGCCGCGACATGGCGAACCTCACGACCTGCCCGACGATCGGCGCGAGGATCAGCAACACCAACCCCGCGGCGAACAGGATGGCCTCGGCCGGCCCTCCCCCCCGGTCGTTGCCCCGACGCCCACCCACCCCGCCCCACCACAGGGCGCGCGTGAAGAACTCGGAGATCAGGACGACGGCGCCGACCAGCGTCGCCACGATGGTTCCCACCAGCATGTCGCGGTCGAGGATGTGGGACATCTCGTGGGCCACGACCCCTTCCAGCTCCACCCGGTTCATCGCGTCCAGCAGCCCCTGGGTCACGGCGATCGAGGAATGCTCGGGGTCGCGCCCGGTGGCGTATGCGTTCGGGGCCTGCTCCGGCACGATGTACACGCGGGGCTTGGGGATCCCCGCTGCGATGGCGAGCCCCTCGACGATGTTGTGCAATCGGGGTTCCTGTTCTGGCGTCACCTCGCGCGCGCGGGTGGAGGCCAGCACGATCCGGTCGCCGTAGAAGTACGAGCCCGCCGACATGGCGACGGCGAGGACGACGCCGAAAATCAGCCAGACCGGACCCTGCTGGGTGATAAGCCCGATCGCGTAGCCCACCGCCCCGAGCAGCAGGATCGCTCCCAGGATGAGGACGACCGACTTCCGCCGGTTCGACGCGATCTGCTCGTACACGGGCTACGGGTGGGTGAGGTCCACCTGAACGGGGCCGCGGATCGGATCCTCGATGTCGAAGAATTCCCGAGGCACGAACCCGAAGACCTTCGCTATGACGTTCGACGGCACGGCCTGGATCCGCGTGTTCAGCAGCATCACCTGGTCGTTGTAGAACTGTCGGGCGTAGGCGATCCTCGACTCGGTCCCTGTCAGCTCCTCCTGGAGAGCCAGGAAGTTCTGGCTGGCCTTCAGCTCCGGGTAGTTCTCGGCCACCGCCATCAGGCGTCGCAGGCCCGCGGTGAGCTGGTTCTCGGCCTGGGCCTGGTCGCCCACGGTCGACGCGCCGATGGCCCGGGAGCGAGCCTCCGCCACGTGCTCGAACAGCTCGCGCTCGTGAGCCGCGTAGCCCTTGACCGTCTCCACGAGGTTGGGGATGAGGTCGTACCGTCTACGGAGCTGCACGTCGATCTGCGACCAACCGTTGTCTACCCGATTTCGCAGCGAGACCAGGCGGTTGAACAGATAGATGGCGTACAGGAGGACGAGGACGACCAGGCCGACGGCGATCCAGAGTGCCGACATGCACCTATCGTAGCGCCAGGGCCTCCCGATAGGCGGCCTCGATCTGCGCGGCGACGGCCGCCCAGTCGTACCGCGCGGCCGTGGTTCGGCCGGCGTGGGCCATGGTCCGTGCCAGCGCGGGGTCGTCGATCACCTTCGCCGCCGCCTCGGCCACCACGCGCGGGTCGCCCGCCGGCACCAGGTAGCCCTCCCGGCCATCGCGCACGACCTCGTCGTAGCCGGGGATCCGGCTGGCCACGACGGGCAGACCGGCGGCCATGGCCTCGAGGAGGACATAGCCGAAGCTCTCTCCGCCCACCGAGGGCGCGACCAGCAGGTCACAGGCCGCGTAGTACCGAGGGAGCTGCTCGTGGGGCACGGTACCGAGCATCGTCACGTGGTCGCGTAGCGACGGCTTCAGGCGCTCGGCCGCCGCCCGTTCCTCTCCGTCGCCCGCGACGATCAGTCGGATGTCCGGCCGTCCCTCCGCGAGCAGGCGGAACGCCTCCACGGCAACGGGGAATCCCTTCCGTCGGTGGAGCCGCCCCACGAACAGGAGCCTGCGCCCTGGATCGAGGTCGGCGGGGTCCGCCGCGGCGAAGGACGCGACGTCCAGCCCGTTCGGGATGACCCGGAACTCCCCTCCCAACCGTGTGCGGGCGAAGGTCGCCGCCCGTTCGGACACGGCGATCCGAACGGAGATCCTGCGGGGCATCTTTCGTAGCACCGGAGTGGCCAGATCGAAAAGCAGGGACCGCTCCGCCCCCGAGTGGAACGTGGCCACCACCGGAGCGGGCGAGGACAGCGTGGCCCACATCGAGGTGCTCGGAGTGAACGGCTCATGCGCATGCACGACGTCGGGCCGGAACGCGAGCAGCAGCCGACGAACCGTTCGCACAGACCACGGGCGAGGATCGATCGGGGCGGTGGACCGGTTGTACGGCACCTCGACCGGTCGCCCCACCGCCCGAACCCACGGTTCGGCCGGCCGGCTCCTGGACGGCGTCAACACGAGCACCTGGTGCCCACGCCCTCGGAGCTGCTCCCCCAGCTCCCGGACGTGCACCTGGACTCCGCCCGGGGAGTCCCAGGCATAGGGGCAGGTCAGGGCGACCCTCACGGGTCCCGGCCGTCCCTCCCCACGGGGCCGAGCCGGTTGTGCCAGGCCGGCTGGAACATGTGCCAGTCCACTGGTCGGGCCGCGATGGCTCGTTCGAACTCGGCGGCCATCCTCCGCGTGAGGGCGGTCACGTCGGTCCGCATGTCACCGGTTCGCTCGATCTCCAGGGCGGCGCCGACCCGGATCTTCCATCCGTTTTCGGTGGTCCACACCGGACAGACGAGGAGCGGCGCACCGGTCGACAGCGACAGCAGCGCCGGCCCGACCGGGAGCCTGCGGGGCGCACCGAACATCTCCACCTCGACCCCTCGCCCGGTGAGGTCCCGATCGGCCACGAGGGCCACGATCCAGTTCTGACCGAGCAGCGCACCGAGTTGCTGACCGACGTGTCCATCCTTGGTCAGCGGGATGATCTTGATCCCCAGGGCCTCACGGTGTTCCAGGAACAGCTCGAACAGCTCCCTCGGCCGGAGCTCCTCGGCCACGGACGCGATCCGATAGTCGTTGGCCGCCAGCCATCGCCCGGCAACGTCCCAGTTCCCCATGTGTGGCAGGACCGTGATGCAGCCCTTGCCACCTTCGAGGGCCCGATCGATGTTGTCGATCCCCTCCGTGATCGTGCGCGCATTCAGCTCGGCGAGGGGCAGGACCCTGGCCCGAAACGTGTCGAACCAGTACCGCGCGTAGAGCGAGAACGCCTCTTTCGTGGCCGACGCCACCAGGTCGGACCCCGGCTTCAGTCCCAGGACCATGGCCTGGTTCGCTGCGACCGTGGCCCGCACGCCGGGGAGCAGGCGGTACGCCAGGCGCCCGAACGCGTCGAACGCGCGGCGCCCGGCTCGCTCGGACAACGTCCTGGCCAGCCAGGCGACCAGGCGGAACGACCAGAGCGCCAGCCGCTCCTTAAGAGTCTCGACGCTCAGGCCCGCTCCTCCTTCGCCACCTGACTGGTCCGCACCAGCGCCGCGAGGCCCATCACCGATGCCACCGTCCACAGCGCCCAACCCAGCCCATCGACGAGGAGGCCGGCCGAGATCAATCCGTAGCGGAGCCCGCGCGTGATCGAGCTCTCGCCCACGCCATAGCCGAGCGAGGCGCCGCGGGCCCGGACGTAGGCCGCAAGGAAGCTCGCCCCAAGCGCCACGAGCGCGCCAACAGCGATCCATGGGTCGGTGGCACGGTATGCCCAGGCGATGGCCGCGAGGATGGCTCCGTCGTACGCTCGGTCCACGAATGAGGCGACCGTTCGTTCGAGCATCGCCTCGGGACCCAGCATCATCGGATCGGCCGCCAGGAGGATGGCACCGGCCGCCAGTGCCCCCAGCCCCGCGTCGATCGGCCGGCGCTCGAGCATCTGCCAGGTCGCGATCCCCACCGCACCGGTCGCGGCGATGGCGACCAACACGAAGGCCACGCGCCCTCTCGACTGCGCGTTCACCGAGACCGACACCGCGGGCGAGCGTATCACCGCGTCCGAAGCGGCCCGAAGGAGCCTGCCTCGGCCGCGCTAGAATCCTCGGGTTCCGGTCCGCATCTGCCGATCCCCGCCGAAAGGCACGCCGGTGAAAACGTACGAACCCACGAACATCCGCAATGTCCTCCTCGCCGGCCACGGCGGTGCCGGGAAGACGACACTGATCGAAGCCATGCTCTTTGCCTCCGGCGCCGTCACCCGGATGGGCAAGGTGGAGGACGGCAACACGGTCTCTGACTTCGAGCCCGAGGAGGTCAAGAAGGGACTGAGCGTCTCACTCGCCATGGCCCCGGTCGAGTGGAACGACGTCAAGGTGAACGTCCTCGACGCGCCCGGATACGCGGACTTCGTCGGCGACCTGCGCTCAGCGATCCGGGCGGTTGATGCCGTGCTCCTGGTGGTGTCGGCGGTGGAGGGGGTCGAGGTCCAGACCGAGGTGGCGTGGGAGCTCGCGGTCGAGGCGGGACTGCCGCGGGCCATCCTGGTCAACAAGCTGGACCGGGAGCGGGCCTCGTTCGAACGCACCCTGGAGCAGCTCGTTGGGGCCTTCGGCACGCAGGTCGCGCCGCTCGAGCTCCCCCTCGGCGAGGAGCACGAGTTCGAGGGCATCGCGGACCTCCTCACGCGACGGGCGTTCCGCTACGGTTCCGGACCCCGGGCCGAGGAGGGACCGTGGCCCGATGACATCTCCGGCAAGGCGGATCCCTTCCGGGAGAAGCTCATGGAGGCGGTGGCCGAGTCCGACGACGCGCTGATCGAGAAGTACCTGGAGCAGGGAGAGCTGTCCGAGGACGAGGTGGTCCAAGGGGTGAAGAAGGGATTCGCCGAGGCCCGGATCGCGCCGGTGCTGGTGGCGGCTGCGGCGCGGCCCGTCGGTGCGGACCGGGTGCTCCAATTCATCGTGGACGAGTTCCCCTCGCCCGTTGACCGGGGACCGATCACGGTCGTGTCGAAGTCCGGCGAGGAGAAGCAGCGGACCTGCGATGCCTCACAGCCGCTCACCGCCCTGGTGTTCAAGACGGTCTCCGACCCGTACGTCGGCCACATCACGATGTTCCGCGTGTTCTCGGGCACGATGCGGCCGGACTCCACCGTGTACAACGGAACGAAGGGCACCGACGAGCGGGTGGGACAGCTGTTCACCCTCCGAGGCAAGGAGCACGACTCCGTGGCGGAGGTGCGGGCCGGCGACATCGGTGCCGTGGCCAAGCTGTCGCACACCACCACCGGCGACGTGTTTTCCACCAAGGACGACCCGGTGAAGCTGCCTCCGATGGAGATGCCGGAGCCGCTGCTCGCCTACGCGATCGCCCCAAAGACCAAGGGAGATGAGGACAAGCTGTCCACCGCGCTCTCGCGCCTGCGCGAGGAAGACCCCACGTTTCGCGTCGAACGCTCGGACGAGACGCACGAGACCGTGGCCTACGGGATGGGCGAGGCCCACCTCGAGGTGATGATGGAGCGCATGAAGAGGAAGTTCGGCGTCGAGGTCACGACCACCCCGGCCAAGATCGCCTACCGCGAGACCATCCGGGGCCCGGGGAAGGGTCTGGGCCGCCACGTGAAACAGACCGGCGGCCACGGCCAGTTCGGGGTGGCCAGCGTCGAGATCGAGCCTCTTCCCCGGGGCTCGGGGTTCGAGTACCAGGACAAGATCTTCGGCGGCGCGATCCCCAACCAGTTCATCGGATCGGTGGAGAAGGGCGTCGTGAAGGCCATGCAGGAAGGGGTCCTCTCCGGCAACCCCATGGTCGACGTTCGGGTCACGCTGGTCGACGGGAAGTTCCACACGGTGGACTCCTCCGATATGGCCTTTCAGATCGCGGGTTCACTGGCCCTGAAGGACGCCGCCCAGCACGCGGGCGTGGTACTGCTCGAGCCCATCGTGGAGCTCGAGATCGTCGTGCCGGACGACCACACCGGCGACGTGATGGGGGACCTGAACTCCAAACGAGCCAAGATCCAGGGGATGGAATCCGCAGGATCCGGCAAGCAGCGCATCAAGGCCCAGGTCCCCCAGGCGGAGGTGGCCCGCTACGCGATCGACCTCCGCTCCCTGACCGGAGGCCGGGGAGCCTTCAGCATGAAGTTCTCCCATTACGAGGAGGTGCCGTCGCACCTTGCCGACCGGCTGATCGCCGAGGCCCACAAGGCCAAGGATGAGGCGAAGAAGTAGCGCTCGTCACCGTTCGCCTGATCGTTGGAATCGGGGGGCGAGCTTGCGGTAGGTCTCCTCGAGCAGCTCGGGCAGGACCCGGGTCTGGCCCACCACCGGCATGAAGTTCGTATCGCCGTTCCACCGGGGGACGACGTGCCAGTGCACGTGGTCCGGGATGCCGGCGCCCGCCACCCGCCCAAGGTTCATCCCGATGTTGAAGCCCTGCGGCTCCATCTCCTCCCGCAGCGCGCGGAGCGAGCGCTTCATCAACGCGTCGAGGTCCTCCAGCTCATCGTCGTGGAGATCCTCGAAGTCCCCCGTATGCCGGAACGGCGCGACCATCAGGTGACCCGGGTTGTACGGGAAGGAGTTCATGAGCACGAACCCTCGCCCACCCCGTGCCAGGATCAGCGTGGCCGCGTCGTCGCCCTTGGCCGGAAGGTCGCAGAAGACGCAGCCGTCCGGCTCGCCCTTCGCCGCTTCGATGTACTCCATCCGCCACGGCGACCACAGCCGCTCCACCGCCCGCTAGTCTCCGAACCGGCTCTGCTGGAGCGAGCGGATGCCGGCCTCCTCGGCTAATGCCCGGACGAACGCGTCGAGGGCCACGTCCTTTGCCTCGGTGCCAGACCGGTCGCGGACGGTGATGTTTCCACCCTCCATCTCTCGGTCCCCGATGACCAGCGTGTACGGGACCTTCATGAGCTGCGCCGCCCGCACCTTCTTCCCCACGGTTTCGCCACTCGCGTCGACGAAGGGCCGGAGCCCTCCAGCACGGAGCTTCTCCGCCAGCTCTCGCGCGTGCTCCACGTGCCGATCGGCCACTGGGACCAGCCGCACCTGCTCGGGGGCGAGCCACAGCGGGAAGGCTCCGGCGTAGTGCTCGATCAACACCCCAGAGAACCGCTCCAGTGAGCCCAGGATGGCCCGGTGGATCATCACGGGGCGATGGCGCTCGTTGTCCTCGCCGACGAACTCCATGTCGAACCGTTCTGGCAGGGCGAAGTCGACCTGCACCGTGGTCAGCTGCCACAGCCGCCCGATCGCATCCCGGAAGTGGAAGTCCACCTTCGGGCCGTAGAACGCTCCCTCGCCCTCCGCCACGGCGTGCTCGAGCCCGCTGTTGTTCAGCGCTTTCGTCAGGGCCTCGATGGCCCGAGCCCACATCGACTCCTCGCCGATGGCCTGCCCGGGCTTCGTCGACAGGGTGACCACCGGGTCCGCGAACCCGAAGGTGCGGTGGATGTCCAGCGTGAGGTCGAAGACGGAGAGGATCTCGTCGATCAGCTGGTCCTCCCGGCAGATGATGTGCGAGTCGTCCTGAGTCATGCCCCGGACCCGGAGCAGCCCGTGGACGACGCCGGCCCGCTCGTACCGGTAGACGGTGCCGAGCTCGGACAGGCGCATCGGCAGGTCCCGGTAGGAGCGCACCTGCGACTTGTAGACCAGGACGTGGAACGGGCAGTTCATGGGCTTGACGAAGTACTCGTTGCCCTGTCGGTCGTCCATGACCGGGTACATGTTCTCGATGAACTTCGCGGTGTGGCCCGAGGTGTCCCACAGCACCCGTCGGGCAAGATGCGGCGTGACCACGAGGTCGTAGCCCCGCTCGAGGTGGAGGTCGCGGACGTAGTCCTCGAGCTGCTTGCGGAAGATCCCCCCGCGCGGGTGCCACACGGCGAGCCCAGGCCCCAGCTCCTCGGGGAAGGAGAACAAGTCGAGCTGTCGGCCGAGCTTCCGGTGATCGCGCCGCTCGGCTTCCTCGACCCGGTTGAGGTACGCCTTCAGGTCATGCTGGTTCGGCCACGCGGTTCCGTAGATCCGCTGGAGCATGGGCCGCGACTCGTCGCCCCGCCAGTACGCGCCGGCCAGCTTCAGCAGCTTGAACGCACCGAGCCGCCCCGTGGACGGCACGTGCGGACCCCGGCACAGGTCGGACCACTCGCCACTGCGATAGACGACTACCGTGTCGGCGCCGGCGCCCTCGGCTTCGTCGAGGCCCTCGATGATCTCGCGCTTGTACGGCTGATCCGCGAACCGCTCCAGCGCTTGCTGGCGCGACAGCTCTTCCCGGACGAAGGGCTGGTCCGCTGTGCGGATCTCGTCCATCCGAGCCTCGATCCGCGGCAACTCGTCCGGGGTGAGCGCCTGCGGGAGCTCGACGTCGTAGTAGAACCCGTCCTCGATCGGGGGACCGATCGCGTACTTCGCGCCGGGGAACAGGTCGCACACGGCCTGAGCCATCACGTGGGCGGTGGAATGCCGAAGGACGTGCAGCCCATCGGGCTGGTCCGCGGTCACGGGGTCCACCGTTCCGTCGCGCTCAGGGACGAACGACAGGTCCACCAGCTCGCCGTCGAACCGGGTGACGATCGCCTCGGAAGGGAGGATCGAGCCGATCGGCTCCCCCTCGGGGAGCGCGACGCGGTGCCCGTCGGGAAGCTCGATCTGCGGCATGGGCAGCCATGATAGCCGCACGCCTCCGCGCTCCTGCGCGTCTTCGTGCCGCCAGCCCCGGCGGCCGATTACTCGTACGAGATGGCCCGAAGGACGTTCAACCTGGCCGCCCGGCGGGCCGGCAGGATCGCCGCCACCACGCCCGCCAGGCCCGCGAGGACGAGGTACACCACGAGCTGCCCCCCGGGGATCCGAAGCTCGGTGAGGCCCTGGGACGCCAGCGCCTGCTGGATCGACCAGCCGAACGCGACACCGATGACGATACCCAACACGGCGCCGAGGATGGCGATGATCACCGACTCCCACCGGATCATCGAGCGCACCTGTCGCCGGCTCATGCCCACCGCTCGCAGCAGCCCGAGCTCTCGGGTCCGCTCGAAGATGGACAGGCCGAGGGTGTTCACGATGCCGAACAGCGCGATGAGTATGGCCATCGCCAGGAGCGCGGTGATCAGCCCGACCAACTGGTTGATGAACCCGGCCTGTTGGTCCCGGAACGCCGTCTGGTTCTGCACTTCGATGTTGCCGAAGCTCCGGGTCGCCTCCTCGATCGCCCCCTGCACCGTCTGCAGGTCCGCTCCGGGTTGGACCTTCACCATCACGAACGTGTCGAGCTGCTCGGGGAAGTACTTCCCGTAGGTCTCGAGCGAAACCACGTAGTTGCCGACCAGTCGATTCTCGTCGTAGGTGCCCCCGATCGTTAGCGAGGTCCTGCCCACGGTCCCGAAGGCGGCCGGGAGGCTGTCGCCGACCGCCCAGCCGTTCTTCGTGGCCACGTCCTCGAACACCAGCACGTCCCCATCCGCCAACGATTGCACGGAACCGGGTGACTCCTTCAGCGAGGTGACCTGCTCAACCGTGGACGGATCGACGGCGGTCAGGAACGCCGTCGATCCGTTCACCCGAAACCCGCCCTGTCGAAACTCCGACGCGGCGGCCACGCCCGGCACCCGGCGCGTCCTGGCCGCGGCGTCCGGGCTGAACGGCAAGGAGGAGGACGTCGACAGGATCAGGTCGGCCTTCAGCGTCTCGTTGAGCGCCGCATCGAACGACGCCTTCAGCGACGCCGCCAGGATGGCCACCATCGCCACCAGCCCCAGCCCGATCATCAGCGCGGCGGCCGTCGAGGCAGAGCGGCGTGGGTTGCGCATGGCGTTCTCCCTCCCCAGCATGCCCTGGACACCCAGGCGCCGGATGGGGGCCCCGATCGTCGCGGCGATCGGCCTGGCGACGAGCGGGGACAGGATGGCGATGCCGATGAACGTGGCCGCCGCTCCGGCCCCGATGAGGATCGCAGTGCTGGAGGGCGTTCCGAACAGGCCGTACAGAAGGGCCGCCATCCCCCCGGCCGTGACCAGGAGCCCGACCGCGAGCCGTCGCCCCCACGACCCCCCGGCCCCCGTCTCCTGCGACTCCCGCAGGGCCTGGACCGGGGCGACCTTGGCCGCTCGCCACGCGGGCAGGATCGAGGAGAAGGCCGTGACGACCGTCCCGATCAGCAGCGCCACGATGATCGTGCGCGGCTCGAGCTGGGGCGAAGTGCTGGGGAGATCGATGCTGAATGCCGCGAGCAGACCCTGGAGCCCGAGGGCGATCCCGATGCCGGCGACGATCCCCAGGACCGAGGCGAACAGCCCAACGGCGAAGGCCTCCACGATCACTGACGTCATCACCTGTCGGCGGGTTGCGCCGAGCGTTCGGAACAGGGCGAGCTCGCGCATGCGCTGGGCGACGATGATCGAGAAGGTGTTGAAGATGATGAACGCGCCGACGAACAGGGCGATGAACGCGAACACGAGCAGCGCCGTCCGGAAGAACCCAAGCGCCTCCTTCAGCGCTTGCGAGTTCTCGTCGGCGACGGTGGTGCTGGTGACCGCCTCGACCCCAGTGGGCAGGGCATCTTGGATCCGAGCTCGGAGCTCGGTGTCCGACACGCCGGGGTCCGCGATCACGTCGATCTCATCGACCACGCCCACCTTGCCCAGGACCTGGTGGGCGGTGGTCGTATCGAATAGCGCGAGCGTGGCCCCGCCCAGGTTGTCCGCCGTCCCGAACCCGGCGATGCCCACGATCCGGAACTCGCGCGACGGCCCCTGGAACAGGACCCTGATGCTCTGACCCACCAAGAGCTGGTACTTCTTCGCGGTCGCCGCGTCCACCACCACCTGGTCTGGACCGGTGGGCGGGGTCCCCGACCGGAGTTCGAGCGTGGCGTTCGCCGTGTTGTTCCAGTTCCCCCCGATCGTCGGCGGGCCGACCCCGCCGATGGTGTCGCCCGTCTTCGGATCCACCATCTGCGCGTAGCCCGAGACGGCGCCCTCCGCCGACCGGACCCCAGGAACGCCGGTGACGGTGGCCACCAGGTTCTCCGGGATCGGATCGCGTTGCTCGCCGCCGCCGCCACCCGGGCCGGCCTGGCTCGGCTCGAACGCCGACGTCGCCCGGACGATGACGTCGCTCCCCGACGCGGCCTGCGTGAACAGGTCGTCGAACGCCTTGTTCATCGTGTCGGTCAGGACGAACGTCCCCGCCACGAAGCCCACGCCGAGGACGATCGAGAGCGCGGTGAGGGCGAGGCGAAGCTTGCGGGCCAGGAGGCTCTTCAGTGTGGCGTGCAGCACGAGGATCAGACCTCCAGCGATTTCAGCCGATCGAGCACGCGCTCGGAGGTCGGGTCGCGCATCTCGTCCACCACGTGACCGTCGGAGAGGAAGACGACGCGGTCGGCGAAGCCGGCCGCGCTCGGGTCGTGGGTGACCATGACGATCGTCTGGTGATGGTCGTCGACGGCGCTTCGGAGGAACGACAGCAGCTCCACGCCGCTCTTCGAGTCCAGGTTCCCGGTGGGCTCGTCCGCATAGACGATCTCGGGCTTGCTGACCAGGGCCCTGGCCCCCGCCACCCGCTGCTGCTGTCCCCCCGAGAGCTCGTTCGGCCGGTGGCCCAGGCGGGACCGGAGCCCCACGGCGTCAACGACGGTGTCGAACCATCCCCGGTCAGGCTTGTCGCCGGCGATGTCGAGCGGGAGCGTGATGTTCTCGGCCGCGGTGAGGGTCGGCACCAGGTTGTACGCCTGGAACACGAACCCGACCTTCTCCCGCCGGATCAGCGTGAGCTGCTTCTCCGACAGGGTCGTGAGGTCCACCTGGCCGATGAACACCTGCCCCGACGTCGGCGTGTCGAGGCCGGCCATACAGTGGAGCAGCGTGGACTTCCCCGACCCCGACGCGCCCATGATCGCGGTGAACCGCCCGGCCTCGAAGTCGACGGTGACCCCGCCGAGCGCCACCACCTCCGCGTCGCCCGAGCCGTAGACCTTGAACAGGTCCACGGCGCGTGCCGCCGCACCGTTGCTCGACAAACCGGACGTGTCATCTGCGGGCGTCATGGCTTCTCCTCGGGTTCGTGCGTTTCGTCCTGCACAGCGTGGCGACGACGTGCTCGGGAACCGGGCTGCCGGTTCGAGCAGGCAGGCAGGATACCCTCGATGTGGACGAAGGACGGTCCGATGCCGCCGCTACCACTGGCTGCGCAGCAGCCTCGGCCTCGATGTCGGCGAGGAGCCTCCTGCTGGCGGGCTTCTTCCCGCGCCTTGACCCCTTCATTCAGCGAGCAGCTAGCCGGTAGAGGGTCCGGTTATGGGCAATGAGCTGCCGATTTCTATTGGTGGGCGCGGCAGGATTTGAACCTACGACCTCTTGCGTGTGAAGCAAGCGCTCTCCCGCTGAGCTACGCGCCCGGGAGCAGTCACGATAGCACCGGTACGGCTGGCACCTCGCACCCAAGACCGGCTAAAGGAGACGGCGGCGCGTGCCCGCGTCGCGCCGCCGTCATCGCCGAGCCTCACAGCTCGGACCGGCCAAGTTTGGCACTCGCCACGGCGGGGCGCAAGACCCAGATCCGCCCCCTGACCAGGTCAGACCCATGCTCAAGACCCTGGTTTCCTCACTCGTGATCGGGACCTGTACGCTTCGAACCACATCAGGGAGAGGAGGGCCATCGACGTGGCTGGAGGGGTTCGATTGATCCATCCCCACGAGCGCAGGCAGGGGGCGCCGACCCCTGGGATGACGCGGGAAGAGGCCGTCGCAACCGATCGGCAGTGGGCTGGCGTGGCCCGGACCGAGGCGGGGATGGCCTCCGGGTGGCACCATCACGGCGACTTCGAGTCGACGATCTACGTGCTCTCCGGTGTCCTTCGCATGGAGTTCGGCCCCGGCGGCGCGGAGGTCCTGGAGGCCGGGCCTGGCGATTTCCTTCATGTCGCCTCCCGCGCCGTCCATCGAGAGAGCAATCCGAGCGGGGAGGAGGCGAGGATCGTCGTGGTTCGCTCGGGATCCGGCGAGCCGGTCTTCAACGTGGACGGACCGGCGTAGGGGCATCTGAACGCGATGCGGTGGGTCGCGCTTCCGCTGGGCATCGTCTTGCTCGTCGGGGCGCTCTTCGACGTGTTCCGGACCCTGGTCACGCCCCGGGCGGCCCGGGGGCGCTTCCGCCTGAGTCGGATGCTGTTCCAGCCGATGTGGCGGCCGTGGAGATGGGTCGGTCTGAGGTCCAAGACGGTCCAGGCCCGGGAACGGGTCCTGGCTGTCGCTGCACCCTTCTTCTTCTTCGTCCTGCTGGTCGGCTGGGTGTTCATCGCCTTGCTTGCCTACGCGCTGATCCTGTGGAGCCCCGCGTTCGTGCACGGGATCGGGGCTGGCGGCGACTCATTCGGAAACGCTCTGTATACGAGCGGGACGGCACTGTTCACGCTCGGATTCGGCGGCGGCGTCGCCACCGGATGGACCCGAGCCGTCGCCGTCGCCGAAGGGGCGACCGGCCTCGGGCTGTTCGCGGTGGTGATCGCCTATCTCCCGGTGCTGTACCAGGCCTTCAACCGCCGTGAGGTGGGCGTGCTGCTTCTCGACGCGCGGGCCGGATCCCCTCCCTCTGGCCCTGAGCTCCTTCACCGGATGGGGAGCGCCGGCGTGGCCTCGTCGTTGCCGCAGCTGTTCGCGGAGTGGGAGCGATGGGTGGCCGACGTGCTCGAGAGCCACATGTCCTATCCCATCCTGGCCCTGTTCCGTTCGCCGCACGACTACACGTCCTGGGTCACCTCACTGGGCTCCGTGCTCGATGCGGCCACGCTGATCCTCACCGCTGTGGACGACGAATCCGACGAGCGCGCCAAGCTCCTGTATGGGACGGGGGTCCACGCGGTCGAGGACCTCTTCTACTACTTCCGGTTGACGGAGCGGGAGTCTCTGATCCAGCGCCACGAGTTCGAGGACGTTCTGAACGACATGAAGAACGATGGCTTCGCGATCCGGCCGGTAGATGAGGCGTTCGCCTCCTTCACGGAGAAGCGTGCGAAGTACGCGCCGCGGCTGGATGCGATCGTGGTGTTGTTGGCCGCACCTCCCGGGCAGTGGATCGGCGATCGCTCGTTCCTCGGGCGCACGGCACACTGAGGCCTGGCTGACCGGAGGAGATCCGGACACAAGGCGGAACGGCTCGTTCATCGTAGGCACCGAGTTCGATCACCGATTTCCGGCCGAGACCAACCACGGGCCGTGAACCTGCCGTTCGCCGGCGCGGGGTTCTTCCGCGCGATCTCCCGGGCCAACTCGAGGAATGCCGGCACGGCCGGCGAGGGGGAACTGCCGGACCTCGGCTCAGCGGCGACGGACCAGACCACGACGGTTAGCGCCTAGGACCCGAGAGCGCGTGGTCCGGCGATTGAGCCGTCCACGCGCGAGGCGAGCGAGATCGACAATCTCACGCCCCGGGAGCTTGATGTCGCGCAACTGCTCGCCCTTGGCACACGAACGTCGAGATCGCGGAGATCCTCTTTCTCTCCGTTCGCACGGTGGAGCACCATAGCTCCCAAGTCTTCCGCAAGCTCGGCGTGCGATCTCGTGCGGCGCTCGTCCAGAAGCTCTCTCGACGCCCGCCGCACGCGTCGGAGCCGGACGGCTGAGCCCCTTGTCACGATGGCGATTCTGTCGCGGGAAGTTTCATCTCCGCAGGACAGAGCCAAACGTGACGTCGTAGACGAGCCACGGCGGTCGACCCGTGATCCTGACCGTCGCAGTCGGTTTCGGATCCACATCGAGCTCCGGCGGTGGGGCGGTGCGAAGAACGACGAAGGCCGCCGCCTCCCGGCTCGCGAGTCGTTCCAGGGCCGTCGTCGCCCCGGCGCCGCTTGGCAGGGGACCCCCCAGGCAACCGGAGGCGAACTCGATCTGCGGGAATGCGTTGGTGCTTGCGAAGGCGCACCTACCGTCCCCGGCCAGGCGCCGCAGCTCGGCGCCAACGCGCCACGGTCCCTCCCGTTCGGCCAAGACGTCGTTGGCCATCCGCCGGGCGGTGCCAACCTGCCACACAAGCCAAAACGCTGCGAGCACGACGACACCCCATGCGATGGCCCGTCCAAAGCGACTCCGATCCCTGGTGAGGGCCACTGCTCCTACCGCGGCAGGGACAGCCAACAGGGCGTAGGCCGGCAGGAAGAACCGCGGAGCGAGACCGGAGACGAGCAGCAGGTACTCGGCAGCGAGTGCGAGTCCGCCAAAGAACGCGCACCTCACGGGAGCCGCCCACTGCGTTCCGCGGGTCCGCACCAAGGCGAACAATCCCAGCCCGACCATCCCACCCCACCACACCACACCTCCGATCGGGACCGGAGCGCGGGCGCCGGCAAAGCCGAGCGTCGGTCCATTCGTCAACGCCAATTGCTGGAGGGCCGTCCGGCCCAGCCCCGTGCGCTCGATGTGGCCGACCCTGACGGCTTGCTGGAAGGCCTCGATGGGTCCGCCGAACCGAACCGACATCTCCAGAAGCCAGGGGATCCAGCCCAGGAGGAGACCCGCGGCGAGGATCGTCAGGCGGCGCGCCGCGCGACGTTGGAAGAGCAGGACGTAAGCGGCCAACGAAAGCGTGAGCACCAGCGCGTCGGGGGGGCGAACCAGCGCCATCAGCGCCATCGAGCCGACCAGCGCCCAAGCAAGGATCGGCTGCGGTCGATCCGGCTCTGTCAGCAACCTCACGAAGACACCGGTTGCAGCCAGACCGGAGATCGCTGACCACAGGTTAGGCATGACCTCCGACCCGTAGAGCAGCGCCAGCCAGGAGAGCGCGAAGAACGAGCCCGCGATGGGCGTCGCGATCCCGATCGAGGGGATCCAGGTAAGCAGGGCCACGACCAACGCAGCGCTCGACATGATCGCCAAGACAACGCGCACAACGGTCAGCGACCCGCCCGCAATGGTGACGGGCGCCACGAGGAGAGTGATCCCCCGTGACCTGGACGCGACGAACATCATGGCCCGAAGCCCGGGAGTCACCTGAGACAGATAGATGACCTCATCCCATGACGGCGGCCGTCTGATGGAGAAGAGCACGAGCTGCGAGGTCAGGTACACGGCCCCAAGCACGATGATGAGTCGGCGAACCGCCACCGGTGTCCTGGTCGTGGTCATACTGGGACCATCATCCCGTGAACGGGAGGGCAACGGGCACCGGGCTCACGCAGTCGGAACTTTTGATCTCGTCGCCGACCTCCCGACGAGGCCGAAGACCTCTTCCAACAACGACAGTTCCACGAGCGTCCGGATTGGCACCACGAGGCCGAGCCCCCAGCCGCCCTACACATCTGCTGTGGGCCAACGCCTGGACTTGTTGCCCGGTTTGGACTGCCCCTAGATTCTAGCTCTATCCCCCATCACGGCTGCCCCGGCCGAAGAGATGAGACCGAAGGACATGTCCATCTCGGCAGAGCCGGGGGAGGGAGATGGGCGTGTTGGTGAGGTGTTTGCCGGTGCAAAGGGGTACAAGCACCACACGAAGGGGTCAGCGATGATCGGCAAGCTACTCGTCATTGGCACACTCGCGGTCGGATTCGCCGCGCTGCCGGCACCGGCCGCGGTGGCACACAACACCGCATGCTTCGGTCAATGGCTCGACGTGGAGCGTGGGGGCACCGCCCACGACGATTTACGGGAACGCTTCGGCGTCCTGCCCCCACGTCCACTACCGCATGACGATGGAGACGATCCTCCAGAAGTGGAAGGACGGCATCTGGAACCGCATGGCCTCCAACTTCAAGGATGAACTCAACAGAAACACTATCAGCCGACAGACCAGCTACGGCTGCCCGTTCTGGACCAGCGTCAACCGCATCTGGCGGGTGAAGGGCGTGCTCAACGTGACAGCTCTTCCGGCGGGCCCCCCATCGAGAGCCAGACCTTTTACCGAGGCCAGAACACGTACCACTGCGGGACCTAGTACAGCCAGACGGTGCGGCCGTCGCGATCGATGTCGAGGTTCGTGAAGGCCGGCCGGGCGCCACCCGGGGATCCGTCGCGGGTAGCACGACATGAAGCCAGCGCCGGCCGACGGAACCACACCTTCGCCCGGCAGATGCGAGTGCTGTCCGAGCACGGGGAGCTGCTGCGGGACCTCACCCTGGATCCGACGCGGGACTACCAACCCCGGAGCTGAGGTGAAGTCTCTACGATGCCCCGAGACGTCCGTCCGCGATGTCCTGCGACATCACATGACGGCCCTGCCGGCTCCGCGTCGTCGGCGTCGGTGCGGCTTTGCGGACGCCGACCCGTCTTCAGTCCCTCGGCCCCGCGTGCGAGACCCTCGTGCCGGTTCCCGGCTCCGCCGGCTCCGGCGAGATCCGCAGCCTCGCCTGGGACCCCTCGTCGCTCGCCTCTCGGCGCTCGGGCGGTCTCCCTGAATCTCCGAGCGCGCCTCCTCTGAGGTGCCCGGATGCGGTCACGCCTCGTGCCGTTCCGCTCGCGAATCGGTCCCAGCCTCGGCCGCTCACTCGCCCGGGCGGCCGATCCGTTGCCAGCCGTCGGGCTCGCGTGCGATGCCTCGGTCCGAAGACCGGTTGGCGGACCGCCGGCCTTCCGCTCGCGACGGCTCGGTTCCGGCGGGTCACCCTCCACCCGTACAAAGGCGAGGAAGGCCTCCTGACCGTGGCGTTGCGCTCCGACGAGAAAACGGGGAGTCGGTGCGGGGAGCCTCGTTCGGAGGCCTCTGAGCACGACTTCCCGATCGCGGGCCGCCGACGCCAAGCCGGCCCACGCGGTCCGGACGTGGCGGCAGTGTCAGCGAGGGTTCGTACGCTCTTGGCAGCCAACGAGCGGGAGAGCGCAGCGGTGCCGACCCGGAAGCGGATGGTGATGAAGAAGGGGGCGAGGCTGGCCCTTGCCCGCGAGTGGGCCGTTGGGGAGGTGATTGGGGCGGGCGGCTTCGGCCGTGTCTACGCCGTCACCTCGGACGGCGAGGAAGCGGTGGCGAAGCTGGTGCCCAAGGACCCGGGCGCCGATCGCGAACTCCTCTTCGTCGATCTTGGGGACGTTCGCAACGTGGTCCGGATCATTGACAGTGGCGAGACGGCGGATGAATGGGTGCTCGTGATGCCCCGGGCCGATCGATCGCTCCGACAGCACCTCGACTCCCGAAGCGACAAACGGATGGAGGTCGAGGAGGCGGTGTCGATCCTGACGGACCTGGCGATCGCACTGACCGACCTCGATGGCAAGGTGGTGCACCGGGACCTGAAGCCCGAGAACCTGCTCTTCCTGGATGGCACGTGGTGCCTCGCCGACTTCGGCATCTCGCGCTATGCGGAGGCGACGACGGCCCCGGACACGCAGAAGTTCGCGCTCTCACCCCCGTACGCCGCTCCGGAGCGGTGGCGGGCTGAACGAGCGACCACCGCAACCGACGTGTACTCGCTGGGCGTCATCGCGTACGAGATGCTGGCCGGTTCCCGCCCGTTCCCGGGGCCGAGCGTGGAGGAGTATCGCGAGCAGCACCTCCACACGGATCCGGCGCCCCTGGCTGAAGTGCCGACCACGCTTGCCTCGCTCCTCGAGGAGTGCCTCTACAAGGCGCCAGGGGCGAGGCCAACGCCTGAGAATGTGGCGCGGCGCCTGGCCAACGTCGCGTCCACGCCTCAGTCCGAGGGTTTAGGGAAGCTCCGAGAGGCGAACCGAGACGAGGTTGCCCGGCGAGCCGAGACGGCTCGCCTAGAGTCGGAGTCTCGGACCGAGGAGGAGAAAAGGCGAGAGCTGGCTGAGTCGGCCGACAAAGCCCTGACGCGCATCGGCGATGGGTTGCGCGAGGCGATCATCACGGCAGCTCCGTCCGTCCAACAGGAACAGACCCGCGGCGGTGGCTGGTCGCTGCGGCTGGGCCGAGCAAGGTTGAGCCTTTCATCGCCCGAGCGGACAGGAATGGATTCTTGGCGTTGGGAGGCACCTGCGCTCGATGTCATCTGCCACGCCGCACTCGATCTCAGGATTCCAGAAGACCAGCACCAGTACGAGGGACGCAGCCACTCGCTGTGGTTCTGCGACGCCGTGACTGCCGAGGAGTTCGCGTGGTACGAGGCAGCCTTCATGGTGTCGCCCCTGATCCCGCGGCGTGGCCGGCAGGATCCCTTCGCGCTTTCCCCCGGCGAAGAGGCCGCGAAGGCCCTGTGGACGGGAATGGCCGAGTACCAGGTCGCCTGGCCGTTCACGCGTCTTTCGGTCGAAGAGCTGGATGATTTCATCGATCGTTGGGCCGGCTGGTTCGCCGACGCAGCGGCCGGGAAGCTAGGCCATCCAAGCACGATGCCGGAACGACCAACCCAGGGAACTTGGCGAAGGGGTTAGCTCGTTGTGATTCCGTCACTCGTGGCCTGCCCCCATCCTCGGCTGGTCTTGACCGCCACCCGAATGCCACGAGCGACGCCTTGGCCGGTGTCTTCCCTGGTCGCCCTCTGTCGTAGCAGACTCTTCCGATATGGCGATGCCGCTTCGTCTCTTCGCGGTCCGGGAGGAGTTTCGCTCAGCGATGGAAGACCCGCGCAACCTTGTCGCGATTCACCGCGAGTTGCGCCAGGGACCTGGGCGCCGAACGCGCGAGGTCGCACTCAACCGAGCCATCGTCATGTTCTCGGTCGGCGCCTGGCAGGCGTACGTCCAGGACGTGGTCACCACGGCCTACGATCTGCTCGCACCTCCGGCGGGTCAGCCCCAGGGTTGGTATCTCGTCGGAAGCGGTCAACTCGAGCTGGCCATCGGTCGGTACAACACGCCGAACGCCGAGAACACGCGGGACCTCCTCCTGCACGTTGGCTTCGATCCTTGGCCGGCTTGGACCTGGCGCGAGGGCCCCGTGCGGCTCGCACCCGTCGATGTGCGGAACCGACTTAACCGCTGGCTGCGAGTCCGGCATGCTATCGCTCACGGAGATAATCTCCCGAGCGTCCCGATGCTCCGTATGACTAGGGCCGGCGTCCCGTCGCTCCGACTCGCGAACGCCGAAGCTTCCATCGTGTTCTTCGACCGCCTTGTGAACGCCACGACGGACGGGCTTGTGGCCACCGTCGGTCCCTAGGACCACGACGGGCTCCTGACGGAGCCGGGAAGGAGCGTCACCAGTGGCGCGGGAGCGAAGGAAAGAGCTCATCGAGCAGCTGGAGAGGCTGCGCAACAGCAGGGTCCTCGCGTACGTGACAAGCGACAGGAAGCCGGCGTCCGGACAGATCGGCGACGACGCCGTGCGACCGCTCTACGACCACCTCAGGCAAATGGGGCACGTCAAGAGCCTGGACCTGTTCCTCTACAGCACGGGCGGTGCGATCGACGTCCCGTGGCGGATCGTGACGGCCCTCCGCACGACCGCCGATGAGTGGCACGTCCTCATCCCATTCAGGGCCAACAGTGCTGCGACGCTCCTCGCCCTCGGCGCCGACACGATCGTGCTTGGTCCCCAGGGTGAACTCGGCCCTATCGATCCGATCCTGACCCTCCAACGGTTGGTGCCGATCCTTGGCGGCGGGCAGAACCGGATGCAGGACATGATCAGCGTCGAGGACGTGATGGCGTATCAGCGTTTCGTGAGCGAGCGGGCCGGCCTGTCCGATCAAGGCGCGCTCGCCGTGGGTCTGGAGAAGTTGGCCGACCGGATGGATGCGCTCACGATCGGGAGCCTGTACCGAACCCATGCGCACATCCGGGACGTGGCGCGATTGATGCTGCTGTCAAGGAAACGGCCCGCCAACGAGCAGACGATGGCCACGATCGTCGAGACTTTGGCTGAGAAGGTGTACGCGCACGGGCATGCGATCGGTCTCAAAGACGCGCAGGCAATCGGACTGCCCGCGAAAGCGGCTACCGCAGACGAGGATGCGGCCATGTGGGACCTCCTGGCCGAGTACGAGGGTGACCTACGGATCCTTCAGAACATCGATCCGGCATCCGTCACTGCCAACACAGACACTTACCAGGAGGACAGCACGATCGCCGTCATCGAGTCATCCTGGGCTTCGAGCGAGCATCGGGGCCGTGTCGAGGTGAAGGCGAAGCGTCAGATGCCGCAGAACTTCAACTTGTCGCTGAACGTTGCCCTACAGCTGCCGCCAGGAATCAACGTGAACCAGCTTCCCGCGGCCCTGCAGCAGGCGCTCCAGGCAGGTCAGCAACAGATGGCGCAGCAGGCCCAGCAGGCGGTCGACGCCGCGATGAAGCAGCAGGCACCCGTCGTCGGGTTGGATGTGGCTTTGCGTGACGGACGGTGGGTGAACGTCCCCTAGGTGAGTTCCAGCGCCAAGCCCGAAGCAAGGAGGCTCGACTGTGGTTCAAGGACCTGGTCGAACGAAGTAACCGCCTCGTCTTCGACTTGGCCGACGGCCGGGTCAAGGTGCCCGAACTCGGACGTGATCTCCAACTCATCGTCGCCAACGACGGTCCACGTCACCTGTACGTGCACGGCCATCCCTGCCTCCATCGTCCTGCGCGGGGGTCCAAGACATTACCCCGACGCTGGTCTTTCCGCACCTGCCGAACGACGTAGCTAGCCTAACCCAGGATGCGCGTAGGTCGTGCAACGCTGCTGGTCAGGGGCTCGGTGGACGCCGTCCGCGGCCGTAGCACCTTCGACCACCAGACCCCGCCGGCGTCGATCGACCCGCGGACGTCCCCGAACGCTGAGATGAGCTCTTTGGCTGACCGCTCCCAACTGTCCGGTACGGTATCGGGATGGAGCCGATGGACGAGTTCCTGCGTCGGCAGCGCGAGGGAGCCGCGGTCAACGTCGAGGCGTATGGCGATCTGACGGCTGCACGGGCTGATCTAACCGCAGCCCAACTTCGCGCCGCCCAGCAGGTGAAGACGATTCCTGGCGGTCAACGCGACCGCGAACGCGCTGCTGCTCGTGCCGTCCGAGGCGTGTTCGCGCACAACGCTGAGCGGTCGCGCGAGAAGGCCAAGGACGTCCTGTCCGCCGTCGCCGATTTGAGTAAGAACTGGGGCGAACATCAAGACTTGTGGGACGACCTAGGACCCGAGGACTTGGCAGTCGTTGAGGATACGGTTGCCTCATGGGAGGGCCTCCGACAGGCGGCGATAGACGCCCGCGAGGCGGATCGCACCCTTCAAGCATCGGTCGGGAGCTTCCGCTCGCTCGGGCCTGATGCCGCCAACGTCTCGGATGACCTGCTTTCGGCACTCACGGCGACGGCCTCAGCATCAAGCGAGCTGAGCGCGCTGGCCGACGAATACCTCGGTCAGCTGTACGAGATCCGTCGGCGGCTTCAGTGATCTTCTTCCTCTACTGGTTCGGCGCCCCCGAGGGCGACGGCGGCCGAGACCGCCGTGGAGCGCTGCGCGCAGGGTCCTCGCCGAGTTCGAGGCCGAGGCGCTTGCCGCCGAGGTCCCCGAGCAAGCGGAGCATCTGTTTTGAGCCCAAGAGCCGGCGGCTTCGGGCCGTCGAATCAGGCTGATGAGGTTGGGTCTACCGAGACATGCATCTCGCCGTGAGCAGCGCGGTCGAGTGATCCGAGTCCTTCGTCCGAGGCCTGACGAAAAAGGTGGTTGTAGCGCTCCGCCGCCTTCTGATCCCGTATCTATCCCGCAGGACATCGAAAAGCGAGGGGTAACGACCGGAACCGACCCGGAACCGTATCCACAGGTGAACGGCCCTTTTCGGCCTCCGCTGCAGGTCATGGAACCGGCCCGGCTCAACCTCTCAAGGTGGAGACACGGGTTCAAATCCCGTTGGGACTTCCGACTCGCCCGACTTCGGGTCGGGATCGTACCCTCTCTTTGTGACGCCCCCGCAGCATCGTCCGGCCTGCCCGACCGCTTCGCTGGACGGAACGCTGCGCACCACACGCACCGCTAGTCGGACCGGTCCTCCTGGTGCATCAGCACGATGCCGGGCATCGTCCTCACCGCTTCCCTCGCTTCCTCCTCGGTGTCGAAGTCCTGGGTCCCGTCCTTCCACGTGAGCGTATGGGTCACGTCTTCGACCTCCTCAGATTGTCAGCCCGTGGTCCGGCAGCCGCTTGAGCAGTTTCTCGTGTCGTTCGATGCCTTGCTGAATCTGCTCAAGGGGGATGGCGCTCACGCTCGGGTCGTTCGCAAGCTTCTTCATCAGCGCGTCCTGCCACCTCTCGCGCTGGATGCGTAGCGCCTCCACGATGACTCCGACCTCCTCGGGCCAGTCCAGCTCCAGCGTGTACTTGTTCTCGTCCGGCATCCGTCCTCCTTCTGGGGACATGCCTACTTCAGGTTGAGCCATGCGAGGAGTGCAGCAACGGCCACGGCGGACAACACGGCCGACAGCACCCTCGGCCACACTTCCTTCTCCAGCTTGCTTCGGTCCGCGCCCATCATGACCGCCACCTCGAGCGGAACCCGGAGGATGAAGGCGATCGCCTGCAACCCTCACCACGCCGGGTTCAGGACGTGTCGGCGCTCCGCTCGAACCTCCTCCTCGGACGCGCCCACGGTTCGATTCAGTCCGTCCACGATGTCCTGGCGCGGGATCCCCCGATGTGTGGTGTCTCGCAGGATGACCTCGAACAGGTTCGTCTGGATGATGGGACCACCCACGGCCGGGGCGGGGTAGCTCGTCAGCCCCACCGGGACCCGCAGCCGGGCGGCGATATGGCTGGCCCTACTGATTCCGCGCGCCACCGCCTCCCGGACCTTCTGGTATTCGGGGACATCCTCGACGTTCGGCGGGTCGGACAGGTCCCTGAAGTTGCGCCGCCTCGCGGCCTCCTCGTACTTGTCCTCCAATGCCCACAGCGCCTTCACGTCAGCGTGGAACCGCTCCATGAACTCCAGGTCGGATTTCGTGCTCCAGTAGCTCACGTCGGGGATGGTACGGCTGACGGCCGACGCTTCACGAGCGGGGTTTGGCGCGACGGCTGATTCCTTGATGGGCTCCCACCCAGCGACGCGCCGACCACCCACGCGTCTCCTCGACAACAGACACGGCCAGACCCACTGCACCGCCTGCGCCAGGAACCCGCGTCACCATAAGCCCCGCGAGCTCACCGACCGCGACGTTCACGACGGCGCGAACCAACCGGCGCGGAAGGGACTTCGCATCAGCCACCTCGATGAGCTGCCTCTCGAACTCGCGATGCACGACGTTCTCAAACTCGTCGAGGGATGATGCCTCGTCCCACGCGAGTGCTTCGACTTCGCGAAGAACGTTGCGGTACTGGCGGACTCCTCGGTTGGCCCGGATCTCGACGATGTTCGCCCACGTCATGCGGCGAACGTCCGGGACAAGAATCGTGAGCGCGTGCGGCCCGAAGGCCGGAGCTGCGGTACCGTTTCGGATCTGGGCCGTGAGGATGCGACGGTGCAGCCCATCCATGCTGACCGCGCTCCCGTACGCCGCGCCGACGAGCATGTCGCGGTTGGCCTGCTTGACCACCAAGTCGCGCACAAAGTGTTCAGGCAGGACGGCCTCTACATCTGGATCCTCGCGGACCTCGCGGTCGCGTCTCGACAGCACGAATCCACGGTCCTGCGGGTCATCGGCATGTCCGAACTCGAACCAGTCGCAACCTGATGTCAGGTCGCGTTTGATGGGCTCGAAGGTCGCTCGCCATGACACGGATGCCGGGGAATCGAGAACGACCATCGCAGGTGCGTCCGCAGGAGCCGTGCTGGGCTTCATCGCGAGACTGAAGTTGCTGGCCTGTTCCCGCGAGCGTTCTGTGGGCCGTTGCCATGCGCGTGGAGCTTCGCCATCGGGCGGCGTCCAGAACCGCGAACTGCCACCCGGTCCACCCTGGATGCGATACTCACCGTCCTCGACTAGGACGCGGTCGTACAGAAGCGAAGCGAGCTTCAGCCGCGCAACGACTGACTGCGCGGGAGCGCCCGCCACGAGCGACTTAGCGTTCGACCGCAGCGGGAAGAAGATGCCGGAACCCTTGCCCACGAACGCAGGGTAGCTCGACCTGACGACAGGCAAGGATAGACCCGCCGACCCCCGCTGGATCGAGTCCCATCTTCCGTTCATCTCCGGGCCGGTCCTCGCCGGAGCGGCGTTCAGGGCACGCGAGGAGCATCATCGAGTGCCGGCAATCCAGCCTCCCTCGGCGAGACGTCGCCGACGAGGGATTGACTGTGTGACGTGTGGTCGCCCTGACGCGTGAGGGGATAGCCTCCGATCTTCGGTGAAGCGGGTGACTGGGTGCAGGGCCAGTCCTCTCGGGTGCACGGGACTGAGCCGACCTGGAGCTCACCAAGAGAGCGGCCCCGAGAAACGTCGCCCGGTCTTGCGACCGTTCTTCGCTCCTCAGGGCCGAGCGAATCCTAGGGGCCCAGCCCTGAGCGAGTCAAGCCCACACGAGGTCGTGTTCGTCCGCGTCTCGACGGAGACGTCGGGATCATCCGCTGGCAGCTGGCGAGGCAAGCCACGCCTCCACATCCTCCCATCGGTATCGAAGGTGACGCCCAACACGATGCGCGCGCGGCCCCTGCCGCTTGTAGCGCCACGTGTACAACGCCTTGACCGGGACCTGAAGGTAGGCGGCTACCTCGGTTGGCGTGGCCAAACGCCGGGCCCTCCCTGTCGCCTTTGCCGCTTCATCTCCCACACCACTAGGCATCGTGGCGACGAGGGTAGCGCGGGCCAGTGACGCGTTTGCTCACCGCGGCGAGGACCATCAGATGCCCCGCCGGACGGGTGACGGTTCGTCGCTCACGCGTCGCGTCAACTTTTCGTCAACTTCTGGGCCCCGAGCCGCCGATCTGGCGGAATCCGGTCAAGAGAAAAGGCCCTGTGACCAGACCTTCTATGTTGTCAAGCGGCCAGCTCAACGCCTCTCGCATCGGCCAGGAGGTGACGGTAGACCACGTTGGAAAGCTGTCGCTTCAGGCACCGCATGGCCTCCTTGTGGGTCTTCCCCGTCTCCCGCTGACGTGCCATGTAGGCCTGCGCCTCCGGGAAGATCCGGCACTGGACCAGGGCGATGTAGTGCAGGGCCCAGTTCAGCTGACGGTTCCCTCCTCGGTTCAGACGGTGTCGGTGGGTCTGTCCTGAGGAGGCGGAGAGAGGAGCCGTCCCGGACAGCACAGCGAAGGCGGCCTTGGACCGGACCCTGGAGGGATCGCCAACCTCCCCCAGGATCTTGGCGGCGATGAGCGAGCCGACACCGGGGATCTCGGTGAGGGTCGTCCGGACCTTCCGGACCATGGCTTCGATCCGCCGGTCCATCGCAACGATCTCCCCCTCGAGCCTGGACAGCTCACCCAGGCGCCGGCGGACGAGCTCCGCCCGCACCGACCGGTCTCCTCTCAACCGGGACCTGGCCTTGGCCTGGTGACGCTTGGCCCTGAGGTTGGGGACCTCCCGCTCGTACCCAGGTCGGATGTTCACCAGGTCGGCGTGGGCCCGGTTGGCCACCTGGGTCCTGGCCCGAACGAGCTGATCGCGGTAGTCGACGAGGGCCCTGAGATCAGTGAGCGCCTCCACTCGGTGGGCCGAAGACAGGACCTCGCCGCTGGCCACGATCCGAGCGATGGCCACCGAGTCAACTAGGTCCGACTTCCCCTGGGCGTGCCGCCGGCGTCGCTCCCGGGCCGTCAGCGTGGTCGGCACCTCCCGGACGTCCTCACCGGCGCCGAGCAGGTGCCTCGACACAGATGCACCGTAGCTGAGCGAGCACTCGATCCCGATCACCCTGTTCGGTCCGCGTTCGCGGATCCATCCCAGCAAGGCCCGGTGCCCTCCCGGGTCGTTGGAGAACTCCCGTGCATCGAGCACCCTGCCCAGGGGATCAACCGCCGCCACGGCGAGCGATCCCTTGGCAGGATCGACTCCGATCGCCACCTCCACGCTGGCCTCCTTCCATCGGCCGACCTACGATGGTGGCTGGCGGGAGGACAACCAGGCGTTGGGTTGAGATCCAGCCTTCTATCAAGTCACTTCCGCCGGCCCGGTCCCGGTCGGAGGGACGGTCAGGTCAAAGGTCAGCGGTGCGCCATCGACCGCGACTTGGGCTTTCGAGTCACCTCCGGCCGGTCCCGGTCGGAGGGACGGTCAGGTCAAAGGTCAGCGGTGCGCCATCGACCGCGACTTGGGCTTTCGAGTCACCTCCGGCCGGTCCCGGGAACCTTCTCCCGAAGGAGGAACCCACCGGGGGATTTCATACGCCAGGGCCTTTGCTGGTGGGCGCTAGAGGATTTGAACCTCTGACCTCTTCCGCGTCAAGGAAGCGCTCTACCCCTGAGCTAAGCGCCCGAGCCCGCCGATTCTACGTGCCCAACGGAGTTTCGAGGCGGGGACCGGAATTGAACCGGTGTAATGGCCCGGTGATCCGGGCCGTGGCTAGTCTACGCGACCTCGTGTGTGGAGCGGACGACGGGATTCGGAACCCGCGACCCCCTTCTTCGTTCTAGGGAACAGCGTAGCCAGCTCCGCATCGACCTCGTGAAACCCAATCCGGCGGGGTTCTCAAGTCGAGATGGGCGTCGCCCAGCAAGACATCTCGTCGCGCTTTGGCGCGCTGTGGCCAGCGGCTCTATTTCAGCGCTAGGTGATCTTCTTCCTTGATCGACGGGCAAGCACGACGACGCCCACAACCGCCAACAGAGCGAGGGTTGAGACGAACGGGCCGACACGGTCCCGGCCCGCGCTCGCTGTCGCCCCCTGGTTACCGGGGACCGACAGAGGCAGGGGATTCCGCGGCCCGGATCCGCCGTAGCCGAACTCCTGGACGTGCCTCCCGTCAAGGGTCGCGATCTGGAGCGCGCCGAGCATGGACGAGCCGGCGCCGACAGGCTGGTACGAGATCCGAGAGCCGTCCGGCGACCAGGCGGGGTTCACCCCGTGCGGGATCAACTTGGTCAATCCAGAGCCGTCGACGCCGACGACCCATATCCCACCTTCCTAGGCGGAGAACGCGAGGCGCGAGCCCTCCGGGGACCAGACGAGATCGTCAATGTGCCATGCCTCCTCCGGAGCATCGTCGATGAGGACCCGAACGCCGCTCCCGTCTGCGTTCATGATCCGGAGGCTGTGGCCCCAGTCGCCCATGCCGTCGAAGTACGCGATCTGCGTTCCATCGGGGGAGAACGTCGGGTTGTACAACCACGTGCGGTACGCATGTCCCTGTTCCGGGAAAGAGCGACGGGTACTGGTACGAAGGACGTGTGGCTCGCCGCCTTCCGTATCGACGGAGTAGATGTAGTCGCCCAACGCACCGTAGACGACCTGAGATCCATCGGGGGAGATCGAGCCAGTGATCCAGTCGCCTCTCGCCAAGCGCGTCTCGGTGCCGTCGGCGTTCAGGAGGAAAAGGGCGAGGTCGACGATCCCCCCATTCGCATCCGGCACCTTCCGACGGATGAGCAGCTTCGAGCCGTCGCTCGACCACGCCAGAGGCTCCCCACGGCGCTCGCTCAAGTGGATCTGGTCCGCAGGGTCGCCCGGCCGCGTGGGGTTCACCGCCCAGATCCCATTGCGGAGGCGCACGTCACGTAGACGATCCACCCGCCGACATGAGCGAAGATGTCCTGGGGAGAGGGCGTCGGCTCGTTCGCGGGACGCTCTCCCTCCAGGAAGGCACCAGCAAGAGTCGCGAGACTGAGGAGCGCCACCACGATGCCGACCACGCCCGCCGTGATGCGCTGGTTCCGTCGCTTCCTATCGCGGCGGTGGCCGAGGTCGTCGAACGAGTAGCGGGGCGAGCCGACGCGGTCCATCTCGCTGTGGACGAACGTTCGCAGGTCATCCATCGATGGCCTCCTTCGAGCCCCTGAGCGCCGAGCGCGCCTGGAAGTGGAGCGCGCGAACGGTTGAGCCCTTGATGCCGAGGAGCTTGCCCGCCTCGTCGGCCGAATACCCAAGCGCTTCGGTCAACACGATCGCCGCGCGTTGTCTCGGGGGAAGCGAGCCGAGCACCGACGCCGCGACCGAACGTGCCTCGAACGCGTCGTATTCGTCCGGCCGCGGCGAAACGTGCACAGCACGTCTCAAGCCGAGCACGAATCTTCGGGAACGATCGCGGAAAACGTATCGCCGTTCGATGCAGGTAGCCAGCCGGGTCGTCCATCTGGTTGACCCGGTCCCACCGCTCCCACAGCCTGAGGAACGCCTCCTGCCCGATATCCTCGACTTCCGGTTGGCTCCCGGTGATGGCGAACAGGACCCGGTGGAGGCGGAGTTGCTCGGCCCTGAAGAACTCCTCGAATGACGCCGCCGAACGTCCCACCGCCAGTTCCTCGCGGATGCCCAGCTCGGCTGGTGAGTTTCGCACTTGCCATAACCCTAGGTATCAACGAGTGGCGCGGCGCAAACGTGTAGACGCGCCGATGGAACGGATCCGCTGAGAGTCAGTCGCCGCCCAGGCCGCGGTACCCGATCTTGAAGACCATCTGGCCGCCGATATCGGAGGCCAGGGTCATCACCAGGACACCGATCAGGTCCAGCGCGATCCACAGGAAGCTCGCGTGGACGTCGTGTCGGTGGGACCAGCGGATCGCGAAGTCCGCGACGAAGATGGCGACCGCGCCGTACTGGAGGAGCATGTGACGGGTGGCCAGGGTATGGATCCGGGATCCGTGCCGCATCGTCGACCGCTCCGCGAGGCCGGTGAGCCCAGCGCCGCCGAACCCGGCGAGGGATCCAAGGATCAGCCAGGTCGCAGCGAGCGGAGCCGCCGGGAACGTCCCGATCCGCGACAGCACATCGAGACCCAGCGCCCCGATGGAGAAGGCGATCGGAAAGTGGACCAGCATCGGATGGATCGGCCGATCGATCGGCTTGCCCTGGAGGATCTCTCGGAGCGTCCACGGCCTGGTCTCCCCGCTGGGTGCGTGGTACGTCAGCCTGATGGCCATGAACGACCTCTTTCCATCGGCGTTCCCAAGGGCAAGACACCTCGTCCGTTCATCCTAGGCACCGGACAGCGTCTGTCGCAGCACGAACCATGGGTCACCGCCGAGGCTCGGGGGTTGGTGGCCGGAAGAGGCGGCGACCAGCGTATCGCGCAGCGGATGGAGCAACGGCCAGATCGGCATCCCCAGGCGCTCGCGGATCTCGTCGGTGGCGCCCAGCGCCGCCGCCGCCGCTTCCGGCCGTCCCTCGGCGATGGCCATACCAGCGGCGGCGTCCAGGGCGTACCCAGTCCCCTCGAGGTAGCGGATCCGTTCCAGAGTGGTGGCGGCCACGACCAGCCGGCGACGGGTCTGGTCGAGGTGGCCCTGTGCCAGGTCCAGGAACGCGAGCTGGATCTGGGCCAGCACCTGAAGCGGCTCCAGGCCGATGCGGCCGGCGGCCGCCAGCGCCTCCTGTTCGGCGGTCCGGGCGCCTGCGACGTCGCCCCGCAGCTCGGCCAGGCTGCCCTGGGTGAAGGCCGCGTAGCCAACTCCCCAATCGATGCCGTGTGCGCGCATGACCTTCAATGCCCACTCGAGCTCGTCGTGGACCTCGTGGGCACGGCCCGAGCCGATCAGCACGCCGGCGCGCATGATCTCAGCAGCGGCCACGGCAATCTCGTCGCCGAGCTCGCGGAACGTCGAAGTGGCCCGGGTGACCAGTGGCTCGGCGCCCGCGAGGTCTCCGGTCTGGAAGCGCGCCACCCCCGTCCACAACCAAAGACGGGCGGCGTCTTTGGGGTCGGTATCAGGACCGACCAGCGCCACCGCTTCGTCGAGCCAGCCGAGGGCCTCCAGCAGCCGCCCCGACTGCCAGTACCACGGCCACAAGTTCCAGGACAGCACCGCGAGCGAGTGCAGGGCGCGCCGCTCGAGTGCCCACCGCACGGCGGCCCGGAAGTTGTCGGTATCGGCTTCGATGACCGGCCAGTACGCGTACGCGTCGGGGTGCTGCAACACGTTGGCCGGTTCGGAGGCGCGCAGGAACCAGTCCAGGTGGCGGTCGCCGAACCGCGCCGTCTCGTCGCGCTCGCCGAGGCGCTCGCGAGCGTAGTCGTGCACGGTCTGCAGCATCCGCAGCCTCGGCGGGCCGACCGCCTCGGCCGCGCTGGAGGTGAGCAGGCTCTTCTCCAGCAGCGACGACAATCCATCCAGCAGCTCCATCCCGTCGTCGTCGCCGCAAACAGCCTCGATCGCCTCGAGCGTCGGGCCACCCGCGAATACGCTCAGCCGCGCGAACAGGGCCTGCTCGGAAGGTGTCAGTAGCTGAAAGCTCCAGTCGAGGGTGGCCCGCAGCGTGCGCTGCCGCGCCGGCAGGTCCGGGCCGGCGCTCGCGGGCAGGTCGAGTCTACGCTCGATCCGATCCACCATCGCCTCGGGCGAGAGCAGTCGGATCCGCGCCGCGGCCAGCTCGATGGCCAACGGCAGCCCGTCCAGCCGTCGACAGAGCTCGGCCACCACGGCCGCGTTCGCCGATGTCAGTGCGAACCCGGGGCGGGCCGCCTGCGCCCGCTGGACGAACAGCTGGACCGCCGAGGGGACCCGGGACATGACCTCCTCGGCATCGATGTGCTCGGCCGGCACGTCGAGAGGCGGGACCGGGAACTCGCGCTCCGCCCGCAGGCGCAGCACCTGCCGGCTGGTTACCAACACCTGTAGCCGGGGGCACTGATCGAGCAACGCCGCCACTTGTGCGGCGGCATGGACCACCTGCTCGAAGTTGTCCAGCAGCAGCAGGCTGCGGCGGTCGCGCAGGTACCCGACCAGCGCGTCCAGGGGGCCGCGGATGCCCTCGAGGCGCACCTGGAGGCTGTCGGCGATGGTTCGCAGTAGCAGCTCGGGGCTGGTGACGGACTCCACCGAGACGTAGTACAGGTCCGGCCCGAACTCGTCGGCGAGTCGCTGCGCCACTTCGATCGCGAGGCGGCTCTTGCCGATGCCGCCCGCGCCGCTGAGCGTGAGCAGCCGCGTCCCACCGCGGAGCAGCTCCGCCACGGCTTCGATGTCGCGATCCCGACCAAGCGTGGGGGTCGGCGGCAGCGGCGGTGGGCTCACGCTCCGGGACGGTTGCTCGGTGGCCGGCGCAGTGGTCGGTCGGGCATTGGTTGCCTCGAAGCGTTCACTGAGCAGGATTGCCAGGTCGTCCTGCACGAGCCGGGCCAGCTCGTCGGGGGTCTCGAAGTGCCGGTACGATGCCGAGTCCTCGGACTGCATGCGCTCGATGAGCTCCGACAGCCGCCTCTCACGATCCGGAGCGGGGCTCTTCAGATACAGCAGCCGGGGGATCCGGGCAGATAGGACGTACTCGTCCTCGAGCCCCGAGACGCTCTCGCCGGGCGCCACCCACCCGTACCGTTGCCAATAGATGCCGACGAAGATGTGGCTCTGCGCGAGGTAGGCTCGATACAACTCGCGGGGCGGGTGCGGCCGAGCGCCCTGTTCGAACATCACCGGTGTGAGGTGCAGCTGTTCGATCGCGTGACGGACGGCGTCGCGCTCGGGCGTGAGCTCATCCAGAGTGGAGCTGACGAAGACCCGCACGCGCTGATCGGGGGTGCGGATCATGCCAACCGTATCGGGACCGGCACCTGCCGTCGCCCCGGCACTCATGCATCCCTATCCAAGGACATACCTTCGACCAAGCGGCACATCGCCAACCGGTTCGACGGCAAGCACCCGACCATCGAGCGTCACCGTGCCATCATGCGGATCGACCTCGATCGATGGAACGGCGCGATTCCGCGCGAGCGTGTCGCGTCGAACCGATCGCGTGTCCTCGACGGCGATGAAGCGCCTTCTGCTTCCGATCCGCCTCTCGATCCCCGCCTCGAGCGCGGCCCTCGACACGAACGTCGTCGAGAGCGCCGGTGGAGCCGCGCCCAGCGCTCCCCAGTGGGGACCGTAACGACGCGGCTCGGTGCCCTCGACCGTGGCGTTCCCTTCCCCGATCGCTCCCCAAGCGAAATGACCGGCCTTGAGGACCAGCTCGGGTTTCACGCCGAAGTGGCTCGGGCGCCAAAGCACCAGGTCGGCCAGGCGGCCCGGCGTGAGGGAGCCAACCTCGCGCTGGACGCCGTGGGTCCGGGCCGGCTCGATCGTGTACTTCGCGATGTACCGCAGGACCCGGTCGTTGTCGTCGTCGGCGCTCTCCCCCGCCCACGCCTTCATCACGTGGGCCAGCTGCAACGTGCGGCGGATCGTCTCGCCGATCCGGCCCATGCCCTGCGAGTCGCTGTTCACGATCGAGATCGCTCCGAGATCGTGCAGCGGGCCTTCGGCCGCCATCGTCGGTGGGTGGATCCGCTCCCCCGCGGCCTCGACGTCCTCCGGAACATCGGCCGACCCGCCGTGGACCGCGAGGATCATCTCCAGGTGTTCCGCCGCCGTCGCCCGTCCGTACGGGATGGTCGGCGTGGTCGAGGAACACACCACGTTGGGTTCACGGACGAGGCCGATCACGTCCGGTACGTGTCCTCCTCCTGCCCCTTCCACGTGATAGGCGTGCACCGCGCGCCCGGCGATCGCGTCGACCGTATCCTCGAGCTCGCAGGACTCGTTCAGCCCGTCGGTGTGGAGGCACACGGCGACGTCGTGGGCGTCGGCTTGGCCGAGCGCAGCATCGACGATCTCCGGGTACGCCCCCCAGTCCTCGTGGATCTTCAGTCCGCACGCTCCCGCCTCGATCACCCGCTCGATCTGTCCCGGAGCGTCCGTCCGGGCGCTGGCCTGCAGGCCGAGGTTCACCGGCAGCTCCTCGAAGGCCCGATACGTCTTGTCCATCGTGTACGCAGGCTCCTCGAATCCGGCCGAGATCAGGGTGGTCACGCCGGCCGACAGTGCGGCCGGCACGAGCCGAGGGGTGATCAGGTGGACGTGGCTGTCGATGGCGCCGGCCGTGGCGATGAGCCCGTAGCCGTTCACCGGCCAGGTGTTCGGCCCGATGAGGAGCTCGACGCCGTCGGTGATGTCGGGGTTTCCGGCGCGGCCGATCCCGGCGATCCGTCCATCCTTGATGCCGATGTTCGTCTTCAGTACGCCGAGGAGGGGGTCGATGACCAGAACGCCGGCCACCAACATGTCGAGTTCGCTCTCGGAGCTGGCCCGATCGAACTGCGCCATCCGCGAACGGAAGTTCTTCGCGTACCCCCAGATCGGCTCGTCCCCGAAGCCGACGTGGTCATCCTCCACCCGCACCCACAGGTCGGTGTCGCCGAGGCGGACCCGGTCACCCGTGGTGGGGCCGTAGCGGCGCCCGTACTCCTCGCGCGTGAGGTCAGCCATCGCCGCCGCCCCGCCCTCCGAACCGAACGAGCTCGACCGCTTTTGCCTCCTCCGGTGCGAACCGGACCGACGCGCCCGCGGGAACGTCGAGGCGGAATCCGCGCGCAGCCTCCCGGTCGAACTCCAGCCGTCGGTTCGTCCGCCAGAACGGGTAGTGCGAGGACACCCGGATCACCCGATTCGAGGTGTTCGTCACCTTGACCCGGATCCGCTCGCGGCCGGGAGCGAGTGCGATCCGCTCCGTCATCTCCAGGGCCTCCGAAGGACGATGAGCCTGCTTCCCTCGTCCAGGAGCACCTCGAGCCGGATCTCGTCGACGAGGTCGGCCACTCCATCGATCAACTGGTCGGCCGGGATCGCCTGCCGGCCCAGCTCGAGAACCGCGTCGTACGAGGCTCCACCCCGCGCCGCCATGTGCATCTCGTCGCAGGTCAGCGCGATCGCCTCGGGTGCGTTCAGCCTCAGACCACGGGCGAGCGCGCGGCGCGCCAGCTCCGCGGCGACGAAGACCCGCAAGCGGTCCTCCTCGGTGGGACTCAGATACATCTACGCGGGTACCGCGACGCCGGTGGGCCGCTGCTGGGTGATGCAGTGAGGCCCACCGCCTCCGTAACAGAGGCAGTTGCCAGGCACCGGCACGACCTCTCGCTCGGGGAAGAGCTTGGAGATCTGTTCGAGAGCCTGTTCGTCCTCGGGTCGCTCCGCCACGGGGGCGATCACCCCGCCGTTCGGCAGATAGAAGTTGAGGTAGGGCACGACCCCCGGCGGCCGAGTCTCGAACGGGATCACCTCGAGTTCCCGCCCCCTCGCGTCTCGTGCGCTCCGAAGACGCTCCCGGTTGTCGCGCCCGCTCTCGTGGTCGGGGTCGTCCGGATCCTCCGGCATGAGGAGGGCGACCGTCGCCGGAGCAATGTACGGCGCGATCCCGTCGATGTGACCGTCGGTGTCGCGGTCGGTGGAGTGGCCGAGCCCGAGCCAGATGATCGTCTCCACCCCCAGGAAGTCACGGAGTCCCTGCTCGATCTGTTCCCGCGACATCGTTGGGTTCCGGTTGGGATTCAGCAAGCACTGTTCGGTGGTGATCAACGTGCCCTCACCGTCCACGAAGAAGGATCCGCCCTCGAGCACGAACGGTGCCTCGAACCGCCGCATCCCCAGATGGCTGGCCACGTGGCGGGGGACCTGGGCGTCCTTGTCGTAGGGGTGGAACCGCTCCCCCCACGAGTTGAACTGAAAGTGAACCAGCGCCACACGACCCGCGGCGTCTCGCACGAAGACCGGGCCGTTGTCGCGCATCCAGGAGTCGTCGATCGGAAGCGGGAGGATCTCGACGGTCTTGCTGCAACTCCGGCGGGCCTCGGTCTCCTGATCGGGATCACAGACCATCACGACCGGCTCGAACGCCGCGATCGCGTTCGCCACAGCCGCGTAGTCCCGCTTCGCCTCGTCGAACCGATCGGCCCAGAACTCCCGGCGCGTCAACGTCGGCCACTCCATGTAGGAGGCCTCGTGCAGCTCCCACTCGGCCGGCATCGAGAACCCGTTCGCTCGCGGCGTGGAACCCCCGTCATTCATCGCCTACCTCCTTTGATCGCGTGGCGTCGAACCTCCTCAGGTCACGACCTAGGTTCGTCGAGACGATAGATCAGCAACCCGGGATCCAGCCACCTGGGATCCGTTTGGTCTTCGGACGCGTGCGTTGACTCACGACGTCAGCCGAGCCAGCCGGGGCGGACCAAGCCCGACTCGTAGGCGATCACCACGAGCTGGGCCCGGTCTCGAGCCCCGAGCTTGCCCATCGCCCGGCTCACGTGCGTCTTCGCCGTGGCCGGACTGACGAACAGGCGCCCGGCGATCTCCTCGTTCGAGAGCCCCTCAGCCACGAGGGCGACAACCTCCCGCTCGCGATCGGTGAGTTGTTCGAGGCTGTCCGGGGTTCGCGGCTCCTTCGCCCTTGCAGCGAACTCGGCGATCAGCTGCTTGGTCACGCTCGGCGAGAGCAGCGCCTCGCCGCCCGCCACCACGCGCACGGCCTGGACCAGCTCCCCCGGCTCCGTGTCCTTCACCAGAAACCCACTCGCGCCGGCCCGGATGGCCTCGAAGATGTACTCGTCGAGCCCGAACGTCGTGAGGATCACGACCCGTACGCCGGCCGATCGATCATCGGCGGCGATCCGGCGGGTCGCCGATAGGCCATCCATTCCCGGCATCCGGATGTCCATCAAGACGACGTCCGGCGCGAGTTGCGTCGCGAGGCGGACGGCCTCCTCACCGTTGCCGGCCTCACCGACAACCTCGATATCGCCCTGTGCGTCCAGGAGCGCCCGGAACCCGGCGCGGACGAGAGCCTGGTCGTCGGCCAGTACGACCCTGATCATCGACGCAGTCTGCTCGATCGGTTCATACGGTTCATCGACCGCACGTCATATGGGAAGCGGATCGGTGACGACGAACAGTCGCCACCTGTCCGGGACGCCTTTGAGGATCTGCTCACCCCCATCGATGAAACCGATGCCCGATCCGGCCACCAAGTCCCTGACCGTGCTCGACACCACCACATCGCCCGAGGAGCCCCACTCGGCCACCCGGGCTCCGATGTTGACGGCCATCCCACCCACGTCACTCCCCCGCAGCTCGACCTCGCCCGAATGAAGCCCGATCCGCACCTCGAGGCCAACGGCACGGAGCCGGTCTCGGATGGCCACCGCGCAGCGGATCGCGCGAGCGGGCGCGTCGAACAGGGCGAGGAAGCCGTCGCCCGTCGTCTTGATCTCCCGTCCACCGTGAGCACCGAGCTCCGCGCGAACCAGCTCGTCGTGGCGGTCGAGGACGTCGCGCCACCGACGATCCCCGATCTCGGCCGCCCGCTCCGTGGACGAGACGATGTCACTGAACATCACGGTGGCAAGGATCCGCTCCGCGCTCGAGCCGGTTGGGAACGCCCGCGCTTCCCCTCCAGCAAATGCTCCGATCAGTCGTCGGGTGACTCGGGGCGACAGGAGCGCGTCGCCTCGGGCGACCGCCCGCACCCCCTGGAGAAGCAGTTCCGGTTCGGTGTCCTTGACCAGGAAGCCGCTGGCCCCAACCCGGAGCGCCTCGAACACGTACTCGTCCACATCGAAGGTGGTGAGGATCACGATCCGTGTCCGGTCGAGTTGCTCGTCCTGCACGATCCTTCGCGTGGCCTCCAGTCCGTCCATCCCCGGCATCCGGATGTCCATCAACACGACGTCAGGCGTGAGCTCGACGGCCATCCGGAGGGCCTCCGTACCGTCGTCGGCCTCGCCGACCACCTCGATGTCGGCCTGTGCGTCGAGCAGAGCCTTGAACCCCGCCCGGACCAGCACCTGATCGTCGGCGAGCACGACCCGGATCATGAGGTGCCGTCCAGGGGAAGGCGGGCCCGCACCCGGAATCCGCCCTCGGGTCGAGGACCTGCCTGGAGCTCCCCGCCGAGCGCGCCGACCCGTTCGCGCATTCCCATGATCCCCTTCCCGGTCGGCACCGCACCGTCCGCCGCCGGGCCCCGGCCGTCGTCGTCGATCTGCAAGGAGAGTTCCCGTTCACCGTAGGAAACACGCACCGTCGCCGTTGCTTCCCCCGCGTGGCGAGTGACGTTCGTGAGCGCCTCCTGCACGATCCGGAACGCGGCCACGTCGACGCCGAATGGAAGCGGCCGCACCCGTCCCTCGCTCATCATCCGCACCTCGAGCCCGCCCGCGGCTGCCTGCGACACCAACTCGTCGAGTCGGGCGAGCGTCGAGGTCGGCGACCGAGGGGCCGGCTCGCCTTCCTGCCGGAGGATGTCGAGCACTGATCGCAGCTCGGTGAGTGCCTCCTTGCTCGCCAACTTGATCGCGGAAAGCGAGGTGCGAGCCTGCTCCGGGAGCTCCTCGTTCAGGTGCAGGGCCACTCCGGCCTGCACGTTGATCAGCGAGAGGTGGTGGCCCAGGGCGTCGTGGAGATCTCGAGCGATGCGCAGTCGTTCCTCGCTCGCCCGGCGTAGCGCTTCCTCCTCCTGGATCCGAGCCGCCTCGACAACCCGCTCTCGCCTGACGCGGACGATCTCGGCCCCGCCCAACAACACCAAGAGCCAGGCGGCCAGGGCGGCCAGAGCCGTCAGGGAGGGCGCTCGACCGTCCCTGACCACGTAGTCGAGCCAGGGGAAGATGACGAACCCTGTTGCGGCGGTGATCCCGGCGGCCAGCCGATGTCCGAGGAAGACCGCCGTGACATAGCCGGTGACGAGGGCGAGCCAGATGGGACCGTTCGCGTATCCGAGCCAGAAGTAGGCGAGCGTCGACCCGAACACCATCTCCAAGACGGCGACGGGGTGGCGACGCCTCAAGGCCAGCGCCCCCGTTGCCACGAGCACCAACGCGATCGCCCCGACGTCGAATGGCCGGCGTGCGGGCTGGCGTTGAGAGGCGAAGTACGTACCCAGCAGCACGAACGCGGCCAAGCCGGCCGCCAGGGCCGCATCGATGAGTAAGGTTCGTCGCGGCTGGGTCCCCGTTCCGGTCCTCACGCTCACCCCGCGGCCGCAGCGTGAACTCTCATGACACGTCGCGTCGGCGGATCAGTATCGCAGACAGCGCCAGGAAGCAGATCGCGTACGCGGACATCACGGAGATGGCCTGACCTGCGCCGACGAACGGACCGAAGAAGGAACCCGGCCCGTTGTCGACGAGCGCAGCCGTGGGAACACCGATCGCTGCGACGAGCGAGTAGGCGTTGGCGCGAAGGAAGTACGCGACGAGCGTGTCAAGCCAACCGACCTCGCTGGCGAGCGCACTGAGGAGCCCCTCGATGACGAGCGCGTAGAGGATCCCGAGCCCGATGGCGAGGGCGGTTCCTCGGGATACGACCGCGAGCAGCACGCCGAACGCCGCCCATGTCGCGAGCACGAACCAGCCGGCGGCGGCAGCGCGGATGAGCTCCCAGGCGGATGGCCAATGGACCGCCGCACCCTCGGCCCCGGCGATGAGGGAGCTGGCTGCGGCACCCGCCACGAAGATCACGATCACGAACGGAACCAACCCCACGGCGAGCGCCGTCAGCTTGGAGCCGAACATGCGCATCCTACCGGGGCGCTGGATGAGCACGGTCTTGAGCGTGTCCCACCCATAGTCGCTTCCGATGGCCAGGACGCCCAGCATCAAGGCGAAGACCCCGCCGAAGAACGGGAACCCACCTAAGAGATTGTCCGCCAGGCGCTGGGGCAGCAGAGTCTCGAGCGGTGATTGCCGCGGCCCCTCGATCCCGCCCCGGTAGGTGAGATAGGGCAACAGATATGAGAACAGCAGCCCGAGCAGTGTCCAAACGCCCAGGAGGATCCACGTGCTCGCGCGTTTGCGCAAGACGAGCAGCTCCACTCCAACACTCTTCATGGTGTTCGGTCCTCGCCTTCTCGGGTCAGGTTCAGGAACACGTCCTCGAGAGAAGCTCGCTCCGGACGCAGCTCCGAAACGGCCACTCCGGCTCCAACGAGAGCTCGGATGATCCTCGGCGCCGTCGCCGGATCGGCCGTAACCTTCAGCGCGCCATCGCTGGTCGCCACCGCCGCGACACCGGGAAGTTCTTTCACGACACGGCCCGCGTGTTCCAGCGGCTCCGCCCGCACCAGCAAGACACCATGGCCACGCAGCTCGTCAACCGATCCTTCCGTCACGAGCACCCCTCGATCGATGACCCCCACGCGGTCACATACCTGCTCGACCTCGGACATGAGGTGGCTGGACAGCAAGACGGTGCGCCCCCGGCGGCCCAACCCGCCGATGAAGCTGCGCATCTCGGCCATCCCCTTCGGGTCGAGCCCCGTGGTCGGCTCGTCGAGGATCAGCACCTCCGGATCCTTGAGCAGCGCCGACGCCACCCCCAGCCGTTGCTTCATCCCCTGTGAGTAGGTTCTGAAGCGATCCTTCGCTCGGCCGCTGAGCCCAACCTCTTCCAGGACCGCATCGACGCGTTCCGCCTTGACCCGGGCATGTCCGGCCATCACCCGGAGGTTGTCCCGTCCCGACAGGAACGGATAGAAACCGGGCGCCTCAACCAGCGCCCCGATACGAGCTAGGCCCTCCGATGAACCTGGCGACGTCCCGAGTACCGTTGCGATCCCAGACGTCGGACGCACCAGTCCCAACACCATCCGCAGCGTGGTCGTCTTCCCGGCTCCGTTGGGGCCCAAGAAACCGTAGACCTCGCCCCGGCGCACGCGCAATGTCAACCGATCGACCGCGACGAGATCACGGTAGCGCTTGGTGAGATCGTTCGTTTCGATCACCAGGTCGCCCCCTGAGCCGAATCTCTGACTCGGCATCCCTAACGCTCCCTGCCTCGCAGGACGCCGAGCCGCTGGCGGTACTCGTCGGCTGTGATCTCACCTTTGGCGTATCGCTCGGCGAGGACCTCCTCCGCGGAGTGCGTCTGCCAGTGATCGTGTTCATGTCGGCGGCGGAACAAGTAGAAGGCCCCGACGAACAGGGCGATCCACAGCAGCGGGAAGAACAGGAACCACGGTCCGCCGCCCCATCCGAACCCCGCCAGTACGGTCGTTTCCATCCTCAACACCTCCCGTTCGTTCGGATCCATCGTCCGCGCTGGGAGGTCAAGCGCCGTCGGCCCGGAGGAGGCTTCTGGGCTACTCCCGGTGGAGCACGCGGTTTCGGTGAGCCAGCGAGCCGTGGCGGGGCAGCGAGGGCTGAAAGGGACTTCATCGTCGGTGCCCAAAGCTCCACCTACTCCCTAGGGTGTAGGCGTTCCTTTCCATGGGCCGTCACGCAGGGTCAACGGGCTGGCGTCCTTGGCTATCCCCGGCGCCCGATTGACGGGCCTGACCTCCCGATGCTAAGGTCACGCTTTCTGAGACTGAGACTGAGTCCTACTCTGGATAAAGGGAGATGCGCTCTTGGCCCGGCGTCACCTGGGGCTGCTGACAGCGACCACCGTCCTCGCGCTGATCCTGGCATCGTGCTCCTCGAACGACGACGCGAACCCCTCCGGATCGATGACGGTGGTGACGGCGTTCTACCCGATCCAGGAAGCCGCCAGTCGAGTCGGAGGCGAGTCGATGGAGGTCTTCAACCTCACCCCCCCGGGCGCCGAGCCGCATGACCTGGAGCTCACCCCCGACGGGGTGGCGCGCATCCAATCCGCGGACGTGGTGCTGTACCTCGGTGGAGGGTTCCAGCCGGCCCTGGAGGATGCATTGTCCGGCGCCGAAGGTGAGACGGTCGACCTCCTGGCGGGGCTCGACACCCTGCCCCCACCCCCGGGAGAAACGGAGAAGGGGCTCTCCGTGGATCCGCACGCCTGGCTCGCACCCACCCTGTACGCGGAGATGGTGAGCGAGGTAGCGGAGGCACTCGTGGAGGCCGACCCGGATTCCACCTCGACCTTCCGGGCCAACGCGAAGGCATTCGAGGCGGACATCGAGCAGGTCGACCTCCGATATCGGGAGGGTCTGGCGCACTGCCAACGCCACACCATCGTCACCAGCCACGAGGCATTCGGTTACCTGGCGAGCGCGTACGGGCTGACCCAGGAACCGATCACCGGCCTGTCGCCGGAGGCGGAGCCCGGCCCCGCCAGGCTGGCGGAGCTGAAGGAGCTCGTGAAGCGGGAAGGGATCACCACGATCTTCACGGAGGAGCTCGTGTCGCCGAAAGTTGCGCAGACGCTCGCCGAGGAGGCGGGTGTTCATACCGAGGTCCTCTCCACCCTCGAGGGCCTCACCCCCGAGGAGAAGGCCGCCGGGGCGGACTACATCTCCCTCATGCTCGACAACCTCGCGACCCTGGAGAACGCCCTTGACTGCTCCTGACCCTCGGTCGCTGGTGCCGGCGGCATCGGCTGCTGGAGGTAGTCCGCTGCTCGAGGCCACCGGGGTCTCCTTCGCGTACGGCCAGAACCGGGTGTTGGAGGACGTTGGCATCGCGGTCCGGCCCGGACAGTTCGTCGCGCTGGTCGGACCGAACGGCTCGGGAAAGACCACGCTGCTTCGCGTGATCCTCGGATCGCTGCCCCCGTCGAGTGGAACCGTGCGCCTGCTCGGCGAGCCACCCGGACGACTGCGACAGCCGTGGCGCCTGGGCTACGTACCGCAGCGCCCCATCCTCGGTTCGGAGGTCCCTGCCACGGTTGAGGAGATCGTGGCATCCGGGCGACTCGCTCGTCGAGGCTGGTGGCGCCCGCTTGGGCGGACCGACCGGGAGGAGGTCGGTCATGCCCTCGAGTCAGTTGGTCTGGCGCACCTCAGCCGGCGTCCGATCAACGAGCTCTCGGCGGGACAGCAGCAGCGGGCATTCATCGCACGGGCATTCGCCGGCGAGCCCGAGCTCCTGGTCCTGGACGAGCCGATCGCCGGCGTGGACGCCGAGTCCCAGAGGAGGTTCCGGAACTCGCTCGTGCACCTCATCCGAGAGCACGGGGCCGGGGTGCTGCTGGTCTCGCACGAGCTCTCACCCGTGGCTCAGGACGTGGACCGGGTGGTGGTGCTGAAACGGACCGTGCTATTCGACGGCTCACCGGAAAAGCTCATGAGGGAGGGCGTCTCGCTCGGCGTGCACCGCGAGGATCTCCCCATGTGGCTCGAGGGCCTGACGTGATCTCCGCGCTCCCCCTTCCGTATCCGTTCGAGCTCACGTTCATGCAGCGTGCGCTGGTCGCCGGGGTGGTCGTGGGCGCGTTCGCCCCCATGATCGGGACCTTCCTCGTTCAGAAGCGCATGTCGCTGATCGGCGACGGGATCGGGCACCTCGCCTTCGCCGGCGTGGGAGCGGGGCTCGTCGCCACCGTGTCCCCGGTATGGACGGCCCTGGTGTTCGCGGTGGCCGGCGCCCTTGGGATCGAGTGGCTGCGCTCCCGGCGGCGCGCTTCTGGTGACCTGGCGCTGGCACTGTTCTTCTACTCCGGGATCGCGCTCGGGGTGGTCCTCGTGAGCCGCGCCCAGGGCCTGAGTGCGAACGTCCTCACCTACCTGTTCGGACAACCGCTCACGGCGAGCGCCGCGGACGTTCGGCTGATCGTCCTGCTCGGCGCGGTAATCATCGGGGCGATCCTGGCCACGAGGCGTGTGCTGTTCGCGGTGGTCACCGACGAGGAGTGGTCGAGCGTGGCCCGTCTCCCGGTCGGTCTGCTGAACTCCCTGTTGGCGATCCTCGCGGCATGCGCCGTGGTGGTCGCCATGAAGATCGTGGGGATCCTGTTGATCGCAGCGATGATGGTGCTGCCGGTCGCCAGCGGTCAGCTGTTGGCGCGATCCTTCCGTGGCACCCTGGCATGGTCGGCGGGAGTGGGGATGATCGCCGCGGTGGCGGGGTTGGCAGCGGCGCGGGTGTGGGACCTCGCGCCGAGTGGCTCCATCGTGCTGGTCAGTGCGATCGTGTTCGCCCTCGTGGCGATGGCCACACGGGGCCGGGGGGCGCGGATCATCTCCAAGGAGGAGGAGCTCATCGAGCGATCCAACAGGGATGGTTCTCGATGATTCTCACCCCGACAGCTAGACTTAATCGGCTATGGAACCCGACGTGCACCAGACGGTTGCGGCCCGCCTTCGGGCCGCCGCTCAGCGCTATACGGCGAACCGACGGGCGTTGGTCGAGGCCCTATCGGACGCCGGACATCCGCTGACGATCCACGAGTTGCTCGCGGTTCGGCGGGACGTCCCCCAGAGCTCCGCCTACCGGACCCTCGCGATCTTGGAACAGGTGGGAGTGGTGCGGCGCGTGGTCACCAACGAGGAGTTCACCCGCTTCGAGCTCGACGAGGAGCTCACCGAGCACCATCACCACCTGATCTGCTCGAACTGCGGTGCAGTAGATGATGTCTCGATCGCGTCAGAGCTGGAACGCAGCGTTGAGCGTGCTCTGAGCCGCGTCGCACGCCGGACGGGCTTCACCGCGGTGAGTCATCGACTCGACGTGATGGGCACCTGTCGCAACTGCGCCTGACCGACGGCGGGCCGCCTTCCGGAAACAGCCATCGGGCGCCGATCCCAGGGGTTGTGGGCGCACGAAACGGCTGGCCCAGGCCCTGAAGCCGGCAACGTCCTCGTCCGATACCGTTCAGGACTGGGATGGCCGATCCGCCCCAAGTCCATCCCCGACCAACAGGGAGAGCGAGCCATGGACCCGCGACCACCCGAACGCCCAGCCTCCGAGTGGGACCCCTCCCCGCCTCCGCCTCCGCTCGGTCCCGACGGTCCCCTGCCGCCGGCAATCCCAACCTCGGGGCCCGAGCCCGCGGCTGAGCCATCGCCCTCCCGCCATCGCGGCCGTCGCGTGCTCGTGATCATCGCCGCGACCCTGATCGTCCTCGGTGGTGGCGTCGCCGCCGCCGCGTTCTTCCTGATGCGCGGCTCGAGCGAGGAGCTCCTGCAGCTGGTCCCTGCCTCGAGCGAAGTGGTCGCGACGGCGTACCTCGACCCTTCCGCCGGCCAGAAGATGAACCTGCTCGCCCTGGCGCACCGCTTCCCCGCGCTCGGCACCGATCAGGACCTCCGGAAGAAGGTGAACACGGCCCTCGACCAAGCGCTCGAGGACTCGGGTCTCACGCATGATGACGTACTGCCCTGGCTGGGTTCGGAGGTGGCGATCGTCGTCGACTTCGGCCCCAACGACGACGTCGTCACGACGGCGCTGCTCGCCAGTACAGACGACGGCGCGGCGGAGGCGGCGCTCGGCAAAGCGATGACCGCATCGCTCGGCGCCGAGCGATCGCACGAGTACCGAGGCGTCACGTTGCACGCATTCGGAAGCGGGTCGTCGTTGGTGAGCTGGGCGATCGTGGATCACGTGGTGATCATCAGCGATGCCGAGAGCGGCCTCACCCGGGTGATCGACGTTTCCGAGGGCACCACCCCGGACCTGGCGGACGACCGGGATTTCGTGAACACGGTCTCCACGCTTCCGGAGGGCAAACTCGGGCTCGTCTACGTGAACCCGACGGAGCTCGTGAGCCGGGCATTGTCGGAAAGCGGCCTCGGCGCCGCGGCCGGCAGTATGCCGGGACTCGATACGGTGCGGGCGCTCAGGAGCATCGGGTTCTCGCTGTCGGCCCAGCCCGACGGCCTGGCGTTCGATCTCACCGTCCGGCTGGACCCCTCGAAGCTCGACCCCGCGACGCGCGAGCAGCTCGATGAGCCGTCCCACGAGAACGCGACGCTGTCGCTCGTCCCCGCCGACTCCTACGCCGTCGCGACGCAGCAAGGACTGGACACGACCCTGAAGCAGGTGCTCGACCAGGCTTTGACCACGCCCCAGGGGGAGCGGCTCCGCCAGCGGTTGGGCATCGACGACGCACTCTCGGCACTGACGGGCGACATGGCCTTCGAGATCGGGCCGGGATCGGGCGCGACGCCGGTTGGTGGCGCGCTCGTGCTCGGCGTGGACGACCCGGCGGCGGTGCAGCACACCCTCGACGGGCTGGCGGACCTCGCCCTCGCTTCTCAGCAGCGGGCACATGCGTCCTCGCCTTTCCTCGTTCAAGGCGGCCGCTCCAGGCACCAGATGACCCAGCTCAGGCCCCTCAAGCCGGGGCCCGGGCCGAAGGTCGCCTGGCGGACCACGACGTACCAGGGCACCACGATCCGCTATCTCGTCGACCCGAGCCTCTCCGGCTCGGGGTTCCTTCCCGCGTACGCCGTCCTCGACGAGGCGGCATTGATCGGGTCGAGCCCCGCCGAGATCCGGAAGCTGATCGACGTGAAGGGCGGGCAGCCGAGCATCACGTCGTCCCTGGTGTACACCCGGGCCCTCGCTCGGGTCCCGAGCGGTAGCAGCAGCTTCTACCTGGACGTGGAGGGCATCGTTTCCCGGTTCGCCTCAACGCTTCCGCCAGACGTGGAGGCGAACCTCGAGCCGATCAAGACCGTGGTCACGGGGGGCACGAACTCGTCCTCCCGCGTGACCGCGCGCCTGTTCATCGAAATCGGCTGATCCGGAAAGAGGAATACGTGAGCAAGAGGCAGGGGATATGAGCGAAGACACCGACCCGCGGGATCCTCTCTTGCCGAACCAATGCGCGGAGGAGCATCCGGTCCTGCTCTCCCTCCTCACCGAGGTCCTCACGGGCGGCGACGTCTTCGTCGACGTGGGGGCGAACATCGGCTACTTCGCCGTGCCCATGGCCAAGATCGTCGGGAGCGCGGGACACGTCCACGCGTTCGAGCCGGCGGCAGACGTCGCGGAGCAACTTCGGAGAGCTGCCCGCGCGCAAGGGGTGGAACCGTGGTTGACGGTCCACGAATTGGCGCTCGGGAGCGGTAGCGGTTCCACCAGCCTTTCTGCCGATCCGGAGCATCCCGAAGATACGACCAAGCGGTCCCTGTTCATGTTGAACGGTCCCGCCGTGGCCGAGGTGCTCGTCCGTTCGTTCGATGGATTGGTCACATCCGGTGCCGTTGACCTCTCGACCGGTCTGCACGCGGTCAAGATCGACGTCGAGGGGGGGGAGATGCATGTCCTGACGGGGATGCGGCGAACGCTGGAGCGCGATCGGCCGCGGATGATCGTCGTCGAGACGATCGAGACGCACCTCCGGCGCGCCGGCTTCACCGTGGCCGCGATCCACGCGTTCATGCGAGACCGCGGGTACGTCGCGATGAACGATGCAGGGGTCGCCAGAGCGCTCGAGCTGAACGCCGTGTTCGTTCCTGCATGAGCTCTCTCGACGGCGGCGGGTGGCCGATCGCCCGCTATCGTGGTTGCTGCGCTTCCGCCTCGCGGGATCGCCGCATCCGTTGCTCGGCCTCCGCGTGGTCACCGCGCCGTTCGGAGACTTTGCCGAGCGCACGCCACGTCCAGCTGGCCAGCTGGCGCTCGCCGAGCTCCTCCGAGATGCGGATCGCCTTGCGGAGATCCGCCTCGGCCTCATCTAGTCGGCCGAGCTCTCGCTTGGCGATCCCGCGCTCGGCGATCGCGTCGCCTAGCTCCCACCTCGCTCCCAGATCCTCGAAGACGGCGATCGCCCTGTCGAAACCCGGGACCGACTCCTCGTACCGGCCCAGGTCCTCGAGGATCCGGGACCGCTGCACCGTCGTCATCGCGATGCTGAACTGGTCGCCGATCTCCTCGGCGAGCGCGCTCGCCTCGTCAGTCAGCTCCAGTGCCTTCTGCAGAGCGGGACCGGCCGCGGGACCCGACCGGCCCGGACCACCGGTTTGATTGATCGATAGCGAGTTGAGCGCCCGAATGCGCGCCAGGCTATCCTCGTCATCGGCGACCTCGAGTGCGCGGCGCCAGATCTGTTCGGCACCCCGGTGGTCGCCGCGCGTCCACGGCACCCACCCTGCGAACAGCAGCGTGCGGGTGATCGCCCACGGATCAGCGACCTCCTCCGCCGCAGCGAGCGACTCGTCGAGCAGCTTTTCGGCTTTGTCGACATTGCCCTCGACGTTGATCGCGACATCGCCCAGGAAGCGAAGCGACAGGGCGAGGGCGAACGGATCCTCGACCTTCCTACCGAGCTCCACCGCACGGTCGAGCGCCTCGGTTGCCGCCGGGTACTCGCCGAGCCAGTAACGCGCTTCGCCGATGCCGGCGAGCGCTCGAGCCTCGCGGACGCCCCATCGGTCCTCGGGACCGGCCAGGGCGAGCGCCCGTTCGTAGTAGTCGATCGCCGTCCGGCTCTCCATCCGTCGCCTCGCGCGGTCGCCCGCCTCCAGGAGCGCATCGGCGGCTCGCTCGACCACCGAGCGATCGTCCTGGTCTAGATCGAGCGACGCGAGCGCCGCGAGCTCGAGGTGCTCGGCGGCCCACGTGGGATGGCGGTCGGCGAACAGCCGATCGGCGATCAGCTGGTGCAGACGCACCCGCTCCCGTTTCGGGAGACTCGCGTACGCGACGTCTTTCAACGTCGCGTGCCGGACGCGCCATCGAGCCACGGTATGGCTCTCGTGTTCGCGAACGACGATCTCGGCCTCCTCGAGCTCCCGGAGCTCGCCTCCCGTGACCTCGGGATCGATCGTGCGCAGCTCCTTGAGATCGAACGAGACGAAGAACGTCGATGCGCGCCGGGTGAGCTCGCGAAGCCGCGGCCGCAGGTGGTCCAGCCGGGCCGAGACGACTGCCTGTACCGTCGGCGGCAGGCTGCCGCGCGGCGCGGAAGACCCGGGAAGCAGCATGCCGGTCGTTTCGATGATAAAGAACGGGTTCCCCCCTGTCCGCTCGGCGATCTCCGTCGCCTCGGTGTCGTCGATCCCTCGGCCTGAGGCCTGTCGTGCGAGATCGATCGAGTCGTCCTGACTCAGCGGTTCGAGGCGGAGCCGGATCGCGTTCGCCGTGGTGGTGCCCCACGCAGGCCGTTCGTCCAGGAGCTCGGGGCGTGCGAGCGCGAGCACCAGGGCACGGCGCGGTTGGTCGCGAGTCGGCGCTCCGAGACGTTCGATCAGCTCGAGCATCGGTGGCCGGAGCGTGTGCGCGTCCTCGAACACGAGCACGGCGGGACGGTCCTTCGTCATGGCATCGATGAGCGCGACGAACCCCGACTGCACGTCCTGCACGAACGCCGACTGGTCGCGCCGCTCGGCCATCCCGAACAGGAGCCAGAGTCGCTCGCAGATCCGTTTGGCTTGTGCGCCAGGGATCCAGCGGTCGACCAGCTCGCGCACGCGGCGCCTCGCCTTCTCGGGCGGGTCGGCCTCGTCCAAGTCCGCGAGCTCGGCGAGGATCGTTGCCGCCGGCGCGAACGTCGCGGTGTCGGTGAACGTTCGGGCGTGGCCAGCGAGCACGGGGACGTCGTCGCCGAGGCCTGCCGTCAGCTCGTCACCGAGACGGGTCTTGCCGATACCGGGCTCGCCGAGGACCGTGACGAGCACAGGCCGGCCCGCGTCGGTCGCCCGGTGGAGGCTCTCGCGCAGGATCGCGAGCTCGCTCGTTCGGCCGACGAACGGGATCGTCCGGCGGGCCGAGCGCGGTGTGAGCCCCTCAACGCGGAAGCCTGCGAGCCCGCCGTCGAAACCCTTGGCCTCGACGTGACGCCGGTCCGCGTAGGACACCGCGTTCGTCGTGAGGGCGACGGTGGTCTCACCGGCGAGCACCTCACTGGGCTCGGCGGCCGCCTGGAGCCGGGCAGCGGCGTTCACGACGGGCCCCGTGACGAGCAGCTGTCCGGCGGGTCCGAGGCCGGTCGCGGCCTCCCCTGACTCGATCCCGATCCGGATCTGGAGCGGTTCGCCCAGCGCCAGCGACTCGCTCATGCGGTGGACCCGCGAGCGGATCGCCAGGCCTGCCCGGATGGCCCGGAGCGCGTCGTCCTCGTGCACGGTCGGCAGGCCGAACACCGCCATCACAGCGTCGCCGATGAACTTCTCCGGCCGGCCTCGGAACGCCTGAAGCTCCTCGGACGCGGCGTCGAAGAATCTGCCCAGAATCTCGCGGGCTCGCTCGGGGTCCAGGCGTCGCGCGAGCCCGGTGGAGTCCACGAGGTCGGCGAACAGCACCGTGACCATCTTCCGTTCCTCGGTGCCGAGGAGAGGGCCAACGGCCGTGCCGCAGTTCGGGCAGAATCGCGCGCCTTCGGGGAGCGGCTCGCCGCAGACCTCGCAGTGCATGGCCTCCAGCATAGAGGCGATGGATTCCTCGGTTTAGCCCACCTGCGATATGGGAAGATAAGGGAAATGAGTCGATTCTTCGGCGGGTTCCTGTTCTTGGTCTACCTGGTCATCGGCCTGGTCGTCGCGGCCAACCACAACTACTTCGACCACCTCGGCAACGCGAAGCCGATCATCTCCGCGGTCATCGCCGTGGTCCTGTGGCCGTTGATCCTCTTCGGGGTCAACCTTCACATCAAGTAGACTCAGAAACTGTCTTGGTCCCCGAGGGCGCTCACGCTCATTGAGTTCGCGGTCGGCTCAAGTCATTCAAGTGTGAAGCCCAAGCGCCGACCGATGAAGGCGAGCCCTCGGATCAGCATGTGCGGCGGCTTAACCATTACGGACGACCCCTGCTCAACAGCAGCCACCGAGACGTGGATCCCCGAGCGCAAGACGAAGGGCCGGGCACCGGAGGCCGTTCTCGGAAAGTTGAAGATGTAGTCGTGCTTGAGCTGATGCCTCGCAAGAGCTCGGTGGCTAGACCGACTGGCAGCCAGATCGACTACCCCCGGACGAAAGCAGTATCCGGCCCCCCGGCCCCTTGCGGCCGATTCGAAGCAGGTCGACACTGGCCCGGTGATCCCGGGAACGAGGTATGCGAAGACGGCCGACGGCGTCCACATCGCCTACCAAATCGCCGGTGGCGGCCCGCCGGACCTCGTGTACGTGCCGGGTTGGATTTCGAACGTCGACATGATGTGGGAGGAAGCACGGCTTGCGAACTTCCTCCGGCGCCTGGCGTCGTTCGCTCGCCTGATCGTATTCGACAAGCGAGGGACCGGGTTGTCCGATCGCCTCCCGGAGAGCGAGCTCCCTGATCTCGAGACCCGGATGGACGACGTCCGCGCCGTGATGGACCAGGCAGGGTCGGAGCGAGCCGTGCTCCTCGGAGACTCCGAAGGCGGCCAGATGGCGGCTCTGTTCGCCGCGACATACCCGCATCGAGTGCCCGGCCTGATCCTCTATGGCAGCGATGTGAGGGGCGCCTGGGCCCCGGACCACGCCTGGAGCATGACGGTCGATGAGTTCGAGGAGGACGTGCGGCGGATGGAGCGGGGCTGGGGTACCGGCGAGTATGAGCGCCATTTTCTCAAGCAGATCGCCCCATCGCTCGCGGACCACGAAGAGTACTTTCAGTGGTGGGCGAGATACAGCCGACTGAGCGCCAGCCCCGGAGCGGCGATCAGCTTGAGCCGGATGTGGTACGCGACAGACGTTCGGGGCATCCTTCAGGGGATCGCGGTGCCCTGCCTCGTTCTGTGGCGAGCCGGCGACACGTGGGCGGCCGAAAGCCGGTACCTGGCCGAACACGTCCCAGGGGCGAAGTCCGTGGAGCTTGGCGGCGACGACCACCTCCCCTGGGTTGGCGACTCCGATGCGGTGCTGCGAGAGATTGAGCGTTTCGTGGCTTCTGTGCTGGATGAGGAAGCGGAGTTCGACCGGGTGCTCGCGACCGTCATGTTCACCGATATCGTCGGCTCCACGGAGAGGGCCGCCGAAATTGGAGATCATCGGTGGAAGCAACTGCTCGAAGCGCATCAAGCTCGAGTGCGGGGGCAGCTGGCCCGGTATCGAGGACGCGAAATCGACACGGCCGGCGATGGGTTCCTTGCGACCTTCGATGGCCCCGCTCGAGCAGTCCGCTGCGCGATGGCCATCGCGAAGCGGCACCTGGGCCTCGAGATCCGAGCGGGCCTCCACACGGGCGAAGTCGAGATGGTGGGCGAGAAGGTCGGCGGCATCGCTGTGCACGTCGGGGCGCGGGTGGCGGATCTGGCGCAGCCCGGTGAGGTGCTCGTTTCATCCACCGTCAAGGACCTCGTAGCGGGCTCTGGTCTGGCATTCGAGGACGCCGGCGAGCACGAGCTCAGAGGCGTCCCCGATCGGTGGCGCCTCTACCGAGCGGTGAGCTGATGAACGTTCCCGAGGTTCGCTGAGCTAAGACGCATCGGGGGTCCACGTCGCGTATCACGTCGTGGGTGGTGGAACGGTGGATCTGCTCTGGTCGAGCGAAGCCTTCCCCAACGTCGACTTCCTTGGCAGGAGCAGGTCGGGCGAACTCGAAGAAGAGACCTGCTTTCGGGCCGCCGCTCGATGAAGGCGTCATCTCCGGCCAGCCGCGGCCAGTCCTCTCGTCCGTCCTCGGCCCCCGGTCGACAAGACAGCATGGCGAAGGCCTGCACTTCCCTCGCCGAGGATCTGCCTGTGAACGACATGGCCCCGCATCAGGCGAACCATGCTTCCGCGAACTGCCGCGCCGACTCTTGCTGATAGGGCACCGGCGCCTCCGAACATGAGTAGGACCAAAGGGGCGATCGCCAGCAGTGTCGGCTCCCCCACATGAAGGATGCTCACTCCAGCGCCCACGAACGGCCCAGATGCCGCCAGAAGCAGACCGGCGCGCCCGGGGCGCCCCCTCACAAGGAAACCGACGATGAACGCGGCTGCGATAGTCGTTGGCCAGTATCGCGCGTCGTTCCAGACCATAGAGCGTCCGGAGGTGACCGCAATGATGGTCCAGATGCTGACCCCCAGCAAGACGGGGGCGACGAAGTCCAACCCGGCCTCCGACCCAAGGTGGGAACCTCCTCTCAGCTGCCGCTGGCTCATCTCCGCCTCCTGATCTCCTGTGTCCGAGGATGGGCGGGGTCGAGCTCATTGGGCAGACGGACAAGGCTTCATCTCGCCGGGTGATCCAGCTCAGATCGGCGTAGGGATAAAGGCCAGCGTCGGCCTGGGGTACTGGGGATGGTGGGCCGCCGCTACTTCGTTACCCGAACGAGGAAGGCCCGGACGGCCGCGCCGTAGGCAGCGCGATCCAGGTTCCAAGCTTCGACGTGTCCGGCCCCGGGAACCCGCACGTAGGTCACACGATCCCGCTCCGAAACGGCGAACCCATCGCTCGTCTCGATGGGGACCGTGTCGTCCGCGATGCCGTGGAACAGAAGGATCGGCACGTCGAGCGGGTCGAGCACGTCCACTTCGTCGAGATTCCGCCAGTCCTCCTCGAATCGGATCGAGAAGATAGCCTTGGCAGCGGACGTCAGGATCGCAGGGAGTCCCCGTCCCTCACCGACGAGGGTCACCGTGCTCTCCCAATCCAACGCCGGGGCATCGAGGATGGCGCCCTCGACGCGCCCGGCAGACGGCGAGTGCTGCAAGAACTGCGCGACGATGGAACCGCCCATGCTGAAGCCCACCATGACCAAGTGCTCGGCTCCGTGGTCCACGGCAAACGTTGCAGCTGACTCGACGTCTTGCCACTCCGTCTCCCCCAGGTGCAGCATGCCGTCGGGACTGGCTGGAGCCCCGGGATCGTTCCGGTACGTGACGACGAGAGATGGGAAGTCGAGATCGACAACACCGGGCAACATCCTCAGGGCCTCTCGGCGGCTGGCGTTCATACCGTGGACAAAGATCACCCACGTATCACGAGATCCGCCCACGTACCAGGCGGGAAAGTCGCCCAGCGCGGAGGGAACATCCACATTGGCGAATGCCATACCGAAGGCTGTCTCGGGATCGCCAGGGTAAGCCCATCGATCCACGCTCACCTGGAGTCCCACCTCGAGCGTCCCTCGGAATGGTCGGTATTCACGCAATACGGTGGAACGCTCCAGGCGGAAGATCCTGCTCACTTGTGCGTATCCGCCCTCCCACTCGAGGCCCCAGACCCCCGGCTTTTCGCTCTCTTCTGTGCGCTCGAGCCTGACCCGTCCTTCGGCCACCTCGATGACCCGGACGTCATAGTTGGGCGAGGTCCGGCGGGGTTCCAGGAATCGGCCGGCCGCGAACCATCCGAGGGCTCCGATCAAGAACGAACTCCCAAGCAGGAGGCGAGCGAGGCCCGACAGAACGAGCCGAACCCATCTCCTTCGAGCCCGCGGTGGAGAGGGTGAACAGGCGGAGGCCTGCTCAGTTGGAGCTGGAGAAGGACCCAATCTCAGTTGGGTACATCCGGAGCACCAGAGAGCCCGGCGGAGTCAGAACGAACCACGAAGAGAGCGGTCATCGAGTGCCGAGCGTGCCGCGAGGAGCTCCTCAACGGTCCAAATCTCGACCTACCTGAGCTCGACTACTCGGGCGCCCGGTCCAGTCCGCGATGGATGGCGTACCGCATCAGCTCGTACCGCTTCCGAAGCTGCAGCTTCGTCAGGATGTTCTGGACGTGGTTCTGCACAGTCTTGTGGCTGATGAACAGCTTTTCGGCGATCTCTCGGTAGCTGTAGCCCTTCGCCACGAGCCGCAGGATCTGATCTCGTCTCGCGTGGCACTCTTGAGCAGATAGCCGCTCGCGCCTACCTTCACGGCCTCGAGGACGTCGGCCTCCTCCCCGGTCGCGGAAAGGACCAGGATCTTCACGTGCGGCGCGTCGTCCACGATGAGACGGATCGCGTCCACCCCGGGGACCGTCGGCATCCGGAGGTCCATGAGGATGACATCCGGCATCGTCTCGCGGGCCATGTCGATCGCCTCGCCGCCGTCGGACGCCTCGCCGACGACCGACGCGGTCCCGGCCCGTTCGAGGTCCTGGCGGAGCCCGTCGCGCCAGACGGGGTGGTCGTCGACGACCAGGACGCGGATGGTAGTCTCCGAACCGGATCCTCGCTCATCCACCGGGGGGCGCTCATCCATCGGATGCCCCCATGCTGAACGGCACGCGGAACTCGATCTCCGTGCCGCTGCCGGGCGCGGACAGCACGCGCATCCCGCCGCCGATCGCCTCGATCCGGCCCTTCATGCTCCGCAGCATCCCCATCTTCCCCTCCCGCGCCAACCGTTCCTCGTCGTACTGGAACCCCAGGCCGTCGTCTCGGACGGAGACCACGATGTCACCGTCGTGCTCCTCGGCGAACACGGTGACGGTGGTCGTCCGAGCGTGACGGACTACGTTGTCGAGCGCCTGGCGGACGGCTCCGCTCAGGGCCTCGACCCCTTGTGCGGGCATCCAGCACGTGCCGGCCGCGTTCACCGTGACCGAGACGCCTTCGATCCCGAACGCGGCTGCACGCAACACCGTTCGGAGGGCGACCGCTCCGGGTGGAGGCTCCTCCGGCGCCTCGCCGAGGAGCGCGCGAAGCTCGCGCTCCTGCTCGACAGCGAGCTCGACCAAGGCCCGAACCTCCGGCGGGACGGTGGGACTCGAAGCAAGCTCGCGACCACGCTTGCCGACCAAGGCGAGGGCCTGCAGGACCGAGTCGTGGATCTCCCTTCCGAGGGCCTCGCGCTCCGCCAGCCTCACCGCCCGTTCCCTCGCCACGGCGGCCTCCGAGACCGCCCGTCCCCGTTCGGCCTCCGCTCGCGCAAGCACGCGCGAGACGACCCCGGCCGCACCACCGGCGGCGAGGAAGTAGATCGCGCCGTTCACGAGGTTTATCCAGTCGTCCGGAGTCAGGTCGCGCAGCGCGATGTGGTTCGCGAGACGAGATAGCAGCAGAGCGACCGACAGGGCCGCGCCGGCCCCGAGCCCGGCCCCGATGCCCGAGCCCGCCCCGACCGTGAGCGCGGCGGCCGCCGGATAGGCGGTCGCGAAGAAGGGGGAGCCGTGTCCGGCCGTTCCCTCGTCCATGACGAATCCTGAGGTGGCCAGCAAGACGAACGCCAGACCGAGGTCGATCCCACGCTCGAGCGGGCGTTCCCACGCCCTCGTCAGGGTGAACCACGCGTTCCACGTGACGGTGACCAGAAGGGCGATGGCCGCGATGTGGGGGGAGCGAAACCGGCTCCAGACTATCAACGCCTGCGCCACCATCCACGTGAGCGCGACCCACCGGTACGCGAGGATGCCGAGCCACGCTCCTTTCATGCCCGGAGCGACCTCCCCGGTCTTGGGAGCCTCGGCTCGACCCATCCCTCCGCCTCCGGGGGCGAGGGTCGCACGGCGACGGATGAGCGGTCAATGATGGCGGGATCACGGTCCCTCCTCGCCTCCTACCCCGGACGCGTTCGTTCGGTGTCTGCTCGAAGCTCGACGGGCCCCGTGTCGGTCATCCCAAAGGGTCCCCGTTCGCGACGGATCTTGGCGAGGTACGACCGCACCTCTGCCTCGACGTCTCGACCCAACTCAGCGCAGACCAGCTCGGGAGCTCGCGAACGCACACCGGCATCTCGATCGAACAGCGCGAGCCCGAGGCGCCTGTCCAGCACGTCCTCGAGGCTCCCGGCCATCTCCCCACGGACCGCCCAAACGGCCTCGACCGCGAGAGGTTCGAGGTTGGGGACCAGCGGTTCGCCGAGCGAGGTGTCTTCGCGGATCAGCGATGTGAGCTCGGGTGCCCGATCGCCGTGGGCCGAAAGCAGCCTGCGGGCAACGGTTGGCGGCAGTCCAAGGCGTGCGATCGCGTCGAACGTCCACTCGACCAGATCCGGGGCCGCCCCCCCGATCCCAGTGCGGACCGGTCGACCCCCGCCCAGAGTATGGGCGACGTCCCTGGCCATCCTGCCGAAGGTCGACAGCTTGCCTCCCACGACCGTCACCAGTCCGGAGTCGCCGACATCGATCCGGTGGCCTCTCGACAGGTCCGCGGTGTTCGCCGAGGCCCCCGCGAGAAGCGGCCGGACCCCGGCCCAAGCGGCGGTAACGTCGTCGAGCCGGATCCCGGCATCGAACCCGTCGTCGAGCGCACCGAGCAGGTACCGGGCGTCGCGGGCGTCAACGGCCGGCGGCCCCCCGCCATCGAACGACGTGTCCGTGGTCCCGATCAGCACCACCGATCCCCGGGGGATCGCGATGAGCTCGCGCCCGTCGGAGGCGGGGAAGACGCACGCGCACGCGAGCGGGAGGCGCTCGGCGGGGACCACGAGGTGGATGCCCTTGGAGGGACGAAGCGGTGTGGCCGATCCCTGCACGATCCCGGCCACCACGTCGGCGCGGGCGCCCGTGGCGTTCACGAACGAGCGAGCGTGGATCCGGACCGGCGATGCGGCGATGGCGTCGATAGCGTTGACGGCGACCAGCCGGCCCCGGACGGTCTCGAACGACTCGGCCCGCACGTGGTTGGCGATCGCGGCGCCACGGCGCACTGCTTGCTCAAGCACGCCGAGAACGAGGCGCCAGTCGTCGGTGACCGCTTCTCCAAAGGTGAACGCGGCACGCAAGCCTTCGAGCCGGAGCGCCGGCGCGAGGAGCACCGCCTGTGCCTGGGACACCGCTCGGTGCCGGGAACACCGCCGCACGCCGCCCAGCGCATCGTAGGCGAGCAACCCGGCCCGAAGCGTGGCACCGCGGCTGCGAGACCGCACCGGGTACAGCACACGGATCGGACGCACAAGGTGTGGGGCGGTGCGGATCAGCGCTTCTCGCTCGCGGGCAGCCGCGCGGCTCACTCCGACATCGCCTCGAGCGAGATAGCGAAGCCCGCCGTGGATCAGCTTCGTCGAGCGGCTCGACGCCCCCGAGGCGAAATCCTCCGCCTCGATCAGCGCTACGTTTCGCCCGCGCGCTGCCAGCTCGAGGGCCACTCCCGCCCCCATGATGCCCCCTCCGACCACACAGACGTCGAAGGTCTCCCTGGCGAACCGCTCGATGCTCGTCGCCCGCGTACCTGGACCCATCCCGCCGAGTGCGCTCACGTGAGCACCTCCAGCGCCAGGAAGCAGACCGGCAGGGCACCGATCAAGGAGTCGATCCTGTCGAGAAGGCCGCCGAAACCTGGTAACCAGTCGCCCGCGTCCTTCACGCCCGCGGACCGCTTGAGGAGCGATTCGAGCAGGTCTCCCCAGGTCCCCCCCACGGCGATGGCGAGGGGAACCGCGATACCCGCGAGGGGGCCGCCAGGCATGGGAACGGAGGAGGCCAACAGGTGGTAGCCGATGAAGGCGCCCGCAACGCTGCCGACCAGTCCCTCCCGCGTCTTGCGAGGGCTGATCGCATGCGCGAGTGGGCGATGTCCCACGAGGCTCCCCGTCGCCCACGCGAGGACATCGGAGAGCGCGACGCCGGTCCCGATGGCGAGCACGAGGGGGGCCCCGAAGCGATCCCTGAGGATCAGCAGGAAGCCGAGCGTCCATGGAAGTAGAGCGAAACCGAGGCTGGTGAAGGCAAGGTGGCGAGCGCCGCGGTCCACGTCGCTGGTGAGGATAGGTACGAGCGTCACCACTCCGACCACGATCCCGGGAAGCCATGGCCAGAGGGCGGGACTGAGGAGCGCGACCGGCAACGCGGTGGCGGCCATCCCGAGGAGGACGAAACGGTACGGACCGGGGAGCCCGACGAGTTCTGCATACTCGCGCGTCCCCTGCACGGCGAGCACGAGCACGAGGGCGAGCGCCGTGCCGGTCGACCAGGAGACCGCGAGGAGGAACATCGGGGCCGCGACGAGCCACGTCCTCCAACGGACGAACAGCACGTTGCGGGTCAACCCACGCAGGCGCCGCCGTTCGGCAACGAGGATGCCCGCCAGGCCGCCGGCGAGGATCGCACCGATCCGCGTCGCCTCGAGTGCGACGAGGTCGGGAACGAGTTCCTGCACGATGTCTGCCACCACCGGCATCACCCGAGGTCCTCCGCGATCCGAGCGGTCCGACGCGCGAGCGTCACGATCGATCCGCCGATCACCACCAGCAGGCTCAGCCACAGCGAACGGCGGGGCAGCCGGAAGAGCGCTTCGACGGCGCCGCCCAGCGCCCCGACCGCCAGGACGGCCATCCGGTGCTGCTTCGCCATCGGCCCGGCGAACGACTGCGGTAGCCCGAGCGAGCCGCCCAGCGCCCGAACGTACGCGAGTGAGACTGCGAGCAGAGCGGCGATCCAGCCGAGGACGGGTGCGCGGACGGCGTAGCCGGCCGCAACCAGACAGAGGGTGTCGGACGCCCGGTCGGGCAGTTCGTTCCACAGGACGCCGATGGCGGTTCCGCGCCCACCCTCGATCGCGACGAGCCCGTCGAACAGGTTGCATAGCAGCCGGAGCAGGACGAAGCCTGAAGCGGCGGCGCCGAGTATGGCAGCCGCCGGGCCCTCGAACCGCGAGCCGAGCACGAGGGTCACCGACGCGAGGCCCGAGGCGACGATGCTCGCCATCGAGATCGCGTTCGGGCGGATGTTCGCGTCTGTTAGCCGAGCGGCCGCATCACGCGCCCACCTCGTGTCGCGAGCCGCGATCGGGCGGCGAAGGAGGAGCGGTGTCACCGGCGTCGCGCGATCCACAATGTGTTCACCCCTCCCGAGGTCGAACGGCGAGCCTCGACGCTGAACCCGCGGCGCTCGAGGATGGCGGCGAAATCGTCGCCTTCGTAGTAATTCGCAGGGAGGTGGAGGGCCCGTCCGAGCTCCCCGTCGGCAGCCTCGCGCCAGCTATCGACGAGGAGCCACGCGCCGGGCGCGAGCAGGTCCCGGAAGAGCGAGGTCAGATCCTCCGTTTCGGCGCGGTCGATCCACGCCGTCATGCCGATGCAATTCACGATATGGAATGGCGCCCGCGCGGCGAGCTGTGTCCGGAGCTGAGGGTCGAAGACGTCCCCACGGACGAACTGGATCGGAACGTGGGCGCGGTCCGCACGTCTCACGGCCTCGGGCAATACGCCGCCTCGCTGGTCGACGTCGACCCCTGTCCACGCCGCCGACACGTCGGGTCCAAGTCGAACAGCCACCGCAATGAGGTCGCGCGCGAGCCCGCAGGG